>Ga0265780_10002673_pt1 | contig 23953 bp, 27 predicted proteins | sample P1T30metagenome_FD_192432 | JGI IMG/M metagenome (GOLD analysis project Ga0265780, IMG submission 192432) | Plant litter microbial communities from East Loma Ridge, Irvine, California - P1 T30 | ecosystem: Environmental > Terrestrial > Plant litter > Unclassified | place: USA: California... | reverse complement strand
GTTTTCAGTCGCGTATGCGATGCGCGCAAAAGCATCGGAATAGCCACGCAACGTGATGCGCTGAAGAACGAGGTATTCGGCAATCGACGCGTGCGTGGCGCCACCGCCAAGATTATTTTCCAAAAAGCGGCCGATATTGCGTCCCGTGCAGTCGGTGATCCGCAGTCCCTTGATCGGCATACGAACGCGGACAAAGCCATTGCCCGTGTTGTGCGCGTGGAAGTCGCTGAAATAGAGGTAGTTGGCACCGGAATTGAGGCGGAAAACCTCTGCCGAACTGCCGGGGTTGTCGATGGTCCACGGCTCAACACGCGTTCCCAGCACTTCCGCTTTCATGGGATTGCCGCTCGCATCGACACCGCGAATGCGAACTTCACGATCCGCTGATACGCCGCCCTTATCCAGCGTGAATGTGGTAGCCTTGACCTCGTAGGGGCCAAGGTCAGCTCTAATCCAGACTTCACCGGCTGGGTTCGTGGCGGCTGCTCGCGCAATCAAGCCGTTGACCGCGCCAAGGCCAGCCGATGCGTTCGACCAACTGGCTCCGTTCTTCGCGCCAGCGCCCGTAGGCGTCACGTAGAAGCGGGGGATTTTAGGCGCATAGTTGGGCATCCCTGCGACGGTTGCGTATCCAACGTGGCTCATCAGACTGCCGCCGTATCGCCGTCGAGAAAGACGGTGCTGGTAGTTTCAAATCCGATAGAGCCGCCCGCATATTGGCCCGCGCTGCCGTTATGGCCCTGCCGGTTATAGAGCGTCGCACCGCTGGGCATGATGAAGCGCAGGGGGCCGGAGCCAGTCTGCCGCCAGAACCAGATCGTGCCTTCGGGAGCAGAGGGAAGGCGAACCTCAGTCAGTGCCGTCGATGTGCCGGTGGAAATGCGAATGCGATTACCAGCCTGCGCCAGCGTCAGCGTATGCGGGCCAACGCCCGATAGGTTGATATTCTTAAGTTGGCTTGCGTCATAGACCGCGCGGGCGGGACTGGGGACGTTGACGGTCTGGCCCGCATTGTTGGTGATTGGAAACTTGCCGTCACCAGCAGTGCCGCCGTTGGCCGCTCCACCGAACCACGCTTGAAGCTGTTGGACGACAACACCCTGACGAGCGAGGTAGTCCGCAATCTGGTTTGCAATCTCTTCGTTTGTAAAACTCATCTAGTTCTCCCGGCGACCTCAATGGGTATCGCTTCTCGTTGGAGTAAAACTCAGTAGCCGTAAGCAATCCAATCGAAGCCATCGATCGTATTGCCATCTTCGTTAGCCTGCGCTTGAAACTGCTGATGGGCACGGTCGCGATTAGACGTAACCTGCATCCAGATATCTCGGTTGGTTTGGTTCGCCACGTTGATGTACGCGGTCGCTTGCGCGCTCATCAGTGCATTGGGAAATGGGATCGGAAACACGATATCGACACCGCGCTCACTCATATTTGTTGAGCGATACTGACCCCACTGCATGATAAAGCCGCCGGGCATCTTCTGGAACCCAGCAGCAGGATTGAGAAGCGAGTACTCGTTGGCAAATAGGGGCGTCAGCGATCCGTAGGTGATGTTCTCGACGATGACATTCTTGAGGTAGGTTTTGTCGCCTTGGATCAAGAACGGCACCACCGACTGCCCGTTCACATCGCTGACAACCTTAAACTCCGACGCGATGATGGTGAAGCTTGAACTTGTGCCGTTGTTGGTCGCGATGGTGCCGCTGACGAAGCCGTTTACGTCTAGGCCCAGAACTGCGCGGGCAGTACCGCCAGAAGGTCCAACGATGACTTCGTTTAGATTTTTGATGCTCGCCGTGTTTCCGCCGGACGTGGCCTCGATGGACGTGAATTTCTCGGCCAGCGATTGCGAGGGTGTTACCTTCGTTGCCTCCAAGTTCAACACGAACGCACTGCCATCGCCGTTCTTCGCGCCGATCAAAGCCAGTGTGGTCGCCAGTGCGGTGTTGTTCTCGGTCGTCTGCGTTTTTAGGTCGGTAATGACGGTGCCGATGGGCTGACCGTTCAGGGTCGTGCGTGCATCCAGAACCGATTGATAGTCTGCCTGTCGCAATGCGCCTTTGACGATGCTGTCGGTGTTGAGCGTGATGCTGGCTTTGGCTTCCGCTGCTGCCTTCGCGGCTGCATCCGATCCGCCCAGCGCCTTGTCGATATCGCTGATAACCTGCGTGACTGGACGATCACCAACGTAGCTGCCGATCGGAGCGCCAACCGTGGCATTATCGAAGGGTCGCGTACCGCTGGCATCGGTGACGTTCTCCCAGTCGGTGATCGTGATAACTTCGGCGGTGGCAACGCTGGCATTCACCCAGGGCGAATACACGGCGCTCGTCATGCGGAAGCGAGCGCGGACCTCAACGGTGATGCCGGGGGCGTTGGACGTGAATGTGAACGTGCCAATCTTGGGATCGAACAGTCCAGCTTGCTCGGACCACGCATCGGTTCCTGCGGGGCGGCTCTGAATTTGGATGCCGTTGACGCGACCGCTGTACTCGGGGGTCCACGTAACATGAACTTCCGAGACGTTGACGCCGTTGGCTCCGCTGTAACTGGCACTCGTCAGTCCGAGGTTTGCCGGGGTGATCGTCGTTGACGCGTCGTAGCCCTGCGGACGGATATTCGCCGGCAGCGGCTTTTCCTCACGGTCCCATGCGTAGATCGCTGGATTTTCCTCGCGGAGCGTCATCTGGAAAAATAGATCGTGGCTTTCGGCCTGCTCCATCACGCGGAAGGGTTTGTTGTTCCAACCCTCTGCTGGCAGCGAAAGCGTGATAACCGAGCCAATCTCAACGGCGAATGCCTTGGGGCCGAATGTCGCGGCGAACATGCCGGGGCAGAGATATTCCCTGAGCAGCATCTGTTTGGCGATGCGCTGACAGGTTTCCGCTCTCGAGACCGCGCCAAGGTCGATCGACATGGTACGGGGGATGCCGTCGGCCAGCGGTTCGCGCTCAATGGGATCGCCCCAATCGGTGAGCTGGTACAATTCCTCGGGATTAGCAAAGCGGCCACGAACGATGTTGAAACGCTCGCGCGATGCCGGTGCCGGGTTCCAGATATAGGGGCTGGAGCCGTTCGACGGTGCCACGAGATCATCAGCATCAAAGGCAATTTTGGGGCCTGCCGTATCGTCGTAGCCGCCCACAATGCAGTAGGTGCCGCCGCGATCTGTTAGCTTGCAAGAGCCCATTGCAGCCGTCAGGCCGTTGATCACCGTCTCGTGGCTGTCGGTGGTCGAGAAGATGCCGTCAGCGGTGTAACGCTGAACCGTGCCACCCCCCTGAACGGCAACGCGCTCTTCACAGAGGTTTGCGTAAGTGCGGAAATTATCGAAGTCGATGCGGTTGGCGGGAATGCCCATGCCCCACACGACCTTGCCGTTGATGCGCCAGCCGAGCAGATACGTCAGTAGTGCCAACGTGGGGTTGCGGCCAATCTCAACCGAGCCATCGCGAAACGCGTAGGTGTTTTGATCATTGACGCGATGCGCGCCAGAACCACCGCGCGTGCTATCGCGGCGAGGATCGTAAAGGGGGCAACCTTCAACAATCGCCGTAAGGCGCTGCGGAATGCCGCTTTCCCAGACTTCATCGTCCAGCTTCCAGAACGGAACGTAGTAGGCGCAGCCCGTGAATGTGCTGCTGCTGTTCCAGTAGCGACCCGAGCCAACCGAGAAGCCGTTACCCGGCTTGCCCTCAGTGACGACACGGAATGGATTATTAGGTGCGAAGCCGTTGCGCTTGGATACGAACGAGCCGTTCTGCCAAACCAGATCGTTTTCGACGTAGAACTGCTTGAGTGCATTGATACGGTGAGACGCCAAGGCGACGACCTGAACGTAGCCATCCTTCTTGGTGGACGGCAGATCGATGTCGCCTTCAAAGAACCGAACGTCAGCGCCGCCAGCAGTCGTGCCGAAAATGATCTTGCGCGAGGCGGTGGGGACAACGCTGGTGTTGAGCCGGTCCACCATGGACTGCGACATCGAGGGCGCTTTTCGGAAAAGCGTCGCGGCGGCGGTCAGGGCCATGCTGATGCCCATTCCGATCAGCGCCGACGAGATAGCGGTTGCCGCGACCGTGACGCCAAGGGAGCCAGCAACACTGGCCAGTACGGCTGCAATCTGCGGGGCGAAGACAACGACGGCGACGGCGATCGCTACGACAATGACCGTTTTGACGATCTTAGACATCAGCGCGCCTCCGCTTCGGAAGCCGCGAAGGGCAGGGTAAAGGCTTTCGTGCAGTCAGCGGTTGGGATTGCGACAAGGCCCTGCTGGCCGTGTTCTTCACCCACGAACCAAGAATGAAGGCCGACGCAGACGCCAAGCGTGGTGCGGTCCTTCATCACAATATCGCCGCGCTGCGCGAACACGGGATGCTTGGGGGAGCCTAGCCAGGCGGTTGCTGTTTTGAGGAGTGTGCCCGCGCCATGAGTGCGGAGGGCTTCCGCCGATCCACCGCGGTCACTGTAGGTGCGCCGGAATGCCTCGGCAGGATCGGTGCCCGTCATTGCCTTAATGGCATCGCACGCAAAGAGCGCGCAATCGTTGGAGCCCCACTCAAAGGGCTCCTCAGACTTTCGATCAATTAGTACGGCAAGGCGCTCTTCCCAATCGGGAGCGCGGATAATCTCGGATGTTTCCATCCGATACTTATCATCGTCGGGTCAGCTACTTTGCGGAGGGTGCTTTCTTGGGTATGGTGAAAACTGAACGCAAGCGGATTTCTTCCGCTGCAACAGAGGCAAAGTAAGGCTCTGGATTATTAGCTACGGCGTCAAGGGCTTGATTTACTGAATCCCAGAGAATGCGCTGAGCGCGAGGGGTATCTGCTATATCGCTCAGAATGGTAGTGCTGTACGCACTTTTACTTAGAACGCCATTCGAACGTCGATACAGTCGGACGGTAACCCACGCATATGATCGCTCCCTTAAAACTCCGCTCGAATTTGTGAAATCGACAGCCATGTCTGCTGCGCGAAGGCGACGGCACAATTTGTCATAGCCTGCGAACTTGAACCCCTCGTTTCTTAGGACTTCCGTCAGATCGCCATCGGGGGTGTATCTAATGATACATTCGTCTTCAGCGGCCTGCCGCTTGTCCTGTGCCTCAACCCGATTCACTTGTAGCATCGCACAGATGGCGGCGATCATGACCGCGAGACCACTTAAACGGCGTTCATGCGTTCTTATGCACGTCATTGATTTCCCCTTTTCGTACGCCGATTTTTACAAGCTGTTTCCCCAAAGGGAACCCGAAAGAAGGGTGTTCACCAAAGACGTTTTGATCCACCAATACGTCAAGTGATCGTTACAGGCGAACTCCCCACGGCGTTTCGACCTGACTGGCGAGACCAGCCGCCACACGTTCCCAACTGGTCGTGGGCACCTTCGACGGAGCAGGATCACCATTCGCGCAACTGACGGTGTAATCCTGCGAGGCATCTGCTGGATCAAAACGTCGCTGGTCGAGATAACTGGAACCGGTCGCCGCGCTGATAAGCGAGGCATGTCCCTCGATGGCCAGCGTGAAGGTGTGCGAAAGACCATCGTTGCTGATCTTCACGGTATCCATTGCGCCGCTACGAACACGACGGAATGCCCATGTCGCGGGAGCGCCGGGTACTGGTGACGCGATCATAATTGCACGCCACAAGGTAGCATTACGGCTCTGGTATTCGTCGGCATAAACGGATGCTGCGTTGATCGCCTGACTGGGTGCGCTGGGGATCGCCAGTGTGATTTCCAGAGGGTCGGATCCGCTCATTGAAAAGCTGTTGTCGCCGATATTCAGGACAACGCCATGAACCAGCGGTTCGAATTTCTTGCCGTTCAGGACACTGTCGGTGCTGCCCTGAACTTCAAGCGAATGCGAACCGGTCCAGACGTTGACCGTTTCGCTTTTGAATTCCAACGACGCCATGATTGCCGTTGTGATGCCCGCAGCTTCGAGGGCTGCGAGAAGTGCCGTGTCTGTGCCAAAGCGCATTAGATTGCCTCCTTCGCCACGACGGAGGGGAATGTGGGAAGCCCGTCGATATCGAGATCGAATGAGGGCGTCTCCGCGCTGACCAGTCGGAATACGCCGCTTGGCGTTGCCAGATTGATCGCTGCGCCAGCCGCATAGTTGGAGCGCAACATGGGCTGAAACTCGACAAGGACCTGTCCGTTCGCGTCGGCAAGCGCCGGAACAGCGGTGATCCTGAGCAACTGGTTTCCAAGCTGGAAGAACTGCCCCACGGATAGCTCACTGGTCGCGTTGGAAGCCCATCCTGATAGCCTGACGTTTGTGGAGTAGCTGTAAGCGGCTGAGGTAAGGGACCGGCCTGTGAGGACGCTCCTAGTAGCAGCACGCGGATAATACCGGAACGTGCCGACTTGACCCTGCAAGCTATCAAGCCAGCCCTGCAAAACCTGCGCGCGGGCGAGGCTCATTCGCGGCCAAGTGAAATCCAAGTTCCACTGCGAGGCAGTGTTGACGACCTGAATGGCGAGGGTGTGGGGGCTCTCCATCGCCGCTTGGCGATTGTTGAGTTGCAGCTTTTCGCGTGCGGGCGCTTTTGCGGGGAAGGGTAGTGGATACGTCGGCATATGATACTTATGCCGTTTAGGCGAATGGCCGCTTTTGGTCGAAAGCGGTCGGGCGGCCCGTCGGCAAAGAGCCCCGAAAGAGGCGCGGCTAACACTCCGACGATTACCAGCCAGTTACGGCTGTGACGACCTTACCGCCAACCGAAGGTATTGGACCGGACGCGTAGCCAGCGTATTCCCGCTTCGGCGTTATGACGGCGAGACCCGTACTCCAGCCATTAAGCGGAGGAGGGCCATTCTCCGCAGTCATGAATGGTTGAGTATAAAGGCAACTGTCCGCGACAAGGGCATCAAGGCCTTTCCCCGCATCTTTTGTCAGGACGCTACGTGTGACGGGTTCAACGTCAGGTGGTATTTCTGGAAACTCGTAGGTTGTTCTGCCGACGCGATCCACCGTCCAGAGGCCCCGCTTATCTCGGGTCGCCACATAACTAAGATTTGTAAACGTGTGATGCCCCGAACTTAGCATAATCAGAATCATCGTCTTCGCGATGGGCAAATTGACATTTGCTAAAGCTCGCAGCTTTGCGTGTTCTTCACGGGCCATAGCAACCCGCTGTTCCGTGGTGAAAGTTACACGACTTTTATAAGGAGTAAGGGCGGCGCATACTATGCTAGAGCCAATAACAGCTTGTGATGAGCTGGCTGGGCTAACGGTAGGCGGTATCGCCATCCCGAAGCAAGCTATGAACACGACTTTTCGCATTGACAGAGTGTCCGTTGTTGATGGTCTGAACGCAAGGCCCAAACGTTCGCAAGGTGGCGTAAGCGGACATAACGCACAATCGACGACTTTTAGACCCTTGGACGTTGCAGCTTGCTCAGCGTGTGGTTGGCCGCGTTCTGATTGATCATGGGCATCATCTCCGCGATTGCCTGCATGGCCATTGCCTTTACGGCCGCTGGATCGTTGCTGGTGATCGCACCAAACGTCACGTTCATGGACGGCGAATTACCACCGCGCACATTGTCCAACTTGTGATTGGGGGTGACGTGGAAGGGGCCGCCAACTTCGATATGTTCAGGGCCATGTTCACCGACGAGATATCGACCGCGATTGCCCATGCCGCCGTTGGCTTTGCCGGTGACGCCCTTGTTGCCGCCAAGCGCGCCTGTAATTCCCGACACAAGCGAACCAAACAGGCCACCACCGCCACCGCCACCGGATGCACCGAACAGCAGGTTGCCCAGCGGCTTGATAAGCATCTGCTGCAATGCGATTTTCAGCAGTCCGTCGATTACCGCGTCGGCCATGTTACCAAACGCATCACCGAGCGAACCAACGCCCTTGATCGCGTCAAGCAATCCGCTCTGTAGGCTTTCCAGCCCCTGCACCTGAACGTTCTCAAGGCTCTCGTTGATTTCGTTGGCCGTGCGGGGGATGGCATCGAGGTAGTTTGCCATCGGTCCCATCGTCTGACGGTCAACCGACTTCTGTTCCCGATCACGTAGAAGGGGGAGGAGGGCGAGACGACGACGCGCAATTTCCTTCTCGGCTTCCGTGCTGTCGCGGCTGGCCACGATGGCATCAAGGGCCAACTTTTCCTGCTGCATACGAAGATCGAGCAGGCGGCTTTCCGTTGCACGACGATCCTTCGCGGTTCGCGCCATATTGGAGTCGAGTTGAAGCAGCTCTTCGGCGTTTGCGATGCTCGCGCTTTTTAGCTTCAACTCCTCCTGCTGAGTGAATTCCGCTTCTTGGAGGTTGATTGCCTGTCGCTTGTTGGCGGTGATGCGCTCCTCAATGGCCTTGAGTTCTTCGACCTGGGCCTGGGTATACCGCTTGCTGCCCTTGAGCCCGTCCTTGTCGATCTGGTCCATGCGCGATTTACGGTCTTGCTCAAGCGACTGGCGCTCAAACTCAAATCGCTGGGTGGCGGTGCTAGCCAGAGCGGCGGCGCTGTCCAGTTCCTCGCGTTGGCTGCGGTTCTTATCGCTGGTGAAGGCTTCTAGGTCCTTGCGGTCCTTTTCGGCCTGACGTTCTGCTTCCTGCTGGGCCTTCTCGGCTGCGCTCTTCCCCGAACCGCCTTTGCCCTTGCCCTTACCGGCTGGTGGCTTGAGCGTGCTGCGACCGGTGCCACGAACGACAGTCCGACCCGCTGCAACATCGGCCTGAACGCCGCGACTGGTAGCGATAAGCTGCTCGTCAGTCTGACCCTTGCCAGAAAACGTCTTGTACTTGTCGCCGCCATTCATCCGAATGCCACGGATCAAACGGTTGCGAAGTGCCCCACGACGGGCTTTCTGGTATCCCTTGTCATAGTCGCCACCCATGTTCCAATCAGCGATAAGCGGCTTTTCTTCGAAGTGCTGCCCACCGCCAGCGCGGTCGATGGCCTTATTCAGAACGCGCTTGGTGCCGTTCTCGATCTTGGTGCCCCAATTATCCATTGCGGCGTAGGCGTTATGCACCTTGTCTATAAAGCGAAGCAGGTTGCCGAGCGTTTCCCGTGTATAATCTGCATCCTTGCGGATCAGATCGAACACCGTTGCGGCGCCGTCACCCATTGGATTGAACGCATCATGGAGACCGGCGAACTGCGCGCGGATTTCAATGCCGGCATTTTCCGCCTCACGGGCGAGAACGTCCATTGCATCGGAGCCTTCGCCCATCGCATCGACGAGACCCTCGCTGATGCCAGCGCCACGGTCGAACGCACCAACGAGAGCCGTTAGGCCGTTCTCGATGAGTGTCTTGCTCTCTTCCCAAGTCTTTGGAAGTTCCTTGAATTCCGCATCGATCTGCGTGGTCATTTTCTTGTTCGTCAGCGCATCGTAGAGCATCTGACTGGTCAGCTTGCCGTCTTCGGCCATCTTTTTCAGTTCGCCGCGAGTGACGCCGAGACTTTCCGTGAACAAGCGCGTGAGACGCGGGCTGGCGTCCATGATGGCGCCAAGCTCTTCCCACTGTACGTTGGTGCCCGAAAGTGCCTGACCCATCTGCAACGTGGCGGACATCTGCGAGGCGGTATCTGCACCGCTGACCTTCATGGCCTTGCTGAATGTCTCGACCGCGCGAGCGTTATCAAGCTGGCTTTTGCCCAACTCCTTCGTGGTGGGCATGAACTTGGCATACAGATCGCTGATGCCGCTGATGCTGCTGCGCGTTTCGGTCGCGATCTTCGTGACATCGCGCATTGCCGTGCCCTGATTACCAAACTGCGCGGTAGCCAGCTTCATCTGCGCTTCCATCTTTTTGGAAGCGTCCGCCATTGCTAGGTATTTTTGCGCGCCGTCGATTGCCTTGTCGGCAACAAAGGCAGCAGCGAAACCCTTAATGGCAATGGACGCGCGGTTCATGCCAGTTTCGATTGCGCTGCTGGCGCGGTTAGTAGCCTTGGTTGCGCGCTCCAGTCCGCTGATAAAAGCGGCGCTGTTCAGGCTCATACTGGCGTAAAGTGATGCAATCTGTTGAGCCATTGGTACTCCCGCGCTCTAAGTGTCGATTACTTAGCTGCGGGCACTGACTGGCCGCGGGGACCTCGCTTTATGCCTTTGTCCTTCCGGGTTTTTCGTGTCTTATTCGGCGGTGAGGGAAGAGCAGCCACTTTCTCAACGGCTTCCACCTTAATCGTTCTACCAAGGAAGAAGTCGATGATGCTGTCATCCAACTGCTCTGGGGTTGGATCGGCTTTGACGCGGCCCTCGGGGTCACGGTCGATGAAAAGGGGGATTTTGGCGTTTGCCTTGCTGTTGATGGCGTAGAGGAGGTTTAGGCCGAGTTCTGCGCGATGATCTTCGGCCGGACAGCCCCACGGCTCCAATTGCCAGAATGCCATCCAGCCAACCATTTCGTCGGCATCAACATGCTCAATTTCCGAAAGTGTTTTTCCCAGACCCATCGCCAAGCGGAATTGAAAACGACGATAGGGGTCAGTTCTCAGCCTTTTTTTTCGGACTCCACGAGTTTGCCCATCGACTTGTCGTAATTGTTGATCTCGATGCAGGCCTCATAGATGCGGACCACCGCGTTCTGCGACCATTCGTTGAACAGAGGCATGTCAGCCTCAACGAACAGCGTCTTGCCGTGTTCGTCCACAAGGCTGTGAATGATGGTGAGAATACCAATATCGAGACCGACTGGCTTCTCGACGCCCTGGCGATCCGCTTCCGGCAAAAACTGGTCGTCCTCGTAATCAAGGTGCGCTTGCTGGTTTTGGCGGATGCGCTCCAGATAGGCAGCGCGAGTGTTCACGCTCATCTGCTGGACGCGAACCGCGACGCCTTCGCCCATCTCTGGAACGGCAACGTCGCGGTGCGGCAGCTTAGCCGATAGCAATGCGGAACGACTGAGCAGCGTTACCATTAGGCAGCAGCCGTTTCAGCCATTGCGCCGGTCACTTCCAGATTGCTGGAAACCTTCACAACGTCGTCCTGCTCTGCGCCACGCTCAAACGTTAGAACAAAAGCGGTGAAGTCGAACTTGGTGCCGTTTGCGAGGGTGATGCGGAACTTGGTAGCTGCGCGGGTATTGCGCGCGGTACGCATTGCAAGCTGACCGGCATCCGCTGCGATAAAGATCAGGCCGACGGAAACCTGGCCCTCGTCGGGAAGGCCCATTGCCTTTTCCTTAGCCGCGCTATCAAAGTCCGTGGTGTCGATCACGGCAGCAGAACCGCCGCCCATGCCGCTGAAGCTGGTGAAGCCCTTTACCTGAATGTAGGTAGAGCCAGTGTTGTTGATTTCGAGCTTGGTGCCCGCTGTATTGATTCCGTTTGCGGCCATTTTTGGCTCCTTCTTATTGGACTCAGCCCAACAAGCGGGCCTCGCCATTACTTATTCAGGCACTCATTCAGAGTGCGCGATCTTGAACTCCATCATGATACGAGTGCGTCCCTGCGTGGTTACAAGGTCGCTCATGTCTTGCTCTGCTACGAGCGCAATCTCCTGCACTTCCTTGTCGCGGTATCCATCGACTTTGCCGCGGATGCTGTTGGCAAGTGCGCGGGCGGTGTCGAAATCGTCCGCATAGGCATCAACACGGAACGTGGGCATTGCCATGCCGGTCGATCCGTCGAAGTCTCGCAGTCGGGGAGTGCTGACCCGCGTATAAACGATGAAGGGGGTCTTGGCCGTTTGTGGTGCCACGACCGGATAGGTTCGCGGACATGCCAAAGAGAGCAATCGGGTAAGTGTGGACTCGATCATTTGCGAGCCTTTCTGGCCGCTTTGTCGATGGCCTTTCCAAGTTCAGTTCTGAGTGCGTCCACCAGCTTTCCGGCGATCTGATCGACGGCTGGCTTGAACCATGGGCGCGCGGGTTCGTGTTCGGTGCCAAACTCGGAGAAACGCCCCCAAAAGGCACTGCCAGTCGTCACCACGTAGCGGATGGTGTGCGACTTCCTGCTGCGCTGCTTCCGGCTTTTGATGTTCTCGTGCAGACGGCCGTAATCGCCCGTGCCCTGCGAGCCATCCTTGTTCCGCCAAGTGCGTTTGGTCGGCTGATCGCCACGCGGAGCAGCTTTCTTGACCGCATCGCGCATGACGTTGGTGGCTTTTCGTGTTCCCTCGGCACCGGCCTTAGTCGCAACCTCTGGTCCTAGCTTTTTGAGCGCGGCTTCCAATTCCTTGAAGCCGTCCATGGAGAAGTTCTGACGGTTGGCCATCAGAGTGCTTTCACGAGAAGCCGTAGGCCCTCATGCAGTCCGATTTCCTCGACGGCGATTACGCTGTACCGGCGCTTTTCACAGACAACCTCAAATCGCTCCGTGATGCCCTGGCGGTAACGGATGACGAATTTGGCTTCGGCAACGCTGGTGAGCCCGGAAGTGCGCTCGATCTCGCGAAGTGACAGGTTTTCCTGCGCGGCCCAGACAGTTCCAGACGTGCGCCAGCCGGTCTTTTCCATGCCCGTGTCACTTCGCAGCGTTACGGGCGCATAGAGCGTCAAACGGCGGTTCAAATTGCCTGCCGCAATCATAGAAACGTCACACGATGGGGACTGAGAAGGCGATAAAACGTCTTTTCGCCAACTGTCTGACCTTCGCGGTTGGCGTAGAGATCCGCGACGAACACGGCGATTGCCTGCTTGATGCCGGGAGGGCAGGTCAGCGGATCAAGAAACAGGCCGGTAAAAGAGGAGGCCGCATCTTGTGCAGCGAGGATTAGAAGATCGATCGTGGCGTCGTCTGCATCGTCATCGATGCGGCACCATTCTTTGACTTCCTGCGATGTGATGACGGATGAGTTTTCCATCCTATACTTAGCTGCAGGCGACATCGTCGGGGGAGAGATGGAATGTTTCGAAAAAAGACGGTTTTCGTAGTCGGCGCAGGCGCAAGCTGTGAATTAGGATTACCTAGTGGTGACACGCTTATGGACTCGATCGCGCAGCATCTCGCACCAAACACGAGTCCTCACGGTTTCAGTCACGATGGTATCCTCGTGCCACTAATAAGCCGCATACAGAAGCATCACGGGATCCACTGGGCTGCGCCTATGCAGCGCTATCGCGACAAGGCAATCCAGATGCGTAAGGCGCTTCCCTATGCTCGTTCCATCGATACCTACCTCGAATCTCAGCGCGACGACCCCGAGCTAGTTTATCTAGGCAAGCTCGCCATAGCTCAGGCCATTCTTCAAGCTGAACAGGGGAGCCACCTGAGCCTGCTACAAGGGGATGACGGCGTTCAGAATTTGAGAAAGACATGGTACCCTGCGCTTGGAAGAATACTCACAGCTGGACATCACAGAGGTAGCATCGCCAACCTATTTGGCAACGTGTCATTTATCGTCTTTAATTACGATCGATGCTTAGAACTGTTCTTACTTCGCATGATACGCGACTACTTTGGAATAAAAGACGAGGCTGCAAAAGTCTTGTCGTCAGCCACGATCGTCCACGCGTATGGTCAAGTGGGCAGCCTTATCCCTGACGAAAAGTACGTTCCCTTCGGAGGTTCCGGCGATGTCAACCTAAATGTGGTTGCAGAGGGTATCAAGACGTACACCGAGTCTGCGGATGCCGGGACTACAGAAAGGATACGAACTCTCGTAGAGGATGCTAACACGATCGTCTTTATGGGCTTCGGGTATCTTGCGCAAAATCTACAGCTTCTCAGTCCCGAGCGAGGGTCAAGGGTCAAGCAGGTGATTGCAACTGCTTACAACATGTCGCCTCAAGACCGCGAGGCAGTAAGCGGAAAGCTTCTTGGTGAATTTGGCCAGATTGAGCGATATCGCTCTGCAGAGGGGCTGGTTGACGGAGGGAGGAGGCAAAGCTTCCAAACCATTTTTGAGTTAGGTACATGTCGGGACCTAATGAACAACAATATATTTTCACTAGCCGATCAATAGCCCAGATATGGAAAGAGCGGGCGTTTCCGCCCGCTCTTCCTGTAGTTTGGCTTACGAAGCTGCGACCTTGAGCACGACGAACGCCTTGGGGTCCTGAACCATGCCACCGACGCGCTTGGTCGCGTAGAAGTGGACGAATGGCTTGTGCGTGTATGGATCGCGCAGGGTGCGGATACCAATACGGTCAGCGATCATGTAGCCCTGACGCAAGTTCGCGAAGAACATTGGAAACGCGCCTGCTGCTACGGCTGGCATGTCCTCAAGTTCAACCTGCTCGTAGCCACCCAGCGTTGCTGGGGTGCCTGCCACAAGACCGGGCTGCCAGATGTAGTTGCCCTGACCGTCCTTGAGCTTGCGAAGCCCGGCAGTGGTTGCCCCGTTTCCGTAGAAAGCTGCGCCCGAGCGATAAGCTGCCGACATCTTGTAGATCATGTCCACGATAACGTCGGGGTTGCTGATTGCTGCTGCTGCGCCGCTTGCGACGGTTGGAAGACCAGCGGTTGCGAGAATGCCCATCGGCTTGTTGATGCCGTTGCCGGTCACGAAAGCCTTGTTCTCTTCGATGGCGAACTCTTCGCTGATGTTCTGGTTGAGCCAGCCCTCAAGATCGAAGAACGCGTCGTCCAAAGCGCGCTGCGAAGCGGCTGGGTTTGCGTAGATTTCGCCCATTGGGACCTTGGTCTCGGACAGCGTGGGAGTTGCAGTCTCAGGACGTGCATCCGTCTCACCAACCCAGCCGGTCTGTAGGCCGCGGAGGTTCTTGAGGTAGCGATAGTCGTCGCTGGAAACCTGAATCACGGTCGAACGCGAACGGATTGGGCTGAGGGTGCGCAGGTCGTCGCGAATGCCGGTTTCCCAAGTCTCAGGGACAAGGAAGCCGCCGCTTGCGTCGCCGTTGTTCAGCGTAATCGCCTTCTTCTCAAGCGACTCTAGGTCGCCCTCGATGCCCTTACGTGCCCACTTTTCGAATGCGCCCGTATGTGCCTCGCCATCGACGCCGCGGTCGGATGCGCCAACGCGGTTGGACTTAACGGCAACGTCAGTTACCTGTGCCTGGAGAGCCGACAGGTCGCTGTTGATGCGGCCAAGCTTCTCTTCAACCAGAACGTCGACTGCGCCCTTTACTTCTGCCTTGATGCGGCTGTCGTTGGTGCTCTTAAACTCCTCGAAAGCACTACCGAGGTTGTTGATAGTATCGTTGATGTCGGCCATTATGGGCTCCTTCATCGTGATTGTTGTTACGCAACCTCCACTCCAGAATCCCTCCGTGCCTAGTTTGCAGTTTTACTTATCGGTTGGCGTCAGTTCAGTTTGAACTTGGACATCAGGTTGGCCAGCGCAGCTTCCGTCTCGGCCTTTGCCTCAAGTTCCAGCTTGCTTTCGAATTGGCTGGCAACGGCGATGCTCTCGCTCTTCGACAGTCCGCATTCGCGTAGGAGCGCTTCAAGATCGCGAACGCTCATTTCCTCGCCCATCGTCTTAACGGCTTGAACGCGAGCCTTTTGGTTCGCCGGAAGTGTCACGACGCTGACTTCGATCAAATCCACCGCCTTGAGTGTGCGGCGTGGCTCATCGGGCTTGCTACGTGTGGCGAATTCAATGGGTCGGAAGCCGATCGACAAGCCGTTGATGGCGCCAGCCTTGAGCGCCGTGTAGGTGTCGCGACCCATCTGCGTGTCCAGCAGTTCGCCATGCACCTTCAAACCGTGGCCATCTTCCGCCATATCCGTCCAGCGACCGATTGGCAGAGAGCCAAACGCATCGTGGTTTAGAAACATGAGGGGCTGACTTCCCTCGCTGTAATGGGTGGCGAGGCTTTTTGCGAAAGCGCCGGGAGCAATTACGTCACCGTAGCTGTCCACGTTTCCAAAGACAGCGCCGTAGCCCGAAAAGCTCATCTTTCCATCGGCATCGTCAATGCTGTCAAACTTGCACTCGAGGCGGCTAACCGCCATTTGTTCGATGTTGCGGCTCACTTAACTACCTCTTCTGTTTCAGAATTATTGGGCGTTGCTCCCGTGATTGGCTGGTTGCCGAATAGGTTTGCGGCTCCCCGCAGCTTGTCGGCCTCGGGGTCATCGCTGAGGGGAAGGTCTTCCTTGGCGCGCACCTCGTTGGGCGACATCACACCAAGCGTGACCATCGTATTGTAATAGGCTCCGCGCTCGGCGGTGCTGCCGCGCAACAGCGCGTTGGCGTTCAGCTTAATGGTGTAACCGGCTTCCAATTCCGCACGGGTCAGAAGGCTGGTTTCGGCGCTCTGCTCAAAGCGTTCGTACCAAGGCATCAGCGTGTGAGTGAGATGCGCCAAAAATAGCTGCTCAACGGATGCGTAGCTGGTTGCGCCGGTCTGCATGACCATGATCGGTAGGACGCGGAAGAAGCGGCAAATCTCTTCGATGAGGAATTTGCGGTTCTCGATCCACTGCGCTTCGTTTGCCGTGCCGCTGACGGTGGTAAAATCTAGATCGTAGGGCAGCATCACGGTCTTGTGGGCATTGTCAGGGCCGCGATGTTGCGCCTGCCACAAGGTCATAATGTCGGTACGTTGCGCGGGCGTGAGGGCCTGCGCTCCCGGCTTTGTGGTCAGGATTCCGCCCGGTCGCGCGCCGTTCTCGAATAGTTTGGTGCCGTATTTCTCTGTGGCCTGCGCCAGTCCGATCGTCTTTGCTGCGAGGTGGATTGCGTCATTGCCGCGAACCCCGTCCCAGCTTGGGCCTTTGACGTGCCACATATCGGAGGCAGGAATTTCCCGCTCCCGACCATCGATCTTCACCTTGTAAACCAACTCCATATCGCTGTTTTGACTGACAGAAATGGTGTTGGGCTTGAAAGCGTAAAGCTCTTTGATCTCACCACGAACGCGGTTGATATAAACGAACGCATTGTGATCGAACGCGAGATGGAGTCCCATCTGTTCGCGCAGTTCAAAGCTGGTCTGCCAATCGTTAGGCTTGTGCTTGAGAAGCCAGAAAAGCGGATGATCACGAGCCTCGACCAGCGATCCCTTCTTGTCCTCCTTCATCAAGCGGCATGGAACTTGAGCCAGTCCCTCTGCGATGACGCGGGCACAACAAAGAGCAGCACTTACTTGAAGCGCGGTCGTTTGATTTACGGTGTCGGTTGTCCATCCGGCATTCGCGGCCAAGTCAGCGCGAACTTCCGCTGGCGTTGCAATCGCGGTGACAATGGGCACCGATACGATAGGAGCGGCTTTAGTTTCCGGTCCAAGAAAGAAGTCTGCGAGTTTTCCCATCTTCTACTTAGCATTTTGGGAAACTCAGGTCAGTCGAGCACCATCATCCACACTTCCGCTGGTGTAACCTCCGCGCCAGCAAGGCCGAGGGCCATCATCATCGCTACGAAACCGTCGATCTTTGCGTGATCGAGACGCGCGGGCTTTACGGGTTTGATGAACTCGCCGTGCTGTTTGGCGACCACGTTGCCGGTCATCCATCGCATCATGCGGTTCCCGTTATGCTTGAGGTGCCCCAGGGCGATCAGTTTCTCGAAACGGCTCATCGGCGGGTGCATGTTGGGGAAGTTCTGGGGGTATGTACGGACCGGCAATCCGCTTTCGCCAAGGCGCTGCGCCATCATCGCTGCCTGCCACTGGTCAAACGCAATGCCCTGCAAGTTGAACAAGCCGTCCAACTCCCGCAGCTTGGCCTCCACGGCGGCAAAATCGGTCTCATCGTCTTCCGTTAGGATCAAGTCGCCGCTTGCCGCCCATTCACGGTATGAACCGGCGTTCTTGGGCTGGCGCTGAATTGCCATCTCAGGGAGGAAAAGGAACGGATAGAAATGCCGCTCTGGCTCTCCATTGGCGGGCACCTCGACCAGCAGGCCAATCGCCGTCACGTCCAATACGCGGCTGATGTCGCAACCAATATGCGCCCTGTAGCCTTTGCCCGCGACCTCATCGAAGGGCAGGGCGGTGTTGTGAGTGTCCCAATCCCGCATGTTGACCCAAGCGGTGCTGCTCGACTGCCATACGTTCAGGTGCTTCGTCAGTAGACCGGGCTTTTGGCTCGGCACGTCCAAGGCTGTCTGGTGGTATTCCTTTAGGCGCGCTTCCGAGAAGCTTACACCAACGTTGGGGTTGGCCTTCTTCCAGACCTCAAAATCCCGCCAGTCGTCGTCTTTGTCGATTGTGTAGATGGCCGAGAAACGGCGGGCATCCGTCAACTCACCGGCTAGAACCTGCTCGCACTGCGCTTGCAGGAGGCGACAATCGCCAGCCTCGTTGAAGCCCGCTGTCGTGATGGTGATGAGCAGCGGCTGGGTACGGGCACCCATACCGGTTTGCATTGTCTCGCGCTGCTTGGAGAAGTTGTGGTTTTCGTGCGCCTCATCAAGAATGGCGAGGTGCGGGTTCGATCCGTCGGGCGGATCACCGATCATGCGCTCTAGGAATGAGCCGTCCCGTGTCTCGATCTTCTGCTTAGTGACGGCGACGCCGTAATGCGTGACAAAGCCCGTAGAGCGGAGAGCCATGTCGCGGCACGGCTCAAAACAGTAGCTGGCCTGGTTGCGGTTCGACGCGCCGATATAAACCTGCGCTCGCGCCTCGTAATCGGCCACCAGCATGTAGAGCGCGATCACGGCGGCAAAGGTCGATTTGCCGTTCTTACGCGGAATTTCGATAAAGGCTTCGCGGTGTTTGCGGAAGCCATCGCAGTCCACGAGGCCGAACAGGGCAGCGAGAATCCAAACCTGCCACGGCTCCAAGCGGAGCGTCAGCTTCTTCGCCGCCAGTGGGCCTTCCAAGTAGGGGAATGTCTCAGCGAATAGGCAGACCCGTTCCACCTTGGCAGCGTTCAGCGTCCATGTGTCGCTCTCCACATCTGTGAGAAAGAACTGGCAGCTCGTCTGAATTTGCCAGCAAGCCGGGATCTCACCGGCAACAATCTGCTCCGCGTATCGCACCGCTACATCGGCAAAGTGGCTTTTGCCCTTTCGCACGGTCAGGCGTCCGGCAGAGCGCCGTAGGGATTGGCTGCTGCCTCTAGCGGGTTGGCGTTGGTGCCGTTGGTGGTGCGGCCCGATAGTCCGCCGATGCCCAGCAATTCCGCCAGCTTTCGCTTCTCACTGAGGAAAGCGGCACGGGGAACTTCGCCGGACGAGAAGATGGAGCGGCATTGCGCTTCGATGCTGCAATAGGTCGCAAAGATCGTGGAGTGGCTGGCGTTGATGCCATTGGCGACAACGAACTCGATCTCTTCAAACCACACGTCCTGCGCGCCTGCCGTCAGGTAATCGGGCATCACGGGCTTGCTGGACGGGCCAGCGTCATGGGCTTTCTTGGGTTTTGGTCCTCTTTTCACCCAATACTTAGTTCAAGGTTATCTACTGAAATTCCGTAGTGCTCTCCCGCTCCAGTGACTTTAGCTCGTGGGCTATGATACGCCCGCACAACTTTACTCCCTCGTTTACAACACGAGCCTCTTCGCGATCGGCCCGGTGTTTTCCCGAATGGACGATCGAAGATCGGAGTTTGTATATTTCAACGAAGGCTTTTTGGATATCATCGCGCTCTTGACCGGTCTTGCCGAGCATATATGCGCAGCGATTTCCAAGTAGTTTAGTGAGGCCGACACCGTCAGCAGTTTCACGATCACCCAGAATGACTTCGATTGCGATCGTCGACTCAAGCAGCTTATCGAGAGGGCGCTGAGAAAACTTAGCTCGAAAATACCAAATGCATGCGGTGAATAAACGTTTTTGAGCGGTCTCGTCTTTGTATATATGGCTTATGCGGCGCAAGGCCATTCTCATATTTGGTAGAGCCAGCCCGCCGGTAGTAACAGATTTACACGAAAGATACGACTTATTCGACCAGAGATCGGCCTCCAATTCTTTGAAAGTAATGATTGGTCGTTTGTCGCCATCTTCTCGGTGGATTACGATGACAGGTTCAGATTCCTCATGAACATACTCGTACTCGAAAATATTAAGGGAAAGTCCAGCGCCATAGAATGCCCGTAGACTATCCTCCATTTCCCGAGCAAGAAGCGACGTCCCCGCTGCCCCACTATAGCCAATAGCGGTCTGTGTTAGATATAAACGTCCGTCTTGTATTTCGGTGTCATATCCATCCTGATCCCAGAGTTCATTCCAGAGTGTCGCATTGAACACCACGTTGTCTGATGTCATTGGGAGTGGATCGGGCAATTTAGAAGCCGAGCATAAATTCGCGTTTGGGCTTAAATCGAAGTAATCTATGAGCGAGAGTATGCCAGTAGATACAGACCGCGGCAGTCCAACGGTTACTCGGTATCGGTATGGCAATCCGTCAAGCACGGATACGATATCCTGCGCTACTGCAGCGGTGTCGCTGAATTCAGGATAAGAGGTAAGCGGCTTGTCTTTAGAATTTGCGTTAAAAGCGCGGGATGAGAGCAACTTACGCCTGAGCTCATTTTCAATAAAAGTGCGAAAGCCAACCCCGCCGCAAAATCGGACGCATTTGCGTGAAACGTCGTCAGGTAGCCACTTTTCCGTCTCAGCCACCCACGTTAGGGAATCGGACTTTAAATGGGTGTCGCCGTGAACCATTACCGCCCTCAAGCCCCGTGCAATTTCGACGACCAAGCGATTTTGAATATCAGTCTTCACGCAATCCCCTGTTTCTGGGTGACATGCCGTGCTCCTTCGGTGCGTGAAAGCGGTAAAATCGCCTCCTAATAAAATATGCAGGTATTTTATCTCAGGGGCGAGCAAATCTGAGGGGGTGGCTGTTACCCAGGACGGCAGACTCTCAGATTTTGACTGCCCCCTCGTTTTTCTAAATCGGCCGCACAAAGCTGGCCTCCAACGTGAGGCCAGCTCTGCCTTACTCGGCTTTGGGTTCGCTCTTGCGTTTTGCAGTGCCAGACGTTGCTACCTTGGTTCCCTTCTTCGTCGTGCTGCCAAGGCCGATCTTGTGCGCCATTGCGCGACGGGCTTCCGAATAGTTTGAAGCCACCATTGGGTACTCGGCCTTCAACCCATAACGTCGACGATACTCATCGGGGTTCATACCATGCGTCGACAGATGACGGCGTAGCGTCTTGTACTTTTTGCCGTCGATCAGTGAGATGATGTAATCGGGATCTGCCAGTGACTTTCGCACCGTTACCGCAGGGGTGTAGTCGGTCGGTTCGGCATCTTCAGCCGATGGACTCTGGGATGTGCCCATCAACGATTGTACGCTGGAGTACATTTTATCGAGAAAAGCCGGTACCTCGGCCGCTGTTGTGCGGGTGTTTGGGTTGGCCAGCCAAGCGATCGTCAACTCGGTTGCGAGTTCGATTGCGTCTGTTTCATTGATTTGATCGGTCATTGGTTGCTCCCATGGCGTCACTTCGATTTAGTAAGAAAGTGACAGAGGGGCAACCGCTCGGACGCAAGATATATTGGGCTCACGCGAAACTTAACTTAAACCAAGTTGCGATGCGGGGGTCTGCGAATGTGTATGTGATCTCGCCGTCCTGAACATAGGGGAGGGGTAGGGGTACGTTGCTGAACAGATTGGCATTGGTGATCATCAACGTCGTGCACGCCTGAGCAAAATGCCCTTCGCGGCGTCGATCGGCTAACCATTGGCGGATGGGTTTGGGTGGCAGTGGAAAAAGTTTAGCGGCTAAACATTCCGTTCCGGTTTGGCGGCTGAATGGACCGCTATGCAGCGTGACAAAACTCCGACCGCTTAGGGCAACGCGGAAAATTTCTGCGTCTGGTCGTTCATGCTTTCTCAATGGCGGCTTTAACGATACCTCTTCTTGAGGCGGTAAGGATGTGCGGGGCATGCCTTACTTACCAAAAGGGGACGTTGAAGATGAAGAGCATTGCAGTTGGTTTGGCACTCTTGACGCTGGCGGCGCCTGTTTCCGCTCAGACCAATATACTCGACAAGGCCAACAACTTTTTGGGTCGTCTGACTGGGACGCCTACCGCGCAGAGGCAGGCTGCTCCGGCGTTTAATTCGAGTGCAGCAATGAACCGGCAGACGCCGTCTCAGCTTGCAGCGCAGCAAACAGCGCTTGCCACACCTGCTCAAGCCCAGATTGCGGCGGATCGCGCGGAAGCCAAAGTCCTTATTGACCGCCTAGTGTCGACCAGCGCCTGCGCAATCAACGATACGGCTTGGCACTCCATCAATCGTTATAGCGAAGACCCAAGAACGTACGAAACGTACAACAAGGGTCACTCAGCCGTAGCACACACGAAATTTCATTCCAAAAGCAATTGCCTGGACGTTCTGCGGGTGACCAAGTGGGCGAAGCCCGCAAAGAACGCACTCACGTTTCAGGTACAGCTAGTTTCCGCCCAAAGCGATGAGGCGGTGTCACAGAGCTTCGTTATCGTAAAAGACGATTCAAACCAGTGGCTCGTACGAACGATCGAATACGCAACAACTTAAAGGGGAGGTGAGGGGCTGGAATCTTACCAGCCTCTCCGAATGCGCTTTACGTCCTCGCGTGTTTTGTCTTGGTGGCAGGGTTTGCAAAGACTCTGCGTGTTTTCCCAAGTATCTTCACCACCGAGCGCCTTGGGTTTGATGTGATCGACCTCAACGGCAGGCGTTACTAAGCCGCGTTCCGTGCAGTGACGGCAAAGGGGTTCAGCGTTCATCCGTCGATCGCGTAGCTTTCGCCATTGCCCGCCATATCCACCGACGAGGCTTACCTTCGCGGGCTGCGCTGCTGGCGCGATATTAAAGCGAGGCGTTCTCCGGGGCACGCATTTACTTATTCAACGTACGATGTTGTGATGATCTCGATCCCACGCTTCCACGCGGGAGAGAAAGCTATCGCAGAGCCCGTCGTCATAGCTGCTCAACAGATGCTCTGCCATCGTCGTCAGCATCGCCAGTTCTGCATCGCGTGAGGGAAGGGGCAGGGCATCGCGCAGTTGAAGGCTAACCCTCGAAAGCTGTTTTGCGGTCTTTGCCGCCGTGGGAAACCTTATGATCTGCGCCGTCATAGTGGCTAACCCCTTTTGTGCATCGTGCTCTATGATTTGTAACCATCCGCTGATCCCGCCTAATGGTATCTACGGGAGATGTCCGCCCGAGAGAGCAAGAGTAAAGATACCAGTCTGGAGTGAACTCTTTGCTCGCCCTGAATAATCCACGGCAGCATATGATCGATACAGGGCGCAACGAAGCGCGCTGCTAGATCGGAGTCTACAAAATGGGTTTTGACCTCAAGCTTCTCAAGCCAGCAACCAAGGGTGAAGTAGCTGCAACCGGTGGCAACACGTCACGCGATGAAGTGCTGGCGCTGATCGAGACACAGTTGGCGCTGTTTGCGTACCCCAAGGCCAACGGCCAGCGGCTGTACGAGATCACCGATGATACGGTGACGTTCACGCTCCGCTACGGGGGCAAGGCGCTCACGCTGCTACCCAACGAAACCAAGGTCAGCGTTCCCAAGGACGCGTTCGTAGGCGCGCTGGAGCACTACAAGACAGAAGTCGGCAAGGGTGCGTTCGACCCGCAGCTTGAGAAGAATGGCGCAGCAAGTGCCTCACGAAAGGCAAGCGCGAAGGCAACGCGCGATGCCAAAAAGGCAGGTGCGCTCGCCAAATAATTGCTATCACTAAAGCAATCAGAGGCCCTGACGCTACGCGTCGGGGTTTCTTTGTCTGCGGCTAATTTCGCATTTCGTTGCCCAGATCGCGGCAAGATCTAAATGTGCCCTACGGTCAAACGATGACCTCTCCAGCTTCGCAAGCTGTAGTTCGCATTCCGCCTTAGCACTGTACGCTGTCGAACACACTGAGGCGGTCTGCATCACGTCACTCCCTGTTGGTTAGGTCAAGTATTGCTAACCAGGCCTGGTTAATGAGGTGTAAACCAAGGGTGGGAATGAGGCTAATTGTAAGCAATATGAGGTAAGCCGGGGGTTCAAATGCCCCCCGGCTGCCGTTCTTGCGCATTTGCCCATCCGGTCAGTGACGGAGCATTCAGGATGAGCGCCTTAGGCCTTAATACGTCCATTCTGACGGGCTTCCACGGCCCACAGGCTAAGCGGCTTCTCGGTTGACCAGTGTAGGTCCTGCTCAATTCGCAGTCCGCCC
>Ga0265780_10002672_pt1 | contig 23953 bp, 19 predicted proteins | sample P1T30metagenome_FD_192432 | JGI IMG/M metagenome (GOLD analysis project Ga0265780, IMG submission 192432) | Plant litter microbial communities from East Loma Ridge, Irvine, California - P1 T30 | ecosystem: Environmental > Terrestrial > Plant litter > Unclassified | place: USA: California... | reverse complement strand
GGACAGTATCAAAGTCAACGGCAAGCAGCGAAACTATGACATCACGTTAATACACGCCGAAGATGACTACGATATCCCATGGAGTCACTCAGATGTCCTCTTCTGGCACGCTGTTAACGCAATGTTTAATTCACCCTCTCCCATTGCCTTCGAAGAGCTAGAAAAGGTCAAATCGAGGGAGAGGACGCCTCTAGGTGCTGGTGGTTGGGAAGTGGACTGGAAAGGGAAGCGTGGGATCATCAGAGAACAGATTGTTAAGCATGGCTTTCATGATCGTATCATGAGTTATCCCGTTGTCAGTCTGGCCATCTCGAGGGCACTCCATACGTAGGTGAACAGCCCATGACCATTGGGTAGGAATACCGTATTTGCGGCGACTAGATCGCGCCGCGTCGGACAATAAACCCCCCCAGTTAGACACACGTCTCACCGTCCCAATTCAATTTGATCGTCTTTGCTTGATCTCGGTTCTCCATTCCGCTGAACACATCGAGCAGGATGAACGAGATACCTTCGTTACGTCCCGATCCGATCTTCATGTTATGCCAAACCCCAATTCTATTCAGTATTGCCTCTTCATCATCCCAGTGAGTGCCTTTCACGAGTTCTGGACCGAAGTAAACATGCTTCAGCTTGGGCAAGGAGATGCCAGTCTCGTCAAGGCTTGTTCGCAGATCTATGACCCAACCGAAGAACCATCTTGTCACGAAGTAGGTCCCGACCTGGATAGAAATCGATGTGAGCAACGCTCGTTGTGCACTATTAAGGCTCTCCAACAAGATCTGACCAGCTGTCATGCTGTCAAAGTGGAAGAGGTTCTTTGCGTACTGACTGAGCGCTGTTTCACGGTGCAGCTGGCGGCATACGAGGCCGATGGTAAAGATTCCCGATACAGGTGCACGAATGCTCGCCTGGGCGCTTTTTGCGTCCGGTCCAGAAGGATCAGCCGAGGTGAGGTAGACCGACGTTTTTCTCCATCGCTTGTAGGATTTTGTTACGACGATGATGTTTCCGCCAACAGCTAACTCGTAGATACGATTGCGCAGCTCGCCAGGCAGTCGGAGTAAAGGCGACTCGGCCTGATTGCGCAAGGTGCTGCATCTTATTAGTACAGTACAAGATTTTAGTGTGTTGACCTACATTTCCTCCAATGAAACCGTCATCTTGATCGCTTCAGGTGGTGCTCTACCGCAAGGTTGTTGTGACCTAGGTAGTCGTGAGTTGCGAAGGCAGAGGATAGATCTTATTGCGTGCGCCGCGTTTATTTCGTAAAGGCGCTAGCCAGGAGTCGTTTCAATCAGGGTGAAGGCGTAAAGAATCTTGGCGATTACTGAGAGAAAACCGGACAAACGCTCGTCTCTAATGCTCAGCGCAGCTTCACCGTCAAGAGGTCATAGAAGCTCCCACTTTGAACAGACATACGGGCTGGAAAACTCAACCAACACACACGAATCATGTTGGAGCCTACAAAATTGCGGAATAGTATTGGGATAGATGACGGTGTTTGGTCATACATATCTTCCTGATTCAATCCCCAGGTGCGGGCGTGCACTTCGTGGTCGGGGTCTTTCGCGCTAGCCTTGATACGTCATTTGCTTGGCGGAAGGGGATCGCGTCCAGTCGCGCTCAAACCTCTGTCTCAGCACTCCGCCTCCGCCAAATATGCCCACACCTACCTCCCCACATAAATCAGCTGGCACCTTCCATCTCTCTATACGTCACTCGCGCCCATTCGTAGAACGGAACCGGCGGCTGAACCTCCTTGCGAGTCAAGTACTTCCACCAATTCGCCCAGACATGCTGTCGTATGTACCCCACACGATACGCGACATGCCACCCCGTTGGTAAATCGAACGTATACTGCAGCTCTTCCAAGGTCCGCATCCTCGTCTCTGGAACGAACAAATACACCAGCACAAACGCCACCATATTCAAGCCTGCGAAGATAGAGAATGCAGCTGTCGGCCGAATGCTGTCCTGCAGGAATGGGAAGACTAGGACCAATACACCAGCGCCCAAGAGGTTGACCGCAACGGAGACGGCCATACCCGCCTCTCTCGATACGAGAGGAAAGACCTCTGCTGCGATCGAGAACGGAGACGTACCGGCTGTCGGGGCATAAAAGGCAACGAAGATGACCGCGAAGATGCTGACCAATGGTATCTGGACGGACGTGTCGGTGATTTTGAAGAGGAAGGCAAAGACTAGGATTGACCATGCCATGTTTGGTAGGCCGAGCAAAAGCATGACGGAACGTCCCAATCGATCCGAAGACCAATAAGCAGGAAGCCCGAACATGTAATTCGCTGCTCCAAAAGCCAGACCTATTATCGCGGATGTACGATCACTGTTTGTTCCGGAGTTGGGCCACACTATCGTACCTAAGAAGGCGATCGTATTGACGCCTGTCAGAGTCTGGGTGATCATGGACACGGAAGCGCACAGCAATGCTCGTCGACACCGCTTGTTGGACCATAACTCCCTCAGACGCTTGTAGTAGCCGTTGACACCGATGTTGTACGAGTACGGATTGTTCTTCTTCGTTCGTTTGACCCCAACCTCGAAGTTTAGGCTGGAGATGTCACTCCACCTCCTATTCAATGTCGCGAGCTCAATGTTACTGTCTTCGTTTTGCTCGGGCTGCGGCCTGACTTGGTGCTGGCTATCGTTCCGAACCGCTGTTGGCCCTAACTTCGTTCCCTCGACATTGGGATCTAGGGCGAATCGACCTGGCGATACGGCTCCATGTTCAGCAGCCCTTTCTAATTGTGCGCGATTTGGCGATGGCGAAGATGGCTCTCCAGAAAAGCTCGGCAAGCTGACATCTACGCGATCGGCCAGGGTGCCAAGCTCATTTGTTTCCCCTTTTAAGAGTCGGCTTTCGAAATCCAGCTGAGCATGCGCATACATGAAATCCCGACTTGCTAGTAACCGCGTGGTCTGGACCTGTTCGAAGGCTTCGAGCGCTTTGGGGTATTTTCCATGCTTCATCAAATATCGCGGCGATTCCGGCATTAAGTATATCATCACCAGCAATGGCACTGTGGGGATGAGCACAGTGTTCGTAAGAATGCGCCATGCGGACTCTGCTTTCTCCACATAAACAACGACCAGCAAGTTTGCCAGAAACCCGAGAAAGATGCCTACCGGATCAGCGATTACACCATATCAAGGGGAGCGGACGTACCGGCTGCATCAGCAAGCTGCCAATTCGCCAGAACAGCGCCACGTATATGCTCCGGTGATATTTCAGCCGCATATATTGGGACTACAAGGTGTTAGATTCATCGACGCAAGCATGAACGAGAGCTTGCACTGACCTATCGACGCTTTTGCACCCAGAGCTATTCCGTTGATAGCTCGGCAAGCTGCGAGTGAGCCTACATTGTGCGTAAGTGATGCACCGATTGTCGAGGCTATTGTGATGCCACAAGACAGCATCACACTACCTCGCCTCCCTAAGAAGTTCTCCTGCAGCGGATCTGCAAGGAGTGTACCGAAGAGGCCTGCGGAAAACAGCGGAATGGCGTTTAGCATCCCAAACGTCCAAAGATCGGACGAAGGACAGTTCGTTTCTCTGCGATAGCAGAGGCCAAATTCGTCTGGCATGCCATGAGCAGTGCCATTATTGGCGCTTTGCGTCCATCCTTGGATCATGCCCGCAAGACTTGCGGTCATGATTGTCGCGCGGAGAAATTTGGACTGCTTCCAAAAGCCTGTACTCTCATCCTTTTCCTTCTCCAACAACTCCTTTTCCGAATCTGTGAGCTCATCCGCGTATTTTCTCATAGTCTCATACTTGTCTCGAGCGAGACGAGCACCAAATCGAAGCAACTCATAGCGGTCTTTGAGACCGGCTAATGAAGCAAATTCCCACACATACTCTTCTAGCTCAGTACGTTGAGTCTTGAGGTCGGGAATCGTGTCATCGAACGTCAGAAACGGATTATCTATACTATGCCAAGTCAGTTACACTCTGTTAACATCGACTCATGCGCATACTTTTGTCTTGCGCCTGTTGAGCGCTGTTGATTCGTCGCAAGGGTTTGGATCCCTACTGTGCTTGCGAAAGCTGTTGCTTGCTGAAGGGGTTCAGTCATAGTGGCCAGCGCTTTGAGCAAGAGTATGTCGCTTTGGGGCCGTAATCAATGTGCGACAACGCGCCCCAGCATCACAATATATGTTTGCCTGCCGCATCGGGCTGAGTCCTATAAGGTTGACAGGCCTTTCCAAGGGCGAGCCTGATCGTGCATACGGCATGTCTTGTCGGGGTCCTCCACCGCCATATTACCTACAAATGCTCCTAGACGGGTGGCTGAGCAATAAGTCCACGTTCTGATGATCGCCCTCTTCTCAGTGGATTGGTTGCCTTGCCAATGCTTTTCGCATGCATCGCTGCCCTTTTTCAGGCGACATGGGTCTTGGGAGACTTTGGCCAATGAACGCATACATCGCTAAGTGCCTTCAGACGCCACCAAGCCGCAATTGGCATTAGGGTCAGCCCTTGCATCACCTTGCAACCTTGGATTTATTGGTGACACTTAGTTCTCTCCTCAGCCCTCTGCCGAGCAACATGCTTTGAAATCGCCTAGCTAGGACGCGCCATCGCGGGGACGTCTGTTCTGCCCTTCGAGACGCCGTTCGAGACTATGAACCAGTTTACGTGAAATCGCAGGCATTCGGAATAAGCTTCCGAAGGACGAGTTCCTCGGCGTATGAGCTGTCCCCGCAGCCCGCTCGGCTAGTCGATATGTGGTGTGGTGAGAAAGGGACGGCACATAAGCGGCTGCCTACTTGATCTGTAATAGTGTGGCCGTCGAGCTTTCCCCGCCAGCCGCTTTCCCCAGGTACGTGTGGAGTTGCCCCAGCCCGTTGACGCATCGGACGAATGCCAACCCTTGCATGGAGCATTTGACTGTTTATACTTGACACTTACGTCAACTCACTTCACACGTGTGCCTCTCACATTACCCGTCCTCATTCTTGGTCATGAACAGGCTGCACGCGTTCTGCTAAGCCCCTTCTTGATCTTTGAGCCGCCTGGCAAGAGGCCTTCTTCAAATGAGATCGATGCCACATCCGTAACGATCGTTGCGCTTTCGCCTACACTTATTAAACGGTATCCTTGTGTAACACCACAACCTGGCTCCAGACTTCCTCCAACGATCCACTTTAAAGCGGGCCTGGCCACCACACACGGCACCCAAGTAACCATGGCCGAGCCGGTCTCCAGCATAATTACCATCGCAACGGTTGGGCTGGCCCTCGTCCGAGCATGCAAGAACTATATCGAAGCGGTGCGGGAAATCGACGACTTGGTCGACCGACTCCTCGAAAGAATAACAGAGTTGCATGGAGTTGTACGCCTACTCAACTCGAAGTACCATCAAGCTGAGCCCGATGGCAATAGCGAGCCGTCAATCTTGGTGCGTGAGAAGATCGCGCTATGTCGCGATCGTCTTAGAGAGATCAAACGCAAAATAGCAGATTTGGGACTTCAAAGCAAAAGTGCGGAGACCTTTCTCGACAAGGCCTCTGTGAAACGAAGAATGGACACAGTAGCCAAGGATATCGAATTCGCGGTAGATGACATTCGACGATACCTCGGAGATATTGTCCTTGTCACCGGAGCCTGCTCATATCTGTTCGTACGGTTCTCCCTCAGACTTATACATTTCTAACGCGATGGTAGTGAAGTCAGCTCCTATATTCGCCGCGTTTCCGAGAGCTCAGTACCAGTAAGTATACGTGGAATGTATAGCAGAAGAGATGATGCTGACGCTCAGACAGCAACCCATAGCGTATGTCAGCAAAGAGGATCGGTCAGCTCAAGATGACCTCGTCTCACTTGATCGATGGTTCTCAAATACGGACACTATCTCAGATCCAGCACACCTCCGCAGAGGGTCCAATCCGACATCACCACCGCGTTTCTCTGTCTCCTCGTCCTCTTCGAGCGCTCTTCTTACACAATCCGACGACGACGAAAGCATTCTCTCTAAACAAACCTTCGGCATCTCAAAGCCAGAGGAAGACTGGAAAGTCTTCCACCGCAGAGTGGTGCAGTGCAAAGATGACTCCGCCCTCGTCGCAGAAATCCATTCGATATTGGAACAGCACCCAGAGCCTACCACTCTCGTAAACATTTTGGGGGACCATCAACGCGCTCCCCTTCACCTCGCAGCGCAGCGTGGCTATGTCAATCTAGCTCGCATTCTCCTCGTATTCGGCGCCGATATCAACGCCAAAGACACCGAACCTGCCTCCGTGCTAGATCATGCCGTCGCACACAATCAAGTAGACTTCATTACACTCATATTGGATATGGGTGCCGACGAGTCAGCAATACTGGAACGGAACAAGAATCAGTTGGAGCATAAAAAGGCTGTCATTGCGCTTAGAAAGGCGCGGCAGCAAAGTCCAACAACGGGGAAGGCTCGGAAATTCAGCTGGAGTCTTGGAAGAGTACGCTCAAGCTGAGCCATTCGTCTGGCGGAACCGTAATCCGGACCCCAAGCTGACGGTGGCAACTGTGTGGCGAAGCTGCAGCCCTAGCAGCGAACACGACAGGGCTGCAGACTGTAGCCTACTGCATGGAGCGGAGGTGGGGTTACTCACCGGTCACTAGCCTACCACCGGACGGTCTTACACAGCATTTACGACCCTGCGCCCCCGCCGCGCCGTGCCTTCGGAACATCTTCTCGTTCTCGGACATGCTCGCGTTACTAGCCGATCGGGCCGTGCCACCTGCCACGAAACACCACAGCTGCGGCCTTGTCAGGTCATCCTCGCTGCGTGTTGAGGCTATCTGCACGGAGCATGCCGTACGCCCGCTATGCTGGTCAATACGATCTCCCCCTGCCAGGGCTCTCGGTCTTGGGTGCTGAATCCTAGGTCCTGCGTTAGAGTCATCTCTTCCAATCAGGCCGAGGTACACGCGAAGATTCAAGACCAAGTCATTGCTCCCAAGCACTCTTTCTCTAGCCAGCGAGCATACATCCAGTCTACACGACTTCATTGGATGTTCGACTTCTTGCAAAGACTCGTATTTGGACACGTCTCTTTTCCACCAACGTCCACCCCTCATGATCTATGAAAGAACCACGCCTCTTGTCACTTATCGGCAGCTGGAAGACGTTTTGCACGGGGTTGGGGCTCAGAAACTGCAAAACCTAGAAAATTCTCCAGGTTTTTGGTTCAGTGCCGCATCGCAAACTCGATCTCACGATGTGCGGCCTTTCTCATCCAAGGTGGCCACATCGTGAGTTCATGTCAAACCCTAAGGCAACCGGCTCACGTGGTCAGCGACAGAGTGAATACTCCATTTGTCTGTCATCGCCTGTTGACGCACATGAACACTCTAGCAAGAACCGAGTTTATCCACTTTGCCGACAATCACTGCCAATCCACCTTCGCCCATTCACACCTACCCAAGCCTCAACCCCTACACCAGACGATTACACTCCAGAGCCATGAAGCCCAACTTCACTATAGCCTGCGGGTCTGATAGCTATACTGTCGATCTAGATATCATTACTCCCTACTCTGAATACTTTCGGCGCGCAACAGAATTTGGGAAGGAGGCTTCCGAAGGCACCATAACGCTTCATGACGACGAACCTGCCATGGTCAGTCTCATGATTGAGTTTCTTCATGAAGGCGACTACGACGCCACTTTTTGGAAGATTGATGCGCGCACAAAGGATCTGACATGGATCAGAAGTTACGGCAGCAACCCGTACGCTAGTTGCGAAAGTATCGATCAACACGACCCCTACAGTGTTGATGACAGTTCGAGCTTGCTCTACGGAGAAGCATCACCAGCCGCTGGCGCTATATCTTCATCTACCTCGCGGAAACGGAAGCCTCAAACATCACCAGACCTCCACCCGGATCAGATTACCCAGAAACGACGGAGGATACTTCATGTCATGCCAAAGGGCTCAGGCCGAGCGCTCTACCACACGCCAACACCTCGCCACATGTTGCTACACCTCCAACTCTGGGAAGTCGCAGACAAGTACCTGGTACCCGACCTACAGGCGCTATGTACGAAGAGGTTTCAGGAAGCAGCGGAATACTACCATCCCAATCCCGAGATGATTGACGCTATCTTATGGGTTTACGAAGATCTTCCGGAGCATGCGACGGATCTGCGGGAGGCGGTGTTTATGGTCGTCGACGAGCATCCAGAGCTGCTCGATGATGATGCGGTTAGAGAGTCGCCATCTTGTCAAGGTCTACGTCATTTTATGTCTTCACGGGAAGTTGGAAGGTCGCAGCGGGTTATGACTCCTCAACGCGGGGTTTGGCATTATGTTCCTTAGGATGGTGGAATCATTGTTATCATGCCATATACCATTCTCAGGATGTTGTAAGCTTTTATAGGATATGTTTCCTACACGCCCATAATGATAATCTTTTACACATTACGCACGAGATCAGACGTAGTTGAAGCTACCCACATTGTATCTGAACACGGTCTTACTCCTTCGCACTCCAGTCGACTAGCGCATCTTGGCCCAGTTTGTCTTTGATGATACGCTCACTTAGATCCCAGAGCGCAGCACCAAGGTTCTCATCGCTGGCTTGAGATGTCTCTTTGCCTGGTTGGCCCTGCATCACGTATCAGTTACGAAGTCCGACGTAGAATGTTGACCAAGAGCCAAAGACAACTTACCGGGTCGTTGAAGTAGAACCCGTTCATGTTCTTCTCCTCAATCTCATCCGCCGTGCAGCACCAAAGCGCACTGTACGACCCCTGCTCCACGTCTCGTCCAGCGAAGAGCATGGCATTTGACAACAGCTTGCCCGTGATACCAGGGTACGCGTCCTTCCACTGCTGCTGCATAGCCGTGTTGACAGCGCCTGGGTGTACGGAGAGAGCGTATACGTTATCACCGTTGGGCTTGATAACGCGATCACGCAGACCGTACTTCGCAAACAGAATCATTGCCAGCTTTGTGCGTCCATACAACCGCGTGGGGTCCATGGAGCTATCGTTGATCTCATCCATGCTTGCGAAGTGCACATCGGGTGGCGCTGTACGATGCATCTCACTCGACTCAAAGACGACCCTCGGCGCGGGCTTCGAGCCCATCTTACCCGTCTTTCGGAGTACCGGCCAGAGCTGATTGCATACGTAAAAGTGACCTAGGAAGTTCACTCCGAAGTGACGGTCGATACCGTCCGCGTCTTCCCCGTAAAAGTTCGTGTTGATACCTGCGGACAGAACAAGGAAATCGAGACGGTCGAGCGAGTTGCGCAATTCGGAGAAAACTTCTTTGACTTCCTTGAGGCTGCCCATGTCGCAGTGTTTCCATTCGACCTGCGCGTCGGCCTTCTCTTTCTTGATGCTTGAGATGGCGTCGGCACCCTGCTCTTCTTTACGGTTCACCATGATGACTTTTACGCCTGCGAGGGCGAGTGCGCGGCTGACTTCATATCTTTAAGCGGGTTAGCGAAGATCTAGAAGGATAGAGAAAGAGGCTAGTCGTACCCGATTCCAAGAGCACCGCCAGTGACTACTGCGACGCGACCTTCGAGGTTTTCTGGGTGAACCTCTTTAGGGCCAATGACTTTGTGGAGGACGGACTGCATGTTGATTTCTAGTAAATGTAATCAGGTTATTGTAAAGTAGGGAGTAGAAAAATAAAGACGGTTTCTCTCGATACAAATAAATCACGTTGTGTTTGATATGCACGCTTGTCTATTACCATAAGTGACGTCTTGAGGAATTGAGATGTTGCCCAGCATATGCAGCTGTCACATTCACATGTCATGACGTCACAGTCGGATCACCATAATCGGTACGCAGCACGTTCGCGGTAACGCCTTGTGAGACGAACGAAGCTTTACCTGGGTAATCTTCTACAATCTATACATATCATACTACAAATAGATCAAATAAATACGCCAGGTGTCTAGCGCTTCTTTTACTCAAGAACTTATAACGGTACCTAGGTATGAATTAGGAAATTTGGACCTCTTGATACCAATGTGATTTATGTATTAACCGCGTACGTGGATGCTCCTCGATGGATTTAGTAGAAGACGGTGACGCCATGCTAACCAAACGCGCGGTCACCTGGGCACCCACCGCATCAGTCTCTGCACGTGCTTTTGTTTGTTTGCACCTTCCTTCCTACGTCGTTACCTCGCATTTGATTAGCTCTCACACCCTCCATTGCATCCGCAGCCTGCGTCGCGCAGCTATATGGACAAGATGGCGTCGATTAACGCTGAGCCACCTGGTGAGATATCACGAATGTAAGTGAACGAGCTCGGCCCATACTACAAGATCCACCTTGATCACTGACATGCTTAGTACCGCCCGAAATATAACGCAATCCCCGCTTCTTCGTCTTCCTGGCGAGATTCGCAACAGAATACTCGGCTATGCTGTCGGAGGATACACCGTCACCGTGACAGTCCACTGCAATCCACTATCTGTACGCTCAGGGCTCCAACTAAGGGTTCGTCTCGCCACAGCACACCAATTCAGAAACTTCCAACTTCCCAAATCTCGGAGACACTACATGTTAGGTGTCTACCAGAGCCGGGGCATCCCCACAGAAGATCTGTTCGACTTCCGAGGCGCAGCATGTAGTCTCGACGGCGTTGATCAAATCCTGACCGTTACACGCGTCTGCCGTCAACTTTACCACGAAACCGCTCTCCTCCAGTTCAAGACCAATTGTTTCCATTTCAACTCGATGGGAGCACTTAAGCTTTTCACAGAGAAGCTGGCTTCCGATCAACTTAGAGTCATTACCACTATCTCCATCGGCATACAGTACACGTACGAACACCGTTTTTACAAGCCAAGTGGACCTCAACCACACATACGTGTATTGTTCTCTGGACTCAAGAAGCTATTCATGACGGCAGGTGCGTTGGAGATAGTTTCCGGCGCGACTCCTCACGATAGGCTTGTTGCAGCCGTGGATAGACTGGCCTTCGGTGGTGATGAGGGTAAGGGCTTGTGGGTCGGTTGCTTCTGTGTACTTGACGAGACTGCTGTCTTAAAAGACGCCTTTGGCTTCACGATCGGTGCTGGCGTTGCTTCATCGTCTTGATAGGCTAGACGGAGGAACTCGGTCATCGAGTGAGATAGTGCGAGATGTATGGTCGTTCGACTCTTGCCAGAAGCTGGTTCATTGACTTGTCATTTGTGCGATGGCCAATAAAAGATAAATCAATGTTACCATTTTCACACACAAGCAGTTGATGCAAGAAGACCTAACTGTTAACCTTTCATTTTCCAACTCACCCTCCATAAGTGTAGAGAGAAGAGGTGTTGACAACCACCACCACTATGCTAACCGTATAACCAATACCCCAAGGATCAATTTTAGTAGTATACAAAGACACACCCTGCTAACCAGGATCCGAAAGAACAAGGTTCCGAAAAGGAGAACAAAACGCTGCAAGTACGATGGAAGCAATATAGTACAGGGTCCCCCTGCCTTAGAACGCCTATGCTGATATATGTGCGTGTGTGCTTCTCTTCGAATGCCCCTAGCTTCAGGTGGATATCCAGATTCCTTGCTCTTCTTGCATGATATGATGACCTAATCCAAATCATCCGTATATCAACCCCGCGTGTCTATGCTTCGATTATACTAAGCAAAGAGTCAAACACATCCTCGTCATCTTCATCTTCATCCTCTTCACCATGTGGACGCTGCGCATACACTTCCCTTTCGTCTTCCGACGGCGCATCGCTATCCTCTCCGTTATCACTGCCAAGCCCGCTGTCATCACCTGAGAAACTGGCTCCTTCTTGCGCACCCGTTTCGGCACCAAGGACTGAGCTTGAAGCGCTGTCATTGTCCTGGTCATTATCGTCATCGGTGACGCCGCGCCAGCTTTTCTCGCCGTCATCGTTATCGTGAGCGTCGTCGTCATCGTCGTCCGGTTCGGTATCACCGCCATTGTTGTAAGCGTTGAAACCAGGGCCAGCCGGGAAAGGTCCTGAGTGCGGTGTTGCGTAGGCGAAAGGCGTTGATTTACCTGCTATGGCGACGGACCGCTGGCTGGGTCTGCTCATGACGTCTGAGTTCGATCGTGGTAGTGCAGGTTGTGACGAGTAGAAGGGTGAAGGCGGTTCTCGTGATTGCCGAGGAGTTGCATTCCATATCGCTACATGTGCTTCTTCGGGTCGTGGGGAGGAAGAGTTTGTTACGCGGCGTCGCTTCAATCTCGCTGATGGTAGGCTAGGTGCACGTGAAATTGGCTGCGGGGCGGAGGATTGCTCAACGATGGAGGGATTGAAGCGACGTTTCGACTGACGAGGTGTGACGGTATCGACAACCGAAGCAGATACCGTACGGTTGCGATAGTAGAGTGGACGTTGCGGATGGTTCTCACTTAGTGGAGAGATGGGCTGGGGTTGCTTGTTCTTCAGTATCGAGTTGGGAGTGATTGAACGTCGCCAATTTCGACCAGCAGGGCGCATGGAGAGCTGGACGGACTGATTGCTCCCGAAAGACGAATGCACACTAGCAGGCGGAGCATCGTATGTCTCGACGAACTGCCAACATGCTTCTTTCGCATCTGCTTCAGGGACATGCGCTTGGCACTGTTCGTCGTTGCCTTCCATCTGCGAGTCTTGGTCGGGTTGATATCGAGGTAGTTGGCGTAGCTCTGGCCAGGACTGTTCCATTACAACGAACTCGTTGCGATCGACTTGCTGGGTGTAGGCTTCGCGGACGGTGACGTAAAGCCTTTTCTTTCCACCGGAAACTCTCATCATGACACCGGCTGAGAGAAACTGAGCATTCCAGAGCGCACTGCTGGACATCTCGGCGGGCGTAAGAAAACGTAGTCGCGACTCCTTGAGTACTTTTCGAAGTGGTATGTAGGGCGCTCGAAGACCTGGGTAGGCAGAGATCATAGGGTTTTCGTCGCTGTCGTCGTACTGCAGGTAATCGAAGACATCAGAAAATGCATGTGACAAGGCTTCTTGAATATCTTTGGCGCTGGAACCCTTGAACGTAACATCTCGGACAAAACCCCTGCTTTGGAGTCGCTTGTAGACTAGGTTGTTGCTTCCACAAGCTTTGGGAAACAACCAGTCATCCGTAGATCCCGAAGCCCAATTACTAATGTCCTGGCTACTCCACCCGTTGTCGGCCTGGCTAGGTATAGATCCTCTGACCGAGTTGCGAGCACCAGGGTAGGGGCTCGAATCGGAGTCTCGTCCGAGGAATGGCAGGCTTTTTATAGTCTTCAAGGTATGAGCTTGGGTCCACTCTTCAGAGTTCTGGGTTGTTGTCTTCGCTATGTCATGCATGGGTTCATCAGGCGAGAACCAGATGCCTTTCAAGTCCGGACCCCATGGCAGTAGGACAACCTCAACTTCCCAAGGCTGTAGCGATGTGGGTGGCGCCGCGGATTCCAGCACATCCAATCTCTCTTTAATGTTATCAAGCTCCATTTCTGTATCTTTGCGATCCATGGCCGCGAGGATAAGGGCGGAGGAAGTGCTGGAATCAACAGAGTGATTGGAGCCAAACGACGTGGTGGCGTTGTCGATGCGCCTTCGGCTAAAGGAGCTGGTGCTACTTTGCTCGTCCATAGCTTCATGCATGCGTTCATGCTCATCCATGCGATGCTCCACGTCGATTAGCCTACCCTCGTACATCTCCAAGGTGTTGTTAAGATCTTCCGGCTGAACGTAGTTGAAAGATCCATTCTCCAGCAAGTCTAGGCGGCTACCAAGTTCCTGCATGGTTTTGGCTACATTGGGTATCGAGTTCAGCAGATTATGGAGAGGGGCAAGGTAGGAGACAAGCTTCTGGAGACCTTGTGGTGGAGCCGATTGGAGGAGGGTTTGCAGCTGTTCCTGTGGCCCTGCAGTAGCGTTCTTCGGCAAGAGCTGGGTGGGAACTGTGCCATATGTCTGCCGCTCAGGTGAGCTAGTCGACTGCTGTTGGATTTCCGAGGTGATGCGCTTCATTGCGTCAATCATGTCCTTCCCGTCCTGTACAGCCCGATCAGCAGCACTCAGATCTGGAGTATTCCCAACGCTTGGAGTAGCCACCTCGGTAGCGCTCTGTACGTATTCCTCGGGGTTGTAGGTGTTGGGTATGGTATCGCCAGGCTCGTCGGGCTGGAAGTTGCGATTGAACTCCAATACCTGCTCGAGGATGCCGCGCGATGGGCTGGTGATGTTCGCTCTGCCCGGGGAGATGACGGGCTCGTTGGGTAGCTTTCGCGGGGTATGTGCGATGTTGATGTCATCGGGTATAGTGGATGTAGGCGACTGCTGACGGTTAAGCTGAGCCATGCTCTCCAAGTTCATCATCGAAAGACCAAGACCTGCCACCGTCTGGCGCGACTGATTCACGCCATACCTAGCTTCGCTGTTAGCTACTGGGCGGCGTTCATGAGATAGCAAGCACACGGAAGGAAGTCCAGGAAGGCCGCTGGTGCTGATTTGTGATGGAGTGTCCTGACTTTGTAGCAAGCGACCAAACGAGTTGGTCTCAGAGGGCTGTCGCTGGGGGCGCTGGCTAGGACTGGAGTGTTGATGCATGCGCGCATTGTATATGGCTTGACCCCCTTCAGACAGAAGGTTGTCCCCCAGCTGTCGCATCGCAGCACTCGTGTCGCATTGCGCGCTTGCCTGCAATTGGCGCGGCTCTTCACCTGTCGCATACAGTGGTGGCAGCGGGAGATTCATCGACAGCGCCTGCCTCTCTGGCGCGCGCGACGCCCTCAGATGGAAGCAGGCATGGTGCCCGCAAACACACCACGTGGAGCGCTCGCTGCTGGGCCGATGGTCGGCGCTCTCATCGTGCAGCTCGGCGCTCAGCTTGTCCCAGAACTGGTCACATCCACACTGTCCTATATGCGCGTCGCGATAGTTGCACGGTCCGTCTGGCAGCGATCGTCTCGAGGGAGTTGGTTGCGACGGCGCACCATGGCTTTGTCGCGTGACATTGGTATTTGGGTCGCCGAACCCCGCCATTGGTGTTGATGGCAGCGCATCCCGCATAGGACGCGAATAGTCTAGGAGAGAGACATGTCGCGGTTCCTGTTGAAGCTTTCATCCCGTTAGCACGTTTCCAAGGGAAATTCTGGTGGGGCCGAGGGCATACCGAAGAATGTGCGAGCAGACTGCGAAAACCAGGCGACGTCGAGGGGAGGAGCGACGGGTCTTTATAGACGGGCAGGGCGCAGCTGGGAGGACGCGACGGACGCGACAGAACTGGTGGGCACACGAGGGGAAAGAGGCCGTGGATACTTTTGGGCCGTGACTGTTTAGCACGCATGCACGCAGCCCGCAGCGGTTTAGTCACGGCTGCCTCAGACACTTCCCCGGAGTCTGGGTACGCGCGGGACAGGCCTATCGATACCAAGACGCCCACGTGATTGGCTGAGGGCACGCATTCCTCCGCCTCCCCTGCTTAGCTGACACCCGGCCGAACACCCTGGCCGTTTGCTACCCAGCCGTCGAATCCAGCGACGCTATAAACGCCATGTGCGGCCGGCGGAGGGTAAAAAGTAAACCCTCCATCATGGCCCTGATGCTTCTGAGAAAAAGCGATCTCTTTGCATCCTGCCCATCTCTACCTTATCAACTCCCATTTGTCAAGGCAACAACAACACTATACATCGCGCCTTTCTAGTCGACTAGGCATGCTCCTTATTGGCCAGCACTCACGGAGGACTGTCGCGCATGCTGCATTGCATCTGCACGTCCAACAGGCCCGACCATGGAGACTTGCGCATGGCGACAAGTTTCGACCCAGACATCAGCCTCGCCATGGACCTATCTGTACAAGGCAGAACCGTATGTGACTAGTTGTCGTCAGCGCTGCGTCTGCGCTGCATCTGACAGGGTCTCGATCGGGAAGGCGGGCGCTAGTCGAGGATATGAGTTTCAAGATTGGGAGATACAACTATCTGCCGAGCGCTCGTCCCATCTTGTGATGAGTAGGGTGCAACCACATCTTGCCCATCTCACATGCCAACGGTCGAGGCCGCGAAGCGCTTACGCACCCACCCACTATTCTCACTGTTGGGTGGGTGTCATCATGGTGTCTTCCAAGATTGGCATGCACATGTACATCTTGATCGTGTAACAGTACCATCGATTATCTTTTGGGTATAGGCTTGGATTGCACATTTCGCCTCATGCATCCACCGTTAAGAAGTAGACCTTAAGGTCCTTTGAATCAGGTAGACCACCAGCCAGATTTGGCATCTCTTCATCCACGTTTTCCTTCCAACATTTCTACCAAAGCTATCCATCCGCAGTCATTCTCCAAACTTCATCTGGCCATCCAGTCCTGCTTATCCGCCTTTCCTCGTCAAACATCCACGTCCAAGTCTACCCTCCAAATCGTCTCTCTAAAGCCCATCTCCCCTATTCCTCCCTCCCCCTCGGCACAATGCACCCCGCCGTAACCAAACTGTCCTCCTTAACCTTCAAGCAATGCACCGTATACGGCGGAAGCCTCATCGCAACCCCCAAATGCATCTTTATCTCCGTCGGCTGAAGTTCACTTCCAAAGTCAGTAAACACCTCTCTCACACCTTCCTTCCGGTCAACACATACCTCATATCCACCTTTCCCGGCTCAACATCTAACAACCCCTTCTCCACTCCCGTCAACGGCCGTCCATTAACCTCCATAACCGCCTCCCCTTCCTCAAGCAGATAGTAACACTCATCCGTCGTAAACCTCACCGCAGACTGGAACTGTGCCTGTAATAACATACGGTGTGCGAGCCAGAACCTGTTGTTTGACATGTAATATTGCATAGCCGGGGCGTTGTTCCGCGAATTGTTGATTTCGACAATGGCTTCTGGGATACGGACGGCGGGAAGATGAGGACAGCAGATTGGAGAGAGGTCTTTGGAGGCGAACTGAGATTTGACTTGGGCTCTGGTCCATTTGGTGATCTGTGGTAAGCCGTAGGTTTCGACATCGACAGTCTCGTTTGGTTTGGTCCATGAGGACAGGAGGAGGGAGATGGGGCTTGTTGATAGGGTGGCCATTGGGCGTGTGGGATGGAGAGTGTAGATGAGGAAGTTTGTGGTAGATGGAGGTTTGTTAAATAAGTAGAAGGTGGGTGGAAAGTAGATTGGTGGGTAGGTGGGTAAAGGTAGGTGAGGTGAGAGAAGTGCTATCAGTTGCGAAGGACAAGCTTTAGCCCGCAACATCTAGGTGAGGGTGAGTCTGTGGTAAAGCGATAGCTCAACTCGGTGGAATTAGAGTGGAAGACAACGATAATAACGTCTTCAATACATGTAAGAGCTTTTAATCATGAACAGCAAGCTTGCTAGCATACATTCGTAAAACAACCGCACGAGCATTTCGACTCTACAAGAGAAGTTTGCATTGTTTTCAAGATGCCTCTCACCCTTCAACTCAGTGGTAATAGCAGTATCTGAATAAGTCAAAACACCTTCTACCCTAAGCCAGTCTCAACCCATTCTCCTCAGGCTTAAACCACTCCCTCAGCAGATCCTCCAAAATCCCACTAGCGCCCTTCTTCGCCTCCTCACTACTCTTCCCCTGGCACTCAATGTAAAGCTTAATCTTTGGTTCCGTCCCGCTGCCTCTCACTGTAAACACGGCCCCATCATCTAGCTCGCAGGTGATCATCTGGCTAGTGACATCAACCGGTAGATCGGGTTTGTGGTCCTTGCTCTTTGAGTCATAGCCCAGTGTCAGGTCTCGCCAGCGCGCGATCTTACGGGAGCCAATCGACGTTGGGTGGGGGCTGCCCAGTGCGCGGATGGCTGTGAACACCGATGTTGTTACTGATGGCGATGGCGAGACGAGGTAGGTGTTTGCGTCTTCGAAGTAGCCAAGGTATTGGTAGAGCTGTTGCAGCTTGGAGTAGGGCGTGAGGCCTTGGGTGGACCAATGCGATGCCGCGGTTAGGAAGACTGCGGCTGCGCTGATGGAGTCTTTGTCGTGTACCGTTTGGGGGATCATGTATCCCAGCGCTTCTTCAAATGCGTAAACGACATCGTAGCCCTCGCTATCGAGTTGTCGTGCTACGTTTCCAAGCCACTTGAACCCGGTCAAGGTTTCGGTAAACTTGAAGCCTTCCTTCTTCGCTAAGGCTGCGAGCATTCTGGAGCTGACAGTAGAAGCCAGCATTGCAAGCTTTTCCCGCGGTTTCGATGCGGGGTAGCGTTCGTAGAGGTAAGATCCAAGCAGCGCTCCGAGTTGGTTCCCGCTGAAGATATGCCATTTATCTCCTACCTTCTCTGCTGCCGCAAGTCGATCTGCATCGGGATCGCTGGCGAGAATCAGGCGTATCGAGGACTTCTCTGCCGTTTCGATTGCCAAGTCGAGCGCACCCTTCTCTTCAGGGTTCGGGAACTTGACTGTGGGAAAGTCGGGGTCGGGTTGTGCTTGAGCTTCCACCACGGTCATCTGCGAGGCTACGCCAAGTGTCTCTGCGCATCGCTGCATCGCGAGAAGTCCAACACCGTGCATCGGCGTGTACACAAATCTGAGCTCTGGGTCTATCTTGACCTTGACATGCTCGGGCTGTGCGGCACATAGGACGGCCTGGTGGTACTTGTCTTGCACCAAATCCAGACTTCCTTCCACCAGAAGGGAAGACTCTATCACAGTTGTATCCCAAGTGACAGGCTTGAGATTCTCCATGATAGATTCGGCGATTCCGACGTCGTGTGGGGGGATGATCTGGCACCCGTTCGACCAGTAGACTTTGTATCCATTGTCTTTGGCCGGATTGTGACTTGCAGTAATCATGATACCAGCAGCGGCGTCGAGTTCGCGCACGCCAAAGGGAACCATGGGCGTATGGCTCGGGTCCTCATACCACCACACCTTGATGCCCTTTGCGACAAATGCAGCTGCGGTGAGCTTGGCGAACTTTTCCGAGTTGTGCCTCGCGTCCCGACCAATGACTACACCCCTTCTCTCAACGTTCTTTTCGGTTTTGAGCAGGTACGCTGCGAGTCCTTGGGAAGCTTGAATCACTGTCAGAGAGTTCATACAGGCGAAGCCGCCCTGCATGGGCCCCCTGAGTCCAGCTGTTCCGAAGGCAATACGATGTCGAAGTCGCTTTTCGAGTTCCTCGGTATCGCCATCCACCAACAACTTGTAGATCTCATCTGTCGTTGATTTGTCCTCGTCGAGCTCCAGCCACTCTTTCGCTAAATCCTTGATATCTCGGGTCATGATTGGAATCTCGAATTCTGGGGGACGCCTTGGGTGATGTGATTTGTTCTGAGAAAGGATGGAATTGAGAGTGGAAGTCAACAAATGTCACTTGGCAGAGAAAGGTCACGAAGTAGAAGGTGATGGAGTGTCGGAGTTTGCCGACAGAAAGCGCGCAATAGCAAGCTCAAGTGGGCACCTGCCGCATTTATGCTCTCCAAGACTTTGAAATTTCTCGAAGCTCACGTGTAGATTCTGGTGACTTATTACTTACATATACGGCGCTGCAGGGGCATACACACTCTCAGCTTGACATGTGAAGTCGTTGCTGGATGCGGCTCTGGGGTGGCGAGGAGCGTGGGGGCGTGCAGGGTCCTGGCGGGCAAGCTTCGGAAGTTTATCAGCTCATGATCTCCTGTTCCACTGGCTGGTTCCGGCGCAGCTCACCGCAACGCCTAGCTCCTTCTGAGACGCCGCGAAGCTATGGTCTGACTGTCTGTACATTGAAATTCGTTCGTCAATTGAGCCCGCACCTGGACACCCGTTTGTGCACGCTTCGTGTACCACACCGTACCGCACCGCAACATGGCCGCCGGAGCAGACAGGAAGTCAAGAGTCTTTAGTCGGGGAGAGATCGAGGCCCAGATCGCCAATGGTCGCTCGATTGTCATCGTAGACGGCAAAGTCTTGAAGGTGGATGCATGGCTACCCTACCACCCAGGCGGTGACAAAGCCATTGCGCACATGGTGGGACGAGATGCCACAGACGAAGTCACTCGGTATGGTCTCCCGTGTTGCCCAGGAAAGCTTAATGCTGACTTGTGTACCCAGATTTCACTCTGCGCAGACGCTCGAGCTCATGAATCGCTACCAAGTCGGCCGTATCGAAGGACGATGGACCAACTTCCTGCCGCCGATACAGGGAGGAAAGTTCCGGACACAGAAAGAGCTGGATAGACTCTCAGAGGAGGAGTACATGGAATCATGCTCCTCTTCAGAACAGGAGACTGTTAGCTCAGCCTCTTCGGCAGACAGCAGCCCGCTCTTCGAACCAGCAGATCGGCCGTCTGCTTCGGCCCGCAAACGCAACGGAGCCAATGTCACCAGGGCTTCCTCGAACTCAAGCGTCTCATCGGTCGAGCTGGATGACAGGGTCACTCCGAAGATGACAGTGCTTGACAGGCGGACTCAAGAAGAGCTGGATTTCGACAAGGCCAAATACCCGTCCCTGGACCCGGCCACTCAAGATCGGATCACTCAAAAATACCGCGACTTGCAAGTGCGCATAAAGCAAGAAGGCCTCTACGACTGCAATTACACTGCTTACGGTATCGAATGCCTACGCTATGGGTCTTTCTTGGCCGCTTTCATATTCCTGCTGACGAAGGGGTGGTACATCACCAGTGCCATACCACTTGCGTGCTTTTGGCACCAGCTCACGTTCACAGTCCATGATGCTGGACACATGGGTATTACGCACGACTTCACGACCGACTCGACTATCGCAATGTTCATCGCCTCCTACTTGGGCGGTTTAAGTGCCTGTTGGTGGAAATACAGCCACAACGTTCACCATCTCGTTACCAACCATCCCGAACACGACCCTGACATCCAATACATTCCTTTCTTCGCTATCACTCATCGGTTCATGGAGAGTCTCACTACAACTTTTTACGAATGGGCCATGGAATACGACGCATTCGCAAAGGTCATGATCCCGCTACAGCACTACACATATTACCCGATCATGATGGTAGCGCGTTTCAATCTTTACAGACTGTCCTGGATGTATTTGCTCCTTGGAAAGGGGCCCAAGAAAGGACCAGCTTGGTGGCACCGATATTTCGAGATGGTGGGCATGTCGTTCTACTGGACTTGGTTCGGCTATGGAGTCGTGTACAAGACCATACCCGACAACTGGAGCCGCTTCTGGTTCGTCTTGATTGCCCACGCCGTTACGTCGCCGCTCCACGTGCAGATCACGCTGTCTCATTTCGCTATGAGTACGGCAGATTTGGGTATCCATGAATCCTTTGCGCAGAAGATGCTTCGTACGACGATGGATGTTGACTGCCCGCAATGGTTGGATTTCTTCCATGGTGGCCTGCAGTTCCAGGCTATCCACCACCTGTATCCGAGAATCCCTCGGCACAATCTGAGGCAGACCCAAAAGTTGGTGCAGGAGTTTTGTAACGAGGTGGACATACCGTATGCGTTATACGGTTTCTTGGATGGTAACAAGCAAGTCGTTGGGCGACTGGCTGATGTAGCCAGGCAGGCTGCTATTTTCGCTGAATGCCAGAGGACCATTGCTGCGGAGGGAGATTATGGAATGCATTGAGGAATAGATCATGAACATATAGAGCAATCGAATGCATTCACACATCCACTTGGTTGGAGTTTACATGTTAAGGACGGCCGTGTCTGCCAGCATTGCTTCACCCCAAATGTCTGCCCAGGCTGCACGTAAATATTTGAGCAGCAAGCTTGCTGCAGATGCTTGCGCAGATCACTATCCGCTCGGATGAAGTTCCGATACCGAAGCCAGGGTCGGAAGGGAAGTGGAGGCTGGCAAGCATGCTGTCCGCCGTCTTCCGGCGTCTTGAGATCATGTTGAGAGGTCCTGCACTGGCACACGAACTGGTGGCATCAACATAGCCGTAGAATTCAGCTTACCGGCAAAGATACGGGTCGTACGGTTGCCATTCTCCAGCTCAGTCAGCTCAGGTACACATCACGCCATGGATGGCACATCGTGAGCATTGGCGGCAGGAACGCGTCGCTCACTAGCGTGATTCTCGACTGACCCCACCTCGGTCCATCGAACCATGACGCAACCGACAACACCTGCAAAAGGAATTTGTCGCTATGATGGTATCGCGCTGCAGTAGCATGATTCCGCTCAGAGCACCAATGGTAGAGCTCAATGGACCAGGCGAACGTCTCCGGCCGTACCGCTGGCCAACTTTCAAGCTTCCAATCGCGCATACTGACGCGCGACTGCTTAAAGGCGCTCTACCTCTACGCTCCAGCTTCGTGTGAACTTCTTCCTTCTGGATCGTTTCACACCTCCACTACTTACAATTGATCTCCGTAGCTTCCATCGTATCTGCGCTGTTTGGCTACACCACCAGACCCAGCTTTACTCAAGACCTCACTCGGAGTAGGAAAGGTCGTACCTTTCCACCAACCTGCAATCATGGATGCTATGGTAGCGAAAGCTCCAGCAGATCCCGACACCCTCGTCGAGGATGTCGAGCACCTCAGCATATCGCCATATGGACCCGCGAGGTCCTCAATCACTGAACACCCGCTCAGCGAGGATGAGGTGCGGAAGATGACCGATTACTTCCATGCTTCTCTATACATGTGCCTAGGCATGATTTATCTGAGGAGGAATCCTCTTCTACGCGACCCGCTTACTCTGGATCACCTCAAGCGACGCCTGTTGGGACATTGGGGCTCGGATGCTGGGCAGAGCTTCACATACATCCACATGGTAAGAACCATCGCACGAGTCCGGATATTGGGAGGTGCTAACAAGATGCGCAGAACCGTCTCATCAAGAAGTACGATTTGGATGCCATCTTCATCTCTGGCCCTGGCCATGGCGCACCCGCTGTTCTCTCAAACAGTTTCCTGGAAGGAGTCTACTCTGAGGTCTACCCCGACAAGAGCGAAGATGAAGAGGGCATGAGGCGCTTCTTCAAGTCGTTCTCGTTCCCTGGTGGAATTGGATCTCACGCTACACCAGAGACGCCCGGCAGCTTGCACGAGGGCGGAGAGCTTGGTTACTCCATCTCCCACGCTTTCGGCACAGTGTTCGATCACCCAGATCTCATTGCGTTGACGATGGTTGGAGACGGCGAGTCTGAGACCGGCCCGCTTGCTACGAGTTGGCACTCGACCAAGTTCTTGAACCCAATCACGGATGGTGCGGTCTTGCCTGTACTGCACTTGAACGGTTACAAGGTACGACGCTGCACTTTGCAGAAGGAATTCCTGCTGACAGGACACAGATCAACAACCCGACCGTTCTCGCTCGCGTAAGTCGCAAGGAGCTCGAAGCGCTCTTCGTCGGTTACGGATGGACACCCTACTTCGTCGAGGGAAGCGATATCCCGTCCATGCACCAAGCTATGGCTGCTACGATGGAACGATGCATCACAAAGATCCGCGAATACCAGAAGGAAGCCAGGGACTCGGGCAAGGCCTTCAGGCCGCGCTGGCCCATGATTGTGCTCCGTACACCCAAGGGATGGACAGCGCCTAGGCACGTCGATGGAGACCACTTCTTGGAGGGCTTCTGGCGCGCACATCAAGTACCCCTCACGAAAGTTCTTAAGGACAAGTCCCAGCTCAAGACCCTGGAAGAGTGGATGCGCTCATACGAGCCGGAGAAGCACTTCGACAAGGACGGCAAGCTCATTCCCGAGCTTAGGGAGTTGGCGCCAACTGGCAACAGGAGGATGAGCGCAAACCCTGTCACAAATGGCGGTCTGATCCGACACAAGCTTCACGTACCCGACTTCCGTGACTACTCTATCGAGGTCACCAAGGGAGGTGTCGCTAAGGTTGGTAGCATGGCGAACTGCGCCGCATTCCTGCGCGATATCATCAGAGATAACCAGAAAGACTTCCGTCTCTTTGGCCCCGACGAGACCGAATCCAACAAGCTGGGTAAGGTGTACGAGGCGGGCAAGAAAGTCTGGATGGGCGAGTACTTTGAGGAAGACGAGGATGGTGGCAACCTGGCCTATGCAGGACGCGTTATGGAGATGCTGTCCGAGC
>Ga0265780_10002671_pt1 | contig 23965 bp, 25 predicted proteins | sample P1T30metagenome_FD_192432 | JGI IMG/M metagenome (GOLD analysis project Ga0265780, IMG submission 192432) | Plant litter microbial communities from East Loma Ridge, Irvine, California - P1 T30 | ecosystem: Environmental > Terrestrial > Plant litter > Unclassified | place: USA: California... | reverse complement strand
TATATATATTCTAAGTAAGCCTACTCTTAAGCATATTCTTAGAGATAATATATATTATATTTATATATAACTTCTGCTTACTAGTATAGCTAGCCTTCTTATAGCGCTTATAGTTAACGAAATTAATATTATTATACGCAATAATAGAGCGTTAGTTCTAGGCGTAAGCCTTTAACTATTACTAATATAAGGTTAGCTCTAGAGTTATATATAAATCTATAGCTCGTACCTAATAGGCTCTAGAGTTTCTAGAGTTATAAAGCAATCTATATACTAAGGCCTAGAGTTATATAAGAGCTCTAGAGTTACGTACCTTAGCGTAGACAGCTATATCTTTTATAATATTATTAGTATAGTAATAGCTATAGTAAATCTCTAAACTAGAAAGAGTCTCTATAATATAGTAAAAGATACTAGAATTTAGAAAGTATATATTAAGATAAGAGGCTATAGTATTAGATAACTTTCTTACTTATAAGAAGTAGACTATACTAGTAATAGTAAATAATTATTAGTCTTTAGCTATCTATCTACTAAAAGTAGAGTAGTAAGTATAGCCTTTATATTTATTTCTAAAGTACTATTATATAAAAGTAAACTAAGTAGGCGCTGTAGATTAAATAACTACAGCGCTAGTATAGAAGTTAATATTATTAAGCAATATATCTATACTAAACTTTATAAAGAGAGGCGAGCGTATAAGTAGTAATAGCTTTATTATATACTTCTCTTCTTTACTAATAGAAGGGATAATACTACTCTATTAAATAGTAGTTAAGACTTCTCTAAATATCTTATAACGTAGCTTAAGTATTCTATACTAGCTATAATAAACTCTAATATCTTGCTTATCTACTTTTACTTAAGCCTTAATTATTTATAAAAAGATCTAGTTTAATTAGCGCAGAGTAGATATAATCTCTTATAGCTTCTTAGTTTAATAACGTTAGAGCATAGCAGTACTACTATTGCTACTTATATTATTATTCTTATTATAGTTAACTATATCGTTATTAGCGTTATTACTTTCGTTATTACTCTTATTATTACTTTTATTATTGCTATTCTTATTACTATTCTTATTACTATTGCTATTGCTATTACTATTACTATTATCGTTATTACTATTCTCTTCTATATATTTAGCTATTGCAGTATTACTGCTAGTGCTTTTGCTATTAATATACTCTTATATATATAATAATAGTAATAATAATAACGCAGAGATAGGCTAGGTAATTAAAGAGTATATTAACGCATATTATAATAGAGTTAAGAGACTTAGTAGCAGTAATAATAATAGCATATCTAATAACTAATCTATTAATATATAAAATAGATAATATTAAATAAGAGACGCAGTTTTAAATAGTAGTAATTTTAAAAAAAATAGGTATTACTATATAGTAGAAGTATAGCATTATATATAAGAGTTATATCTACTAAAGTTAAGATAGATTTCCTCTAAGCAGAAACTATTATTTCTTAGATACTCTAGCAAGCTTTTGCCTCTAGGTAAGATAATTAGCTTAAAAACTCTAGAGCAGAGCTCTAGAGAGGCCCTAGAGTTATTTAGAGTTATTCTCCGCCTATAGTTAGCTCTAGAGTCCTAGAGTTATTTTAGCGCTAAAATTATCTTGCTAGCAAGGGTTAAAGCAAGCTAGAGTGTCTAAAGAATAAGATAACGCGAGCCCAGATCCAGTCGCGAAGCACACGCGAACTCACGCGCTAAAATGGTTCCCGGCGGCGTCCCGTGTGGAGTACGACCGAAACTCCAGACACTTCTAGTTAGAGTACGTCGGACTTGAACATCGCTTTATCAAAGATGTAGTATCGAAGTATATGAGCATCACAGTAGATATTGTCAAGTCACTAATCAAGTTGCGGAGAGTTTTGAAGTATCTCTTGAGATCCATTCCATGTATGTACTATCTGACCATTATCTCCATTCCAGCAAGGTTGGTGGTAGTGACCCCATCTAGGGGTATGGGGCCAAACCACCGTCAAGCAAATGTCGTCAAATCATGATTTCGTTACCCGTGACCGTGAACTAAAAGCACTGACTCCGGAGTTGAGACTGCAGAAGCGCAGTCGCGACGAGCGTATCGCGCGGGGCGTGCCGATAAAGCACTTTTGTAGCCGTGTAAGCGAAGAAAGGGCGAAGATGGTAGTGCAGCGACTGCATCTACCAAGAGGCGACCTTGTCGTTGGCATCGGCAGAGAAACCACCGGTGTCAGCGCCGAATCCCTCTTCACCGCCGCCGAATCCACCAGCGTCCTGGCCAGCATCTCCGCCGCCAAAGCCAGCGTCGCCGCCGAATCCAGCATCGCCACCGAAGCCGCCTCCAATGCCACCGTCAGACTCGTCGTCGGTGCCGTCGTGCCACTCGATGGCCTCGGGGTTCTCGGGCTTGAACCGCTCAAGGAACTCAGGAATCTCCTGCTTGGCCTCAATGAGGATCTTGCAGAGGTCCTCGCCGAGGTCGTCGTTGCGGTCGTTGAAGAACGAGGTAGCCTTGCCCTCATTGCCGATACGCGCGGTACGGCCAATGCGGTGGATGTACTCCGTGATGCCTCCATGCTGGGTGGAAGGCAGGTCGTAGTTGATGACGTGCTTGATGTTGGCAACATCGAGACCACGGGCACTCACACCAGTAGCGACCATGATGGGGCAACGACCAGTGCGGAACGAACGCCTGATCATGTTAGCCATTGTTGATGATCACGAGAGCTGGATACATACAGAGCATCTTCACGCTCGCGCTGAGTGCGGTCAGAGTGCATCGAGGTGACAGGCAGGCCCTTGTTGTAGATGAAGTCATCGACAGTGTCGCACTTGAACTTGGAGTTGGTGAAGACGAGGATGCGGCCCGGCTCCTCAGAGAAAATGAGGTCGAACAGCGCCTGGTTCTTCTCGCTCTCGGCGACATAGACGATCTGCTGCTTGATGTTCTCGTGGGTGCTGCCAACGCGGCCAATCCTGGTGTATTGTCAATAAGAGCTCAAAATCAAATCGGTGAATCGCTTCGAGTTCCAGCGTTCGATGCTAGGTCCTGAAGGTAGACACAGGGCTTTGAGACTTACTTCACCTTGACCGTGTCTTCCTCCATGTATTCCTTGGCGAGACGACGAGCCTCCTTGGGGAATGTAGCGGAGAACATGAGGTAAGTGTGGTCAGCATCGCTGTTGATGTCTGCATACAATGTGAGTGATCTTCAGAGGAAGTAGAAGGAATGTCAAACGTACCACCACCTCCCTGGAACAGCTTCTCCATGATCTCCTCCCAGCCATTGGAGAGGAGCTCATCAGCCTCATCGATGATTGTGTACCTGAAGTCAAATTAGATACACTTTTGGAATGTAAAGTGAGGATTTGACGTACTTGAGGCGCTTCAGGGAGAGCAATGAGATGTTGCCCATGAAGTCCATCAGGCGACCAGGGGTGGCAATGAGGATGTCACAACCCATTTCGAGCTGCTCGCGCTGGTTCCTGCTGGGAGCGCCACCGTATATGACGCAAGGACGCAGCATAGTGCGGTAGCACAAGCGACGGGCCTCATCGAAGATCTGGCAAGCAAGCTCGCGGGTGGGGCAGACGACCAGCACCAGAGGCTCAGCGCGGACGCGGTCAGTCTGGGCATTATAGCGCGCCGGGTTGGGACGAGGCGCGGCAAGCTGGCGAGCCTTGCCCATCAGCCTAGACAGGATGGGAATAAGGAAGGCCGCGGTCTTTCCAGAACCTGCATTGTGTCAGTGGAAATGGACGTGTGATCGCATGGGCTGAAGGAACTCACCAGTCTGAGCAATGCCGATGACGTCGCGTCCAGAAAGGACAGCCGGGATGCAGTACGACTGGATTGGCGTAGGATTTCCATACTGGCAGAGCTTGATGTTCTCGCGCATGATTGGGTGAAGACCAGCGTCATCGAACTGCACAGTGTCAGTACCTACTACGAGGAACACACAAGATTGAGAGACTTACCTCCCTGACAGGCTTGACCTTCTCCGGGCCGGTAACTTCGACGTCATAGGCAGCGAGGTTGCGGAGGGATGCACCAGCACGCTGAATGAACTCGTCGGCGAAGAGCATCTTCTCGAGCTCCGGGTTGGGCGCACCAACATCACCGAAGTCGTCGTCCCAAGCGTAGATGACGGCATCGGACAGCCAAGCAACGGTATCGCGCGACTCCTCGGGGCCGGCGGTGCCAGGAACAGCAGCTTCGTAGTTGAAAGGAATGGGGTCGGCCCAACCTGCAGCCTTTGCGCGGGCGAGGTCCTCAGCCTGCTGCGCCTTGCGGACAACACCAGGCTCGTCGGGACCGGCATGGGATCCGGCGTCAGACATGGTGATTGAGTTGAGAGTAAGAAGGAAGTCAAGAAGTGGTTGAGCTCGTCAAGGTTGAGTCTCGAGTAGGGATTGAGCGAGATGGAGTGGTAGGAGAGGCCGTCCGTGTGTTGTTTATATACACAGAGGGCGGAAACTGTTGCGGGAGCTAGTGGGCCAAGCTACGCTTTGACAGCGACGACGATAGCCAGTAGCAGTAGGAGGCTACTTGAGACAGGAAGGCTGCGGGGTGGGGTACCACTAAAGCCGAAGTTATAGCGGAGAAGCGAGAGGGACTAGTGCACGGCTGGGGTAACGGGGCTTGTTGGAAGGAGGAGATGGCATGGGGGAGGATAGATGGCTGACGATGAGGGTCAATCAAGTGAGGCAGCGACCGAACAATAGGACGAGCAGGTGCGCTCTTACCTGGGGTGGTGGAGTAATAGCCACATGAAGCAGCGACCATAAGAGACCGACACAAACCATAGTAAAGCTCGGTTCAACATTGACGGTGATACGTGCGCCACCATGATAGAAACATAATATAGAGAACCAACATGCTTACCAGATGACCAACTAAGTCTGGCGGAAAGGCATTACAAGCGATCGATAGAGCACCACAAATTGAATAGCCGCACACCCTCCTTGAGAGCACCCTTTCCAGTGACCTGACAGGATGTTTTTTCAATGCCTCGCTGTGGACAACGATGTGACGCGACGGCAATCGACCGCGCTCGACTCGTAGCTTAATGAAGGGTATGAGAACCGAGAGTGATACGAAACGGCAATGCTTTATGACAGACGAGTATACTTGCAAAATGCCATGACGACGAAACGCTGCGTGATATGCCGGAGAACAAGGACATACGGCTCCTCTTGCTTCTCAAAGATGCAAGAGTCTTCGGACGATTGGCAAATAGCATCTGGATTCTGACAGAGACGATACTCTTACTTCTAGGATCTGTGGCTTCCTTGATACTTGTTCAGCCATGGGCGATGTCGGTAGCGCAAGGACGATGAATCACGACGACGATGATGGAGATGAGGGCAGCCCCGTCGCCTTCGACGTGGACATGTCGTTGGACGCGGCTATGCCACTTGTGGCCTCGAACCGTTCCTGAGTCGTGCATTCGCTAAATAGCCGATGCGTTCCAGGCATCATGAGCCCTGCAAGCGACCGTCTTCGACATGTTCCAATTACTGCTATCGTCGTACTCTAGCTACGAGAGGCTGGACGTGCTGCTCTGGTCCCGAGCGCTGGCCGCAATCATCACAGCATAGGGATTGACCGCTGTGGCAAGCACCTTCCGCGACGATTCTACGGCAGTTCACCACCACCACCCCGCACCCTCACGGCTGTATGCTCGACTACGCTGCAAGCTCCATGAACAGCTCCTAGAACGAACGCTGTTCTAGCGCCCACATGTGGAGACAACACCCGCTCACACGAACGAATGTGCCGCAGCCACGACTACGATCACGCCCGCGAGACCACAACGGCAGCGTACGAGGAGGAACATGACACGCGACTCGCAGTCAAAGGAGGCCGTGCAAGAAGCCGCACAAGGCATCATGTAGCCCGAGAGGCCGCGTTCGGGTACCGCATCACCTGGGCAAGCCACACCTGGAGTGGCACGGCCACCAACCAAGGTAGCGCGTGAGAGCCACTCGACCGCCTACATTGCTGTCCCAGGTGCCGGAGCGCCACGCCATGTGGACTGAAGAGAGTGCAGGAAGAACGAGCTCAACCGCCAGCCCACACACTTCCCGGGACGACCGGGCAAGCCGTGTAAAAGCCTGCAGAACACCATGCGGACGAGATACTACAAGCCAGTCGGGACCGACGACGGCACACGAACAGGATAAGCTGCAGTAGCGGGCCACATGCTCCGTCTACAATGCCTAGCACCCCGCAACAGATGATGCTGGATTGGGCAGTATGCTGAGCATGCAGCATGTCGCTCGCCTCCACGAGGGCTTGCCCCACCACAGATCTGAGAGAAGACTCTACACGAGCTATCGCAAGAGCACTGGGGTGAAGTCCCTTCAGCTGCCGATCGTGGACGGAAGGATGGCGTACCACGCGGGCATGGTCGGCCTTTGCTAAACACCATGCGAGCGACAGCCACACAAGGCTCATTCGTCTATGTAGTCTGTAAAGACATACTTCTCGAGCAATCCGTCTATTCGGGACGGTTCTCGGTCGTGGGCTTCTAGAAGGAATGCACATGCATTGCTGTCTCTCTATTCTTTTCGCAACCAAGAGACCTTCAACTACACCTCTGGTGATAGGTCAAAGGCCTGGAAGATGCAACGTTGCTCAACTCGCTGTCGAACGCAACTTCTCAACCGGCATGAGAACATCCGATCGGCATGGCGACTGTAGCCCACCGCAACTAAGTCACTGAGGACAATTTCACAAAGGCCAGACTGTGGTTACCGTCCATAGCTCTGCACCGTGGCGTGTGCATGATCGAGTCGTGCAGCAACACTTACAGTCCCAAAGGAATCGGCGGATCGAAAGAGCTAGGACCTGATACCGAAGAAGCCGACTTGACATAAAGATGTAGCACCCGTGCTCTGACGCTGTCCAGACTCCTCGAGAGTGAGTCCGTACAGTTTGTGGGACGTTGCGGGCTAAGTCATACGCATTTCGCATATCTTGGAAATGACCAAAGCCTCGCCTGCCACAAGACAAGGGTCAAGAGAGGATACCATGTTCCATTATACGGCTATGTAGGCCCCGCAGCCCCATGTCTGCGTCCCTCATCAGCACTCGACCCGAACAAGTGGCTTTCAGTCCACGCTCTTGGCTATCCATCTGCCGATGATGGTGTTGCGGCGTACGCTACCGAAAATGGGATCCCAGGTATTCTCGCCGGGCTTCAAACGCTCCTAGTCGACGCCCTTGTTGTAGACGGCACCGGCGGCCTCGGCAGATGTCTTGTCGGCGACGGCAGCGGCCCTCTTCTCATTTTCGCGACGCCTGGTGACGTTGATCTTAGGGTCTTCAAACCCGAAAAGTCCTTGTCGACGAAGCGATCCGTCATCGTCGTCTTCTCTTCCGCTGGCGGCGCGGAGGGTTTGGTGAGGGCCATTGTCATGGCGCCCGATGCCTTCGAAAGTACGTTGTCTTCTCCAGGTGTCAATTACAGTATCCCCTCGGTCCTCCATTTCGTGCGAAGTCTATCGTATTCTCTGAAAGAGTAATCGCTCCGTCGCCTCGGCGACACGCTATGGGGTTTGGGCGGTTACGACACGCGGACCCTGCGTTGAAAGTATGTCCTCACTGCTACAAGAAGAGCGCTAGTACTGCGGAGATTACTTACGGATTTCAATGGGCTTCTTTCAGGGTGATTGGAAGTTCGCAAGAGCGCGCCGAAGGTCGCGGGTTGGTGATTGTGATCTTGCGGGTCTTGCGGTAGTGGGGGTAAGAGAAATACTCATATCCCAATCGATCCCACAGGGCAACTGCCGTAGTGACCCCGGCGGTCACTTGACATCTTACAACTCGTTAGTAAAGCCTTATGAAGGGCTCCACAGATCTACTCGATCTCCCTCAAAGCTCCGAGATCCAGAGGGACAACAAGCGCAACAAGATCCAGGTAGGGTATACACAAGCGGCTCAAACGTCGACTCTGACGGCAAGCTCCCACTCTATGATCATTCACACCAATGAGAGTGAGACCCTCCCCGAGGGTCGAGGGAGCAGCTCGAGTACTATGGGCGCATGTTCACATCCAACAAGGACTGACGCATGCAGTTTTGTTACTACGTCGTCTATCTCGGACTCGAATTAGACTGAAGGATCAGCGCAGTGAATTTGGTTATTTAGAAGACCGCTGGCAGCTCACAAGGTTTGTAGTACCGCCCAGTGATATATTGACCTACCTCTAGAGTATGCCTAACGAAAGATGTTGGCTCACAGCGGATCATGAGAGCCCCTAAGTCACATCCAAGCAAATTCGAGTGCGAGCATGATGCACAGCTTCAGATTACATATCTTCAAATAGGGTAGGGCGCGTTCGCTCGCATCTATGTGTAGACGATCGAGTTTCGAAAATGTCTGAGATCCGAACAGAGTTGCGCATCTGGCCTTAGATGAACTCAACGATCACGTTCGATCTATGCTCTTGAGATCGCCGATAGCAATCTTTCGGAAGTTGTGCGAACAGAAATCCGAAACTAAGGGTATATTTGTACTCCGTCATGGGCCGGCCAACTATTGTGGCAACACTGCATACAGCAACAAAACACAATATATGTCCTTCAAAATTAGTAGACGATACCTACTCAAGTGCCGTTGAATCGAATCGGTCTCTCCTGCATGTTCGCGCGTACTTGAGTCAGACTAATTCACGATCGCTTTGGGCTTGAAGGTTAGTTCCACGCCGTCGTCTGCGAGCCGATATATCCCCTGGATCCAGCACACCAAAGCACGCCTTGATCAATGACGGAAAATCCAACGTGTCTGCGCAAAAAAGACCAGCAGACGTTCAAACAAGCTTGACGGCGTAGGTTCGGGGAAACCTCGATTACTGGGTTTGCTGATGTTGATCGGCACCGAACCTTGTAGAGTCGATGATCCTCGTATGTAGCCGCGCATCCGCGTTCCCGCCAGCCTTACAGGGCTGTTCCATTGAGCGAGCGCATGGCCAGACGGTGGATACTGACGCCCAGCATCAATGATCATTACGTCGGAAGCACCGCTCCACATAACATACGACTACTGATTCGTGCAAAGGCAAAAGATCGCGACCAAACGTCAGGCAAATTCGCGGATGTAGGCAGCCGCGGAGAGATGACTCGCATAGCACAGAGGCCTCGGACGATGAATTTGCATGTGCCGAACCATGATCCATTCTGTATTCGCGCTTCCGTCCACGGCTTGACCGAGAATGGATGTTATTCGCGTTCACGCGTTTGTTACAAGGCCGACCGTGTCACCCCATCAACTCAAAGTTGAGCCACAACGCGAAGACTTGCTTGCGAGACCTGAAAATAGCCTGCGACCCGCATTGCGAAATTGCTTTTATCATCTACAACAGAATATTAACCTGACAACCAGACACCTTTGAGTCGATTTCCACGCACCAGCTACCTGTTGTAGGCAACAAAAGCTGCCTTGGGAAGCGGTATTTACGGACATTCTAGTTCCGTATAGCGCTGCACCTGCTCTGAGTTCGCACACATAGAATTCAGGGTTCTGAGTCTAAGGGTGCGCGTCCGAAAGCGGAATAGTTAACGCCATGGGCCCCTGACATCGATCACAGGAGGTGGCCTTACATAGCCGAGGTGGACGGTGTTCTCATCACCTCTCCACTTCGGTTTCTCGTACTATACCCTGTCAGGATGAGACAAAAAGTCTGCTGCCGCCATGATGGATCCTGCAGGCAGCCACAGTCGTCTTGGTCTCGTCACCCGTGGCATCATTCAGGAGGTCATTATGTCGCGCCCTTCTGTATTCTCTCTCCTTGATAGGAGTTCAACAAGCCACAATAAGTCCAAGATTGGGAGTGTTGGTCATGCAAACGAACAGACGTATAGGTGGGCTGGAAGCTGACTACGCCTCCGGATACTCATACCGTGCAGCCGGGCTCAGACCATAGCCAAGACGTATGCGCTTCATACTCATCCAGGATCAAACGCTTGTCCATCAGCAAAGCAGCCTTTAACCGAAATAACCTTATCGATTTCGACTCCTTCCAACGCGGGCGACTCACCGGTCTCTAGATCCTAGCAGGGCGTCACATTCAAGCGTTTGCGTGAACGCCATTTCCAAGCCTAGTGCTCCCAGCGGCACAGTGTCTGGGCGCCACACCAGCCGTCATGCCAGGTCCAGTTAGCACTGTCGGCCATTCCGCCAATGAAGCGATGCAAAAGCACACTATTTCTTGTTCCTGCGTCTGCCGTGGCCCGAAGTAGACACTACACAATGGGTCCAGGTGCTTTGCCGTCTCCATCATGCGTGATGGCTTCATACCAGCGTGCGGCACAGTCAAGCCCCCGGCTGGCCATGCAGGTACCGTAACAGCTGCCTGTGGACTAGATATATCGTAATCTCCTTTGCTATTTTCTCTCTCGATCTGCACTGTTTTCCAGTTCATCTTCAGTCACTCTTTCGAGGCTTGATCTTAATTGCAAGCATTTGCTTGCGTCCTTTCGTTGAGTCCGCTCACCACGATCTTTACTGGCCCCGGCCGTCCATTCACTCAGTCACGTATTAACGTTATTATAATAATCTCATAATCATGCCTTGTTCAACCATCTCCCGCGCTGCCGCTGCAGTCGTGGCCCTTTCCTCCACCGTTTCCGCAGCCTACGTCCATGGCGGCAGCAGCAATGTTGTCATGTACTGGGGACAGGGAAATGCCCAGTTACCTCTCTCGGATGCCTGCGCGGACCCTGCCATTGATGTTGTCACCATTGGCTTTGTCAATGGCTTCCCATCCAAGGAGGGCGAGTACCCGGCCACCAACTTTGGTACAGAACATGCACACTCTCCTTCTAGGCTTGACTAATATCTTATAGCAAATGCATGCTGGGGTACCTACTACCCTGACCCTTTTGACTCCAAGAAAGATAGCAAGCTTCTCAAAGATTGCCCAAGCATCAACGATGGCATCGCTGTCTGCCGCAAGAACAACAAGAAAGTTCTGCTTTCTCTTGGTGGAGGACTGCCCACAAACTACTACCTGCCCGACGAGAAGACCACTACGTGGTTTGCCAAGTTCCTTGTTGGAGCTTTCGGCCCCAAGCAGGGCACCTGGGATGGACCCCGTCCTTTTGGCGATGAATTCGTCGACGGTTTCGACCTCGACCTCGAGGCCGAGGCTTCGCAAGTTCCCAATAAAGACTTCATCTACGCCAACTACGGCTTCCTCGTCAACGAGCTGAAGCGCTTCAACAAGGACCTTCTCATCACCGCAGCCCCGCAATGCGAGGTGCCGGACATTCGCCTCTTCGATGCCATCAAGAACGCGCCTTTCGACATGGTCTTCACTCAGTTCTACAACACCCCCAAGTGCTCAGCGAGGCAAGGATACAAGGAGCTTACCCCCAAGAAGGGTGATCCTCCCCCCACCTTTACCTTCCAAAACTGGGCTGTCTGGCTCAGCGAGAACTCAAAGAACAAGGCAGTCAAGCTGTACATGGGCTTGCCAGCCGGACCCGCGGGTTCTCCTTCATACAAAGACCATTACCTCGCGCCAAACGAGGCCAACGAGCTGGTCGCCAAGTGGCGATCTGCTCAGAAGACCTCCCCTTTCTTTGGCGGAATCATGCTCTGGGAACACAAGGTCTCTGCTGACAATGTCATCGACTGCAAGAACTATGGCGCGTGGATGAAGGTCATCTTGAGCGGCAAGTTTGGGTCGACTTGGACTAAGGGATGCGTAAAGACCAGCTCTTCTGCTACCTTGGCTTCCTCTACTAGGGTGTCTTCGAGCTCTGCTTCTTCCACCGTGGCGTCATCTACTCCTGTCTCTTCGAGCATTGCCTCATCTACGTCGGCTTCGTCAAGCATCGCCTCCTCTACCTCGGTTTCGTCAAGCGTCGCCTCTTCCACTCCCGCTTCTTCGAGCATTGCTTCTTCCACCCCTGCCTCGTCAAGCATCGCCTCGTCCACCGAGTCTTCAAGCATCGCTTCTTCGACCCCCGCCTCTTCCATCCAGGGCTCCTCCACTGTCGCCTCTTCCTCCACCGTCTCCACTACCTCTGCCGCTGTCTCCCCTACCGCCACCATGCCCACTCGCGATGGCCACTGCGGTGACGGAGGCAAGGGCGTTGTCTACACTTGCCACGGATACAACAACGGTAACTGCTGCAGCCAATACGGCTACTGTGGTGGTTTGGGAGTTGCTGGCGCTGCCTACTGTGGTGAGGGCTGCAACCCCTTGTTCGGTGAGTGCGACAACATCTCGCAGAGCAGCTCGGTTGCCTCTTCGACTTCTGTCGCCTCAAGCTCGGTTGCCTCGAGCTCCGCCGCTTCTTCCAGCGCGGTTGAGACTTCAAGCACCACTGCTTCTTCCAGCGCTGTTGAGTCTTCTAGCACTGTTGTTTCTTCCAGCTCGGTCGCATCCTCCAGCGCGGTTGAATCATCCAGCACTATTGAGGCTTCCAGCACCGTTGCTTCTTCAAGCTCCGTTGCGTCAAGCTCTGCCGCATCCACCTCAGAAGCCTCATCCATCGCCACCTCTGCCTCATCTTCTGCTTCAGTCTCCTCCAGCTCGTACTCTGAGACCGCCCCTGCTGTTACTTCGTTCGACTCCCACTCTTCGGTTGTTGAGTCCAGCACTCTTTCTGTCCCATACCCGTCAGGAAACGCCACCTACACACCATACCCCACCGGATCCGCCAGCGTTGTCTACCCTGAGGACGTCAGCAAGTCTCTGTACCCCCACTCCAGCCAGACTTTGACCTACTCGTCCCAGAGCGGCGTTACTTACCCTACTGGAAATGCAACCACTCCTTGCACCACTTCTACCGCAGCACCAAGCTCCAGCACCCCTGCACCTGTGTACGGTGCTTCATCAAGCGCCCCTGCTCCTGTGTACGGTGCTTCATCAAGCGCCCCTGCTCCTGTCCATGGTGCCTCGTCTAGCCCAGCACCCGTCTATGGTGGACAATACCCTCCTTCAGTCACCAGCATGCCTGGCCAGGACTACCCCTCTTACTCAGCCAGCTCTACCGTGAAGGTCATCACCACCACCTACGTTGATTCTTGCGAGACTGGTGTCACCACCAAGACCGAGACCATCACTCAGACCGTCTGCAACAAGTGCAAGGGCGACTCAGTCACCTCTGTCTACGTCTGCAACAAGTGTGGCCCAGCTGTCGTCACTTACACCATCACCAAGCCCGTCACTCCGGCCACCGACGTTCCCGTCGTTCCTACCATGGCCGCTCAGCCATCCGGCCCAAGCTACGGTGGTGACAAGCCCCAGTCTCCAGCTAATGACATGCCTCACAACACTCCCAGCTACGATGTGCCCAAGAAGCAGGAGGTCCCAGGCGCGTCTACCACCGTTGAGATCGTCTACATCACCAAGAACCCTGTCCCCATTGTACCTACCGCACAGTACACCCCTGTCATGCCATACCCGTCTGCTCCCGCTCAGAACGGTACCAGCGGCTACCCTGTCAAGCCTTCTGGCACTGGTGTTGCTACTCCCACTAAGCCCTCTTCGTACACTCCTCCAGCTCAATTCACCGGCGCCGCGTCTCACCTCAGCGCTGGCATGACTGGTCTCTTGGCTGTTGTTGCTGGCCTGTTAGTCTTGTGAAGATATTTCTTTTGTGTGAATGTGGTGGATTTTATTTTGAAGGAATTATGATTGTAGGAAGATAATGTGACATGTTGTCACTTGTATCTAGATGTCTTTATAAGTACGTCTGAGGAATATCATCATCTATCAAGTTAATTGTGCTACCATGTGTTGAACTGTTCAAGGATTGGAAGGTGTTACAATCACATGACCTGAAGAGGTCACCTGGGCAGTGCTGTTGTGCCAGCTATCGTGACAGCAGATCCGACTGTGCCCGATGGACCCTCCTCTGACAACGAGGTCATGAGCGACCTCGGGGCTCATTAAGCGCTGGCACTGAGAGCCTACTCAGTGACGAAGAGCACATTGTGCGACGCTTGTCAAATCAACGACACACCCAAGCAACTTCAAGCAACACATGTTGCGCCAATTGATGCACATACGGAAATTTCAGTGAGGTATTATGCAAGTTTTTCCTGCGTTGCAGTGCCACTAAGAGTCTGGATTGGCTCCCGAGTTCCTTTCTCCTTCTCGGATGGCCACCAAAGCACCGGGTAGTGCACAGCATTATTCCTTGCAGTTTCGGTCAGGCCTCCTCGCCAACGTTTTCCGTCGGTTCTGGAGTCAGGCAGAAGGTTCACGGGGTCTATCACCCCAACCTCGTGCATGTCGGAGGGTGCATCTCCGCCACATCGTTGCAGCAACGAGCTTGGCATTACACATCGCGCTCTTTTCAGCCAGCAAGAAAGTGTTTAGCTCGTGCCCTCCCCAGATTTACCCCAGATTCAATATCGTGCTGGCAAGAACGGGGGTTCTGCAAATAGCAGTCGTGCGGGGCACAGCTGCGAAGGTTTCGGACAGTGTGGTGGCAGGTAATTGCGACTCCGTAATCGGGTGCCCTCGTCTCGAAGTCCGTGTCGGCGCTACAAACCTTGTGAGGTGTTATCTGCACTAAATGGCCTCCCACCCTTCACCACGTCGACTGCCGATCTACGCAGAGCCGCCTAGATAGAATTAGTGGCGTCTATTCAGAGCTCACAACGTGCGCTAACGTCAACAAGGAATCCACAGAGCAGGCCTTGCATGATGCTGTATTTCGTCCGAGGCTTTCTGTGAACCTTCCATGCACAAAGAAGGTGGGTAGACAGAATCGGGCCTAGGCGACGACGATACGCAAAGCCGACATCGTCATGAGGGCTGCAGCAGTGTCGTGGCTTTATCTTGGTGTTGATATCGGAACGTACGATGATGCAGCTAGTGGGCCATGCGCTAGCCCGTTTGCAGTTATAATACCCACTTGCAGCATTGCAACCATCCAGTAAACGTGGGGTAGCGCAGATCTACTTATCAACCCTGCCTCATCTTTGAGGATGTCTTTCGACCGCAATCATCTCTTCATTTTTGACCAAACAAAGCTGTGTTTGAGCCAATTCGCATTCATATGCCGAACAGTGTCCAACTTTTCCGCTGTGCGAACGTCCTCCCATAGATAGCAAAACGTGAAGATTTCTGCGACTCAAGCTGTGGCCGTCGGCCAATCAGTGTTGCGCTGATGCAGGATGCGAGGCAGACAAGGGACGTCGTGTCCTAGTAGGGCCGAAACTCGGGCATCTAGACTTTAAGCCTCACCTTCCAACCCCATCAGCGATGCGCTTTTATCAGCTGCTATCTTGGCCCCTGCACTGATAGGTAACGCTTCCTATCGGCTGTGTCATGGCGGCGTCACGCGCATTTAGTGAACCGCCTCCGCATTGTCCGCATCCGCACACACATTACTCCATTAATTCTTTCTGGGAACCCAGTCCTTCGTCGTTCGTCCCCTCGACATCTCATTCTTCCGCCAAGTAATCAGACATGCCCACATTGGCTCAGGAAAAGGCTGCGGCACGCGATCTGAAGGCGAAGAAGACCAAGTCCAGGAATGGATGTGGTCGTTGCAAGCTCAAGAGGGTAAGATCATCGCCCCGTCGTCCTCTCTACACATCACTGACAATGAAACAGCTCAAGTGCGATGAGACTGCTGGATCCTGTCTACAGTGCAAAAAGAGGAACGTCTCTTGTCCCGGATACGAGAAGACACTGAAGTGGTCCACCAAATACGAAGTGTTCAGTCCTGTACAGTTCAAATCAACCACTCCCAAGTCACGACCAGCCGCAGAGGTCCCTGCGCAGTCTCTTGAGTCTGACAAGCCTTCCTTGCCGAAGACCGTCGATAGTGGTATCGAGGCACTGGCTGCTGTACTTCCTGCTGGCAAGAAGACTGCAGTGCCAGAGACTACCACCAAGCACACATCACCACCCGTCCTGTCCCCACCAGCTCTGGAGGAGCATGCATCCACTCAGGAGTCTTCCACCGAAGATGAGGAATCGCCACGAGACTTTGAGCCTTTCACTATGGAAGATATCGATGCCATGGATTCCAACCTCATGGAAGGCCTTTCTAACGCCATTACCCTTCCTCACGATGAGTTCGCATTCGGCTCATTTGAGGACCTTGACCTAGGCAATGGCCAATTTGATGACTTCGCTTTGGAGTTTGAGGACAACTTACGCCAGCACGAGCTTTCTTCCTCTGCTGCCACTTCCATGTTGACCACCCGAGAGTCTAGCCGAGAGGCTAGTCCCCGGTTGTCGCGTTCCTTACTCTTAGACTTCTACCGTCTACCAAGTCCATCCCCAAGCCCGTCCTCGCCGGACGATGTGGAGTCTCTTCTTATTCAGCACTACTTCAAAGACGTGTGCGCTGTCTTCTCTTCTTTCGATTCAGTCTTGAACCCGTTCAGAACCACCATTGGTCGCATCTATCAGGATTGCCCGTCGATCAAATACGCTATTCAGTCCATGGCTGCTGCACACCTCGCTAATACTTTCCCCAATATGGCGTCCGTTGGTGTAGAGATGCAGGGTAAAGCATTCGATGCTTTGCAGGCAGAACTACCCCTCGTTCAGAGTGGCCAGGCTAGTGCTACCAAGACCTTCCTAAGCATCATGTTGCTCGGCTTGACTACTTCCTGGCATGACAGTGGTGCGCTTGGCCTAGATTATCTGTCAACGGCCCGTAGCTTGATCTTGCCAAAGTTGTTGAGCCGGACGGAGGAGGATGAGGTCCAGCGTGAGGCACAGTTCTTTGAGGAGTCCTTGATCCACTGGGAGATGCTCATGGGCTTTGTAACAGAAGATGCCATGTGCTTCTCGTCTTCTTCAGGACTGCGGCCTCGCATAACGTCCAAGCAGAACTCACCAGCCACTCGACGCCCAGATGGAAAGATTGTGCCTCATCCATGGACTGGTATCGCGCCTACCGGTCAGTTCTTGCTGGCTGAGGTTGGCCGTCTGGTCCGTAGGGAGCGCTCGCTTGACAAGGACTCCGCTGTCGATATCAGGCGAAGGCAGGAGAATGCTCTCAATGCAGCGTCTCTCGAAGAAGACCTCTTGGCCCTAGAGTACCCAACAGTTGATGACCTCGCAGAGACAGGAGACGAGCGCACGCCGAAGCAAGACTTCATCGTCATCGCTGAAGCCTATCGTTGCGCTGGTCTCCTCGAACTGTACCGTGTCTTCCCGTCCATTCTTCGTAAGCGTCTCGGCAAGGACAAGTTTAGTACAAGCGACAACGTCGACTTCCACTTCCCCATGCCACGCTTCGAGACTCCTTACGAAGACACCGACACAAAGCTCTGGCTCAACTCATTGGCTATGCACATTCTTCGATCCGTTGAGTCTCTTCCATCTTCTTCTGGTACATTCTGCATTCAGCCGCTGCTCCTTGTCATCGCTGCTTCCGAGCTGAAGTTTGTCTCTTCTGTCGACTTCTTCGACGTCCACGCAAGTGACTCGAAGATCCTCACGTCTCGCGACTTTGTCATCAGACGCCTTCAAGAGTTCGCTCTCCGACTACCCAACAAGCCACTCCGCCAAATGATTCAACTGATCAAGGAGACATGGCGTCAGTCGGATGAAGGCCAAGACGCATTCTGGATCGACATCATGAACGAGAAAGGTTGGCACACTATCATGTGATGCGCACTACTACCAAAACTTCATGACTTGATGACCTCTGGGGTCTAGCACGGCGTTTACTGGAAAATCTTTCGACATCATACTGCATTGCTACGGCGTTACTCTGGATTTTCATCGACTTTTCCCAAGACTTTTTCATGTTCCAACGACGACTCCGACCTACCTTTCTGACCACCTTCCGGTCTCCACCTGTATGACTGTTGCCACAGTCCGGTACGATCTTTAATGTACGACTTTTACTCCTAGAACGATCGATTCCTCGGCATCCCGGTGATGTTTCATGTCCAGCTGGCCTACTGCGACACCCACGACGATCCCTTCTGCAACAACGCCCGCAACCCTATTGCGATACCCTAATACCATAGCATCTGCGACGCCCTGCTACGATACCCGCTTGCGACTACGTGTACAACACCATCTGTGGTTCTCGGACTACGATGCTCCATCACGATGCCTGTACGCTATCCCTCCTGCGAATACCTGCTCACGCCCTTCTCAAGCGACGTCATCCGGAACCCCTTTCGCGACATAATACTCCGGACCCTTCTGCGACATCTACCAAGATGCCCATAGCAACAACCCGAGCAACAACATTAATTACCAATGCGCTTTGCCCATGCACATTAATACTCCTACTCCTTTCTGGGCAGGTAAGACAGATCATGCAAGTGCTGTCAACGACATCTCTTTTCCATGCGACTATGCGCCCATTGCTGGTTCAACCCTCGCGCCCTTGCCGAACCCGTACCGCCCTGGTCTGGCGTACTGGTTCACCTTGTACATAGATGTTTGCTGAGCGTTTTTTTTGTTGCTTTACGATACCCATTTGCTTTTATGATACCCCTGCTTTATATCGCGCAGAAAGAGATCGGAGACGAACGACAGCGGTGGGTGGATGAAACCCCCACCCCGGAACGCGAGGTCGACCATCGGCTCTTGGGGATAAAACCCCAGGACAATTGATGGCCATGGCTTCGCATGAAGAGTACAAAAGCTGGCATGCAAGATGACGAGGGCGAGTTGGTACACAAGTTTATTTGCAATACTTCCATGTTTTATACTTCGTCAAGGGGTATATATGCTACAGATGTTCGCTTTCATTGTGCCGCTGGAAAATGCGCGCATGGGACTGAAATATGTACAAACAGAAGGAAGCGCCAAAGCGAACAATCAATCAACGCGGCCGGCCATGTTGAGTAAAATCACATGACTGGCCTATTCATCTCGTCATCTTCGTCTTCATCGTATGTGACGCACATCCTGTCTCCGTTCGGCGCTTGCACAATGAGCATTGGCGTCGATACCATCATTTGCGTGTTCTTCTCCGAGTCCAGGACTTCAATCAGGAGCTTCTTGCTTCCGAAGAATGGCACCATTGCGCTGTCGGGTGTGCCGTACCACCGCAGACTCAAATGAATGCCCTCGGCGACGCATGCCATGATGGCGATTGCGACGATGACTTGCAGAACCCAGAGAGTGACGAAGGAGGTTTGATACTCCGTGGCAGGGTCGGGTTCTGAACGACATACTATTCGCTGGCGTGGTCGGGAAGATGGTCGTGGCTCGGCGCTCTCTTTCCTCGCGCGCAATTCATTTTCTCGTGCTGAGCCTAAGAGTGCTTTTTGGTGGTCGTTTGTGCTCGAGGGTCCCTCCGTCCGTGATAGATATGCTGCGTATAGGTCGGGCTCGGGGTGTTGGAAGTTCTCGAGTTCAGGGCCGAGATTTGAACATATGTCGAAGGAAATTGGACTTGGTGATGGTTGTGCTGGTGTCCAGTGTGCGGTTGAAGGTGAGGAAATTGCGTTTGCGGTATCTGCGACGACTGTGCAGCGGCAGTGTGTCCGTGTGGGCGCTGCTGATGTGGCGGACAAAAGGAGTGTGGTCGCGAATAGCGAGGCTGCTGATGTGAAGAGCATTTTGGCGTATGTGAGGGTAGTCCTGTGCCGTGAAGTCGCAGAAATCCTTGGTATCGGTATGGGAAGCGCTGTCAGTGCCGCGAAGTCGTGGATGTGCGTGTAATTATAGAACGCGATGGCAGATGTGAAGGGCCGAATGGCAGGTTGATTTGATCGTGAGGGGGTGCGATTCTATCGATTTGTTAATGTCAAACGCTCTGCCGTTTTCCAATTTCCCTTTGGGGCCAGGAAGATTATACTCACAAGTTAAGCAATTCCTCTAAGATGATGCAAGTGGAGACGATTCTCTGGGCTTATGCGATGATGTGTGGACGGGTGCGCGCGCAACAGCGAAGATGCCTGTCAATGCCTGTTGTAAGGAAAGAACAAAAGACGGGTACAAAGCAATGAGCGAACATTCAAACTCAAACGTGCCAGCGCCCACTGAGGCAGTTATGTATTCCCCGCATCACACGGTCACCGATACGCTTATGCCCATAGTCACAATCTAAGGTCTCAGCTACGCTCATGCCCGCCGCTGCCGTTTCGCGTAGCTGACTGTCGCGCATCGTATCGTGCAGCACGACCAGGCTCAAAACACACAAAAAGTATCGAATACTAACCGGATCAGGTGCGTGACCAGCCTCGCGCGGGAAACATGCTTGGGAGCAGAGTCTCGACTGTCACGCACGGTCGCGCCGCAGGAACTGCGTGGTGAATTCGGGAGCCCTGCAGGTGCCCTTAATGATCAGCCTAGGGCTAGAAGGGAGGCTAGAGCGATGCCTGTGTTCTGGAGGCTTTTCGACTCCATCGCTTTGTCCAGTTTTTCGTCCTGCTTTTTGTTGTCGAATCCTTCGAAGTCTTGGACAATGTGCTGGATGCAATATCCATGTGCTAGGTTGAATGCCACGCGCTCTCGTCGCGTACAGCGTGCTTCGCGCGCAGAATTCGGATGGGTGCTGTCAGGGGTCCCACCAACTCCCACGGACTGCGAAACCATCGCTTCAGGTACAAGCGAACATGGTGCTACAAGGATCAACGGTGATCGTACGGTTCTCCTTCTGGTTGGAGCTGGGCGAGAAACTTTTGTCGGTATCGGCTCCCTAGCGCAAAGAGTCTATTAATACTTGTGGACTCATCTACCTGCAGGCCAGCCTCCCATTAACTAAGACTTTGCTCAATCCTTTTCGATATGTTGCGCCGAGATGCGCACGTTAACACATTTGCGATCAATTTCTGGTGCTCACTGCCAAAGCAAGGGTTTCACGTTTAACTACTTTCAGCATTCGCTCGCTTGCGCATTCACTGTCTTTCCACGCTGCATCCGGCACCAGCACTCGGAGGGCCAAACTCTGCATGTTTGGTCTCCTCCGCTCTTTTACGAAACGAAACCAGCGGAACTGGACAGCCGTTCACATACTAAGAAATGCCGCGCGAGCTTAAGACTGATAGAGTTGCACTTTGAGACACTGTTTGTCTCATCTGGTGGAACGATAGTCTCTTCAATAATTCGGCACAACGGCGCACATCCCGATGCGTAGGTATGGATTACCGGTCAGCGTCAGACCAGTCTGGCTTCACGATCCTTTCATACCACCGACGTGTGCATGCTCTCCAGCGCCATCACACCGAATCATGCTCATAGATGTTTGGGGTCGGACGTATGTGAACCGTTGGCCCTAAATAATACTCAGGATCGACGCTATTTTGCCGGCACACCGTTGCCCTACTAAACAATCGGGACTGTGCGCGATGCGATGACAGCAAACTCTACCTTTGTTGACAGCGGAGTGAGAAATCCTCATCTATCCTGCATGTAAGCACACAGAGCCGACGCTGGTCCGCTGGCAAAACGCCGCCGTAAAGAGCCAATCATGGCTTGTTCTGAAGCCGCGTTGTAGGGGTACATGCACCTTTTCCGGTTGCGGCATCACCAAAACCAGAAGCAGGCTGAATTCGTCGTCACACGGATGTTACCGTGTGAAACTTGAGTCCAGCGTCTCGACCAAAAGAAAGGACTTTTGATGCCCAACGGTCAGAAGAAATGTACCTTGAGCTGTTGTGAAGAAGCTCGAAGCAAAGCTTCAAAAGTCCAACATCATGAGTAGAGATTGCATCTAGGAGAGTGTTACTCTCATTGGACAAGCGATCAGCCAGATCGCTCTTGCACATGATCACGGTCAAGAAACCAGGCTATGATGTATCTTACAACGTGACAGTGGCCTGCTTCTCGACCAGCATCTAGTCAGCTAAGACTGACAAGACGATAAGCAGTCAGAAAAGACCTTTATGTACCTTACTCGAAATGTGGACTTCGAAACCAGCCCTGTGTGACGTCAAGCTCGTAGAGTCCGTCCGACTAGAAGCCACGGCTACCGTAATGAACAGCAAAACCCTGTAAGCTTGGATGAGCTAAAGTCCGTTCACTCCGCCTACATCCCCCTATGGAATATTTCGATCTTGTAACATACTCAGATCTTTTCTATTGTCCACGATTTCGGGGACTATGATTCGGGTAGAGCATTTGTCATGCTTGAGACTCTCAAACCCGCAACGCCTTTGTTGCGACATGAGAATTCCTCTTGTCCAAAAAGCGCACGAACAGACATATCCGTAACTGCTTTCACTCTGCTCGCTGCTTATTACAAAGCCACGTTCCTTGGCATATGACACGGCTCTGCTGGCAGCCCACAGGGCTGAGAAATCGGAACTGGGAATAAGCCTGGGTGGTAGGCAGAGGCGCCGTATATATGGGCTCTTTGTGTAGCAGAGAAGCTGTTCATCTCAAAATACCTGCGCAACCCACCCCTTCAGCCTCCGACATCAAATCTCTGTATAGGTCCAATAGCCCATACAAGACCGAATTCATTCCCGTCTATCCGAATTCCCTACAAAATGACATATCTGTTCTCCCATTCGACGATAGGGACTTTGATTCAATATGCGAAGAAGGGCAAGTTAGATTACTCGCGCAACCCAGGAAAGGTCATCTCGACTTCCTCATCAAGCGACAATGTCCCCGCCACCTTGGTCAACACCACCACCGGTACGGACCTGAGACTGCATCAGACGAGTCTCGTAGACTGGAGTGGACCGGATGACCCGAGTATGCCGCACAACTGGCCCTTGAGCCAGAAAATCATCATGACGTCCATCATCGCCTTCTACACATTCGCAGTATATGTTGGCTCGTCCATCTACACGTCTTCCCAGCCCGACGTTGAGCGAATCTTCAACAAAAGCTCTGTTGAAGGCTCGCTCGGTATCGCGCTTTATGTTCTTGGGTATGGTGTCGGATGCCTGCTGTTCTCACCACTATCAGAGATACCGGCCGTAGGACGCAATCCACCCTACGCAATATCGGGATTTCTGTTCGTCATCTTGTGCATACCTACGGCACTCGTGAACAACTTCGAAGGCCTCATGGTCCTTCGATTTCTGTTAGGCTTCATGGCATCTCCTTGCCTCGCGACTGCAGGTGTAAGCGACACCCACTAAGTAGAACCTACATGCGAAGCACATCTACTGACATTTGTTAAACAGGCTTCCCTCACTGATATCTGGGCGCCTCCGCAGGTACCTTTCGCGATAGCATTGTGGGCTATGACCGCCACGTTAGGGCCTGCACTGGGACCAACCTTGTCCACCTACGCAGTAAAGAGTCTAGGTTGGAGATTTTCTAGCTGGGAACTTATGTTCATTGCTGGACCCGCGTATCTAGGAATGATCTTCCTCATGCCAGAGTCATCCGGCCCTACGATCCTTTACTACAAGGCCAAGCGCCTGAGAGAACAGACAGGCAACTTAAACTTGATGTCCGACTCTGAGCGCAAGCAAAATGGGCTCAATATGAAGAGCCTACTATTCGACGCCTTCGTCAAGCCATGGGAAATCAACGCACTCGATCCTGCTATTCTTTTCACTACTGTAAGCAAATCCTGACGCACACACTATTCGCACGAAATATAACTAACTTCTTACTCCCACCCAGATCTACATGGGCTTAGCTTATGGCATTTACTACTCATTCTTTGAGTCGCTCCCACTCGTGTACCCAGTCTACTACGGCTTCTCTGGTCAAAGCACCGGTCTGATCTTCCTGAGCGTTGGACCGGCAGGCCTCCTTGCCTTTATTATACAATGTATTTACCTCAAATACCGTGTCATGCCACGCTTGACAAACGGAACCTTTGGAGAGCTCGAGAACCATCTAATACCGGGCATGCTTGCCAGCCTCTTCATTCCTGCGGGACTGTTCCTTTACGGTACGTACTCGATACTTGCGCTTTAATTTGTCCAGATCACTAATCTGTCAATAGCATGGACCGCGAGACAGAGTATTCACTGGATGGCTCCCACGGTGGGCCTCGCCATGTCCATCTTCGGAACGTACTTCATCGTGCAGTCCATCTTCCTGTACATCCCGAACATTTACCCTCGATACGCTGCAAGTATCTTCTC
>Ga0265780_10002670_pt1 | contig 23965 bp, 28 predicted proteins | sample P1T30metagenome_FD_192432 | JGI IMG/M metagenome (GOLD analysis project Ga0265780, IMG submission 192432) | Plant litter microbial communities from East Loma Ridge, Irvine, California - P1 T30 | ecosystem: Environmental > Terrestrial > Plant litter > Unclassified | place: USA: California... | reverse complement strand
CAGTCTACTCGTCGCTGCCACTCGTCTTTGAACAGCCCATTCAAAACCTTATTTATTATGATGTTTCAGGTCATAAACTTCGTTCCAGAGGGCTCAATCTTTGATGTACACTGATTCTGTTACACAGCCAGGTACAAAACAGTCTTCTCGTTGATTGCAAGGTAGTCTCACTGCTCAGAACCTTGTATAGGACCCCCTAGCTGCAACAACATCTTGTCTCCTTTCATCCATACTGTCGACCAATCTATTGACCTTTCCAATGTCCAGTTCGTCCCAAGCCTGTTGTATCTGTCCCCACAGCTCATCTAGACTTGTTGCCCTTCGATTCATGCGCCCCAGCTTGAGTTTGAGCTGGTGCCACATGTTCTCAATCGCATTTAGGTCAGGAGAATTGGGTGGGTGATCGATTGAAGTTATCCCCAGCCTCTGACGAGCAGCACAAGTGACTTTAGACGAATGGCAAGGTGCTCCATCCTCTAGTACCACCACATCCCTCCATCTAGCTCTCTGTTGAGCTCGTACACATCGCTTCAAGGGCCCCTCTAGGACATACTTGATGTATCTAGACGAGTTCAGGCCCTTGCCCTTGCCCAGGCCATCGGCTGCAACCTCCTGAGGAGAGAGAGGAAGGCGAACTAGTGGCCACTTCTTCCCATATGCTATAGCTCCCCATACCATCAATGAGGTTCGACCAGATCTAAAGGTTGGTTGAAGGTGTTTAGCCTGGTATTCCTGCCCTGGCCTACGAATGGTATAGTACCTGTTGATGTCTTTGCCTATCTGGATGGCACATTCGTCTGTGAAGATCACTCTCCTCCAGTCCTGGTCTACATTTGCTGCAGCCCAAGTTCGTCTAGCTGCTTGTGACTTCTCAGAGAGAAAGGGCTTCTTTCTGCATATCCTTTTGTGGAGGCCCATCGAGCCAGCTGCTCTCCTCACAGTGGTCTCTGAGACGCCCAGAGCCTTTGCAAAATAGTCCCAGGGGGACTGGGGGAACAGCCCAATCTCCCTGGCCAACCATCGCTTGGATCTCTCTGTCATCTTGTGGGGTCTCCTCCCAGTTGGAAGCGACTTCTGTGTGTTGTGAAGCCTCTCTCTTTGCATCGTGTATGCGACAGTACCCTTGGCTATGCTGTACTTCTGAGCTATCTCTTTGTAGGTTTTTCCGTCAAGAACATGTGCCACAATCTTTCCCCTTTTACGAGGGCTGAGTAGAGGAGCCATTGTGCTTGGTCTGAGAATAGTTGTATGTCATTCTGGTATCTTGAAATCGAAATGTAGATTGAGATACATGTAGATATGACTGTGTAGCTGGCTGATTCGTCATCAAAGTGGAGGCCGTTCAAAGACGAGTGGCAGGCGCGAGTACTGAACCGGTCGAAGGAAGCGCCAGTCCACGGGAGCGCCCAGATAGTGATTTGCCCCATGATTTGAGTGGAAGCGCTGAAAGGTTGGATACTCTCACATGGACCGAGCCGAGTTTGATAAGCACAAGGACATTCATTACGTGTTTCTGACCGGGCGGTTCTCAATCAGACAGACAGACACCCTTTGGCAGTTGAAATCTCCATCAAGATCAGAGAGTCGATTTGTAGCTATCTTGTATGATCATGTTACATATCTCCACAGCTAATTACCTTCCGCTGCGATCATGCGACCTAGCGCAACACTGCTTCTCAGACGCTCACGGCTACAACCAACAACGAGAGAACGTTCAACAACAACGTGGGTGAGATCGAGCTCGCACCACCACTGGCAGCAACCGAGGAGGCCGCAGCAGCTACACTCGATGATGCGGACGACACGATGGAACTGGCGGCGGTGACTACTGGGAGAACCGAAGTGCTAGCGGCCAAAGAAGCTGATGTCACGGAAGAAGGGGCGACACTGAGAAGAGGCTCTCAACTGTCAGCACTATATTTCGCCCGAAACCTCATATGCGACTCACGTAGACGACGATGTTGCGGGCACAACAGAACTAGAGGTCGTGCTCTCAGCGGTAGTCATCACGCTGGAACTCGAAGCGCTAATGGTCGTCTCTGCAGGGATAGAGACCACAGAGGTGGAAGCAGCGCTATCAACAGACGAAGCGCCTCCGCCAGGCAAGAGCGAAGCGATCGTGACACCTCCGGTAGTGCACTATCAATTGCGTCATAAGTGCCTGTCTCTTGAACGGAGATGGTCCCTCGCTTCCAAACCTACGAAGCCATACAAGAATTGATTAGAAAGGACGATGTCTTCTGGCTGCAGAGAAAATGATTAAGCTGAGTCCTGTTGCTTTGGGTACGTATCGCAGTCCGGAACGTACGTTGCACGCAGAGCTCAAGCAGGCGCCGATGCCGTTGACTACGGTTGTAGAGGTACACAGGCAAGCGACATCACTGGGGCCACATGACCCGCTAGTATATGGTGAGTGTCATGTTCGGATGTCAGCCCGACGTTCTGAGACTCAAAAAGCGAACACAAACTCACGCGCTGGAGATGGCCTGGACAAGGCAAGGGCCGGCGCATGCTGGAGGACCAGCGGCCTGTCGCTTAGCCGTTTCGGCCTGGGCGGGGATACTCAATTGTAGATTAGCTTTTGAACAAATCTTGACTCGGTCCCGTTGTGGCACAGACATTCACCTGGACAGCGGGTATTACCGCAAGAAGTGTAAGAAAGGGAAGGGAGATATGCATCGTTCGAAGAGTGGTTTATTGGACAAGCTGATCCTAAGTGCAAAGTTAGCGGACGAGGAGCAGTATGAGCCCGTGGGCATGGTTGGACCTCTTTATACTTCTTGCTGTACCAAAGTCTCAGTCGTATTTAGGGGTTAGGGGAGAGCACAACAACCGCGTGTACCGCACGCGAATGCCCAAACGGTGATACATCCCCCCGCGGGGACCCTGTCTCGGCTTCCTCGAGCTGAACCACGGGCCACGGGCTAAATCACGGGGAAAACTCCCGGTCGTTGTTGCATCGTGTACTGTAACCTCCGGGACTTCTGGGACTTTCTCCGATGATCCTCGGCGCGTTCCACTATACTAGTAGTACTCGATACGCTGGCGAGCGGGATTCAGGCCTTGATTACCAACCTCGGATCGCTTGTCATCCAATCAGCATGCATCTCATGCGCGAAAGAATCGGAAAGTTACTCCAGCTGCCTTTATCGCCATTGCTGAGTTCGCTGTTCGTTATCAATCAGGGGTTATCCGCGGATATACACCCTTCGGAACCTTTCTACATCCGCTTCCGACAAAGTAAACATTTGACCTTCACTTACTCGAACGATCCCTACCCATCGACATCATCAACTACCTACTATCGACACAATCGTCGACCAATATCGACCGGATCATGTCGACAATATCCGGACACACCGGAACTACCGGCCCGTAACAACTCTAGTAATCTCCGACCAACATCGACCGACATCCGTCGGAGAATTCACCTAACGCCGCTGCCCGCCGAACACCCCTCGTTTCATGAACTATTCACATGAACGTTATCAGCTATATAGCTATAACTCGACAGGATATACCCTAATACATTGGGACATACGTCGGAATACCCCTAACTACCAATGAACACCTATCTATGATTATTTTCCGCTCCGTTCCGATATCCGACTCGTACGATAGTTCTTTACTTTATACGCTTGACTGAACGACTATATAAGTGTCGACACTTCGAAACCGTTTACGATCGGGAAGACTTGTACTAGAAGAGAGGTCAAGCGCCAATATTACATTCGTTAGTACCGCTAAGTTACAAACCTGACTCGAGTACTAGTGCAGAGGTTATCCATCTACGGGAGGCAAGATCGATCGTCTTAGCACTCAACACCCACGCCCGAGTATTGCTTCTACTCAATTCCACAGACCAGCGGTGTCGTCTATATACCTTAGGCTCTCCAACAGCCGCCGTTACAGTCCATAGTTACCACCATCGACAGACGTCGACGAACTTTTGTCGACAAACGTCGATCATCCTACTTAGACGTCAACGACCTATGATCTGTGTTATTTGCTTCCGCCTCCGGATTTGCTCCCGAGGCCATATCAGCTTCCGCTTAGACGACCGATCGACCCGCCCTTAAGAGATAGTCACGAAAGTTGACTTCCAGTGGCGAACTTAAAAAAGATGATGACGCGTCAGACTGCCCTGAGACTTCCGCGCGCGGCTAGTACGTTTTGGTGATAAAACGGCAAGCCTCAACACCGACTGCACAACCCGACCAGAGTGAGAAGAGGTATTTAAAGTGTAAACCTAAAAAGCGGATGGATTAAGCCGCACTCGAATCAAGGAGAGGCGTCATGATAAATCTACCCGGATGGATGGCTAACTACAAATTCACGGTCTTGTATGGTACTGCGGTTCGCTGGGATATGATTCCAGATGATGAGGGTCATTCCGTTTAGCATTGCCCTCATATGTACCGACTCGGCCGCGGAGCATCTCGTGCTCCTCGACGTGTGTGTCATGGACCGCCTTGAACTTTTTCCGCTCGACTTGATTTAACTGCCCACGTGGTGTGGATCCAGCCCAGAGAAACGGGAGTGCAGCGGTCACAAAAATCTGCGAGTGTCCAAGCTCAGTATGCCTGTGTTCCTTTACAGAGCTACCATTTCACTTACCGCTCCAGCGAGCACGACCCAATTACATGCCCCATATCTTCCTGTGAGAAGGCCTCCCGTCGCTTCCTCCACGCGCCGCTTCGTTCGTATGCTAAATGCTATCGTGAGGCCGAAAGTCGCCCACATCACCAGGCACACGAAAGCAGCCGCAGGAAACGAGTGGCGCTCCCAAGACTTTCGATTGTGCAGATAGGACTCCAATCCCATCGTGGTGGGAACGTTGGCGATCAGGCTTGCTACAGAACCAAGAAGGCCAATGAGACTCAGGACGACCTGTGGTGATGGCTACCCCGAACAAGAAAACTGACCACCCATGCTCATGAGCAGCGCTCCGCTCAAACTGCTGGGAACCGTGTTTGCCACGGCGCGGTAGACATCTGGTACGCCTGGTGCCGAAATATCCTGCAGTTCTTCAAAGACTTCATTGTCCAGCGTCCATGCGACTGCCCAATCCTTAATGCATGTGTCTGGTACAGTGCTTTGTTCAAGTCTAAATCGTTCGGTACACCATCCTATGATTCCAAGCGACAAATTGCCCTCTGACGGACTAGGAGGAGGATTACGATTAGACTTAGGGATTAAAAAGGGCTCTCAGAACTTCGCAAGCTAGGCATCAACTCACCTTTGAGCCGGAACGAAGCGGAGATAGTAGAAAGACTTGATCGCTGGCACTCCAAGTGCTGGGGCACCGATGAGAGACCCGGAGAGTGCTTCGAGTCCGCTTTTTCCCCATCAATACGATGCCAAGGCCGGAACTATGATGGTTGGGCTTACCAATGAGCAGATACCCTGGCAGGGCGATGCGTGCAACCATAACGCTATGAGGACCGTTGTCGTGATGTTGCAGCGACTGCGCTAACTGATGACATGACGAGATTGATCCACATTGACCTGTGGCATATGTTCTTATACAAAAGTTTTGTCCCTTATCCTGGGCGGCATTCAGTGCGTCTTGGGTTGAACCGCCAAGGTTGAAGTCAAAGGCGGGATAGTCGCACTTGCGAGGCATGTTCTTATCGTTTGCCACCGAATGCTATGCTCAGCCCGCCAACTGATCCCACCGGTATTTTTCCCACCGGTATTTTCCGAGCCGCCGAACTCGGAAGCTGATCGTTGCGTCACAGGGACGGGCTGAACTTTCTCGGTGGATTGCGACAAGAAATTTCCGATGGCCATTTCGAGGCGACCTCCGCCTACTGGGAAGGGATGGGTCAAATGCGTGCGCAAGTGAGTTCCTTCTCGGGGAGTAATTCAAGGACTTTCCCAGAGGCTCAAGGGAGAAGGTCGCGGGATCATATGTTAAGTTAGGCCAAGTTGCCAGCGCGATCCGAAGCTCAGAATTACAGACCTTTTGGGCATCCACAGATGCATGGAGGTAGAGAATTGGGCTAGCCGGAATAGTCGATGGTCACCCGGCCCCTTGAAATTTGAGCCCACTTTGTTCTGTGTGAGATCGCCGACAATCCGCTGCGCTGGGGCGAGAATCACGGCAGCACGATGTTATTCCCAAAAGGATGTGGTCTAGCCGTCTCGAAAGGCCTTACGTCGGTTGGCGTGTAGCCCGATACTTGGTACACTGAATGAGCTGGATGGATGACGTCGCTGTAATGATGCGGATCGACTCGCATCGTGACGGGCGAGGTATGACGAAGACGGTTGATATCACCTGGGAAGACCCGACAAGTGGATTCTTGAGCGCCACTACCCACTACGAGTTAGCTCCGACGCTCTGTCGGGGACGAGACGAAAGGGCGGGCAGCCCGCGTGTTACGATCTTGGAGTGCATCGTGCCGAACACTTTGACTGTGGAAGTGGTGAGGGACCAAAGCCCAAAGAGATGTATACGTCGCCAATTAGGTTTCGCCACGGCTCGCCAAGCGCGCGCGACGGGCTTTAGACTGCGGAGGTTACAGTCGACAAGTCGGAGGTTTCGTGTCATGTGGCCGAGTTGGCCGCCGGATCAGCCATTGGTCACCCGTTCAGATCAATGGCTTAGCTGTCTATCTCCCCAATACACGCAGCTAAGATCATTCCCGACTCGCGATGCGGCGAGAAGACACACCGACAGCATCTGACAGCTGCTCATCTGGATACAAAAGGGCGGAGATGCTGTAAGTACGACCTGCCAGATGTTCCACCCCAAACCGATCGGCCAGAGCTCCTTCACGTCAGCCTTCCTCGCAAATAATCGCGCAGTACCTTCAAACATGGTCAAGAGCTACCCCAAGATTCTTCTCCTCGGAGATTCCCTGACGGAGATGTCTTTCGAACCGGGAGGCTACGGAGCTGCCATTGCTGCGGACGTGAGTGGGAAGCGGGCGCCGGGCGACCAGTGGGGAAGCCCTGACTTTTCCGTTCATTTGATGGTTTACTAGTATGCAGCGAAATATGACGTGGTGAACCGTGGCTACGGCGGATAGTGAGTTCGTGGGCATTCAGGCTGACCTAGCTCCTGGAGGTCTGAAGGTTGATCTGAGCAACCTTCGCTCCCTTCCAGCGAATCACGAGGTATCTGGAAGAAAATCAAAGACGATTTTTATGCTCCAGGAGATCCAGCCAACTCGGGCGAGGTCTCGGAATCGATCAAGCTGGTTATTATCAACCTGGGTACGAACGATAGGTGAGCGGTTGCTCGGTGGTACTGATCCAAGGACACAGCGGAATCAAAGCTGATACCTTACTTTGTATCATACCATACAGTACCTCAAATAACGTCAGTACTACTCCACATCGCCTTCTCTATTTGCTACAAACATCCGAGAGAATCGTGACTGACGAAGAGAGACCTTCAATCTAAGCAGGTCCCCCTGGATGAATTCCGCTCGAACATGTCAACGCTCGTTGAACATTTCAGGAAGATTCACTCTGCAGATGTCTTCCTACTGACCCCAACTACGATCAACGTCGACATGTGGGAAGGTACGATTGCTGCAATGGGCCTGCCTGCAGGCCAGATGGTAAAGTCAAACAGATTACACCGCCAGTATGCCGATGTTGTACTCGAGGTCGCCCAGCAGGCATCCATTCCGGCAATCGACCTCTACAAACTTTTCGAAGATGCAAGCGCGAGCGGTCTGCGTGACGATCAGTTGTATACAGACGGGGTACACTATACGGCTAAAGGCTACGAGGTAAATCCTTTTTGGACAAAATCCCGTCACATACCTAGCTTAACATTGGGGACCTCCTCGTCCTCGTTCTGCTTCAGCTAATCACACATGCTCTGAGGAAAGGAATAGACGCTCATCTTCCGCATTTGAGCCCGCCGGTTGTACCAAGGGCTTCGGAATCATTCGTATTCTACATGGATGTCGCTCCAGAGAAGGTCGAACAGATGAAGGGCTGGTGCAAGGAGCGAGGCATGGTCGGGGAGGATTACGCCGGTTTCTGGGACGCGATTCAAGCCGCAATGGCTGGGCAGCGACGCAAGCAAATCCTTGGTGAGTGTTGTTTGCCATAACCGTTAATCCGACAGGAAGCTGACATAATAGATGTGTATCCCAAAATAAGACGAAACGAGCTGATTCCATTCGGTCGTGACCGACGTCGCACGAGCACGGGAATCGGATGAGAACCACGAGATCCAGACAGCATTGAATTTGTATGCCCGGTCCAAATCCGAAGAATTAACTGAATGAATGCTCACTGAATAAAGCAGCTTCCTGATTGCGGTTGAATTATCGCATCCTGGTCGGCTGTGTACCCGTATTCAAGCGTGTCTAAGTGACTCACCGAGGTGGAGACGGGAGCCTGATGATTCCCACCATTTCTTCACTTTGGTCTCGGGAGACTCAGTCGCTGTGGAGGTAGACTTGCTCTGACTGAATATCGTTGGGTATTTCCAACACGTCTTGATGGCGTGTATGATTTCCGTACCACGCACTCGTACAAGCATAACATATGGTTCGCTGCATACGCTTGGATAGCACTGACATTGCGAACTCTTGATTCTTTCCCTCGATCGGCGTTCTTCTGGGGTCATTTGGGCCTGCTCATCTACTTCTGGTCACTTTAGCAGCGATATAGATCGCGTTCTTGAATGGACCGAAGGGCGCCACACGCCCTGACGACTTGTCACGCACGATCAAGCATCAATAGGAGGTCTAGCCTTCGCGTGTTGACTCGGGACTTTATAATTGCCACCCATTCGTCCGCTCGACAGTCGTAGGGTTAGGGTTTCTGCTTGCCAGTCATTGCTACCGTGATATCGATCGTATCCTGCTCGATCAGTCTCCAGTTGGAGTTTAGCCAGGCGAGTGGCGTTTCGGGTATCGCTACATCTAGATGAGTCCCTCCGGGTAGCTGGGTAAAATGCAGTGATGTTCGACTACCAGTTAGATCTTGCCAAAAAGTGATTGCCCTTGTGGTATCGGAAATTTGGACTTACGATCCTCAGGCGTACGTTAATATCTTCCTTTCTCAAACGATCTGCCAGCTGTACACATTCAGAATAGAATCTTTCACATTCACCGACGGCGATGTAGACCGTGGTCTCCCGTAGATGTTCCCAAACCGGCGATTGCATCGCGACTGGGTCTTGCAGCGAAGGGGAAAAGTAAGGATTTTCGAGAGACGGGAAATGACGAGCGTGATTGATTCGTGCGGACTCTTTGAGACTCGGCAATGGATCCTATATCGCCACGAGTGAAGCGTCAGACATCGGCAATAGGATCGTTGATGCGAGTCGCAAATTGAGCTACTCACCAATCCGGCATTGTACTGATGTGATGCTCCCGATTCGGTCATGTCGGACCACGGCTAGATTGAAAAATAATCGAATCACGCCGGCAACATCAAGTCCTGACTAGTGAGTTCCTAAAGTTCTGTCACTCACAGCTAATAACATCAAGGCTCCAGGGGACCTCTTCTCTAGACTCCCGTTCAGAGGCTGCATTTGCCCAAGAAGAGTCATCAGCGCAAGCACCGCATTCCCTCCAGCGCTTTCGCCCATGAGCGAGACATTCTTTGGGTCGAATCGCAGTGTTTTCACGACGTGTTGATAACCGATGTACGTGTCATATAGAGAAGCCGGAAAGCTAGTGGCGCTTATTACAGACTTGCGGTAATTAACGCCTGAGTAGAAACAGCCATGAACGACGATTAGTAGGAAGCTTTTGCAACTGTATACTGCGATCAAGTCCTCATTCGCTGCGGTAGAAGTTGCACGGTGGGATCGCGCTTCCAGTCAAGGAGCCCGAACTACTTCGGGCTCTTCCGGTAACTTCTTGTGTTCAGGTCTAGACTCCCGCAGGATCATACCCCTCTAGTTTCTCGGGTATTTTGGAGAGTTTGTTTTCCCGGTCGACTTGACGTTGCTTGTGATCACGCTCGAGGCTCAGTATCACCTCCACGATTTTTGCAAAAGTCAAGGGGTTTCGACGATCGCGCTTTACGCTTGCGTCCGTGCTGTGCCACGTCCAGGGTGACTCACAGAAAATCCGCAATCCCGTCTTGGCACTGAGAGTCCATGCGGTATGCAAGCGAAGTGGATGACCCCCGACATAGCCGCCGCCAACTAAGTATATTATAACCTGTTCATTCGGTCTGGCGATGGTCGTGGCGTCCGATATTGCCTAGTAAGAAAGATGTCAGCAACGGAGTCGATGTACAATGAAACCAGCCAAGCGATCGATCAGTGGCGGAGAAATGGATCGTAGACGATTGGCTGCAACTCGAGAACACTGACCGAGCTCGTTGCTACGGGCTGCAGCATGAAACAATCTACATCCGCAGGCTGTACTACCCCTCGAGTGGAAGCGAACACCGGTAACCTTTCCGCGATTTCATCCAGCTCCTGAGGTACTTGGACCTGCACATACTCTGCCTTTACGCCTTTTCTCACCCATGTAGGCGGCCAAGTAGCAGCCAGTGAATCGACTTGTCCTTCAAAGAAAGCTCCGGACGTGAAGACGATGAACAACTTGCGGATGCAGTGATAAGCTACAGATTGAGTGCGTGTCCATGCCCGATATCGTGACCCGCGCCAAAGCACCCTGAGAATTTCCAGTGGGAGGGCGAAGATGAAAGCTTTGACCAGTTGGACCAGCAGGGAGAGTTTTCGGCGAACAGACATCGTCGTCTATCGCAAGGGCGCTGCGCGAGCGAGCTATGGTGTGTAAGCTCCAGAGCTCTGTGTTGAACGGACCAAGGCGCAGTCAAAAGGCCCTGGTCAGGTGAAATCGCGAAGCAACAATGATGGGGCATTCGTCTGTGATATCCAAAGCATAATTGCAACGCAAAATGAGATAGTTCTTGACCTGAGGCGTAGGTCATGCCGTCCCCGAAGAGTGCATCATCGGGATCGCGGCCGAGAATCTCTATGTTTTCGGATTTCCGGGCGACGCGGCGGAGGCGAATTCAATGCTCAGGTGTTCGCGCATCAAGCTCTTCCTGATCTGGCGGGGCAAGGTGAACCACCGAAATTACTTTGATAACCTCCGGTTTGGCGAATTTCTCGGGTTGTCATTACGTTTTTGAGTCTTCAACTTCTTCGGCTTGATCGAAATTTAACTGTGCCTTGTGAACTCAGCTGACGGTTGCTCTTAAACCAATAGGCGAGCTCGAGAAATGAGGGACAACTTCTGATTCTCCGAAAAAGAATTCTCCGAAAAAAGAAAAGATCGCTAGCATGCCTTCTTATCACAAGACAGCTTTCAAGAGCTTTGGATCGCCCTATGCGACGGCCCCGGAGTGGTCGGCCAAACAAGAAGATCATATCTTGGACACCATTGAGTGTTCTTTACGATTAATGGATGTCCAGAAAAGCAGGTAATCCCCAATCGCCCCCAGCGCCTTGCTTTAATCGGCAACCCAAAGGTTTGAGAGGACCCGGGTTCTCGCCGATTTATATAGACGCGAAATCTGCTTCTACGAAGCGAGCGGGAAAGGTATTTCAAAGGGACTATCCGGGTTACATCTTGGCCAGCTTCGCTGTCTCGGCCGCGGATGGGAACCATTTCTTTGCCGACATTGAGGTCGCGACGCGAATCTGGAAAGGCCAATTCTTTCTAATCAACATAGTACCGGGGTTTCTGGGGTTGGCACTTTTGGGTGAGTTCAGATTTGTGACGAAGGCTCCGAGATCATGATTGGCTGATTTCAAGAGCGACATCCAAACATACCCTTGGGCATTAGTCTCACGCATTGGGCCCAGAAACGCGCAGAACCTTAAGCTCGATCGGTTGTGGAAATTTGGAATCGACAGTCTTTCCGACCCGAAGGCCTGGACGTGTGAGTCTCGTCATGACATCGTGAGTCTATGGATGTACAACTTCAGATCAGTATTGTGTCCCCGAGCACTTGCAGATATCTCACGCTGAACAATCACCGCATCACGGATGTCGATATCTCGTTGGTATCTCTCGAAGATGATTCGATCAAGGGCAGCAAAGTCAAAATGGTGATACAGTAATATCATTGAGGCACTGCGGCTTGAGAAGGCATCCCTGTAATGTATTTATCCGTCCACTCACATCGATAGATCTCCATCTCATGATAGGTTCCTCCTTAATCAAACCACTCCAAAAATTGCCAATACGATTACAGCTGTGTTTCCTGGCTCTGCCTCGGGAGTCCTCGCTCATGATGCCGCATCGCGATGGCCAACGGACAATGCGCACATGCGAGTGATCGGCAGCTTTTCCGGTAGTTTGCGTAATTGCCTGATGCGTTTCGCCAAGATTGGGCTCGACGTGGAAACGCTGATGAGGAAGTTTAAAAACTCGTCTGTATGGGCAATGGCCCGAAACACAAGCTGTTGTTGTAGGTAAGGTGGAAAGACCCCCGCCTGCGGACTCACGTGACTCGGCGGAGGTTTGGAGACGGTCAATCTCCTTCTTCCACCCCTTGGACACGAGCGAGAGATCTAGCATACGTTCCGAGGACAACGCTAGTGCGGGGCCGAGATAGGTCAATATAATCGTCGACTATGCAGGTAGCAGTAGTGAGAAACGATACTGTCTGGCTATGTTCTCAGCTGTTCGCCAGCGGCGAATTGCTATCGTCTACACCATGGCTTCACTTACAAGTCGAGCTGTTAACCTGGCGCTTTCCTATCTCTTTGCGGCTGAGAGACGCAAGTCGCTAGACGAGGAGTTAATCAACATCCGGGATAATAAGGACAAGTGGCCTGAGCAGACCCCACCCAAGAAAATCGTCAATGATCCCTCCTCCGAAGTCTCTATCGAGTTCATTGATCCAAAGATGAGCTCGACTGGCGGCGAATATCGGTGGCCTATCTATCACGTCCGCCGTAAACGTGACGGAAAACAAGACACACCGGGCTCTCAAAAGCCGATTCTTGTCGTTCATTTCCATGCCGGGGCGTTCTATCTGCCAGTAAGCTCTCTGCAATCGCCCGACGCTGCATTCGCTATGGTCATCCTGACTGAAAGTTTGACTTGCCGCGCTCGCACTCCAGTGTCATCCCCTGGAGTGGAATTTCGTTCAGGGGGTAGCTGGCCACGATGCTGGATTAGATTATGTGTTCCCGGAATATACCCTTGCCCCTTATGTTACAGGCGGCCAAGTTATTCGAGGCGCTGTTGAGGTTCTCCTCAATATCTCCGAAGAGGAACGCTATCACGACCACGATATCGTCTTGATGGGCTGTTCGGCGGGCGGATGGATCATCATGAGAATTGCGCAGGTATTGACTCGCCTAGCGATGGGCCAAACGAACATCATGGGGGTTCCACGCGGCCACACATGGGAGCTCGGCCGTATCCGACGACTACGACGCAGACTGAAGCAAATCATATCTGTCACGGGGGGGTTGAGCTTGAATGTCTTGGACTCTGAGTCTCGAGCAATGGCACAAAAGGTGCGTATGCGAGGAGCCCAGACGTGCGGATTAAGCAGGGATTGACGCTCTTTTGCGTCCATCAGGACGTCCAACTGAACTACAACATCGTGGTGGGAGCTTTCAAACTGTGGGCTCTTGGACCCAAAGGCTTCCCGGATTTCGACTTTAAGATGCCGGCCGATGCTCCAGCACTTCACATTCCTCCGTCGGATATGCACCACGACGAAAGCGTTCTACTCGATGGTTGCTTCAGCTTGGAAAATGACTGTCACGTGTTTGAGGAATACATCACGTATATCGATAGCTCCGAGGATGAGACCGCGATAACACCCCTCAGAATCTATATATCCATCGGAACGGCCGATACGCTGCAGGCAGGAAATCGTCGCGTGGCTCGTGCTCTGCATCAACTTAGTCCACGAGCGGTGGCTTTAGAGTATCATGAGGTATGTCACGATCTAGGTTCTCCCGACCCCATGCTTTCTAACTGACAACATCCTGCCCGATGCTGTCGACCTCATTTCCTGTCTCTCTGATGCCGATGGCTGTTTTGCTCGTTCGGCTCACCAGGTTCCGGGACAGACGCATGCTTACCCAGTGTTGCCGATCCCTGAGGCTCGGAAGAACCGTCGACGGGTCAAGGAGATTTTGCAGGCATGCATGACTGGTATTGAGCAGCCATGTAGTAGCAAGACTCGCATCTTCTGACGTGATGTTTGAATGTAAAACGTACGAGTACAGCTTTGAGTATGATAGCCATTCAAGGAGAGTGCATCCAAAACCTTTGGGTCTGCCTCTTTCCCAGACAAGACAGTCCATAGGCATCGCGGCGATATCCTTCGTAATATCTCGGCCCCATCTCCAAGGATGTGTTCCTTCGTTTTGCACGGCCTGGGGCCTGTCTTATCAGACCCGCCCAAGGAGGCAGGCTGAATCACGAGCACACCAAGCCCGCGGATCTCAACGAGATTTCGGAGGTAGCGCTCAAGCGGTCGAATGGTTCTCGCACCGCACGGGGGGTCAAACTTCCGGGCGTGAGACTGGCCAAGTTGACAGGAGCCTAGCAGGGAGAAGTCCCGCGGCCACGGGAGATCAACCTCCGACTGTCTTTGGTTGCTGAATGTTTGGGAACAATCGGGTGGGCGGGCTATAAATCAGTTTTGAACCTTCACCACTGACGTCCGCTCGACTCGCTCCCCGTGTCAACTCTGAACCTAAGATTATCAACGACGAAAATCTATTATTGCCTCTCATATCATGCTCATCTCTGCCCCCTTACCCTCTGCCCTTGCGGTTATCCATGCCGTTCATGGCGAAGTCAGTCAGCGCCAGGAAGCTTCGCCTTTTGCCTCCACAGGTCCTTGTCTCGTGCAAGCCATTGCGAACGCGCAAGTCCGTAGCCAGTCGATCGATCCTCTTGGGTTAGGGTCATCATGAATGACAGGCGCTAGGATTTCTTCTCCAAAAAATTCGTGGCATTCACGTGATGAATCGAGCCTTGACTTGCCTGCTGACCCGCATCTTCCACTTCGAGATACAATGATTCGGGCGCATGGCCCTCTCTCTCCCACGTCCCGCTCCAGCGAGGCAATGTGTCTCTTCCTAAGTGGGATCGGCATTGTTACAAAGCTGTTGGAAAATGACATTACTCTCTGACTTTCATGTCTAATGCATCCTCACAGCTTGATGCAGGAGATACTCATGACTCTTCTCGATAGAGCGCGTTCACAAGAACTTCATGTTCGAGTTCACAAGAAGTTCATGACTGGCGAAATTGCTTTATACGCATGTCGTGCGAATATGGGTAAGATTACATGTGTCACTACAAAATCGACTGAGGGTCAGGGCGATACCTTGGATGGACGCTCCCACCTTCAAATTTACGCGAATTCGATTTGATCATCCGCCTGCTTCTCGTCGGGATTAGCGGCCAATGAACCACGGCTATCTATCTCAACCCCATCCTCGAAAGCGGAAAGACCCATTTTACGGATCTAGAAACGAGTTGCCGCATGACGTTGGTTGTGAGCCACAACCTTGTGCAAAAATCATCCCCTGGAACAAGAAACCCACTGGAACTCCTCTTTTGAACAGCTGGTCGACCTGCTCCAAAGAGCAGCCCGAAAGGTCGGGCACGCAGAAGTAGGTGAAGAGGAATGCCGCGACGGATATCCCGGCATAAATGTAACCGATCTTTCCCTGAAATGTTCCTCCTTGGGAATTCTGAGAAAAGTATTCGATCAACTACCGGTTGACGTATTTCGGCACCATTCGAGCAACTTACTTGGATATAAGGACTGACGAAAATGATGACGATACTGACACACTGATTCATAATCGCACCGAGAGCGATGACTTTTTCACGGAGATCCTGTGAGGAAATTTCGGAAAATACGGTGAAAGGGACAGCACTCCAGGTTTGAGTATAAATGACGAGCCAGAACATCACTGATGATGCCGAACTCTCAGCATGGGGGCGATGGAGCAGACTCCGAGCATCCAGGGACACTTACGGACAAACACAGCGCTAATCGCAGTGTTACCCGACAGTTGGGGTCCAGCCACATGCGAGATGACCGCATAGGTCAACATGCATCCGAATGATATCAACGCTCCCGCCATGAGCAGTACTCTTCGTCCGAACATGTCCTGCGTGAAGAAGCCGACGAAGACAAAGATGACAAGGGCACCCAAAACTGCGATGGACAAGAAACCAACGTCAGAATTCTCCAGGAGAGAAAAAGCAGCAGCCAGACCTAACCTCCGATGAAAATTTCCAGATATTTCGGAGTGAAACTTGAGATAATCAACACGGAATAATTGGAGACGAATCCAAATCCTGAGCGGAACGCCAGATGATGGTGAGCGATCAAGGCATTCAAGTTATCCCTCGTCCGAGTGGCTCGAGGGCTCGTCTTGGTCTTACCTGATCCGGCTCCAAACGACATGACACCGACTCCAATCAAGGTACGGTTCAAGTCTTTCCCACGGAAACAGTCAATCCATTTTCCCCTCGATGCTTCTCGAGCGAATTTGATGTCCTTTTCGATCTCTGCGAGACGGATCTCTGGTGACCAGCCTACAGCCGTCACTTTGAGGTCGGCAATCGCCTTCAAGGCATCGTCCCTGCGATTGTGATCCAACAACCATCGAGGACTGCCCATGTACGAATGTTAACAGGAAGAATCAGCGGGAACGTATAGTGAGGTGCTTACCTCTCCGGAAGTAGGAAGGTCAGGGGAATGAGTAAAGCAGGCATGATCAGTTGTAGGCCAATCTGCGTAAATACTTGTCAGTCTACAGCGATCTGGGTTAGAGCCGCGGAGAGAAATCATCCTTACGGGCATCAACCATAATTTACTGGTAAAGTTTGTGCGCACAGAGTATGCCACAGCGACGGACATAAAAGTGCCGAGCCACTGATTGAGAATGATGGCGTTGATCATGGCTCCACGAATAGGAGCGGGGGCGGTCTCAGAAAGATAGGTCGGGATCACTACTCCCCCAATTCCTTGAGCGAGTCCCACAATCCCTTTGCTATGAGCGATGATGGCCAGATGAGCCGATGTCATGCTAGTCATAAAGTCATATCAGATAAGACTGACCCTGCCACTAGCTGCCAGTATCGATCGCCATTCACGCTGCACGTAATTTCGACGATGGTAGCGACGATAGTGATCCCCGAACACTTTGGTGTGGGATTGATCGTGAGTCTCGGTCGAGCGCCCGAAGAACTTGTGACTTACGATCCAGATCGCGATTCGGCGTCCGAATGAGCTGGCAATCCATGCACCGAAAGGCGCAGCGAGCTATTGAAGCCGAAGGTTATCATCCGAATCTGCAATCGAACCTTTTGTGCTCCTACTGACCACCGCTCCAATGATGGGTACGACAGCTCCGAGAGACAGCTGCAGAGAGCTCAAAGCTTTCCAGGGGATAACACCTTGCAAGAGTACATCCTGCGTTCCGAACGTATTGCCGAAGTGGGGGACTGCGATCAAAATGGCCCACCATCCGCTGTAGCAACCCAAGCAGTAGAGGGAGTCAGCAGAACGTAAAGCTGCGACTACATGGATCACTAACAGGTCGAAGCCAAGAGCTGTGGATGATTATGATGCGGTGCGAGGAGCAAAGTCGGAGTCAGGGCGCGGTCACTACTGAAGGAGAATGACTCGTCATTTGGACTCACAAAACGTGTTCAAAGACGCAATCAACATGATGAAGAGAAGTCTTGGGCTGAAATACGCCCGGACCACGGCCACTCGAGCTTTGACGATCAGCATGGGTGATTTGAACATTGTCGAAATCGCCTAGTTTAATCGATTGTGATCGGATTGACGGAGAGCTGTGCGAGACTGTTGTCGCTGGTGAAAGAACATTCCAAAGTCGTGATGGGGGAGGCAAGAACTTTCCGATCTTTGGAACGGTGCATTTATGTGTGGCTACTACGAGCCATATACAGGCCCATGGGGCTAGGTCATTACCCCGCTCTGGAAGAATAGAGCGATGTTCGTCGTCTGCGCTGAACCTGACCGGAAATTACCCCTGATCGGGAGTTCATAAAGGCGAAACCTCCGCTTGGGAACGCGAAGGCGTTGAGAAAGCAAGCCCGGTGACAGATCAGGGTCTCTTTGCCTGTCCTGCTTGATCCCTGGCGAGGACCCCGGACTCGCCTTGGTGCCGAAAATTCCTTGAGAAGATCGATCTCAAATCAGACACGCTCCGATCTAGGGGAATCGCACGTCCGGCATATCTAAATGCCGAATCTCTGGCCACGAAAAGCCGCCCTTGCGCGGCTTTTGCATCATGCATCCGACTCCCAGGGTCTACGAGCCTCTGGTCTGGCGAGAACTAGATATCTTATATAAGCCCGTTTGGCTTTGGTTATATTATTGGGCGTTCTGGCACGGGCCTCAGAGCTAGACACGGACCTCCTGAGCTTGCTTTGACGTGAATGACATACGCAACTGTTCAAATTCGCGGCATATCTCCTAGCAACGCCGCCTTTGCCTTCTAGTCTTCAACACATATTAAGAGATGACTGCTGCGCTGCAACCTTCAGATTTGCGTATCAATGCGCTGTCTAGGCCCCGATTGATCAGCGACGTGCCAAGGTTTTCGTGGAAGAACACGTGCTTCTCAAGCGGAACTTGTGTCCAGCTTGCGTACGAAATCACTGTGCTGAAGGGAGAGGACATTGTGTGGACCAGTGACCGAGTCGATAGCCAGGACCAGTTTGAGATTCGAGGCGATCTCGATCCGCTGCAACCGTTGTGTGATTACCGGTGGAAGGTCGCCGTATGGTCAAAGCCAGATGACGCTCAAGGCGACTCTACCCGTTTGGAAAGCCGACTTGAACCTTTTAGTACGGGCTTGTTCGGTTCGTCTGCCAGGTGGCAGGCGACATGGATAACGAGAAAGTCTATACTTCAACTCAAAGACCAAAGCGCGCTGTATTTGAGGTCGCCTCCAATCGCGTTGTCTGCGAAACCCATTGACAAGGCCACAGCATATGTTAGCGCTCTGGGCTGGTACAAACTATTCGTCAATGGGACAGACAAAGTCGGGCCGCAATTACTGCCGCGGTGCACGGCTTTCGACCAGTCCGTCGAATACAATTCGTTCGACATTACCCAAGACTTGCTGGCCAACCGTGAACCAGTCTTCACCCTCGTTGTGGGCGATGGCAAGTTCCGAGGTAGTCTAGGGGCCGTATCGAAGAAGAACGTGTACGGAGATGCGACCGCAGGGTGGTTGGAAGTCAAGATTACTTACCAAGACGGAACGCTCGCAACCGTCACTACAGATGACAAATGGTGGGCAGGAGCAGGGCCAATCTTGGCGTCGGATCCGAAAGACGGAGAGACCGTGGATCTGGAATTGGAAGAATCCGACTGGTCTTCGTGGATCGCCGGGGCGGAAATGCCTTCCAAAGGCGATTCGGCTCGCATACTCGGCGACCCGCGGATGCTGGTCCCTGAGCAAGTCGAGCCCGTCCAGTCGATAGAGGAGGTACGACCGGTATCCGTTGGACTTTCCCCCGCCGGTAAAATCCTGGTGGATTTCGGACGCAATTTGGTCGGACACGTCCGCGCTCGACTGCCTGCGGGTAAGGGCAAGGAGGTCACACTGACTTTCAGTGAAGTTCTTACCAAAGCTGGCGAAATCAACAACAACTATTTGCTGCCTTTGCACGACTCATTGTCTTTCCTCTGGCCACTCAGCCCTCAGGTGGACAGAATCAGACTTGGAACAAGGCCTCACGAATGGCAACCGTACTTTACGATTCACGGCTTCCGTTGGATGGAGATCGACGGTCCGATCGAGCTGGTTTCGTCGATTACCGCGGACGATCTCGTCGGGATCGTCATGTCATCGAACTTGCGGTTACAATCCTCGTTCTCTTGCTCTCATGATGGGTTGAATGCACTTCATCGCAATGTTGTGGCGAGTCTTCGGGGAAACTTTACTGATACACCTACAGATTGTCCGACACGGGAAAGGAGCGGATGGACGGGTGACATTCAAGTCTTTTCCCCCACGGCAATGATTCTCGTAGACAGCGAGGCCTTTTTGAACAGATACCTCGACAATACTGCGAGAGAGCAGTTCCCGGACGGTCGAGTCCCACACATCATTCCAGCTGAAGTCTCCGAGTTCTCGGGCGGTTATGACTGGGTCGGTCGCACGCTGTCATCTTCCGCTGGCTGGGGAGATGCTTCGGTCATCATTCCGTGGAACATGTGGATCTATACGGGAAAACGTTCCATTCTCGAACGCCATTACGCTATGGGAACTAAATGGGTAGCCTATCTTGAAAAGCGTGCTGCTGGGCAGTCGGCGTGGGGTAGGATCTTCCGCAAAAAATCAGTCGCAATCGAACAGTATATCGTGGACACCGGTTTTCATTGGGGCGAGTGGCTAAGACCGGGCGAGACGACCTTCTTCTGGTCACTTCATAATCTTTTGACTCAAGGGGCTGTGGTCGCCACTGCCTACTTGGCGCATTCCAGCCGCATTCTAAGCAAAATCGCGACGCTGACCGATCGTCCCGACGATGCCAAACGATACCACGAACTATCCGAAAACACTCGGGCCGCTTGGCGAGCTGTTTTCGTTGCATCAAACGGTCGCATCGGCGAAGATAAGCAGGACGACTATGTGCGGGCCCTGGCTTTCGATCTAGTCTTGCCAGAGGACCGCCCCCGGACTCTGCAGAGACTGGTAAATCTCATCGAGAAGAATCATAATTGTCTAGGCACTGGATTCCTCAGTACCCCCTTCCTTTTACAAACGCTTTGCGAAAATGGCCGTCCCGACGTAGCGATGCGAGTCCTGCTCCAGCGACAGACGCCTTCATGGCTAGCGCAAATCGAATTGGGTGCGACGTCTATCTGGGAATCCTGGGAAGGTCACTCTCCAGATGGCTCGCCATTTCTGTCGCACAATCATTACGCCTTTGGCGCAGTGGTCCAATTCCTTTACGAGAACGTGGCTGGAATCTCTCCCCTTGAGCCAGGCTACAAGAGAATCAAGATCTGTCCTCTCGTCAGCACCGATTTGACGCACGCTTCTGCTCACGTCGAGACACCTTTCGGTCGAGTATCGTCACAATGGACTCTGGATGCCACAAATCGCATCGAACTGCACATTGAGATCCCACCGCAGTGCACCGCCGAAGTATGGCTCGGAGGTGCAAAGATGAGTGAAGTGAATGCCGGTCAACATCAATTCACGGCATCACGCTAGTCGGATGGATCTGTACATGCAAGGGTTTTGAAATGTGGTTGTTCGTACTGGCCCCGTTCATATCAGATGAGTTGCCTTGATTGACTAGTGCTCATAGTCTAAGAGGAGTGGAACATGCCTTCTCGAGTCAAAGTTATAAATTCGGACCACGGCGTCAGTCATCAGTATATGCACATCACCATCATCTGGGTAGAATCTAGCACGAATGAGCTATCGACGGGGCAGTCATGTCGTGTAAGCCCCTTTCACCATGATAGTCGAGCCCGCTCAGGTAACCCGATGCATTCTTGGTTTGTGACCGACGATCAGGTCGAGATCGGCCAGAGACAAAAGGTCTCAGGTGCCAAACTGGACGCCGGACCCATTATCTAGTCCCTTCAGGGATTTTCCTGCCGTGCTCGCGATTGTTTGAAATGTTCATCGCAGACCACGAGGATAGATGCAAGCAGATGCCTGATGGGAGAATCGACAGCGCAGTTGGAACACGCTCACAGGGAACAGCAATCTCGATCAGGACACAAGCCACTTTCGACCTTGAGAGATAAAATGATGCATGTGGGTGTAGCGAGCGCCTCATGCGCTCACCAAGCTTTGCTGGCTACATTCGCTGACATCACATTGGGCCACTAAATTTCTTTCAGTCTGATGATGCCGCCATACTCGCTGAGGAAGACAGCTCGGACGACCCAAAGAATGGATGCTTGACACTGCGCGTCACGTGATACTAATAAACGCTAGAGCCAAACTTCCTGCTTCAACCAAGCTCCAACTCGAGCGAGGAATTCTCTTGATAGTCGTTCCTTTCTCTCCTCGCCGTGACGAAAAGGCCCCATATCAAAGCCGTGCCCTATACGCTACGTTAAGGCGTATACAGTAGGTGTGTATAATTTGGGCGATCAGATTCGAGCTGCGAGCATTGTCCAAGTGCCGACTCACCAGAATCTCTTCCCACCGCACGCCTTGATGTTGCCATCCGATGACATCGGCCAGACCGTCTTGTTTGATAATCCCGACGGGTGTTTCCATCTGCTGAGCTTGATCAGACGTTATTCCAACCAGCTTGGCCGCCATAGACCTCGCTTCATCGCACAAAAAATCGTCCTCGGCGCCGACCAAGTAGACCGGTTGAGAGATAGTCTCTCGTGTCGCGTACCATGGGCTCATTCGGGGATCACGTATGTCGTGCCCCTTGGGAATGTAGCAGTACTGTAACATGTCGATGATAGGGGCCAGTGGATCGTGTTTCGGCTGTTTACCGGGTGGCCAAGGGGCCGATCGCGGACGCGATGGGTCCGAGGGAGTGGGCCGAGAGGGAAGTATCTTTGTGACAGGATAGCAAGAGATGATGCCCTTGAGGTTTAATTTCTTGTTCTGAGCTAGACCTGTTAGTCGTGTGCAGTACAGAGTGGGGGTCAGATGTGAGCCTTACAATTGTCCCATTGCAGAAGACCTCTACACTCACATAGAACCAAGTTTCCCCCCGCAGAATGTCCTATCGCAGCCGCGTTGTGTCTATCGACGCAAAGGGTATCATCGTCAAAGATCTTTTCTATCGTCCACTCGAGGTCTTCGAGGCCAACGGGGAATTGGTTCCTGGGGGTTTTTCTGTAGTCGAGCGATACGACCACACAGTCGAGATGATCCGCAAAGTGACACGACACGTGGTCAACGTCCGTCGACGCCCCAAACAGCCAGCCTCCGCCATGTACTTCGAAAAGAGTTCTGGTCGGTTTCTTGGATGATGGATCGAGCGATGGAGGAAACCAGAGCCTCAACTTTAGCCATGGTCGTTCCGGATAGGAGAACACCTTGTCGGGAAGTCGCTCTGGTGTCCACCGGTTCGCCGTCGCCATCAGCAATGGCCACGCCAATCGCAGTACTTGCGCTAGGGAATAATCTCTACACCGGGTCAGGAATCCGGGTTGAGTGAGATGCGAGGGATCCTCATTGGATTCGTGAGCGGCGTCGTGAATGGTCTTGGTCTTGAACATGTTTCTGGTTGACTGTGTGTGGTCGTTTGAAGATGACGAAGAAAAGACGTCGTCGATAGGCTGGAGAGCTTCATTGTCCCGCGTGTCTATTTGAGTGGCCATGGTATAGAGGGTTGAATGGGCTTTAACGGGTTGCTGATCGAGCCGTCTTGTTTGGACGGTTGCTATCATGGCGGCCGACTCGTTGTTGGGTTGTACGATCGGAGGAAAGCGAGTCCAAACCTCCGAGACTTGGTCACGACGTCAGTCAGACGCCGCCGCGAGCCTTGAGCGGTGTTTGCATCAAGATGAAGCATTTGAGCGAGAAAACTTTGTTTCCGACGGCTTCGAGGTGCATAGATCCGCGAATTCTGCTTGGAGGCACGAGGATTAGGGGTTAGGGGTCATTGATAGTAGTTGTACGGTCGATATGAAGTGCTGATTACTCGGGCCTGCCACTCGTCTTTGAACGGCCTCCACTTTGATGACGAATCAGCCAGCTACACAGTCATATCTACATGTATCTCAATCTACATTTCGATTTCAAGATACCAGAATGTGACACAACTATTCTCAGACCAAGCACGATGGCTCCTCTACTTATCCCTCGTAAAAGGGGAAAGATTGTGGCCCATGTTCTTGATGGAAAAACCTACAAAGAGATAGCTCAGAAGTACAACATAGCCAAGGGTACTGTCGCATACACGATGCAAGGAGAGAGGCTTCACAATACACAGAAGTTGCTTCCAACTGGGAGGAGACCCCACAAGATGACAGAGAGATCCAAGCGATGGTTGGCCAGGGAGATTGGGCTGTTCCCCCAGTC
>Ga0265780_10002668_pt1 | contig 23972 bp, 21 predicted proteins | sample P1T30metagenome_FD_192432 | JGI IMG/M metagenome (GOLD analysis project Ga0265780, IMG submission 192432) | Plant litter microbial communities from East Loma Ridge, Irvine, California - P1 T30 | ecosystem: Environmental > Terrestrial > Plant litter > Unclassified | place: USA: California... | reverse complement strand
CCGGTCTACCGTAATTTGCGGCCGGTGGCGGACGGTGATGTGTCAAGGGCGAAGAGTACAAGTGAAGCAGAAAGGAGTATCCGAACTGGAGATGAGCGGTGGTGCTGGAGTGAGAAGCAGACTCACGAGGTTGAAGCCAGCTCCTACATCACGACGACGTCTATGGTGTCAGCGGTATGCACTAGACTCTGAGCAGAGTCAAGCTTACGTCCTGTCAAGCCCATTCGCCAAGCCACCACACACAAGCCCAGCACACACACTGAGGAATACCTGCCAGCAGGCTTTCCCCATTTCCATTCCTCCGGCCCAGTGCCCACACCTGTTGAACAGCCTTCCATATATCGTATCATGCAGCCAGGGCGACCCTTCGTCCGTCGGCCATAGATTTGCAACCTGGAGAATGACCACGGAGAAAAGCAGCCAAGCCCTGATCAGACAGAAGAGTCCAGGCAGACGTAGGTATCTCGGTGTGTCGGGGGATATCAGAAATCTAGAGACTGGACATCAGCCTTGAGTTGATCTTGGACGTACGCTTAGCTCTTGCTCGCTGGTACCTGCTGGCGTTGACCGGGTCTAGGGGGCGTTGCGGTATACGAGGTCTGCGCACGATATTGTGAATACGATTTAGCAGAATCGCCTTGATGTCATCAGCTTAGGCCTACAGAGGACCCGGCAGCTTACCGTCAGGACAAGCATGACTCCATATCCACTACCAGCAAAGCTCAGAGGCCCTATACCCCCTGCTAAAGCCTTGGGCTCGCCGGGCTCGTCGATCAAGTCCGATAAAGTCGTTCCGCTGCCCATGTCCCGATGGATCGTGGCTGAATCGTGATGATCATCGGGCGAAGGCATCGAGTAGATTGCCGTGTGAAGCGCCTCTGAGATTCTCTGTCCGAACTTTGACAGGATAGGCATGATGATCCGAGAATGAGGTAAGTGACAGCGATAATAGTGGCCTGCTGATAGCCGAGCCCGTGGCCTACCCGCCATGCGCCTAACACAGACCCCCCACTTGGCTTATTCGTTAGGCGCATGCGTGTACTGTGCGGTGGTTCAACTACCTTCCCGTCGTCACTCGAGTCTCGCCTCATACATCCCCTACCTCTCATCACCTACCGACTCGTAATCGTCAACAAACAGCCAGATTCCGACTCGAACATCCCATCATCATATTCATATACCATCCATTCACGATTTAACATTATCCTTCCCAGCATTGTACCACTGCAACGAAATCGAGCTACTCTTGGTTAGTCATCCTCACGCGCTGTACTGATCGCGTGCCATTCGAGCTGACATATAGCGCCCTGGGCCACTTCTCTCTGTGTATCTTGCCTCTCCTAGGCCAAGCTCTCCTTGAGTTCCAGTCGCTCACTTATCGACTTCGACACACGCTCGCCGACTTAAACACGCCATGAGGGAATCAACGTATTCGTATCCGTTGCAGAATCGAGCATGTGTCAGCATAACCCCCGCTCTCTATGACAGAAGAGGTGAGTAATCTCGTGTCGCCAGGCTCGGGTCCTTTCTGGCTGTAACCACATTGGCCAAATATGCCCACGAGTAATCTACTGACGTTCAGCACTCGATGTTAGGAGCTCGTTGCCGCTACTCAACAACTTGACCGGTCTCACCTATCTCACATCGACATCGCCGCGTATACGAGAGGTCATGACTCAGGATGGAGGGCTTGAACGTCTGCTCGACATCATGCGCGAAGCATGTCACGAACGGCCCACGCCCCCACCCGCTGATCTATGGGCACTGAATGGACCATCGACAGCAAGAGTCATCAGTGCAGATCGTCAGAACTCATTGAAACACAGTCTTGCGTTTCAATCCGTTGTGAACATCGGAGTACGCGGGAGTGAAGCTGTTCGGACGCGGCTTGTACAATCTGGGGCATTGGATCTGGTAGCGCATATCTTGGAGAGTTGGATGGAGAAACGCAATATATGGGTCCATCCCCATACTCTTGGCAGTAAGCATGCAGTCAAGAAACATCATGGTGATCAACCTATTCCTATGCGACCTCAAGGACGACGAATCCGGAACCCACCTCCTATACCCACTCCTAGCATCAAGCCGAGGCCGGAGGATGCTGCTTCAGTCGAATCGACGGAACCAGTCGTGACGAGACGACCCGACTCACCAGCTATTCCTGCTCGACCCATCCCTCCACCGCCAGTACTTCCTCAGCGAGTCGAAACAGCTCGCGCTGATACTGCACGCGCTGAAGCTGCACGAGCTGAGGCTGAGCGAGTGGAAGCCGCACGAGTCGACGCCGATATCGACATGGCCGACAGCGAAGTAGAGGATCCCGCCATCCAGTCTGCAGGCGAAGACGCTTCTATGGAGGTTGACGTTGTTGAACAACCAGCCCAGACCCTCATCCCTTCAGTGACGGCGGCAACTCCACGGGCTTCTGGCTCTCGACTGCCAAACAGCGTCACTGGCGCCTTGGATATCCCGATGCGTCAACCATCTCGAGACGAGGCAAGCCGAGATTCCAGCGGGGCCAATTCTCTTACCGGCAGCGAAGACGCCAGAATCGTATCCGACACTGAGCTACCAGAACCCCGTCCAGCTCGCCACCGACCATCCGCTCTAAATCTTCATGTACCTGGTCTCGCCAACGGCGGCAATTCCAATCAATCTAGCCCCATGGGAACTCCTACTCGTACGGATCCGGCTGAGATGATGCGGCAAATCGTGAGACGAGAGACAATTACCGCTCGACCTGCCGGTCTCGCCCCACCCGCCCGGACACGTCTAGCTAGGGAAGCCGGAGATAGCGATGTTTCTGATAATGGGGATGCTGCAATGGAGCAGGAAACGGTGACCGCCGGTATCGCTGCTGCAGTACGTGCTGGAGATACTGCCGAATTTGAGGAGCAGCGAGAGCCGCCCGAGGTAGAAATAGTCGAGGGAGACCTGGGAGCAGCTCCAGAAGAGCCTGATCCCGAGGCTCTTGCCGCGGAACAAGCACGCTTGGACATGGAAGCAGGAGCGCCTCCTGGTCAACCCGGAGCTGCCACTACGCCTCCAGGGACCGCGCCGACCGTCATCGACATCGAGCCTCCGACGCCCGCGCGTGATAATGCTAGGGCTCCGACAGGAGGTGCGGTGTTCACTGAGGACCCTCTCACCGGAGCTCGTACACCCGTGCGTGTTCCGCCTGGGGCCACTGCACAGGTCATCATTGCCAACGGCGCCCCACGAGGATTCCACGAATTGTCGGCGTACATTGGGATTTCGTCGATCATTCATCCTAAAGGCGACCGATTCTCGGACGATAGTGTCCTACTATCGCTCCAGCTTCTCGCATACCTATCCAAATACCCACACGTACGAACATGTTTCCATCACCCTCACCTTCCCATGCACCGTACATTCGAATATGACGAGAACGAGACGCTCAACGAGCGACCTCACAAAGCTGCTACTCGAAACATGTTTTCCCTTGTCGAGCGCTTTACCTTCCGACCTTCTGCTGCCGATCCTACCCTCTTCCGAATTCCTGGCGAAATTCAGTACTGGGCAGGGGTCATCATGCGGAACGCATGTCGAAAAGATGATTTCCAGAATGGTATACGAGAATGTGCGTCGATGAATTGTGGCAAGTGGGAGACATTCGCGAGAGAGTTCGCCAAGTGCAGGAGATGTCGAAAAGCCAAGTACTGCAGCAAGGCTTGTCAAAGTGCTGCGTGGTCCGAGGGACATCGGTTCTGGTGAGCATCACATTGCGTCGTCCACGATCCAAGCTGACAGACAGGTGCAATCCACGACCTGATGCCGATGCTCCACCTGAGCCGAGCGTTGCTGGGGCCGAAGTTCCTCCAGTACAAACTGAGATAGCGCCCGGCACTGGTGTCGGCCGTTTGGGGCGCGATTTTTGGGAACTCGCACTCCGTCTATCGATGCAGAATCCACCGTTTGCGGCTTTGGCTCGAATGCTAGCCGATACCCCAGTCCCGGCTGGGTTCGACTTTGCAACGATCGTTCGATGGACTCAGGAGCAGCTGGCTCCTCTCCTATGGGCTCGAACCGAAGATCAAGAAATGTTCCTCGATATCGTTCGACAGCAACCGAACGTGATTCAATCACTGTTTATTCAATCTCAAGGTGATCCGAGAGCGCTCGCCCAAGGTGTCGAAATGATCATGATGCAAGCTCGTCTCCAACAGCGTCAACGACAAAACGTACGACGAGCTCGAACCGCCGCTCAGGCTGCTGTGCAAGCTGCTCAGGTGAACCCGGCTGGAGCGGCGACACCTGTTCAGGATGTTACTACCGCCATGCGCGCAGAAGTTGCCGCGGCCGTTCGTCAACAAACGGAAGCGGATCGGACTCGTCGGGATCCTCGAGTCAGAACTACCACTGGAGACACCATCAGGCCAGGCCGAGCATCACCTATTCGAATCCCCCAACCCGCCGCCAATGCTGGGTGGATCACTGAGATTCCAGCATTCCGACCACCCCCACCCCCTGCTGCGGCTCCACCTCCTCCTGCAGATAATCCAGTCCCAGCTGGGCGATTGCCAGTCTTTAACCCAGCTGTTCAGGCCGCTGCTGCTGGTGCTATTCGACCGGATCGCGCTGGAAGGACGTTCAGCTTGACCGATGTCTGGCGAAATATGGCTCAGCGAAACAACACCAACAACACCAACAACAACAATAACAATACCGACGCTAACAACAATCAACGACGATAGGCCCCTATCACAACAAGCGATAATACATATCTCTCATCTATCCTGTTTCTCCACGATTCACGACCCTTTTCACATCATCGACCCGGGTATATCACAAGTCTCTGTACGACCCATCGCATCTTTCCGGCATAGCATATGTTTCCGACCCTTTGTATCTCGTCTCCCTATTTGTGTCTGTGTTCTACGATCCCTAATCTTTTTTGGTAGCTTGTAATTTGTTGTCATGGCATATGGCATTATGAACCGAAATCATCATCATTCGTGCGAGTCTAGACTTGTGGATCTGGGCGTCTGCTCTTGCGGGTGCGAGTAGATGGATGGCTCGAGCAGCGACTGGAATATTCCAATTTGCCACTTTGGAATTGCACCTCCACTTTCTGGTCCACTAATCTACTTCGATTTCTGGCGGTGTCTCTGTCTGCCTCGCAACACCGTACACTCCACATACTTGCATAAATGCTTGCTCGAAGAGCAGTTTTGCGATCGAATGTACTGCGATCGAGTAGTCAAAGGGTCGCAGGTACCGTGACCAGGTCACTGCCAAACATTACACGCCGGACATATGCTCAATACCCTCCACCGCCCCCACCTGGAGGTGGTGGTTTTGGGGGCATGAGGTTCCCAGGTGGTCAATTCCAACCGCCACAAGGGCAGGGTGCTGAGAAAGGAGCGACTCTGCAACAGTTCTCGATCGATCTTACGGATTTGGCAAAGCAAGGGAAATTAGATCCTGTCATTGGGAGGGATGAGGAGATTAGACGGACGATCCAGATTCTGAGTAGGAGGACTAAGAGTAATCCTGTTCTACTTGGACTACCGGGTGTTGGAAAGACTGCGATCCTAGAGGGACTGGCTACTAGGATAGTGAATAAGGAAGTTCCCGAGGTAAGTATTAATAGCCTGGAATGAGCAAGGTGCAGCGCTGAGTTGGCAGTCACTCCATGGAAAGAGATTGTTATCGCTTGATTTGTCGATGCTTCTTGCTGGTACAGGAGTCCGTGGAGAATTCGAGAATCGATTCAAAGCTCTACTGAAAGATATTCAAGAGGAAGAAGGGGATGTGATTGTGTTCATCGACGAATTACATACCCTGCTCAATCTTGGTAAAGCTGAAGGATCGATGGATGCTGGGAACATGATTAAACCAGCCCTTGCTCGAGGTCTGCAGCTAGTAGGGGCGACTACGATGGATGAATACCGAAAAACTATAGAGAAAGACGCTGCTCTGCAAAGGCGATTTCAGCCGATCATGGTCAATGAGCCATCTGTGGAAAGTACGATTTCCATCCTGAGGGGTATCAAGGGAAAGATGGAAACGCACCATGGGATCCAAATTAGTGATCAAGCTCTAGTCACTGCTGCGGTTTACTCGGATCGATATGTTCCCGATCGATATTTACCGGACAAAGCAATTGATTTAGTGGATGAAGCGAGCTCGGCATTAAAGTTAGCTCAGGAAAGTAGACCTGATATACTGGAGAAACTGGATAGAGATGTGGTGACATTGGAAATCGAGAGGGAAAGTCTGAAGAATGAGGATGATAGTTTCAGTGCTAGCAGGCGGACAAAGGTCGAAAGTGAATTGGAAGAGAAGAAGGCGGAACAGAAGAGGATTGGGGAGATCTGGTCAAGGGAAAGGGAGAGGGTAGCGGATATCAAGGGTATCAAGGAGGTATGGTCTTGAACATCCGGGTAGGGGAAGAGTGCTGACGGGTAGCAACTTGACCATGCGCATACTCAGCTTGAGACTGCTCAACGAAATGGGGATTTCGAATCTGCGTCTAAATTGAGGTTCTCGACCATTCCAGCTCTACAGTCAAAACTACCGAAAGTACAGGCGGAGCTAGATGAGGGAAGTGAGGATTCCATGACAGTCCGGGACAAGGTGACCAGCGAGGATATCGCCGTCGTGTAGGTCCAATTAATGTGCCTGAGGATCTCAAGCTGACTTACAGGGTCGCAAAATCGACAGGTATCCCCGTCTCAAATCTGCTCAAAGGAGAACGCGAACGTTTAGTACATGTGAGCTTGACTTCTCGTCCGATGTTCGAACATAAGCTGACGAACAGATGGAAGACGCTCTGAAACGCCGGGTCGTGGGTCAGGACGCAGTAATCAAATCAGTGGCCAACGCAGTCCGCCTCTCACGCGCTGGACTTCAATCACCCTCTCGACCACTAGCTTCATTCCTCTTCCTAGGTCCTACAGGAGTTGGAAAGAGTGAATTGACAAAGTCACTAGCTGAATTCCTGTTTGCCGATGAAAAGAGGGCATTGATACAACTGAACATGTCGGAATTTCATGATAAACATACGGTTTCAAGGCTGATCGGAGCTACCGCTGGATTTGTGGGGTATGAAGAGTGAGTATTTTTTTGGCATCGTAAGTATGGACAACTGCTAATTAAACAGGGGAGGACAGTTGACGGAGAGCGTGAGGCGGAGACCTTATAGTGTGGTCGTCTTTGATGAAATTGAGAAGGCACATCCCGTGAGCTTTTTGACACTTGTTTTCGAGATCCAAGCTGACAGTCAAGGACGTAGCCAATATTCTCCTCCAAGTCCTTGACGAAGGGACATTGACCGATGGACAGGGCCGTCAGGTCAATTTCAAGAATACAATCATTTGTCTCACATCAAACCTTGGGTCCGAGTAAGCTAATCTCCCTTCTTGCCTTTCGGATCAAGCTGACCTAGCAAAGGGCATTATATGAACCTGGCGCAACCACCCCTAACGGCTCAATAACCCAGACCACCCACGACGCCGTCATGCGATCTGTCGGCCAATTCTTCCGCCCTGAGCTCGTCAATCGACTGGATGAACTTCTGATATTTAATAAATTACCGCCATCAGTCATCTTGGATATCGTCACATTGCGGCTCTCTGAGCTACGGACAAGGTTAGCCCCAAGGAGGATAAGGTTGGAAGTGGAAGATGATGCGTTGGCTTGGTTGGCTAGTAAGGGATATTCGGAGAAATTTGGGGCAAGGGCAGTCGCGAGGGTTGTTAGAGACAAGATCGTTACCAAGGTTGCGTCGAGATTGTTGGAGGGTGAAATAAAGTGAGTCAAGCCGCATAGCTTATGAATTTGGGAGGGTGACTGACGGAACAGCGATGGTGATGTGGTTAGTATTGCGGTACGAGGAGATGAGTTGAGTGTCTCCTCAAGACCTGATCCAGCAAGTCAGGATTCCGCGAACAAGGATAGTGGGGAGGAAGCACGAACGCTAGAGATCTTAGAAGAGTTGGATGAGGATATAAACAACGGAGCAACCAGGGCACACGCGTAACATGAGCTTGTGTTCTCAGATCTTGGTAGAGAGAAAATCGTTGTAGTTTAGATCGCGTAGAAACATAGCATAGCATTTCATACTATATAATTCAAATGTACAACACTGCTCAGAGCCAACCATTGAATAAAGGGTCAGAATGTAAGATTGTGGTTGAGCACATCCGACAACGTGTCCTCAGTCACTACCAGCGGATTAAATGAGTGGAGATTAGGAACGGTGGAGGGTTCTCGATGAGCTTTTCGAACTGGCTCAAAAGGTCTGCCTGTTGGTCCATAGTTCTTTGCCGCGGTCTTCTTCCAGGACTTTTTATAGGTTCCGATTCACTGTCCGAACGACTTTGGCGCTGCGGTGGCTGCGTTGTCAGATGGAAAAATGGTATTTGCGAGGAGGACTGGATTCGATCACACGATGGCTCCCTAGTGGTATGCTTTGGCGGGTACTAATGCTCGTTTCGGCTGGACATTTGCCGTCATGCTACCAGAAATTGAGCTGTAAGGCGATTCAATGGACAACGTGATCTCAGCAGTGGTGGGCAGAATCCGGAAATGTATAAATTACATTACAATATCGTACCCATACCTAGCCGATGATATCAATGGAGGACTATCTGTCGAATAAAAGACAAAGATAGAGAGGTGTCGATGTTGAAAATCAAGGCGACGCCCAAGAAACAAAATTACTCGCTGGGTCTAGCGTGCTGGAGTCTCGGGTATGATAAGTTGTTGACGGGGTAGTTGTCGAAGCCAATGAGGTAGATCCACACAATCTGGCCTGTTGAATAATCCACCTGCGGAGCCATCACCCACACATCAGCTTGGGATCACTATGAACAGCCTCAAAATTGACCCACCCGCTTTAACCGATATCTGCTGCTCACACTTTAATTCTATTCGCTCATGGCCCTCTTCTTTACTCAAAATCCCTTTCACCTCGACTTCGAATGCTCTCCCGGCTTTATCAAGCCCGAATCTCTCCCACCATCTCCCCGACTCCTTCACCTCTTCCCGCCCCAGAGGAGCAAGACGAGCCATGGCGAAATCACTATCCCTCATCCAATCTTCCTTAGTCATCACCTCCTTGTACCTTGGACTATCATTTTTATTGGCAGGTTCTTCCAAATCTATTTCTTTCTTGATAACCGATTTGTCTGCTGATTTCGCTCTCGGCTTGGATTTCGGAGTGAGGAGTAGGATTTTCGGAGGAAATAAAGCTTTTATAGAAGGTCGAGGGCGGGTTGGTGATGTTTTAGATTTTGATTTAGCCCTAGCTCTGTATTGTATCAGCGATTGCTAACGATGTATTAACCGTTGATTGACCCGGGGCTTACAGGGATCCTGAGGTGTAGTTCACTTTACCTCCGCCTTTCATCTTACCTCTGTATGTGGGCGTCCGAAGATCCAAGTCAAACTGGGATATAGAGAAGATGGAAGACAGCCAAGTGAGCGAGAGTCAAAGTCAAAGTCAAAGTCAAGAGACGAATTTGTGGTCAGCGTTGATTGATATGAGTCAGAGGTTGAAAGAGTGTTGAATGATCCGCTGTATTGTATTTGTGTCGATGTCCGTGCACCACTGAAGCAAGAGACTCAACTCGTCTTCACTATGTCTTCCAATGTATCCCCCCACCTGTCATCATCTGCTGCGGCGATACTCCGCAGCACCAGCCATCAGCAAGTGGTCAATTGGAAGAAGACGTACACCAATCATGCCAAGAACATATCATATTACGGAATCAATTAAATGAGCCGCTTTACCGGAATGACGGCACTGCCTCCGCCCTACTCCACCTATCTGATATCACCTTCCATCGCCGTCCACCTACACAGAACAAGCACACCAGCTAGCGAACGACTCAAGATGGTCTCTGCAAGACCAGCTCCGAAAGTCGCAGGTGGCCGAACGGCTTATCCGACTTATCAAACGTATACTCCGGGAGAAGCGGGTGAACAACCGGAATCTACCAGTCCTAGACCTATACCTATCAACTTAGCTCAATCGCCACCTAGATCCGAGGGGATGGACAGAGTGATGAGTAATGAAAGTGATAAAGCTGGATTGATGACTTGGTTCAAGGGGTTTAGGGACCGTTCAGTATCTGAACCTCAACGTATGGGTATGTGCCGCTTCTGGATGGATAGCGAATGAGATTAGGGTAGGACTGATATTAGATACGAGAAGTGTATTTGGAGTACCACTCAGTGAAAGTATTGAATATGCTTCAGTGCAAATATCGACAGCAGGCCCGGATGATGCTCTCTATGTCTGGGGGTGAGTTCAGCTGGGAGACGCGGAAGGTAAAATTAGCTGATGAAAGGGTTATACCGGTTGTAGTCGCCAAATGTGGTCTGTATCTCAAGGAACACGGTACAGAAGTAGAGGGTGCATTCCGTATATCAGGTTCAACGAAACGTATGAGGGAACTACAGACGCTGTTCGATACCGGACCAAAGGTAACTGTTGGCTCATCTCGGTTCTACGTGAGCTGATAGTAGTTTGGCAAGAACCTCGATTGGAAGAACCTGGGGTTCACAACCCACGACGTAGCTACGATATTCAGGCGTTTTCTCACTCAAGCACCAGAATCAATCATCCCCAATGAATTCTATCACGATGTACGTATACGTACTCTCCACCTCCTTTCCCGGGTGACTCCCGTGTGAAAGAGGCTGACATCAGTTCCGCGAGGTCGATCGTGAGCATGAAAATGCAGTCAAGGAATACAAGGCATTGATCAGGGCTATGCCGCCTGTCAATCAGTATCTCCTGCTTTACGTTCTGGACCTTCTTAGCGTATTCGCTCGGAAATCCGATGTAAACCTCATGACTGCCCCGAGTGAGTCTTTCTGCAGAGCATCATAAGGGGAGTGAGTAGCTGATGATAGACCTCGCTCTCATCTTCCAGCCTGGTGTCCTATCACATCCTGACCACGCAATGCGACCCAAGGAACATGGTCTTTCGCGGGAAGTACTAGAATTCCTGATTGAGAATCAGGATAATTTCCTGATTGGGATGCAGCTCGTGAGTATTCCCTTACCATTTGTCAAGACTTAACTAATGGCAGAAACCAAGAAGAAAGAAGAGGAGGGACAAGGCCGCCTCTATCCGATCAGCCAATACTGCCAATACTGCCATTACTGCCAATACCGCCAAATCCCCAAACCCCTCTGTCCAACCTGAACTTCCAGCCGAACCCGAGAAGCCTAAACCCCCCGGAATCAAGGCTGATCCAGATTACATGCTCGCTTCCGATTCCGATGATGAGGCCCCCTCTGGAGGATACTATATTGTCGAAGGCAAAGAACACCCAGAACCGACAGAAAGTACACCATCAATCCCACCTCCACAATCTCAAGCTGGACGTTCGAAATCGCCTATACCAGTTGAACCATCTCTTATTCGTCCTAAATATACTCGTCCTCCGCCAAAGAAGGTTCCGGAGGATATGGCATTATCGGATTCAGACGATGAACCGCCTCCAGGTGGATATCAAGTTAAAGAAGGGACTTGGGAGAGTAATCGGGACAAGCTGTTGGGTAAGAGTCCACAGCAGGGAACTGTTGCGAATGGGAATGGGAACAGGAGGAACTCGATGCCTGCCAACACGAAGAAGGTCGAGAAGGAGAAATTCAAGGTTGTGAATAATGCTCCGTTGAAGGGAAATAAGGATGCTCCATAGGATTGGTCACGAGATTCTGGGTGGAGAAGGGTTTGGAGTAAGGTTGCATCTGATATAACTTGGTCACGCTATGCTGGGGGACGGCATATGGACAGGACATTCGAAAGCTCGTTGTATAGAATGAATCAGATACACGGTTCACGGTTCAATGTAGCTAGTCCATGTGAAGGTTGTGTAGTAGTAGTGCCACACGTGCCAGCTGAAATGTAACTCCGCCACTCCCTATCTCTCCACCCATTGTCCAGTTCCTCATTCCACTACAACTACAAGTACCTGTCAATCTTACACCGCATCAAGCAGATATCAATCACAATGGACATCGATAAGCCCCTAGATGAGGTATGTCTCTTTCCTCTGGCATTCGGGACGTGAAGGGCGCGTTGAGGTGGAGTTGTCATCGTTACCACCGTTCCATTCAGTGGCAACCTTCCTACACATGCTGACTACGTAGATGATCAAGGCCAAGCCCCGACAGCGTAAAGGTGGTCGAGGAGGATCCAGGAGTGCTTTCGCTGGTGCACCTGCCCCTGCTGCCGGAGCTGGTGGTGCTCGACAGCGATATGCCGGTAATGCCCCCGCCAACAAGGTTAATGCCAAGATCAACCAGGCTGCTCAGAAACCTCTAGGTGGTGATGCTGTCAAGGTCATCATTAGCAATCTACCAAACGACGTTACAGAAGCCGCCGTCAGGGTATGTCATGTCATTTTCCTCTCTTGAGGACAAACAAGAGAAGGAATAATACTGATATATAGGATTTAATGCAATCTACTGTTGGACCTGTTAAAGGTGTTCAAATGGCCTACAATGCCCGAGGACAGAGTACTGGTGTAGCTACTGTTATCTTCAAGAACAGGGGAGATGGTAACAAGGCACATGGAGCGTGTAAGTTAGAAATTGCCTGGTAGCAACTGAGCTGATGGGAAAGACCACAACAGGATGATCGACAACCGTTAGTCTTATTTTTAACTTTTCTAGCTTTCCACATATTACCCTTCCATTCATCGGAATCATATCCTTTCGAGATTCGAGAGAAGAGAAGAGAATCGAGCGGGACTCGATTTCACCTAGGGATCAGGGGGATTTGGGTACAACAGGCGATTCGAATTGGGCACAGCGACAGGTAGCTGGTAGGCCGTGTACAGGTATTTGGACTGGGTGATCCCTCCGACCTCTCGCAAGAAGCCTCGCCAAGCGGAAGCAAGGGTATCGCAGATCGTCCGTTCGAGTTGGAAATGGCGCCAGCGTGGTTGCTGGCTGGATCAACGGGACTCGAGATAGGGCTCTGCCTTACGGCCTTTCGGACTCGTTTCGTCAGCAAGACTAGGCGGGCTCTGCTCTCTCTCTGTCTCTTCTCCCTCTTCGTTCTTCAACATCGGGGCTTGGCATTCAATCGTTAGCGAACGGCACTGACGCTATCGCTTTCTTTTAACATTTATACGACATCTACATTTTACACGACATCATTATCACCATCATCATACCCAACTCCACAACTTCGCCAACACTACCATAACCGACAAATACTGCTCATCTCTCGCCCTTCGACCAATCACTGCTACGCCCTGCCACCTGCAATAATCTTATTCGACATTCCCTGCTCTCTACCGCGTTCCGACCCAATAGAACGACCAATGAAGGTTGAGATCGCCCTCGATCCTTCCCAGCTACAATCTCTCGCTTCCCGAGTCGCCGCCCCCGCACCAGCCCGTAACGGTGCCCCCGCCGGAGCCGCTCGAGGAGGACGAGGTGGACGAGGAGGTGGAGCCGGAAAGCCAAGGGCTGCCCGACCCAAGCCCAAGACTGCCGAAGAGTTGGATGCCGAGATGAGCGTGAGTCTTTGTTCATCTATGGTTGTTAGGCGAATGACGCTGATTTGTAGGCATACAAGGAGACTGGAACTACTGCTTAGGATGGTGGGGAGATAAATTGTCATGTTTTAGTTTCGAGAAGCAGCTAGTCCCGTGTGCGATGAATGTATGCGCGATGTGGGAATTTTGGACGTCTTTGCTCAACCTCGAGCAGCTACACCTCGGCAAGCTAACGTATGAAGTGATGCATATGACAACCCTAATCTAGTATCCTGCCTCTTTGGTTTGATTCGGTCCTACCCCGATACTACTTGCCAACCCACGAGCTCTTGATACCAGCTTCGTACCATGCATTCTGGAATGACATGGGGTTGACGCCGGTATGTTTGTGGGATTCCTTTAATCGGAAGATAAAGTTGGCGAGGATAGCGATGAACAGAGCGGCACAGATGAGTAGTGGGCCAAGTAGTGTATCTGCAAGTCAGCCACGACTCGTACGGATAGGTGTTGAAGTACCGAAAGATCCAGAGTCTCTGGCGGATATCATTGTCAATCGACGTTGATATAGCACATAACCGTAGATCAAGACTGCAGCTGATCTATACATCAGTAATGGCATGTCGGGATGGAAGAGACTTACACTGCGGCATAGGCAATAGCGAAATACCTGGCTGTGCCGTCCCTAGCTCCGAACAATAGACCTGACGAGATTGTTGATAGGAGTAGACCCATTGAGAGATATGAGATATACGTTCGTTCATTTGCGAACCATACTTTTGCCTCAACCTTGACAGGAGTTGCGATCTTTTCTGATATGTCAGCTATACTCTCAGGATACTGGGAACAAGACAGCTTACTGGGTACTCTGACTCTGATTGTTGGATCATTTATCGAATGATACTCGGGAACTGATGGTCTACGAATGAGCTCCAGTATAAATGTAGGATAAGAGGACGCACTCGTCAGGTATACGATCTGCTCTCTTAGCTTTTGTCCTCGACCCCTCGCCTCTGGATGGAAGTTTCGATAATGCTCCAGATGAGAATCTGACAAGTCAGCATGGATGATTCTGAAATAGATCAGTGGGACTGACGGCTGAAAGAAAGCGTCAGTCATCTTCTTGAATGAAGATTCTGGCTGATCATTGCCGTTTGAAGGGTTGAGGGGTGTTGTCTTTCTATCAGCTTTCGAGGTGTACGATAGCCCGAGCCAGCTTACCTCTGTGGGCATGATTGATGGTTCTTTGTCTGTTAGTATATGAGTTTAAGATATTAAAAAGGTAGTGATCATTCACGCACGTTTACGGACATGAACGTCACAAAGGATAACGTAGCAGGCCTAAAGAGTACCATGCAGCCGCAAGCCTAATCACTGATACCGGATCTCTCCGGTATCAATAAAGTATGCATGAGGCTTCTTGGCGTTTAGTGGCGGTGTTGCGGCGGAGTCGCCGTCATCACTTCACTGCGCTTCCTTCTCTTGATATAATCAGACGACAGACACAGCATACACTCCTCTTGCCACCGTATCAGCAATGAGCATGCGAAATACATCAGGCAAATTCACCATTCCATTCGGTCGGAAATCCGACAAGACTCCAGCTTCACCGACTGGAAATGGCCCAACGCATGGACGGTTCTTTTCATCAGGTGGAGGAAGTGGAGATGATGATTTTGGACCTGGAGGCGAGAAGGGGAGTGGAAGTGGTGGTCTGAATTTGGGCAAGAGAATTGCTCATCAGAGCTTGATCCCTGGACTGGGAAATCAAGACTTGAGGCAGCTGCAGGAGTGAGTCGATACGAGGGTGTATCGATAGGACTTGACTGATTTCAGTGTGATCTCGACCGAGAAGAGTGTTTTGACTGCCACCGAGCGACTATCAGCGGGTACGTTACTTCCAGGCTTGTATGCAATATTGCTGACAAGTAGATACGTCAAAAGCAGCAGACGCTCTACCAGCCTTTGGAACCTCAGAAGGACCCGACCTGCAAGACATCCTCACTCAATCCTCTACTCTTCTAAACCACCTCTCAACCGCTCTCAACGTGTTCGCAGGACATCAAGCCAATATGCGAATATCCTACAAACGTATACGAGAACGAGAAGAGATCCTGGACAACCTCCGTAGAAGACGTCGGTCTACCGGCGCAAAATCCGAAAGCGCAGAGAAGAAGCTGGCGAAGATGGGTCCCGAGAATAAAGGATTGCCTGCTCAAACGGATTTATTGGAGAAATTGAGGCAAGAAATGAGAGGTATGGATACCGAGATTGTCATGGAGGAGTCTAAATTGGGCGATTTCAAGCGACAGTAAATTAGCTACTTGATGCCTGATTGGGCTTGAGCTGATAATCAGGATGCTCAAAGAGGCCTTGTCACTCAAATTCGGAGGTATGGAGGAATTGGGTGAGAAGATGTGTATCATTGGAGAACTCGGCAAGTTGTTGCTGGAGGAGATCCCGCTGGAAGAGACACCGCCTGGATATGGACGAGCGCCATATAATGGCTACGAGAAGACTGCCAATGCCACCAATGAGGCTGCCAGATGTGTACGTACTATCGCACCAGTCGCTGTTAAGTGGGCTAATCTGTAGCTCGCTGGTGTCCAATTTCACGCTGCCAATAGCGCGCCCAAGCCCCCAGGAGCAGCGCATAATCAGCACACAGCCCCTCTCTCGACTCCCCCAATTCAGCAAGAAAGAGTGGCAGCCGCAGAAGAATTCGCAAATTACCCCGGCAACGTCGGTTCACCTGAAGCCAAAGGCAAGAACCGCGATACAGTCTATGGCCTCGATCAGAACCCATACGGAGGATACGAAGCCGATCAAGATCGATATAAAGAGTATGGAGGTGAGAGGCAGAACGACTACGGTAGTGCATCAGGTGGAAATCAGGTTGTTTGGCAAGGACCGACCGAGGAAGCTCTACATGCGCATAGTCAGAGGGAACAGCAGAAGAGTGATCCGCGATATCAGTCGGAACAGGGACATGATTACGAGTATGAGCAGCAGAAGCATATGGATGCCGAGGCAGCTGCGTGGAGAGGACAGGAGTCTGTCGCGCCTATCGCCGAACATCCAAATGGGAATGGACATGAGGAATCGATTTATCCACCCGCTACTGCTTCTTCATGGGAACCGCTTAGCGTCAATCGAGAGACTACCGTCACTGATACCAATGGTTCATCGACGCCTATACCTTCCGCTCAAATCGCACACGACTCGCTTGGTGCTCCACTCGATCTCGCACCACCCGTTGTTGACGAGAGAAACAACGCGCCATCCCCTTCGGAACTCAGTGAACTCGCACCGCCCAATGCGGCATTCATGACCAACAGTAGAGGTGCTACGCCTGCCGAGGGCTTTTACACTCCGATGGAGGAACTCGATGCCGATCCAATTAATCAGCTCGAACGCCTGGAACAGATGGAAAAGGATTACGAGGTTCCCGCTCCCGCATCACAAAATGATACCGCAATCGTCGTCCCTCCACCACCACCGCCTCCTCCACCCATGCCAATTCCCGTTCCATCCGGTCGAGATTCACCCACTCCCATGACCCCAAATTCACCAACTAGCGCAAGTATGTTTGGCGGATCATCAAGGACAGGAGGAGGAGGAAAGATCTCTGCAGCAGCGTTCAGGCGAGGTGCTAAACCAAGAATGTCGACGGATGACGAGGCATCAAGTTCAGCTAGGAGGTTACCGGTTCCACCTATGGAATCTCCTGTTGTTGGCGTTCCACCTACTATCGTCCAGACATTGCCGAATGGGGAGACGGAAAGGGTACATGATGGTGCTGCTACAGAAGAGGGGCATGGAGCTTGGGGAGAGGCGAGGAGGGAAAGCGATCCGCCACCTGTCTATGGTGGAGAGAGTTTGAGGTGATAGCGGAGGTAGTACTGATATGCTTATTATTTGGTATAATTTCTTGCTTGCATGTAATCGACACAGGTACAGTGCGGCATAGTGGACTGCCCGAGCGAGCCGATCCGATACGTTAAGGCATTGTCGGATCAGGTCACCGCTTGCCAGAGACGGATGGTACTGATAGCCCTCATCCTCTCGAACCACATTTACGGCTCCTGATATCCTGTTGCTGACATCAGAGCGATTTTGTCGACACGTATCACAGCAACGACATATCGACCACCTGTCAACAAGCTGGAGCCTGTATCTTCATCGGTCGGCTCCCTGGGGTATTCTTGGTCAGCTCCACTCTCGTGAACGGACTTCGACTTTACCAAATGACTCGACTTAGGATTCTGTGTCCATCCCCTACATGGTCATGAGCCTTCGTCGAACAAAGGTTCCTGGTTTCTGATGACTCTCACAACGAGGCGGGTGTAGGTGATGGGGAATGACATCCTCAGCAGGATTTACAAGCTGATTGCAGTACCATCTGCATAGAGACGGTCCTCACTTCGCTCAAGCTTCTGCCAGTTTTTCATATCCTTTGCCAGTATGCTGGCAGTGTTCAACACCGCGGGAAATCATACAAAGCTCTATAGTGTGGCCATCACAATTACTTTGACGATAATCGTCTCTGTGACCAGACCAACAGTCTGATAAAAGAATACATAAACACAGTAGATAGACACACCACGATCCGATCCTCCTCCCCCTTGCCACCCATCCGAGCGACATTCAGGCTGGGTCACTGCCCCTTTTGGCTTGGTACCTTCCCGTCGCTCCGTCCGTCCCCTTGTGTAGACTGTAATTCCGGGGAGCCGGACTTGGCCTCTTCAACCATGACGGATCCCAACTGACTCCCACAGATTTTCACCCCGGATGGCGTATTCTCGGTGGCGGTAGCCTCGCAGAGCCACTGCTGTGAAAGGGATTCGTTTTCGGATGTCCCAGAGCATGTATCAAGTTTGGGAGAGGCGTTTAACCATTATGTTCTGTGATGTATTGGATATTGAAAGCTTGTGAAGAGAACTTTGAAGGTGCCGGAAGGCGAGCAAAAGATATATACATTGGTGAGGGAGTCTTCCTCTTGCCACCCCTTGCCTTTGTCTTACATTCACCCGGTCCTCCTCTTGGTCGGTGGAGCCAGAGATCATCCTGGTGGCGCACAAGCAGAGTATCCTTTGTGATTCCATTGATCAAAAGCAACGCACAGCTGTGAAAATATCCAGGGTGGCGGGACGCGGAGAACAGGATTCAAGGAAGGTCTCGCTACTCACTGCTTACTTGGTTCATCCCTTCAAATCCGTTCAACTCCTCGCTCAGAGGATCCATTGAAGATGTAGGACGAGGCAGCACCGCAGAGTGTTTGCTGGACCGCGATCCTTTATTGATGGCACCGCATCATCAATCCACCACCTTTCATTCTCGGTGGCCAATGACCGCCTTGAAACCGGGAAGAAATATCATTGGACCGCGATTTAACAGGGGAAACTCAATACCGTTGATGACGTGCTGTACATAGGCTTCTTCATATGTCTTGCACTACACTATCAGAACGTCATGAGGAGCAGGATCGATCAGAACAAGATAGCTTTTGCAACATTACGAGCATGATCTCCCAAAACCGCAGCCTTACCAGCTCTCCTCCCTCCCTATACTCCTGTCATTTGTCTTGCACGTGACTTGGTCTTTGTAGATAAGACTACTTCCGATGTCATCTTGGGTGGAGTGACTGAGCACAGGCTCCGCACTTGATACAGTAAACCCTTTCGTGTCCTTGCACCTGTCGAAAATCCTGTCAGGAGCCAAACTTCCCATCCACATTCTTGCTTCTTCGATTACATCCGCTGAGTGAGGTACGTCGCTCTCACGCCTCGTGACTCCTTGCAACAATTCGGAGTCATCGATAGGACTCTCACACCTAGCTGCCTCGATGGGGACATACCCATGTTCAGTCTCGACGACTCTGGTACCATCATTTCGAGTTGTGACACTGTGTCCAGGACAGCGAGAGGGTGTTCTGGACATCGCAGAAGGGGACAGGGTCTCGTGATCACAGTAAACGGTGGAGGGCGGATGGTTGAACACGGAAACCTGAGCGAACGGTGGCTGTATGGGGCGCAACCACCTTTCCTGGGACTCGGCTACCATGTGTTCAGCTGGGCTTAGATATGTCGGTGGAAGACAACGCACCGTCATCGAACTTCTCGACACCTGTTTTGATACACTCTTGCTTGCTCACAAAGTCCTCCCCTTCCTGCTCGCTGGCGATTTCCAGTCGTAGCTCAGATCTCATACGACGAAGATCCAGTGCTCTCTGCTTCGGATCTGCCCATTGTTGTAAGGTATCGGCGTTACCGTGCTGCTCACAACGCCTCGCGAGCTCTTCGTACCAAGCGGCCCGTTTTGGATCCACCTCGAACAGGTCATCGAGTAGCGTGCCAGTAGTCATCGTCTTTGTTTGGTCGATTAGAGGGAAGAGGGAATTGATTGATTGAAAGAGCCGAACGCATTGAATTGCGTGTGCAGAGGTATGCCTTCGTGAGAACCCGCTTCAGTCCATGTACATCCTTTCAACCCCTTGAATCCAGCTGTGTCAGACGTATATATGGAGAGGAACCTTTGTGTTTCCATTGATCTGTATTGATGCGGTAATGCTATCAGCCTGCCACAGTGCACAATCCGCATCTCTGACCTTGGTTGCACAAACCTGGGGGGACAACCACATTGCGCAATCCCGTCCAGCTCAAACCGTTGAGACGGGAGAGAAAGTGGGAGCACATGATGTATAGCCTGATCATAACAACAAGCCTGTGCTCTCTTGGTCAGCCTCGTCAGTCCAGCCCATCAGCATGTCATGATCCGACCTTATAACAAGATCATATTGCTGGTCAGCGGATTTGATATTGATCCTTTTGGTTTGGACTTCAACGTTACAGCTTGTTATGTAATGGTTCTGACACAGCAGCACCCCTGTGCGCAAAACAGTCGTGTCACATCAGATCACATCACCCATCATTGAAAGCGCGTAACTAGAATGAAATAAGGGAAGATGCGGGAAACTAAGTAAGGGGAAAAGAGGAGGAGGAAGAAAGGGTATAATCCTCCATATATCGGGAAATAAAAGTCGGTCGTTTGAAAACAGGATAATAATTACAACTAATCTACGAGGTTTGAAGTAGGTAGTGGAATGGTGGTCGTGTATTATCGTTGGGGAACAATTAAAGGACGACACATCCCTTCTTGTTCTTGCCATTTCGTCCGCTCTTCTTGGATGACTATAGGTGAAAGTGGAAGTATAAAGATCGAGAGAGGGTATAGTCGAAAAGGAAATATGTTTAGCGATAATTCGTGCCAAAACAATTGCAGACTCACCATCAAAGCATGCCTGGTAGCTTGCTGGAAAACCTCCCTGACTCCCTCTCCAGTCTTGGCACTACACTCTACGTAACCCTGGGCCCCAATCTTCTGGGCAACAGCCAAACCATCAGCCCTAGAGACGACACGCTGGTTCATCCTCTGTAGATCCTGCATCGTCTTGGGGTCTTCTCGAAGATCCTTCTTGCACGCAACGAGAATGACGGGTAGTCCTTGACAGAAATGGAGAACTTCAGAGATCCACTACACCTTGTCAGCTATATCCTCAACCGTCAGATGAGGAGACGTACCTTCTCCTGGACGTTATCGAGGGAATCAGGCGAATCAATGGCGAAACAAATCAAAATGACGTGAGAGTCGGGGTAAGACAGAGGTCGGAGTCGACTGTATCATTAGCAAATGAGGCCCTATTGCCGCTCGGTAGTTAGGGGTATTTGACATACTCGTAATCTTCCTGACCAGCAGTATCCCATAGTGCCAACTCGACCTTCTTTCCATCAACCTCAACATCGGCGACATAGTTCTCGAAAACAGTAGGGACGTAGACCTAGAACATCAGCTTGTATACATGACAAAGGGAAAGGATGGGAACGGACCTCTGGGAACATTCCCTTGGAGAAGACAATAAGGCTATGCAGTTAGTTCTGCATCTTTCCACCTTTTCTCGTTTTAGAGCACGTACAGACATGTCTTTCCGCAAGCACCATCACCTGAATGTCAGCGGTCGTTCACGTAAAGTGAAAAGGTATTGGTGATTTGGAGATTACCGCTCGGATCGCGTGTATCTTTCGAGTGTTTGAAATAGGAAGAATGTGACTTACCGACAATGACTAATTTCCGTCTGATTTCACCTGACATGATTGATTGATAGTGATTGAAGGGTTTACTGAAAGGTGAGAGAAAGAGTGAATCAGAGTTATAATAGAGTATAGATAGGTTGTATACTAACTACTCCTCTCTAACGCGACAATCACTCTGCACCCTGACCTCCCCTTGCTACCAACGGAATCAAAAGCACAGCAAGCATCGTATTACCGTATCATACATTCCATATTCCCGATAATGTGGCATTAAAGGCGGTGTCTTTATAACGGCACTGCGATGCATACACGTACTTACTCGTAGACGTAAACGAAGCAGGAGTCAAGGCCAGCCGGCCATCAGGACGAGGCGCAGTCCAGACCTCAACAGCCCAGTCGCCCAGTTCGTCTCAGGTCTCGCTAAGTGTATCATAAAATGCATCAAGAGTCATGTGTCAATCTCTCGTCTCGTCTCATACAATCGTCAATTCACGCCAGCATGCAATGCGGTCTACCACTCTTTGGCAAGCTTGAATCCTGATTGTCAGCTGCCGAGTTTCAAGGACTTGCGATAGCTTACCCCACTCGAAGTCTAGCCAGACTTGCTTGTCATCGTCGATTAATCGAGATTTAACGGCATATGAGCCAGAACGAGCAAGCATTCCAGAAGGCGATTCTTCCGAAGCGAACTATTTGTCAGCGCAGCTCATTAAGCATTCCATCCAGCCGCAGCCGCAGCCAAGTTCCATTCCTCAGACCCATGACGACCACTCATCGGAAGGCGGATGCGGAAGGCTGCCTCGCAATCGACTTACGATCTTGGTGTACTCGTCCTGCTGAGGACCATAAGACCCCAACATAGCTTCAGTTTTATCAACAGTCATACCAGCCCGCTTGACAACCTGGAGGTACTTCAATCCAGAGACAATCTCCCCTTCGACCCTAAAGATCAGCTTAGATACATCATGTACAACGCTCAACAGCTTACGCAAAAGTAACGCCGACGGAATACTCGACTCCTTCTTTGATGTTGACTGCCAATCAGCTTTCCTCAGCGTAGAGAGACTGTTAGCTTACTAGGGTTCTTCTTAGTCTCGGCAAGCTGAGCTGGAGTCTGCTTTAGATCGATAACGATTCGGTCTTTCAGAGTGGGGGAGCTTAGGAATAAGGTTTTCATGACCACCTGGACGTTAGCTCTGTGAACGCACTGCGCAAGCTTGAGCTTACTCGCTTGGGACCAGCACCTGACCCAGGTCCGCCAGCCAGACCTAGAGAAGCTTTCCAGCGCTGGAGTGATTCGTCGCCCTGACTGTCAGCTAAGTGTCTTGCCAGGGAAAAGGCAGCTGACCTCATCGAGAGCTGCAAGCTCAGCTACTGTCTTGCTCTGTCCGACCTATGCTCTTAGCTGGACTGCACGATTACCGAGGATGAGTCAGCTAACCTTGTACCCCTCGGTCTGAGTGGGATTCAGATCGTCCTCTTCAGGCTAGGCGATCAGCTTGGGCTTCGCTCCGAAATTAAGCGCGATAGAGCTTACCTGTTGGATATTCGACATTTTCTTGATCTGCTGTGGTCTGTTTGGCAGTCGTAGTACGATGTATGGTATGAAGTAACGAGTGAGAAGAAGTACACGAGTAATCGTCTGTGCGAGGACGCGACGAGTGGAGGTCTGTGCATTGGTAAAGGGGAGGAGTAGAGATGTTTCATGACATCCACTTCGCGTTCAAGAGAGACAAGTATCGTCTCTTTAGCTCATCAGACAGTCGACAATGGCAAGCTTAGGTCAGCTACAGTCCTCACATCTATGCTGGACAAGGCTGACTTCTAGTCGCTATCCTCGATGTCAAGGGCAAGGTACACCTCCCTGCCAACTGATTCGAACTAAAGTATAACTAACCACCAGTCCCTAATACAACGTTCCTATAGAGATGATGTCCCACCTTCATACATTGAGCGTTTCCTACCTTTGATCTTGGATATGGAAGAAGACAATATCGCCGTCACGCCATGTTTTACGGATGAGGGGATCAACTATATGCATATACGGCATAATAACCTTTATTGTAAGCTACTCCTCGCGGACCTGAGCTGATAATCAGTGCTGGCTCTATCTAAGCGCAATTCCAATGCCGCGGAGATCATCTTCTTCTTACATCGATTATGTTCAGTCAGCTTTCAGTATCTCGAAATACGAGTAAAGCTGAATCTAGGTTTTAACGGAATACTTCAAGGAGCTAGAGGAAGAGTCAATTCGAGATAACTTCGTTATCGTCTACGAGCTCCTAGATGAGATGATGGACTTTGGATATCCCCAAACTACCGAAAGCAAGATCCTGCAAGAGTACGTCCAAGTCCAATCAAGAAGAAAGAGAAGGTGCTGATGAATAGGTACAT
>Ga0265780_10002666_pt1 | contig 23980 bp, 17 predicted proteins | sample P1T30metagenome_FD_192432 | JGI IMG/M metagenome (GOLD analysis project Ga0265780, IMG submission 192432) | Plant litter microbial communities from East Loma Ridge, Irvine, California - P1 T30 | ecosystem: Environmental > Terrestrial > Plant litter > Unclassified | place: USA: California... | reverse complement strand
CTTCGGCATCCGGCAAAGCCATGCGCTCGGCCAGCAGGTCGAGTGGCGTACAGAGCGGGCCGACCACCGAGACCGGCGCGCCCGGTGCTGCATCCATGCGGTTACCGATCGCGACCGGATAGTTCTTGCGAATCACCTGGCCAAAGTTGCCCGATGCCGCCAGGTGGTGATGCAGGCCGCCATCAGTGACCAGGAACACCTGGCCGCGCGAGACTTTGCGATCGATCACGCGCGCGACATAAATGCCTGCCTCGCCTACCAGGTAGCGTCCCAGTTCGATCGCCATGCGCACCTCGGGCAAGGCGGCCCGTAGTTGCTGCAGGCAGGAGCCCAGATGGGCGCCGATCGGCGCCAGGTCGAGCCTCTGCTCGCCCGGGAAATAGGGAATCCCCAGGCCGCCGCCCAGGTTCACCTGGCGCGGCGCGCGCGGCGCATGCTCGGCCAGCCGCAGCGCCAGTGCGCAGGCGTTGCTGGCCGCCTCCATGATGGCCTCCGGACGCAGGCTCTGCGAACCGCTGAAGATGTGAAACCCCTGGAAATCGACCTGGTTCAAGTCCATGCGCGCCAGCAACTCCGGTAACACTTCGGCATCGATGCCGAACGGTTTGGCGCCGCCGCCCATGCGCATTCCCGACGATTTGAGCTCGAAGTCGGGATTGACCCGCAGGACGACGCGCGGCAGTACGCCGATCCGCTTGCCCGCTTCGATCGCCAGCGCCAGCTCGCGCTCGGATTCGACCATCAGGTTGATCTCGGCGGCAACCGCCTGCACCAGCTCCGCTTCACTCTTGCCGGGGCCGGCGAAGCTCACCCGGGACGGCGCCATGCCGGCGTCGAGCGCCACCTTCAGCTCGCCGCCCGAGGCCACGTCCAGGCCGTCGACCAAGCGCGCCAGGTGGTCCACCAGGGCCGGCATCGGGTTGGCCTTGACCGAATAGTGCAGCCTGATATCGGCCGGCAGATGGTGCCGCAGATAGCGTACCCGCTCATCGACCAGGGCGCGGTCATAGGCATAGAACGGCGTGGCGCCGACCCGCTGCGCTAGCCGCGGCAGCGCGATGCCGCCGACTTGCAGGCAGCCGTCAACCACCGGGAAACCGGCCGTAGCGGCGTGCGATGGTGTCGAGTTCGTCATGGTTGTTTGCTTTCTGGCAGAGCGCCGAACGCGGCGCGCAGCGCCGGCCGGTCGAACTTTCCGTTTGGATTGCGCGGCAGGGGACCCGGCACCAACTCGACCCACGCCGGCACCATCCACGAAGGCAGGCGGCGCTGGCATTCGCGGCGCAGGGTATCGGCATCGAGCATTGGCGTGGCAGCCACTGCCAGCACGGCCACCGCCTGGCCAAGCTCGGGATGCGGCAGGCCGAACGCCACCGCCTCCAGCACCAGGCCGCTCTGGTGCAGCGCCTCTTCGACTTCGCTCGGGCTGACACGGTAACCCGAGACCTTCATCATGTCATCGCTGCGGCCGATGAAGTACAGGTAGCCGCCGGCATCACGGCGTACTGTATCGCCCGACCATACCGCGATCTCGGGCAGCGGCAGCGCCGGGTCCTGTCCCGGCGCCGGACGAAAACGCTCGGCAGTCTTGTCCGGGTCGTTCCAGTAGCCGAGCGCCACCAGTGCGCCGCGGTGCACCAGCTCGCCCGGCTCGTCGTCGGCGCACACGCTGCCGTCAGGGCGCACCACCAGTACCTCGGCATTCGGAATCGCGCGTCCGATCGAATCCGGGCGGCGCGCCAGTTCGGACGGTGGCAGGTAGGTCGATCGAAATGCCTCGGTCAAGCCATACATCAGGAACAGTTCGGCGCGCGGCAAGATGGCGCGCAGCGTAGCCACGGTCGGCCCCGGCATGGCGCCGCCCGAGTTGGTCAGGTAGCGCAGGCTGCAGTCGGCGGGCCAGGCCAGCCCGGACAACTGGATCCACAGCGGCGCCACCGCCGCCAGGCCGGTAATGCGTTCGGCCTGGACCGCCCGCACGACGTCGCGCGCCAGCAGATGATTGATCAGCACCACCGTGGCGCCGGCATGGAAGGCCGTGGTCAGCTGGCTCAGGCCATAGTCGAAGCTCAGTGGAAGCAGCGCCAGGATGCGGTCGTCGGCGCGGTTATCCAGGTAAGAGGCGACGCTGCGCGCACCGGCCACGATATTCCGGTGCGACAGGACCACGCCCTTGGGCTTGCCGGTACTGCCCGAGGTGTACAGGATCGCCGCCATGTCGGCGTCGATCGCGGCATGTCCCGCCAGCGGCGCGGTCGGCGACGCAGCCGGCCGCTCCCAGGACAGCAGCCGCCGAGCACCCTCGCTGGCATCACCCTGGGCGCCGACCACCAGCACCGTGTGCAGTTGCGGACACCCTGCCAGCGATTCGCCCAGCTGGTTCAAGCGCTCGGCGGATGTGACCAGGATACGCGCACCGCAATCGGCCAGGATGTGCGCGACCTGGACCGGCTTGAGCAGGGGATTGACCGGCACGAACACGGCGCCGGCGGCGGCAGCGCCGAACAGCGCCGCCACGTTCTCGATCCGCTTTTCCAGGTACACCGCAACGCGCTCACGCGGTCCGATGCCGGCCTCCAGCAGCAGCGCGGCGGCGTCCCGCACCGCTTGCGCGAGCTGCGCATAGTCGAGCCGCCGCTCGCCATGGACCAGCGCCTCATGGGCGGGCGCACGGCGCGCCGCCGTGAATACCAGATCGTGTACCAAGTCGCTCATTGAAAAATCCCGGGAAGGCCCAGTGCGGAGACAGAAGCGCGCCATCTTAACATCCGGCCCGATTCGAACACAGCCATGCGGGCCGGGGCCGTTATACTATCTTGCCTAAAATGAATATCGCCGCCATGAACCTGCCCAGACCGCGCCTGCCGCTCGCTCCCGTGCTGTCGCGCGACTCGCTGCGCGCCGGAAGCGTTGCGCGTCCGCCGTCGGTGCTCGATGCCGGCCAGGTGCGCCTGGTGACCAGCGGGCGCATCGCGATTGCACTGGCACTCGAGCGCATGGGCGTCGGCGCCGGAGACGAGGTGCTGCTGCCGGCCTATCACAGCCCATCGATGGTGCCGCCGGTGCTGTGGCGCCAGGCCACGCCGCGGTTTTACCGCCTGCGCGCCGATACCTCGGTCGACCTGGACGATATCACGCGGCGCGCCACGCCTGCCACGCGGGTGCTGGTCGTGACCCATTACTTCGGCTTTCCGCAGGCGATGGCGGCGCTGCGCGCCTGGTGCGACGCGCGCGGCATATTCCTGCTCGAGGATTGCGCCCATGCCTTCTTCGGCGCAGTCGACGGCCGGCCGCTGGGGACATGGGGCGATTATGCGATTGCCAGCAGCATGAAGTTTTTCCCGGTCCACGAAGGCGGTTGCCTGGTATCGGCCCGCCACCGGCTCGATGGCGTCACGCTGCGCGGCGCCGGTCCCGGCTTCGAGGCCAAGGCCCTGCTGGCGGTACTGGAAACGAGTTTTCGGCATGGGCGCCTGGCGCTGCTGGGTCGCCTCCTGCGCCCCGTATTGCGGCTGCGCGACCTGGCCTGGGGTGCGCTCAAGCGCCGTCGCGCCGCCGCGCCGCAGGCACAGGCACAGGCGCTGGCGCCGGCGTCGTCCGACAGCGGCTTCGAGTTCGAGCCGCGCTGGCTCGACAAGCGCTCGGCCTGGTTCTCGCGCCTGCTGGTGCGCAGCTTGCCGCGCGCCGCCATCGGGGCGCGGCGGCGGCGCCATTACCAGGCACTGGAGCAGATGGTGCGCGGCCTGCCGGGCTGCCGCCCACTCTACCCGACCCTGCCGGAAGGCGTCTATCCCTGGCAGTTCCCGCTGCTGTGCGACGATCCCGAAGCGCTATTCATGCGCCTGCAACAGGCAGGCGTGCCACTGGTACGCTTCGCCTGGCAGCGCTGGCCCGCGATGGACGCCGGCACCTGCGAGGCAAGCAGCATGCTGGCGCGCTCGGTGCTGGCCCTGCCGTGTCACCAGGAATTGCGAGGCGATGAGCTGGAATGGATCGGTGTCCAGCTGCGCCAGGCCCTGAGCATGGGCGCCGAGGCATCATGAGCTGGACCATCGTACCCGCGCGCCGCTTCCCCGAATTCGCGGCGCGCTGGCAGGTCCTGCATGCGCAGGGGAGCGCGTCGCCGCTGCTGGCGGCCGAGTTCGCCGGCGCGCTGCTGGAGCACTTTGCCAGTGGCCGCGAGTTGCTGGCGCTGCACGGCAGCCCCGAACGGCCGGACGCGCTGGCGCTGCTGGCGCCGGCCGGCGCCGGCCGCTGGCAAACCTTCCAGCCGGCCCAGGCGCCGCTCGGCATGTGGTTGCCTCACCCCGGCGCCGATAGCGCGGCGCTGGCGCACACGCTGCTGGCGCGCCTGCCCGGAATCGGGCTGGTGCTCGGCCTGACCCAGTGCGATCCAGAACTGCAGCCGCGGCCGAGCGATGGCACCCGCATCCGTACGCTGGACTACATCGACACCGCCCGCATCAGCATCGAGGGCCCGTTCGACGCATACTGGCAGCAGCGCGGCAAGAACCTGCGCGCCAACCTGAAGAAGCAACGTGCCCGGCTCGAGCGCGATGGGGTGAGCGCCACGCTCGAGGTGTTGCGCGATCCGGCGCAGATGGCAGGCGCGGTGGCCGACTACGCACGGCTCGAAAGCGCGGGCTGGAAAGCCGGCGGCGGTACCGCGGTCGGCGCCGCGGATGCCCAGGGCAGGTTCTACCGCGCCCTGCTCGAAGCATTCTGCCGCCGTGACGCCGGCGCCGTGTACCGCTATTGCTTCGACGGGCGTACGGTCGCGGTCGACCTGTGCGTCGAAGGACCAGACAGCATCGTGGTGCTCAAGACCACCTACGACGAAGCGCTGGCACAGTCGCTGTCGCTGTCACCGGCGCTGCTGATGCGCGAACTGGCCTGCCGCCAGCTGTTCGACGAGCGCCGCCTGCGCCGCATCGAATTCTATGGCAAGGTGATGGACTGGCATCTGCGCTGGACGGATGAGGTTCGCACGCTCTACCATCTCAATATCTATCGCTGGCCTGTCCTGCGCGCCTGGCATGGCCGGCGACAGGCGCAGCCGGCACGCACTCCATTGAAAGAACATCCATGTACCTGAACCAAGTCAAGACCATCGTCATCGACACCCTGGGACTGACCGGCGCCGGCGCCGCGCTGACGTCCGATTCGCCGCTGCTGGGCAGCCTGCCCGAACTCGACTCGATGGGCGTGGTCAGCCTGATCGGCGCGCTCGAAGAACAGTTCGGCATCGCGATCGACGACGACGAGATCAGCGCCAGCACCTTCGCGACACTGGGCAGCCTGGCTGCATTCGTGCGAGAAAAACACGGCGCATGACCCTGTCCCAGGTAACGCCCGAGGCGTTCTTCCTGCAGGTCGGTACGGGCACGCGGTTCTGCCTTTACCATCCGCCCGCGGGCGCCGCGCGCGGCGCGGTGCTGTACGTGCATCCGTTTGCCGAGGAAATGAATCGTTCCCGCCGCATGGCCGCGCTGCAGTGCCGCGCGCTGGCGCAGCACGGGTATGGCGTATTGCAGCTCGACCTGCACGGCTGCGGCGACAGCAGCGACGATTTCCTCGACGCGCGCTGGGAAACCTGGCTTGACGACCTGGCCGCGGGGGCGGTCTGGCTGGCGCAGCGCAATGCGGCGCCGTTGATGCTGTGGGGCCTGCGCCTGGGCGCGGCGCTGGCACTGGATTTCACGCGCCGGGCCAGCGCCGCCGGCCAGGCGCCGGCCGCCCTCGTGCTGTGGCAGCCGGTGCTGGCTGGCCGTGCCTACCTGAATGGCTTGCTGCGCCTGCGCCTGGCCGGCGACATGCTCGCTGGCGCGGGTGGCGCCAGCACGACCACCCTGCGCGCCGATCTCGAACGCGGCGCCGCGCTCGAGATTGGCGGCTACGCCCTGCATCCGCAGCTGGCCGCGGCCATCGACACGCTCGATGAAGCGCGCCTGGCGCCGGGCCGGCTGCCGGTCCACTGGCTGGAAGTGAGCGCCTCGAGCGAACGGCCGCTGGCGCCTGCAACGCAGGCCACCGCCGCGGCCTGGCGCGCCAATGGCACGCCGCTACGCATGCAGCAGGTGGTCGGACCGGCGTTCTGGAACGTGCAGGAAAGCGACGACTGCCTGGCACTGGTGGAAGCCACCGTGGCGACCCTGCAGGAGGCCGGCGATGCGGCATGAGGAGCGCGCGCTGTGTTTCACCTGCGAAGGCGAGCACCTGGTCGGCGTCGCCACCCTGCCGCCTCAACCCGGCGCGCGCGGCGTCGTCGTGGTGGTCGGCGGCCGCCAGTACCGGTCTGGCAGCCACCGCCAGTTCACCTTGCTGGCGCGCGCATTGGCGCTGCGCGGCATCGCCGTCATGCGCTTCGACTTGCGTGGCATGGGCGACAGCGGCGGGGCGCCACGCGACTTCGACCGGACCAGCGCCGACCTGCGCAGCGCGATCGATGCCTTCCAGCGCGCCGCACCCGCCGTGCGCGAGGTCGTGCTGTGGGGCTTGTGCGACGGCGCCACCGGCGCCGCGCTGTACGCAGCGCACGATGCGCGCGTGCGTGGCCTGGTGCTGCTCAACCCTTGGGTGCGCACCGAGGACGGCGCCGCTCGCGCCACCCTGAAACACTACTATGGCGCACGCCTGCTCGATCGCGCTGCCTGGGGCCGCATCGTGCGCGGGCAATTCAAGCTGCGCGCCACGCTCGGCTCGCTGCTGGCCCTGGCGCGGCGCGCACTGCGCGCGGCGCCAGGCCAGGGAGCCGAGGCCGGCTTGCCGGCGCGCCTGCATGGCGCCCTGGCGCGCTTCGAGGGCCCGGTGCTGCTGCTGCTGGCCGGGGCCGACCTGACCGCCTGCGAATTCGAGGACCTGGCCGCGACCGGGCCCTGGCCTGCCCTGCTGGCCGATCCACGCTTCACGCGGCACAGGCTCGACGCCGCCGACCACACGTTTTCGCGCCGTGACTGGCGCGACCAGGTCGCCGCCTGGACCGCCGACTGGACCCACGCATGGTGAAGCGGGTGCTGATGCTGGCGTTTCACTTTCCACCGCAACGCGGCAGCAGCGGCATCCAGCGCACCCTGTCCTTCGTACGCCATCTTCCGCAGCTGGGCTGGCAACCCCTGGTGCTCAGCGCCCATCCGCGCGCCCATCCCCAGCGCGACGACACCAGCCTTGCGCAACTGCCGACGCAGCTGGTGCTCAGGCACGCGTTTGCACTCGACACCGCGCGCCACCTGGCATGGCGTGGCCGTTATGCGGGGGTGATGGCGGTTCCCGATCGCTGGGTGAGCTGGCTGCTCGGCGCTGTGCCGGGCGGCCTTGGGCTCATCCGTCGCTACCGGCCCCAGGTCATCTGGTCGACCTACCCGATCGCCACCGCCCACCTGTCCGCGCTGGTGCTGCAACGGCTGACCGGGCTGCCCTGGATCGCCGACCTGCGCGACCCGATGATCGACGCCAGCCACCCGAGCGGACGCGTCAAACGCGCCGTGGTGCGCTGGATCGAGGCCCGTACGCTGGAACGCTGCACCTACGCGGTATGCACCACGCCGGGCGCGCTGCAGGCTTACCGCGAACGCTACCCGACGCTGCCGCACGGGCGCTTGCGCCTGATCGAGAATGGCTTCGAAGAGCAGGCCTTCGCCGCCACGCCAGCTCGGCCGGCGCCGGACGGCGTGTTCACCCTGCTGCACAGCGGTATCGTGTATCCCTCGGAGCGCGATCCGCGCGCCTTGTTCGCGGCGCTCAAGGCCCTGCATGCCGAAGGCATGCTCGACGCTGGAAACTTCAGGCTGGTGCTGCGCGCCGCGGTCCATGAGACCTGGCTGGCCGCACTCGCGGAAGAACACGGGATCGCCGGACTGGTCGACATCGCGCCAGCCTTGCCCTACCGGGAAGCGCTGGCCGAGATGCTGGGCGCGAGTGGCTTGCTATTGCTGCAGGCGGCCAACTGCAATGCACAGATTCCCGCCAAATTCTATGAGTACCTGCGTGCCAGGCGCCCGCTGCTGGCCCTGACCGACTTGCAGGGCGATACGGCCGACGCCATGCGCGCGGCCGGTATCGACACCATCGCGCCACTGGACGACGCCGCCGCCATCGCCCACGCGCTGCGCCGCTTCCTGGCGCTGGCGCGCAGCGCCCAGGCGCCGCTGGCGCCGGCGGCGACCGTGGCGGCGCATGAACGCGGCGCCCGCGCCGTTCAGTTCGCGGCCTTGCTCGATGCAGTGGTCGCCGACAGTGCTTGCGGCGCGGCGCGGCACGATCCGAACTCCCCGAAGGCGCCATAGGCGGCCTGCGCGCCGCGTGGCATGCCGCACAGGTCCGGCCTGGCGCTCGCCGGTCCCGGACCGGGCGCCTCGTCTTTCCAGCCCAGGTCGCCACCTTCCCAGTCGTGGAACAGGCTGCGCACCGGGTGCACCCCGATATACGGCCACAGCAGCGACGTCACATGGTTGTCCGCCAGGCGCAGCACGCCGTCGTTGCGGCTGCGGATCGGGCCTTCGATCAGGTTGCCGTCGAGATTGGCGCTACTGGTCGGATAACGCACATCGATCCCGGCGGTATCGATCACGGTATTGTGGCTGATCTCGCTGGCCGCTGCGCTATTGAGATAGATCCCGACGTCGGAACATGCCACGACCAGGTTGTCGCGGATCGCTCCACCCTGCTGTTCGACGACGCAGCGGCCATCGCGGCAATAAGACTGGCCCGTGCCGCCACCGCCCAGCGATACACCCACCCGTTGTCCGGGATAGCCACGCAAGCGCTGCTCGCACCAGAATATATTGCGTTCGAAAATATTGCCCTTTCCCGCGCCCTTGGCGAAGGCGCCGTAGCTGATGCCATCGCCCGAGGTCTTGATGAAATCCGTGACCAGGTTGGCACGGAATATCCAGTCGCTGGCCGCAACCAGGTCGATCGGCGTGACCGGATTGACGGTGTGGCGTGGCCGGCTGTTGCTCAGTGTATTGCCCTGCACCAGGCCCCGGTCCGGGAACAGGCCACGGCTGCCGTTGACCTTGATGTGGGCATTGAAGTCCAGCAGTGTATTGTTGAGCGCCGCAAAGCCGACGCCCGCGCCGACCACATGGAAGGCGTGCTCGCAGTAGTCATCGACGCTGCACATGCCGCGCATCGTCAGGTTCTCGAAACGCCAGTACGGCGCGTCGACCAGCACTCCTTCGCTGCTGGTGAATTCAAGCGTGACGCTGCCTGGCACGCGGGCCCGCACCGTCACCGGCGCGCCGGAGGTTCCCGGGCGCCTGGCGACCAGGCTCCGGTCGAAGCGATAGGTGCCGGGAGCGAAGGTGATCACATCGCCGGCCAGCGCGGCGCCGAAGGCCTGGTGGGCGCCGGCGCTATCGACCACCAGCTTGAGCGCGCCGGCGCCGCTACCGACCGCGCGCGCCTGGGCGCCGATGGCCAGTGTGGGCAGTTCGGCGGGCATGGCGCCCCGGTCCAGGCTGCGCAGCGTCGCGCCCAGCCAGCTTCCGCTGCCGGTGATCAGGGCGTTGTGCCCGCTGCTACGCTTTTCGATATACGGCGCCAGCGAGCGTGGCATGTAGCCGTAATGCAGCAGCAGCCAGGCGGCGCCGCCCATGGCCAGCAGCAACAGGACCATCACCCCCACGCCGAAGCGCAGCAACCAGCGTGTCATCAGGCAGCCTTGATCCCGTGGCGCGCCATCAGGTCGTACAGCGTCGGGCGACTGACGCCCAGCACCTCGGAGGCCTTGACGATATTGCCGTCGACCCGGGCCAGCGCCTTGACGATGGCCTTGTACTCAGCCTCGTCGCGCACCTGGCGCAGGTTGATCGGCTGTTCCTCGGCGCCCTCGCCCGGCAGCCCCAGGTCGTCGGTCACGATGGTACTGCCGTCGGCCATGATCACGGCACGCTTGATGTAGTTCTCCATTTCGCGCACATTACCAGGCCAGTTATAGGCTTCGATGGCGGCGATCGCGTCCGGCGCGAAGTTGAGCGCGGACCTTCCCTCCTGGGCGCAGAACTTGTTCTTGAAATGGTGCGCCAGCAGCGCCGCATCGCCTTCGCGCACCCGCAGCGGCGGGATCGTGACGACGATCTCGGACAGGCGGTAGTACAAGTCTTCGCGGAAGCGTCCCTGGGCGCACAACTCCTTGAGTTTCTGGTGGGTCGCGCAGACGATGCGCACGTCGACCGGGATTTCCTCGTGGCCGCCGATGCGCTCGATCACGCGCTCCTGTAAAAAGCGCAGCAGCTTGGCCTGCAGCGGCATCGGCAGGTCGCCCACTTCGTCGAGGAAGAAGGTACCGCCATGGGCCAGTTCGACCTTGCCCTTGGTCTGCTTGGCGGCGCCGGTAAAGGCGCCTTTTTCGTAGCCGAACAGTTCGCTCTCGAGCAGATTCTCGGGAATCGCGGCGCAGTTGATCGCCATGAAGCGGCCCTTGGCGCGTGGCGACAACTGGTGGATGGCGCGCGCCAGCACTTCCTTGCCGGTGCCAGATTCGCCCAGCACCATTACCGAGGCCGAGGTCGGCGACACTTTTTCGATGGTGCGGCAGACCTTGAGCATGCCAGGATCGCGCGTGATCACGCCGCCCAGCGGCGAGTCTGCGCCGGCTTGCTGCATGCGGCGGTTTTCCTGCTGCAGTTCGTGCAGGAAGAAAGCGCGCTGGATCACCAGGTTCAACACCTCGGGATCGACCGGCTTGTGGTGGAAATCGTAGGCGCCCATGCCGATTGCCTTGACCGCATTTCCGTGGTCCTGGTTGCCGGTCAGGACGATCACGCGCGTGTCCGGGGCCAGCGCCAGGATCTGCTGCAGGGTCGCCAGGCCTTCGGTCGAGCCATCCGGGTCGGGCGGCAGGCCCAGGTCCATCGTCACCACCGCCGGTTCGTGGCGCCGGATCTGGGCCAGCGCCGCTTCGCGGTCGCCGGCGACCGCCACGTCATAGGCGTCCAGACTCCAGCGCAGCTGCTTCTGCAGGCCTGGATCGTCTTCGATGATCAAAAGTTTGGATTTGTTTACGGTCACGGTATTCCTGGTGTCAAGCGGCCCTCGGGGCCAACTGCGATTCTTGTCGGTACGGCGGCAGCACGATGCGGAAGGTGGTGCCCTTGTCTGGTTCGCTCACGACTTCCAGGCAGCCGCCAAGTTCATGAATATACTCGCGGCTTTCAAACACGCCGATCCCCATGCCAGCCGACTTGGTCGAATCGAAGGGTCTGAACAGGCGCTCGCGGATGAACTCCTCGCTCATGCCCTCGCCGGTGTCGACGATCTCGACCAGCACCCCGGCCGCCGTCTCGGCGACGCGTATATCGACCTGGCCGCTCCTGGGCGTCGCTTCGATCGCGTTCTGGATCAGGTGGCCGACCACGCGCTCAAGGCGTTCGCGTTCGGCCAGTACGGACAGGCCCGCCGTCTCGATCCGCAGGCGCGGATGCGGCTCGAACGCGCCCTTCAGGGCCAGTGCCTGGCGCACCACCTCGTCGACCACCAGCGGCACCGGCCGCTCCTGGGCATTCGTGGTGCGGCTGAGCTTTTGCAGCAGCAACTTCATCTTTTGCACCGAGAAATCGATGGTTTCCAGCATATCGGCCTGGAACTCGGGATTGTCCTTGTGGCGCGCGGCATTCGCGTTCATCAGCGACAGCTGGGCCACCAGGTTCTTGAGGTCATGCACCACGAAGGTCGACATGCGGTTGAATGATTCGAACTGGCGCGCCACCAGCAGCGCCTCGGAGGCCTCCTGCTGCGCCAGGTGGGCGGCGGCCTGGCTGCCTGCGACGCCGAGCAGGTCGATGATTTCCCAGTTCAGCTTGATCGGACTGCGGGCCTCCTGCAGCACCACGAAGCCGGACAGGCGTCCGTGCATGATCAGCGGCACCACCAGCCAGGCGCGCGGATACTCCTGCAGCCAGGATGGCAGCGCCATCGCATCGTATTTTTCGGGGCTGGTCTCGTACTCGTTGAGGTCGATCACCCACTGGCTCGATTCGAGAAACGCGACGAAGGGCGAATCGATAGCTTCGGATACGCCCAGGACCGGCATATGCCCGTGCGCCTGCGGCTCGAAGCCGCCCGCTTCGCGACGCTGCCACAACACCCCGCCCGGGCTCTCGACCAGGGCCGCCACCGCCTCGATCACGCGCTGGCCGAGGTCGGGCCCGGGCTTGGACAGGGTGCGGGTAAACCGCATCCACTCTTCGCGGTAATCATAGTTATAACGGTAAAAATGCTTGCTGATGAAGACCTTGAGCCAGGCGCGGAAGGTGCCCGAGAACAGGATGCTGCCCAGCAGGATCACGGTGCCGAACAGGAAAGTCACCTGCATCACCATGCCCCAGTCGCCGCCGACCAGGCGCAGGTAGTAGCCGGCGAAACCCATCGCCAGCAGGTACACCGCCGAGCCGAACAGTGCCGCGGAGTGGAACACCGCACGGCGCGACAGCGCCAGCGGCGAGGTCCACGACTTGCTGCGTCCCAGCGAGATCGCCAGCAGGGGCACGCTCAGCGAATTGACCAGGCCGCGCGCGGCCCAGATGTTCGGATTGACTTCGCGGAACAGCATGGCGTGGCTGTACAGGTAGAAATCGTAGGCGAAGATGCTGCCGACCCCGAGGCAGGCAAACTTGATGGCCCAGCGCTGCTGCAGCGAACGGCTGCGGTACACCTGCTCGACCAGCAGCATGCCCCAGATCGCCATGCCGACCCGCGCGATCACCGGCAGCTGGCTCTGCTCGCGCAACAGGCCCAGGCTCCAGTAACCAGCGATATTCGTGGCCAGGCACAGAAGGTAGGCCAGCGCCGCCAGCGCCAGGACCGGACGCAGGCCGAACGGCAGGCGGCTGTCGGGTGCGAACCAGTTGCCCAGCAAGGCCAGCATGAACAGCGACCAGCCGGCGTTGCGCAGGATCTCGAAACCATCGGTCAGGCTCGACCACATGAAACCGTTGCTGGCCTCGAGTGCCGATGCCGAACCCCACAATACAGTCAGCAGCGCGGCTACGCCCAGCATCGTGCGCGGCAGCGCATCGCGGCGCCGCAGCAGGGGCACGCACAGTACCGCGAAGCACGCCGCCGCCAGTGCATGGCTATAGATGACGATACTGGTCAGCGAGGCGACGTCCATGGGAAACAAGATAGTTGGGCCGGCGGCGGCGCCGCCGGCAAGCGCGGCCTTAGCGACCGCTGCGGAACAGGACGACCTTGAGCGTGTTTATCAAGATCAGGATGTCGAGGAACAGGCTGTTGTTCTTGACGTAGTAGAGATCGTACTGAAGTTTTTGCAGGGCGTCTTCGGCCGAGGAACCGTAGCCATAGCGCACCTGGGCCCAACCCGTGATGCCGGGTTTGACGCTGTGGCGCACATTGTAGTACGGGACCACTTCGATCAGCTGCTCGACGAAATACGGGCGCTCCGGGCGCGGGCCGACGAACGACATCTCGCCCTTGAACACATTAAGAATCTGCGGCAATTCGTCGATCCGCGTCTTGCGCATGAAATTGCCGACGCGGGTGACCCGTGGATCGTTCTGCGCAGCCCATTGTGGCTTGCCGCCCTTCTCGGCATCGGCGCGCATCGAGCGGAATTTATGGACGTAGAACGTCTTGCCGTCCTTGCCCACGCGTTCCTGCGAATAAAAGACCGGGCCACGGTCTTCGAGCCAGACCGCGATTGCCGCCGCCAGCATCAGGGGGAAGGTCAACAGAAGGATCAGGACGCTGCAGATCAGGTCGAAGCTGCGCTTCATGAAGGTACGCGCGAAGCTCTGGTCGAAGCCGCCGCCGAATACCAGCCACGAAGGCTGCAGCGAATCGACCCGGATCTGGCAGGTTTCGCGCTCGAAGAAGGTGGCGGCATCGGTAACCTTGATGCCCTGCAGCTTGCACTCGAGCAGCTCCTTGATTGGGAAGCCGCCGCGCCGGTTCTGCACCGACACCACGATTTCGCTCACATTGTGCTTGCGTGCCAGGACCACCAGCGAGTCGCCGTCACGCACCGTCAACAGGCTGCTGGACGGGACACACAGTTCTTCACTCGGATTCGGAATGAAGCCGGCTATCTTGTATTTATGATAGCGCGATTGGCGGGTCGCCAGTTCGCTGCATTCCTTCGCCAGTGGGCCGCCGCCCAGGAACATGATGCGCGACTGCAGCAGCTTCGCTTCCGACGTCTTGAAGAACACCATGCGGGCAATGAAAATACCGCAGCCAGCCACTGCGAACACCACCAGCATCGTGCCACGCCCCAGGTAGAGTTCGGGTGCCACGTAGAACACCAGCGCGAGAATCGCAAAACCCATCAGGAATGACGGCATCAGCTTCATGAAGAAGGGATGGCGTAAGCCTTCGTCGAAGTCGAGTTGGTACATCCCCATCGCACTCATGCTGAAGATGATCGCGGCCGCGAAGGCAAATGCGGATGTAAACAGGCGATCGAAGCTGAGCGCCGCATCGCCATACTCGAGCATGCGCAGGGCGACGCCGACATAGGCTGCGCCGAGCAGCACCAGCACTTCGACGAACAAAAGTACGAACACAATCTTCGACACGTAGTGATTAGAAATTCTAAACACGATCAGCCTCCGGTTTTCTTGTTACTTCTTTGGTAAGCATGCTACGAAGACGAGTGAGTCAGATCCTGGACATACCAGTCCAGCGCCTGCGCCAGACCGGCTTCTATGCGGTGGGTCGGCTTATAGCCAAGCAGTACAGTTGCCTTGCTGATGTCCGCCTGCGAATGGCGCACGTCGCCACGACGGAAGTCGACATAGACAGGCTGGTGCTGCGCCGCATGCGGGAAGCGTGTCGCCAACGCCTCGCGCATCATCCCGTACAACTGATTGAGCGTCGTGCGTTCGCCAAGCGCGATATTGAATATCTGTCCGACCGCATCGCTGCCTGCCAGCGCGGAGAGGATGTTGGCCTGCACCACATTATCGATAAAACAAAAATCGCGACTGGTCTCGCCGTCGCCGTTGATCTTGAGTTCGTCGTTACGAATCAGTGCGGCGACCCACTGCGGGATTACTGCGGCGTAGGCGCCATGGGGGTCCTGGCGCTGTCCGAACACATTGAAGTAACGCAAGCCAATGGTCTCCAGACCGTAGGTCCGACCAAATGTCTTGGCGTACAGCTCATTAACATACTTGGTCACCGCGTAGGGTGACAATGGATTGCCGATCCGGTCTTCGATCTTCGGCAGATCCGGATGATCGCCATAGGTCGAGCTGGAAGCGGCGTACACGAAACGCTTGATGCCAGCGTCGCGCGCGGCCACCAGCATGTGCAGGAAGCCATCGACATTGACGGCGTTGGTCGTGACCGGATCGTCGATCGAGCGCGATACCGAGCCCAGCGCCGCTTGATGCAGCACGAAATCGATCCCGATGCATGCGCGCGCGCAGTCGTCCTGATGCCGGATATCGCCTTCAATAAACGTGAACCGCTGCCACGCATCCGCGCCTGCCGCCAGCCGGACCTGCTCCAGATTATGGCGGTGTCCGGTTGCGAAATTATCCAGACCGGTGACACGCTGGTTCAGTTTCAGTAAAGCCTCGACCAGATTGGAACCGATGAAGCCAGCCGCTCCGGTGACTAGCCAGTGGTAGCTATGCTGGGCAAGGTGCTGTTGGACTTCCTCGAACTTGTTCACGTTTGACACATTTCTTGAGTAGGAAAAACCGCCGTGCATGCAAGCATGGATTTGCTGTACAGCACAATTGCTACAGACGCCAGACGCAGTATCCGGCGTCCTGCAACGCTTTCGCATCAAACTGGGACTTCACATCGATAAAGCAGCCGTTATTGTTGAGCTTGGACTGGAAGTCAGATAAAGACAATGCCAGGACTTCCTTGTGTGGTACTGCGACAACCATTGCATCGGCCTTTGGCAGGGCTTCCCAGCTGTCGAGCGCAACGCCGTATTCGTGTTTCGCTTCGTCGGCATCGGCAAGCGGATCGTACACGTGCACGTCCACCCCATAGCTCTGCAATTCATGGATGATGTCGGCGACTTTCGAATTGCGCAAGTCAGGACAATTTTCCTTGAAGGTCAGGCCGATCACGTTCACCTTGGCCCCCTTCACATGGAATCCAGAAGAGATCATTGACTTAACGGCTTTCTCTGCGACAAATTTAGCCATGCCGTCATTGATGCGCCGCCCGGCCAGGATCACTTGCGGATGGTAGCCAACCATTTCTGCCTTGTGGGTCAGGTAATAGGGGTCGACGCCAATGCAATGACCACCCACCAGGCCCGGCCGGAAAGGCAGGAAGTTCCACTTGGTGCCGGCAGCCTGCAGCACCTCGAGCGTGTCGATCCCGATCTTGTCGAAGATAATTGCCAACTCGTTCATCAGGGCGATATTCAGATCGCGCTGGGTGTTCTCGATGACTTTCGCAGCTTCGGCGACCTTGATGCTGGAGGCACGGTATACACCGGCAGTAATGACTGCTTCGTACAGCTTGGCGATCCGGTCGAGCGAGGCGTCGTCGTCGCCGGACACCACTTTCAGGATGCTCGTAAGTGTGTGTTCCTTGTCGCCGGGGTTGATGCGCTCGGGCGAAAAACCGACGTGGAAGTCTTGCTTCCATTTAAGGCCTGAGTGTTGCTCCAGCAGGGGAATGCACACTTCTTCTGTCGCCCCAGGATAGACGGTCGATTCGTAGACCACGATCGCGCCTTGTTTCATGTGGGCACCGACGGTCTTGCTGGCGCCAATCAGTGGCGTGAAGTCAGGATTGTGTGCAATATCGACCGGGGTTGGGACCGCAACGATGATGTAATCGGCCTGGGCCAGCATGGAGGGGTCGGTAGTCACTTCCAGATGACCCGCTGCTTGCAACTGCTCGCTGGACACCTCACCGGTAGGATCGATCCACTTCTTGTAGTTCTCGATCTTGGACGCCGACAGATCAAATCCAATGGTACGGCCTTTCTTGCCGTACTCGACAGCCAACGGCAAGCCGACATAACCCAGCCCTACTACCGCAACGATTTCATTTGCGTTCATACTTGAATTCCGTCCAAGAATTAAATTTTGCAATTATACTAATATATCTTAACATGAAAATTTTGCTGGCCTCAACAGAACGTCATGCAAATTTGTAGAAGGCTAACAACAGTTAGTTAAGAATATTGCTATTTTATTACGTGTTCATGTCCTCCTTGCGGAGTGCACACCTGGGCTAAATATCATCACTATGCAATGACGGGAGAATCTGCATGTGCGATCGAACCCGGGCATGCTGCTAGTGTGATACTAGCATTTTCCGATAGACAATTTTTTCTAGCAGCCAATCGTGCGGGGTGTCAGGCAACAACGTATCATGTCACTATGGCTGCCGTATCAAAATTGCAATTATTATAACCAACTAAAGATTCCATGTCATTTCCTTCACCAACTTGGTCTGTGGCAATCATCGGTTCGCGCGAAGATCTTGCAACTCTGGAAGAAAGCATTTGTTCGGCGATCAAAGCTTGCACTGGGCATTCTGCCTGCATCGACGTCTTGATCAATGGTAATCCAGACCTGGCCCACAAAGCAGCCGCTCGAGCGCCCAGTTGGGACACGTCCAGTTGCTGTATCCGGGTCTGGTCGATCGCTCAGGGCGACAAGGCACATGCGTGGAATGAATACGTTCACCGAATCTGGACACCCGGCACCACGGCATTTTTCCTGGATGCCTATGCACGGGCGCGAGCAGACGCATTTGTTCATCTAGATCAAGCGTTGCAACGCGACGGCATGCTTGGGGCGACCGGGGTTCCCACCAGCGGCCGGTCTGCACCCCATTTGCGTGCGCAAATGCTTCGTGAAGGAGGTTTTCACGGAAATATGCATGTTATTAGCGCCACCTCAATGGCACGCTTGAAGGCCAGTGGTTTTCGCTTACCGCTGGGACTGTATCGAACCGATTCACTGATTGGGGCAGTGCTGATGTTTGACCTCGATCCGGCTGAACGGGGTTGGGAGCCGAAGCGCATTGCCGTGGCGGCCGATGCAACATGGGACATACCGGGCATCGAAGCGCTGACTTTGCGCAACATCATGGGACAACTGAAGCGCATCGTGCGCCAGGCACGCGGTCATGTAGAAAATCGCGCCGCGCGTGAACACCTGGCAGTGCGCCAACTCCCCCCTGAACAGATGCCGCGTACGAGCGACGAATTGATGCTGAACTGGGTTGCTACCCAACCGCAGCAGGCACGCTCGCTGTTCATACGCAAACCACTCAGCTTTTATGCGGTAAGAAAACTGCACCCTTCCCGCGATTGGTCGCTGGCGGATGTTTTGCCAAGCTGTCTGGTCACCATCGGCAATGAGTTCCAGCAGGCCAGCTGACTTGGCTTAACCACGCTTGCCGAAGACACGCAGCGATACGCTTTCGGCGACCCTGCCTACCATGTAGGAAGCAAGCACGATGAGCAATATGGAGACAAAAAAATCAAGCAAGGAGTGACCAGTCGGGCGGACGAATAGATAAGTGTGGATGAGGAAAATTTCGAGCAGATATTTTTCCTGTCGTGAGAGATACCGGGTCCAGGACCACTGCGGGATCCGGCCAACGACCAGCCAGAGAGAAATCATCAGGCTCGTCAAGGCAATCAGGAAAGTGTTCGCATTCTTGATACCCAGTCCGTTCAAGATGAACAGGGCGGCGCAAAAAACGATGGCGGCACAACCGGGAATCCACGCAGGCAGACGCACATTTTGCATGCGACACGCGACTCCAGCAATGAATGCGTAAGCCGTCAACCATAGCTCATGCCCGACACGAACATGTTCCTGCAAGACGACTGCTGCTGCAAAACCGCCGATCAGCAAAACGAGCGCCCCCAATGTCGAGCGCGCGACGAGCGCCAGGTAAGGGTAGACTATATAAAACAGCAATAACAGGGTAAAGAACCATAAGCCCGCACCAAGTGCACTGTGGTTAGGTATGGCGAACCAGTTCAGGACACCCGACAGTCCAGCGACGTGTACCAGAGAGTGCCAGTGCAATATCGGCTTGCCCTGGAGCGCGACGAGGGCAGCGATGAATGCCAGAATGACCCAATAACGTACGCCAAGGCGCTGCAGCTTGCGGCGCCAAAACCGGGAGCGATCGACGCGATCGCCATACAATGCAGCCGTAAAGTAACCTGACGAGTAAGCGAACAGGAACAGGCCGAATGTGACAGGAATCCAGACCGGTAATCCATACAGGCTGCCAGTCCAGTGGCCGAGCACGACCATGGCGATCGCCATCACCTTCGCGAACGAATAGTTGAAGCTGAGCTGGTCGTCGATGAACGATCCCGCGTCGGCATGAGAAACGCGCTTTCCGGAAGGCGCAGTCGCCCCCTGGATCATCAGGTCGGTGGATTTCATCAGATACCCCATGCAACATCAATAATTATTAAAATTATCACATTGCTGATGGGGAAGCAAACCATTCGCTGGTTGACGAGCACCAGCTCATCATGCGGGTCAGACTCTTGTGGTGCGGCTGGCGGGGATCGAACCCACGACCCTTGGCTTCGGAGGCCAATACTCTATCCACTGAGCTACAGCCGCGAGGATCGTCTAACGTGCGCAAGGATACAGTTTTTCTCTCGCCAAGTCCATGCGAAATCGTTTCGACAACGGATATTTTAAGTTACAAACGGCAAGTGTTGAGTCTATAATCAGCCACTTGCCATATTGACTCCAGTCAAAGCTTCTAGCAAAGTTCAGCGCGATAAACCGGGTTTTTTTAATTAGTTAAGGAAATCATGAGCGACGTACATCACGAACAAGAATCACTCATCCGTACGCCAAAGCAGCTTGTTGTAGCGGTAACAGGCTTTTTTCTGGTCATTGTAATCGGCATTATTTTACTCGTCACATTTGTTACTACCGAGCGCCTGACCGGTGCTGGTAGCAATGGCCAGGATGCAGAAGCAATTTCCGCGCGCGTGCGTCCTGTCGCCGAGGCTGGCTTTACCCTGGTCGATGCCAACGCACCGAAAATCTTGCAAGCTGGTGGAGCGGTATATGCTGCGGTATGTGCCGCTTGCCATGATAGCGGCGCTGCCGGCGCTCCCAAGACGGGGGACGTGGCAGGCTGGAAGGCACGCCTTGCACAAGGATATGACTTATTGACGAAACATGCGATTGCAGGTCTGGGGGCCATGCCCCCCAAGGGTGGCAATCCAGATCTCGACGACATCGAAGTAGCGCGCGCAGTTGCATTCATGAGCAATAAGAGCGGCGCGAATTTCAAGGAGCCGGATGCGCCTGCCGCCCCCGCAGTCGCGCCCGAGAACGTGCCTGCTGCTGGTTCGGACATTGCCGCGGCGTCTGTACCCGCATCCCCTGTCGCATCGGCATCCGCTCCAACGGCCCTCGACCAGGCCACGGGTAAGAAAATTTATGATGCAGCCTGCGTCGCATGCCATGGCGCCGGCATCGCAGGTGCGCCCAAATTGGGCGATAACGCGGCATGGGCTGCCCGTATCAAGCAAGGAAGCGAAGTCCTCTACGGACATGCGATCAAAGGGTTCCAGGGTCAGACGGGTTTCATGCCACCCAAGGGTGGCTCGACTGCTTCGGATGCCGAAATAAAAGCTGCTGTGGATTATATGGTGGCAATATTGAAATAGCTTTTGTCCCAATATCAACACCCGCCGCGAGGCGGGTTTTTTTTTATTGGCCCGTTTGCAAGATATGTAAATATTCTAAGTTTTTGGTTTGCAGGCAAATAATATTCATTGAACAGACATTAATTTTATGTTGTATTTGGCGAAAATTCTCTACGGAAAGTTTGATTCCGCTGGGAATTTATTTTGTTCTGGCGTAATCTTCAGTTTCTCCAGTGATCGACAATCCTGATCACAGCCACACCCGAACACAATCCTTATGAAAGTTCCTATGCATTCTCTGACTTCTCGCGCCCTGCTTGGTACGCTGTGCGGCGCAGTCCTTGCTGCCTGCGGCGGTGGCAGTACCCAGGATCCATCCCTGACCGAAAGCAGCTCTGCAGCGAAAGTCGTCGTTGGTCGCGGTAACGTTTATCAACCTGGCACCACGCCAACTAAACCAGGCGTGCCAGCTGATCCGGCACCGACGCCACAGCCACCGCCAGCGGCTGGCGCGGCAATCACGAGCGTTCAGATCGAGAATACCAACCCGAAGGCTGCCCAGACCAATGTCCCGGTCACGTTTGGTCAGATCTTCGCACCAGGCCACTTGGCCAAAGGCAAAGGTCTCGTGGGCCGCCTTGACGATGGTTCGTCCCTGCCGCTCCAGGTCGATGTGAAAGCTACCCACGCTGACGGTACCATCCGCCATGCAATCATTTCTGCAGTCGTGCCCAGCTTGACTGCGGGTCAGGCGCGCACCCTGCAACTGCTTCCCACCAGCGCTGCTACGGCACCGACGACGGTTCCAGCAAGCCAGTTGCTGGCTAGCGGCTTCACTGCCTCGGTGAGTGCAAAACTCAATGGCGTGGTCTACCAGGCTTCGGCCGACCAACTGCTCAAGGCTGGCAAGACCAGCACTTGGCTGGCTGGCGCATCTGCCAACGAATGGCTGGTGTCGGCGCCACTCACCACGAGCGCAGGCGTCGCACATCCACACCTGCAAGCGCGCTTTGCCATTCGCTGGTATCCAGCCAGCGCGAAGGCGCGGGTCGACGTCATTTTGGAAAACAACTGGGCATATGAAGCTGCCCCGCAAAACTTTACTTACGATGCGCAAGTTCTCGTAGGCGGCAAGCCAGTCTTTACCCAGGCAGGCCTTACACATATGCATCACGCCCGCTGGCGCCAGCTGTTCTGGTACGGTGGCGATGAGCCGCAGGTCAATGTCAAACTCGATCCTGGCTACTTGATCGCGTCGCGCGCACTTCCTAACTATGACACCTCGTTGAAGGTCCAGGAAGCTACGCTGGCCGACCTGAACTCGCGCTGGCTGAAAGCGAATACCAAACCAATGGGCAATGGCCTGGCTTACGCCTATATGCCTTCGACTGGTGGTCGCGAAGATATCGGTATTCTGCCGACCTGGAACGCTTTGTACCTGCTGACGATGGATAACCGCGCCCGGAATGCAGCACTCGGCACGGCCAACCTGGCGGGCAGCTGGTCTGCACACTATCGTGACAAGAACACTGATCAGCCTGTTAGTTTGATCGACTACCCTTACATGACCATCGCCGGCTGGCCGAACGACACCGCCAATCCCGCAACTGGCAAGCTGGAGGCATTCCCTGCATGCGCCAGCAAGACGGCATGCGACTCTACGATGGTCCATGATGTGTCACACCAACCAGGTTTCGCCTATCTTCCTTATATGGTCACTGGCGACCATTATTATCTGGAAGAGCTGCAATTCTGGGGCATGTACAATATTTTCAACTCGAACCCGGGTTATCGTGAAAACATCAAGGGCCTCGTCAAGCCTGAACAAGTTCGTGGCCAGGCATGGGCGCTTCGTACGCTGGCAGAAGTTTCTTACATTACCCCGGACGCCGATCGCCTGAAGTCGCACTTCAATCGCATCCTTGACAGCAATCTTGATTGGTATAACGCAGAATATTCTAATAACGCCAATGCCAATAAGCTGGGAGTGATCGTCAATGGCTACGCTGTGGCCTACAAAAAAGGCACTGGTGTTGCGCCATGGATGGACGATTTCTTTACATCGGCCGTCGGTCATGCCGCTGAGCTGGGCTATGCCAAGGCACTTCCTTTGCTGAAATGGAAAGCACAGTATCCGATTGCACGTTTGACCGGCCAAGGCGCCTGCTACATCCATGCCGCGATGTATTCGATGGTGATCCGTGCTAGCGAGACCGGCCCGTTCTTCACCACCATCGGCCAGGCGTTTACGGCATCTGAAGAAACCGAAGTGCCGCTGTACAACAACCTTGGTTGCGGTACTCCAGCACAAGCCGCAGCGCTCAAGCTGAAGGTCGGTGAAATGACTGGCTACTCGGGTGCAACTGCAGGCTACCCATCGAACATGCAACCTGGCCTTGCGATGAGTGTCGATGTCAGCGGCGCCGAAGGCAAGAAAGCCTGGAGCACCTTCATGTCGCGCAGCGTCAAGCCCGATTACAGCACTGCACCGCAGTTTGCCATCGTGCCACGTTGATTTTTCCTGATTGACAGGGCCGCGCTTAGCGCGGCCTTTTTTTTTGGCCGTCATATCGGGTAATCGTAAGCAACCAGCTGCCCCTTCTTCTACTGCAATTCAGCTCCGCGTACTGTCCGCAAATGCGGCAGCGAATCGATTTGGCTGTTCAGGCAGGTCGGCAAGGCTATTAAGGTATCGGTCAGCCAACACGCTGGATCAAGGCCGTTGAGCTTGGCGGAGTGCGCCCATGCTGAGCGCTCATGAAAAGGGCCGCTCAAGGCGGCCCTACAGTGAATGCAGTCGACTGACTGCTTACCAGATAATCACCCGATCCTTCGGCGCCAGGTACATCTTGTCGCCCGCCTTGACCCCGAACGCCTCATAGAAACCAGGCTGGTTCTTCAGGGTGCCATTCGCGCGGTACTGCGCCGGCGAGTGTGGATCGGTCTTGATCTGGGCGATCTGCGCCGGCTCGCGCATCTTGGTACGCCACACCTGGCCCCAGCCCATATAGAAGCGCTGGTCGCCGCTCAAGCCATCGATGACCGGCGCCGGCTTGCCCTTGAGCGAAATCTTGTACGCTTTATGGGCAATTGCCAGGCCCGAGTTGTCGCCGATATTCTCGCCCAGGGTCAGTTCGCCGTTGACGTTATAGCCTTCGAGTGGGCTGAAAGCGGCGTACTGTGCGATCAGCGCCTTGGTCTTCTCGCCGAAACGCTTGCCATCTTCTTCGGTCCACCAGTTGCGCATATTGCCGTCGCCGTCGTACTGCGAACCCTGGTCGTCGAAGCCGTGGCTGATCTCGTGGCCGATCACGGCGCCGATGCCGCCGTAGTTGACCGCGTCGTCGGCATTGGCGTCGAAGAACGGCGGCTGCAGGATCGCGGCCGGGA
>Ga0265780_10002665_pt1 | contig 23981 bp, 17 predicted proteins | sample P1T30metagenome_FD_192432 | JGI IMG/M metagenome (GOLD analysis project Ga0265780, IMG submission 192432) | Plant litter microbial communities from East Loma Ridge, Irvine, California - P1 T30 | ecosystem: Environmental > Terrestrial > Plant litter > Unclassified | place: USA: California... | reverse complement strand
ACCGTGAAACGACTTTGCGCCGATGATAGTGCTGCAACCAGTGTGAAAGTAGGTTATCGTCAGGCTAGTTAATATGTAGTAAATGCGAAAGCCCACCAGTGAAAACTGGTGGGCTTTTTGCGTTTGGCGGTTGGTGGCATGGATGGGCCATGGTCACCTGATCTCGCCTGCACGCCCATGAAACAGTAGGGTGGGCGCTCCGTGCCCACGCGTGACATACGTATATTGGTAGCATCAAGCCAGCCGCAGGGGGACGGGCCACGAAAGGCGGGTTTTCCCTCCACGCGTTCAACCTGCGCCACACATCGCCACACAATGAGCCATCTGCAATGCGCCGATGATCATTCGATGAGACAGCGTGGCCATAAATGCCCATCCTATTTGTTCCATTTCGGAACACATTACACAGTGTTTGGCCCGGATGAAGCATGGCACGTCCCTTGCTGGTCAATGACTGATCAGTTGCTCACGGACGGGACACCTCATGCAGCTTCGTACAGCCATCCAGCAGGTTTTCAATTTCCATCGCCAGGCGCCGCGATGCCTGCTCGCGGCCGCCGTGTTCGCACCCTGTGCCGCCGCCGAGCCCGAGCAGCCGGACAAGCCGGAGGCGGCCATTCCCGTTGTCGAGGTCGTTGGCATCGCGCCCTTGCCCGGCCTGGGCATCGAGCGCGACCTGCTGCCATACCCGGTCCAGGTAGCCACCGAAAAAACCATCCGCAAAGCCGGCGGCGAAAACCTGTCCGAATTCATGGCGCGCAACCTGGCCGGGGTCAATGTCAACGAAACCTCCGGCAGCCCCTTCCAGAACGACCTGACCTTCCGCGGCTTCCGCGCCTCCCCGGTACTGGGCAGTTCGCAGGGCATCTCGGTCTATCTCGACGGCGTGCGCGTGAACGAAGCCTTTGGCGACGTGATCAACTGGGACATGCTGCCCGAAGCCGCCATTGGCAGCCTGCTGCTGGTGCCCGGCGCCAATCCCCTTTACGGTCTGAACACCCTCGGCGGCGCGCTGGCCTTTACCACCAAGTCCGGCCTGACCCATCCCGGCGGCGAGTTCGAATTCTCGGTTACCGACGAGGGGCGGCGCCGCGCCGACCTGGCCTACGGCTGGCAGGGGCAGGGTGGCTGGCACAGCTTTATCGGCGGCACCTGGTTCGACGACGACGGCTGGCGCGACCACTCGTCCGGCCACCTGGGCAACGTGCTGGTGAAAGTCGGCCGTTCGCTCGGCGCCACCGGCTGGTCCGCCACCTTGCTGGGCGGTCGCAGCCGCCTGCTCGGCAACGGCCTGCTGCCCGATCCTCTGTACGGGGACGACCGGCGCGCCGTCTACACCTATCCCGACACCACCCGCAACCGCCTGGTGCAGGGCACGCTCAACCTGACCCACCGCTTTGGCCCGGACAGCGAACTGAGCGCCACTGCCTATGCCCGCAACAGCCGCCGCGACACCGTCAACGGCGACGTCAGCGAAGAGTACGACGACTACGTGGAAGACTGCGCCGAAGGTTTCGATGCCGATGGCGCGCCGCTCGAGCCCGATGAGTGCGGCTTTACCCGGGCCGAAGGCGCCGCCTTGCATCCCGGCGTGCTGAACACCACCAGCACGCGCCAGGAGAGCCGCGGCATCAGCGCCGCGTTCAGCACCCGGCGCGGCGCCTGGCGCGTGGACACCGGTTTCAGCTTCGACCACAGCGAGGCCGAGTATGCCCAGTACGAACAAGAAGCTTTTGTCACCGACGCGCGCGAAGTAATCGGCGACCCGGACGAGGAACGCGAACCGTCGTCGTCCGTCGTCGGCAGCTCGCGCGCGCTCGGCGTGTACGTGGCCGGCAGCTGGGCGCTGCAGGCCGGCACCCACCTGACCGCCAGCGCCCGCTTCAACCGCGCCAGCGTCAGCAATACCCTGACCAACGAACGCGGCGTGCAGCCACGCGAACGTTTTACCTATACCCGCACCAATCCCTCGCTCGGGATCACGCACCAGCTCGGCAGTGGGGCGATGCTGTTCGCGAATGCCGCGCAAGGCAACCGCGTTCCCACTGTCATCGAACTCGGCTGTGCCGACCCGGAAAACCCTTGCCGCCTGCCCGTCGGCCTGCAAGCCGATCCTTACCTGAAGCAAGTAGTCGCGCGCACGATCGAGGCCGGCGTACGCGGACGCCTATCCAGCGGCAATTACTCGGTGTCCTTGCACCGCACCGTCAACCGCGACGACATCCTCTTCCTCAGCTCGCCTTCGCGGCAGGGCTACTTTGCCAATTTCGAGCGCACCCGCCACCAGGGCCTGGATGCCACCGCCGCCCGGCAGTTCGGGCCGTTTACGATCAACCTAGCCTACAGCTACCTGAAGGCCGTCTACGATGCCGACGGCGAACTGTTCACCGGCGCGCGTAATGTCGAGGTGGAACGCGGCATGCGCCTGGCAGGCCTGCCGCGCCATAGCGGCAAGCTGGCCATCGACTGGGACGCCAGTCCGGTACTGCGCTTCGGCGCCGACCTGCAAGCCAGCAGCAGCCTGGGCACGCAAGGTAACGAGGACGGATTGATCGAAGATCCGGAAGAGGATGAGGAACCGGAACGCGCCGACTGGCGCGTGCGTGGTCATGCCCTGGTGAACCTGCGCGCCAGCTACCGTCCAACGCCGAACTGGGAGCTGTTCGCGCGCATCAGCAATGTCCTCGACCGCCGCTACGAAACCTTTGGCGCGGTGGCGCCCGATCTGTTCCCGAACGGCCGGCAGCTGCGGCCGCACGAGGACGAGGTCGACCCCGAACATGCCCGCTTCGTCGCGCCCGGCGCCCCGCGCACCTTCGTTGCCGGCGTGCGTTACACGTTCTGACGCCGTTGATTAAAAGGTGTATTCGGCGCTAATGCCGGCCAGCCACTGGCGTCCGGTACCCGCCTCGTAGTAGCGGCGGTTGGTGTCGCCGACAATGACCGACCCGACATAGCTGCGGTCGAACAGATTGTTCACCCGCAGGAATTGCCGGAAGCGCCAGCGGTCGATCGACTGGCGCGCCTGGATACGCGCATTCACCAGCGCATACCCGGGCGCGGCCCGTTCCAGGTTCGTGTCTTCCGCATAGATTTTGCCTGATGCAACTGTCTCGAGTGCCGCGCTGAGGCGGCCGGACGGCTCGGCCCAGGCCAGCTCGGCATACCCATTCACGCGCGGCACCCCCGGCAAGCGCCGGCCCGCCGCCACGCTGCCGAAGCCGGTTTCATAGGTGGCTCGCAGCAGCGTGGCCGACGCCCGCGCACTGAAGCCGGCGCCGAGCGAAGATTCAAACGACAGCTCGGCGCCCCGGCGCAGGGTCGAGCTGGCATTGCGGTAACTGGTGCGTCCGCCGCCAGCCGTGTCGACCACCATTTCGTCTTCGGTGCGCGCCTGGAACAGGGCGGCATTGACGCGCGTGTCCTCGCCTACCTGCGCCTTGGCGCCCAGCTCCAGGTGCGTGCTGCGCGCCGGCGCCAGCCCGAAATTGAAGCCGCCGCCGCTGTTCGAATAGAACAGCTCGTTCAGGGTCGGCGTCTCGAAGCCGCGCGCCGCGCTCGCGTACAGGTTCAGCCCGCTTGAGACCTTGTACAGCGCCCCCAGCACCGGCGTGACGCGGCGGTAGTCGACCGAGCCGCTATCGTCGCCATTGCCCAGGAAACGGTCTTTCACGTCCACTTTCAGGCTGCTGCGGCGCAGGCCCGCGGTCAGCACCCAGGGGCCGCCGGCCCACTCGGTCTGCAGATAGGGATCAAGATTCGAGAGCTTGTCCTTTTCGTCCCGGCGCAGGGCGCCCCGCACGCCGAACTGGCCACCGATAAAGTTCTCGTAGCCCTGGCGGGCGTCGGCCGAGCGGCCATATTCGATGCCGGCCGTGGTGCTGAGCGTGCCGCCGGCCACTTGACGCACCGCCATCCACTGCAGTTCCAGCCCGTAGAAGTCACGGTCGAAATCGACCACGCCGCCGGAATGGGTGGGCGGCGCCTGGAAAGCACGCGAAAACGCCTGGTACTGGATCACTTGCCGCTTGCCCACATAAGCCATGACGCGCAGCCTGTCCGCGCCGAAACGCTGCTCGAAGGCGGCGCCGCCCTGCTGGTGGTCGATGCTCTTGCGCGTGTTGTAGCGCTCGGCCAGGCTGCGGTTCGGCGATTGCGTGTCGGCAGGATCGATCTCGCCGGCACGCGGATCGCGCCGGAAGGTGTTCCAGGTCACGCCCAGTGGATCCTGGGTATCGTCCTGGTCCAGGCTGCTGGCGGTGATCGTCAGGCGGCTGGCCGCGCCCGGGCGCAGGCTGAGCTTGGCAAAGGCCTGGTCGCGCCGCGCCGCGCTATGGTCGCGGTAGCCGTCGGTGTCGAAGCGCGAGGCATCGATCACATAGCCGACCTTGCCGGCCTCGCCCTGGGCGTTCACGTCGATCTTGCGGGTGCCGTCGCTGCCGCCGGTGACCGTGGTCTCGAGCGTCGGCCGGCCCTGGCCATCGCGGGTGAACAGCTGCACCACGCCACCCGAGTGGTTCCCGTAGAGCGCGGAAAACGGCCCGCGCAGCACCTCGATGCGCTCGGCCATGTCGAGGTTGAAAGTGGCCGCCTGGCCCTGGCCGTCCGGCATCGAGGCGGGAATGCCGTCGGCAATCAAGCGCACGCCACGCACGCCAAAGGCGGAACGGGCGCCGAAGCCGCGCGAGGAAATCTGCAGGTCCTGGGCATAGTTCTGGCGGTTCAGCACCACCAATCCCGGCACCGCCGCCAGCGCCTCCGAGGCATTCACGCGCAGCTGGGCATTGCCGATGCGCGCGGCGTCGACCACGTCGATGGCCGCCGGGAAGTCGTAGCTGTCGTGCTCGATACGGCTGCCGGTGACCACCACCACTGGCACTGGCGCCGCCGCTTCCGCTGCCACGGAAGCAGGCGCTGCAGCCAAGGCAGGCGCCGCCACGGCGCCGGCGAACACGGCGCCGCCCGCGCACAGCAGGGCAAGCGGCTTGCGCCGCAGGGGAAGCTGGACCATGCATGTCTCCCATGTTGTTTGTTCTGAACGAAGCAATATCTCTGCCATGCGCGTCCAACAGGAATGGCACGGCGCTTGCATAGTCTTGGCTCTGCACACGCCGCGCGCCGCCGGCCGGGGCAAGTCCGGTCCAGAGGGCAGCGCAGCTGTTCCAGATTAGGACAGCCGGCGCGGCACTGTTTCAGTTCTGGACGATGCAGTGCGCACCGGCCAGCGGGGACCGATCACACAACAGAAAGAGGACGACATGAATCTCGCGGACATCAGCAAGCTCGGCGTTGCCAACCCTTTCAAAGAGCGCTACGACAACTACATCGGCGGCAAGTTCGTGGCGCCGGTCAAGGGCGAGTATTTCCCGAACCTGACGCCGATCACCGGCCAGCCCTTTTGCGAAGTGGCGCGCTCGGGCGCCGAAGACATCGAACTTGCGCTCGACGCCGCCCATGCTGCGAAAGATGCCTGGGGCAAGACCTCGCCTGCCGAACGCGCCGGCATCCTGAACCGCATCGCCGACCGCATGGAGCAGAATTTGTCCTTGCTGGCCACCGCCGAGACCATCGACAACGGCAAGCCGATCCGCGAATCGACGGCCGCCGACATCCCCCTGGCCATCGATCATTTCCGTTACTTCGCCGGCTGCATCCGCGCCCAGGAAGGCTCGGTGGCGCAAATCGACCACGAGACCTACGCCTACCACTTCCACGAGCCGCTGGGCGTTGTCGGCCAGATCATTCCCTGGAATTTCCCGATCCTGATGGCGGTGTGGAAGCTGGCCCCGGCGCTGGCGGCGGGCAATTGCGTGGTGCTGAAACCGGCTGAGCAGACGCCGGCCTCGATCATGGTGCTGATCGAACTGATCGGCGACCTGCTGCCGCCGGGCGTGGTGAATGTGGTCAATGGCTTCGGCCTGGAAGCGGGCAAGCCGCTGGCCTCGAACAAGCGTATCGCCAAGATCGCGTTCACGGGCGAAACCAGCACCGGCCGCCTGATCATGGGCTATGCCGCGCAGAACCTGATTCCGGTCACGCTCGAGCTGGGCGGCAAGTCGCCGAACATCTTTTTCGAAGACGTGATGGATGCCGACGACGACTTCTTCGACAAATGCCTGGAAGGCTTTGCCATGTTCGCGCTGAACCAGGGCGAAGTCTGTACCTGTCCGTCGCGTGTGCTGATCCAGGAATCGATCTACGACAAGTTCATCGACCGCGCCCTGGCGCGCGTGGCGGCCATCAAGCAGGGCAATCCGCTCGAATCCTCGACCATGCTCGGCGCCCAGGCTTCGCAGGAGCAGCTGGAAAAGATCCTGTCCTACCTCGACATCGGCAAGCAGGAGGGCGCCGAGGTGCTGGCCGGCGGCGAGCGCCATACCCTGCAAGGCGACATGAAAGAAGGCTATTTCGTGAAGCCGACCGTGTTCAAGGGTCACAACAAGATGCGCATCTTCCAGGAGGAGATCTTCGGACCGGTGGTGGCGGTGACCACCTTCCGCGACGAAGCCGACGCGCTGGCCATTGCCAACGACACCTTGTACGGCCTGGGCGCCGGGCTGTGGACACGCGACGGCAGCCGCGCCTTCCGCGTCGGTCGCGCCATCCAGGCCGGACGGGTCTGGACCAACTGCTACCACCTGTACCCGGCGCATGCGGCCTTTGGCGGCTACAAGCAATCGGGCATCGGGCGCGAAAACCACAAGATGATGCTCGACCATTACCAGCAAACGAAAAACCTGCTGGTCAGCTATAGCCCCAAGCCACTGGGCTTTTTCTGAACGGAGCGCGCCAGCCATGGCCAGCGAAGACGAATTGACGGACGGCGCCGCACCAGCCGCAGCCGCCGCGCCGGCGCGCGTGGTCGCCACCACGGCCGCGCTCGGGCTGATCGCCCAGCTGCGCGCGCGCCATGGCCCGCTGATGTTCTTCCAGTCCGGCGGCTGCTGCGACGGCAGCGCGCCGATGTGCTACCCGGTGGGCGAGTTCAGCGTCAGCGACACCGACGTGCGCCTTGGCGAACTCGACGGCGCGCCTTTCTACATGGGCGCCGAACAGTTCGCCTACTGGGAACATACCCAGTTGATTATCGATGTGGTCGCCGGCAACGGCGGCATGTTCTCGCTCGATAACGGCACCGGGCAACGCTTCCTGACCCGCTCGCGCCTGTTCAGCGACGCCGAACTGGCGCACTTGCCGCCCGCGCTCACAGGGGCGAACGCCTGACAACACAAAGGACACCATGAAAACCACAGCAGCCATCGCCTGGAAAGCCGGCGCGCCGCTCTCGATTGCCGAGGTCGACCTGGAAGGCCCGCGCGCGGGCGAAGTCCTGGTCGAGATCAAGGCCACCGGCATTTGCCACACCGATTACTACACCCTGTCGGGCGCCGACCCGGAAGGCATCTTCCCTGCCATCCTCGGCCACGAAGGCGCGGGCATCGTGCTGGAAACCGGGCCCGGCGTGACCTCGGTAAAGCCGGACGACCACGTAATCCCCTTGTACACGCCGGAGTGCCGGCAGTGCAAGTTCTGTCTCTCGCGCAAGACCAACCTGTGCCAGGCGATCCGCGCGACGCAGGGACGCGGCCTGATGCCCGACGCCACCTCGCGCTTCTCGCTCGACGGCCAGCAATTGTTCCACTACATGGGCACCTCGACCTTCTCGAACTACATCGTGGTGCCCGAGATCGCCCTCGCCAAAATCCGAGAGGATGCGCCTTTCGACAAGGCCTGCTACATCGGCTGCGGCGTGACCACCGGCGTTGGCGCGGTGGTGTTCTCGGCCAAGGTGCAGGCCGGCGCCAACGTGGTCGTGTTCGGCCTGGGCGGCATCGGCCTGAACGTGATCCAGGGCGCGCGCATGGTCGGCGCCAATAAAATCATCGGCGTCGACATCAATCCGGGCCGGGTCGAGATCGCACGCAAGTTCGGCATGACCGACTTCGTGAACCCGACGCAAGTGGACAACATCGTGGATCACATCGTGCAATTGACCGACGGCGGCGCCGACTTCAGCTTCGAGTGCATCGGCAACACCACCGTGATGCGCCAGGCGCTCGAATGCACGCACAAGGGCTGGGGCCAATCCTTCATCATCGGCGTCGCCGCAGCGGGGCAGGAAATTTCTACGCGCCCTTTCCAGCTGGTCACGGGACGCGAATGGAAGGGCTCGGCCTTTGGCGGCGCGCGCGGCCGCACCGATGTGCCGAAGATCGTCGACTGGTACATGGACGGCAAGATCAACATCGACGACCTGATCACCCACACCTTGCCGCTCGAACGCATCAACGAGGGCTTCGAGCTGATGAAGAGCGGACAGTCGATCCGCTCGGTGGTGCTGTACTGAGCTTGTACCGCGTTTTACTGAACGACCAGGCAATCCGAACCCAACGACACGGAGAGACAACCATGAACGATCCAGTGATGAGCGGCAGGGTCAAGATCCATCCCGCCGTCGATAACGGCATCGCCCAGGCCACGCCTGGCTTTGCCGGCGGCACATTGACCTGCCTGTGCAGCAGCAATCCGGTGACAGTCGAGATAACGAGCCAGGTCGCGCACAACCACGTGTGCGGCTGTACCAAGTGCTGGAAGCCGGACGGCTCGCTGTTCTCGCAGGTGGCCGTGGTCGGCCGCGACAACGTGGCCGTCACCGCCAACGAAGACAAGCTGCAGGTGGTCGACGAAAGCGCCACCATCCAGCGCCATGCCTGCCGCGACTGCGGCGTGCACATGGTTGGGCGCATCGAGAACAAGGGCCACGCCTTCTATGGGCTCGACTTCGTGCATACCGAGCTGTCGAAGGAAAAGGGCTGGTCGGCGCCGGAATTCGCGGCGTTTGTCTCGTCGATCATCGAATCGGGCGCGCGCCCGGAAAACATGGGGGCTGTGCGTGCGCGCCTGAACGAGATCGGCCTGCCGCCCTACGACGCCTTGTCGCCGCCGCTGATGGATGCGATCTCGGCCCACGTGGCCAGGACGCGCGGCGTGCTGCAGGATGCATAGGCCACCGGAGAAACATGCATGAAGCGATTCTTCCTGTTGATGCTGCCGGCGGTATTGGCAACGCCGCTGGCGGTGCACGCCCACGACTATCCGACCAGCGGCCGCGTCGAGTACGTGCTCGAGTGCATGCAGAAGCACGACAGCAAGTACGAGTACCTCTACAAATGTTCCTGCGTCATCGACCACATCGCCAGGCAGATGTCCTATGACGAGTACGTGACGATGTCGACGGCCTTGCGCAACCAGGCCATGGCCGGCGAGCGTGGCGCGCTGTTCCGCGATCCCGCCCCGGTGAAGGAAATGGCCAGCAAGTACAAGGCGCTCCAGGCCAGCGCCGACAAGGCCTGCTACGTGCCGCAACGCTGACGCAAACGGCCGGCGCTGCGCCATGCATGGCACAGCGCCGGGACAGTGCCGGCGGGGACTGTCACGAATCTGAACAGGGGCGATGGTGGCAACAGGCAGATGCGGACACAGGTGCGGACACCGATGCGAGGCCCGCGGCAGGCACAGCGCGGGCGCAGCGAAGGCGGATCGAGGTGGCGCGGCGGCAAGCGGCAGGATTGCAGCAGTTGGCACGTTCCGTGCTGTGGAGAGGATGGGGCATCCCGCCAGGTCGAGGTTGTTTGAGGCCGCAGGAAATGGCCACCAATAAAAACCATAGGAGACTTACCATGTCATTCCCAACAAGACTCATCCGCTGGTTGCCGTGTCTGGCGCTCCTTGCCGGACCGGCGCTGGGGGCCAATTCCGATGTGGAGCAATTGACCAAGGACCCGAAGAACTGGGCCATGCAATCCGGAAATTTTGCCAACCACCGGTACAGCGAACTCAAGCAAATCAACAGCAAGAACGCCAAGGATCTGCAGGTGGCCTGGACCTTCTCCACCGGCGTGCTGCGCGGCCACGAAGGCGGCCCGCTGGTGATCGGCGACACCATGTACATCCACAGTCCCTTCCCGAACAAGGTGTTCGCGATCGCGCTGGAAGACCAGGCCATTCGCTGGAAGTACGAGCCCAAGCAAGACCCGACCGTGATCCCGGTGATGTGCTGCGACACCGTCAACCGCGGCGTGGCCTATGCCAACGGCAAGATCTTCCTGCAGCAGGCCGATACCACGCTGGTGGCGCTGGACGCCAAGACCGGCGCCGAACTCTGGAAAGTGAAAGTCGGCGATCCGAAGATCGGCGAAACCACGACCAACACGCCGCACGTGTTCAAGGACAAGGTCATCACCGGCATCAGCGGCGGCGAATTCGGCGTGCGCGGGCGCATCACTGCGCACGACATGAATACCGGCAAGGTGCTGTGGAAAGCCTATAGCACGGGGCCCGACAACGAGTTGCTGGTCGACCCGGCGAAAACCATGACCTGGACGAACGGCAAGATGGCGCCGATCGGTCCGGATTCCTCGCTGAAAAGCTGGCAGGGCGACCAGTGGAAACTGGGCGGCGGCACCACCTGGGGCTGGTACAGCTACGACCCGGCCCTGAACCTGGTCTACTACGGCACCGGCAACCCGAGCACCTGGAATCCGCGCCAGCGTCCCGGCGACAACAAATGGTCGATGACCATCTTCGCACGCGACCTCGATACCGGGCAGGCGAAATGGGTCTACCAGATGACGCCGCACGACGAGTGGGACTATGACGGCGTGAACGAAATGATCCTGGCCGACATGAAGGTCAAGGGCCAGGCCCGCAAGGCCCTGGTGCACTTCGACCGCAACGGCTTCGCCTACACGCTCGACCGCGTGACCGGCGAACTGCTGGTGGCCGAGAAATTCGATCCGAAGGTCAATTGGGCGACCCACATCGACATGAAGAGCGGCCGCCCGCAAGTGGTGGCAAAGTACAGTACCGACAAGAACGGGCCGGACGTCAACTCGAAGGGCATCTGCCCGTCGGCGCTGGGCACCAAGGACCAGCAGCCAGCTACCTACTCGCGCAAGACCGGCCTGTTCTACGTGCCGACCAACCATGTCTGCATGGACTACGAGCCCTTCCAGATCGAGTACACGGCCGGCCAGCCGTATGTCGGCTCGACCCTGTCGATGTATGCGGCGCCAGGCAGCCATGGCGGGCTGGGCAATTTCATCGCATTCGACGCCGGCACCGGCAAGATCGTCTGGTCCAAGCCCGAGAAATTCTCGGTATGGAGCGGGGCGCTGTCCACCGCCGGCGACGTGGTGTTCTACGGCACTCTCGAAGGCCACATCAAGGCGGTCGACCACAACGGCAAGGAGCTGTGGAAGTTCAAGACCCCGTCCGGCATCATCGGCAACGTCCATACCTGGGAATACAAGGGCAAGCAATACATCGGGGTCCTGTCGGGCATCGGCGGCTGGGCCGGCATCGGCCTGGCGGCGGGGCTGACCAAGGGCACCGAGGGCCTGGGCGCGGTGGGCGGCTACAAGGACCTGGCCAAGTATACCGAGCTGGGAGGCGTGCTGACGGTGTTCGCGCTGCCGAACCGCTAGTCGGACATTCCGCGCCGCGCCGCGCCGCGCGGATGGCGCGTAGTTTGCGCGTAGTTTGCGTGTTGTTGGCGTCTTTGGCGTGCCGCTGCGCCTGACCGCTGCCGCACGCTTCGATGAACACCGGGCCAGGTGGCCGGCCGCACGATGCCGGCCGCCGCCGCCCTGCCTTGCCAGGAATCGAGATGAAGACATTCATGAAGCGGGCGCTGCTTGCCGCCCTGTGCTGGTCCGTGGGCGCGTTGATGCTGGTGCTGCCTGGCATGGCGCTGGCCGGCGACACCGCGCCGTACAAGGTTGCCGAGGGTAACAAGGTCGATGCCCAGACCCTGAGCGGCTGGAAAACCTGGCGCGCCATGGCCTGCGAACGCTGCCATGGCGCGGCCCAGGAAGGCATGGTCGGGCCTTCGCTGGTCGACAGCCTGAAGGTGCTGAGCAAGGACCAGTTCAAGGTCGTCGTGCTGAAGGGCCGCATCGAAAAGGGCATGCCGAACTTTGATGGCAGCAAGATGGTGACCGAAAACATCGATAGCCTCTACGCCTACCTGAAAGGACGGTCCGACGGCGCGATCGAGCCGGGCCGGCTGCAGGAGATCGGCAAATGAGGCGCTGGCCTGTCCTCGCTGCGCTGGCCGGTTTGCTGGCGAGCCTGGCCGCGCCGGCTGCGGCCCAGCAGCCTGAGCCGCCCCAATCGGCCCAACCGGCGCAATCCGCGCAATCCGCACAATCGGCCCAGCCGCCTCAATCGGCGCAACCGGCACAATCACCGCAATCCGGCGCGGCCGGGGCGCCGGGCGCGGACAAGGTCTTGCGGGTCTGCCAGGACCCGAACAACCTGCCGCTCTCGAACCGGGCCGGGGAAGGTTTCGAGAACAAGATCGCGGCCCTGTTCGCCCAGCAACTGGGCTGGAAACTGGAACACACCTGGTTCCCGCAGCGCATGGGCTTCATCCGGAATACCCTGCGTGCCAGGGAGGAGCATGCCGAGCGCTTCAAGTGCGACCTCGTCACCGGCATCGCGCGCGGCTTCGACCTGGCCGCGAACACCCATTCCTACTACCGCTCCAGCTACGCCATGGCCTATGTCAAAGGCCATGGCCTGGACAAGGTGCGCACCCTGGACGACCTGCTCGCGCTCGATGCGGGGCAGCGCAAGAAACTGCGGATCGGCGCGTTTGCCGGCTCCCCGGTCACCGAGTGGCTGCTGCAGAATGGCTTGATGGAGCAGGTGAACTGGTACCAGAGCCAGACCGGCGACGCCGAGCAATATCCGGGGGAGATAGTCGAGAAGGACCTGGCCAGCGGCAAGATCGACGTTGCCTTTGCCTGGGGGCCGATCGCCGGCTATTTCGCCAAGAAGGCGCGCACCGAACCGATCCTCGCCATTGCGCTGCAATCGCGCCCGGGAATGAAGTTCGATTTCGAGATCGCCATGGGCGTACGCCATGCCGACAAGGATTTTCGCCAGCTGATCGACAAGCTGATCGACGCCAACCTGGGCAAGATCCAGGCGATCCTCGAAGACTACGGCGTGCCGCTGGCGGCGCTGCCGCCGCCGGCGCCACCCCTGCCGCCCGGAAATGCCCCACCTTGAGGACGCCATGATCCGCCTCCAGCCACAGCGCGCCAGGAGCGCGGGGCCGCGCCATGGCGTGCGCGCCCGGGTGCCGTCCCTCGCCGCCGGCGTTTTTCCGGTGCTCCGCAAACTGGCCGTGCTGGCCGTGCTCGCTGTACTGGGCCCTGGCCTGGTACAGGCCCAGCCGGTGTCGCCGGCCGAGGTCCTGCTGTTCGAGACCGACCACCTGGCGCGCACCAAGGCGCCGGCGGTGCTGTCCTATGATTTCCGCAAGCTCAGCAATATCGAGCCGGGATTCACCGACACGGTCGAACTCGAGCTGGCGAAACAAAACGGGCACATGCATGCGCGCCTGCGCTTTCTTTCCGGGGCGCGCAAGCGCGAACTGCCCGACCTCGACGACGCCCACGGCAACCCGGTCCTGCTCGGCTTCCTGGAGCACGATATCGCGGAGATGAAACGCCTGACCGGCGGCTCCGCGACCTATTTCCGCAAACGGATCCGGATGGCGCTGGCGAACACGGCCCAGCTGGGCAAGCAAACCATCCAGTTCCAGGGCAAACCCCTGGCGGCCCAGGTTGTGCGCATCCAGCCCTACCTGGACGACCCGCTGCACACGCGCTTCGAAGCCTATGTGCACAAGACCTATACCTTCATCCTGAGCGATGCGGTACCGGGCGGCGTCTACCAGCTGTCGACCTCGCTGGGGCCAGGCAATGGCCGCACCATCAATGCGGTGGCGGTGGCGGACTCGGCCAAGGGCGTTCCGTCCGGCGCGCTGGCCGACGCGCGGGTGGCCAAGCGTGCTGAGGGTCCTGCCGCCGGGAAGGAGGGGCAGGGACCGGGCGGCGCGCGCACCGGCGCCCCATCGATCGACGAGACACTTACCCTGGTCGGGGTTGCCGAACCGAAGCGCTAAGCCTGGCGAGACAGCAGGCCGGACACATCCTCACCGGAGCAACCCATGGCGCGCTTGAAAGTCCTGGCATTCGATTACGCCATCGCCGGCGGTCCGGATGCCCGTGCGGTGCCCTGTGCGCTGGCGCAGCAGGGCGGCATGCTGCTCCAGGCCCTGCTGGCCGACCTCGGCGCCGTGCCGGAGGTCGACCTGCATACCATGCCGGTGGCCGGTGAGGCCGGATGGAACGGGGACGCGGCGCCCGGCGGCCAGGCCTTCGGCCAGCGTCTCGCCGACAGCGTGCAGGCGGCCGACGCGGTCTGGCCGCTGGCGCTGGAGACCGAAGGTGTGCTGGAGGGCTTGTCGCGCGACATCCTGCGCGGCAAGCGGGTGCTGCTGGGCAGCGCACCGGGCGCCGTGCATGTTGCCGCCAGCAAGCGCGAGATGGCGCGTGCGCTGCGCGCGGCAGGCGTCCCGGCCGTCCCCACCTACAGCCCGCATGCGAGCCTGCCGCAAGCGCAGGGCGCCTGGGTCGTCAAACCCGACGATGGCGCCGGCTGCCTCGACACCCGCCTGTTCAGCGACCGGGCAGCCGCGCTGGCCCATATTCGTGCGCATGCCGGACAGGATTATGTGCTGCAGCCCTTCGTGGCAGGCGAGCTGGGCAGCTTGTCCCTGCTCTGCTGCGACGGCAAGGCCTGGGTCTTGTCCTGCAACCGCGAGCGCGTGGCCGTGCGCGACAACCGCTTTCATTTTCTCGGCAGCACCGTGAACGGCCTGGCCGACGCCAACGGCGCACTGGCCGGCCTGGCGCAGCAGGTGGCGGCGGCCCTGCCCACGCTGTGGGGCTATGTGGGCGTGGATTTCATCCGCAGCGCCGCCGGCGCCGTGGTGCTCGACGTGAACCCGCGCCTGACGGCAGCCTATGCCGGCCTGCACGCCTCGCTCGGCTGCAACCCCGCCGCCCTGGTCATCGATTTGCTGAAAGGGCCGGCTGCGCTGCAGGCCGCACCGCTGTCCATCACGCGGCGGCGCGCGGTCAGCGTCGATGTCGACAGTTTCGGCCAGGCCTGAGCTCCCACCGTGCCGTGCCCTGCGGGGCGGCCGTCTATTTGATCACCACGCCCCAGGGCAGCTTGCCGACCGGGATGTCGCGCAACTTGGTGCGGCTGGCCGTGTCGATCACCGAGACATTGTTGCTGCGTCCATTGGCCACGTACAGTTTCTTCCCGTCCGGCGTGAGAGCCATGTTCCAGGGGCGCTGGCCGACTGGAATCGTGGCCACGACCTGGTTGCTGGCGGTGTCGATCACCGACACGTTGGCGTCGCCGCCGTTCGACACATACACCTGGCGGCCGTCCGGATGCACGGCGATCCCGTTGGCGCGCAGTCCGGCCTTGATGCGGGCGACGATCGCGTGGCTGCGCGTGTCGATGACGAAGACTTCATTCGCGTTTTCGGTGGCGACGTAGGCGCGGCTGCTGTCGGGCAGGAAGCCGATGCCGCGCGGACGGGCGCCGACCGCCACCTGGGCCACCTGCTTGCGGCTGGCGAAATCGATAATGTCGACGGCGTCGCCTTCCTCGGCGCTGACAAACAGCAGGCGCCCGTTCGGGCTGAACACCGCATGCTCGGGATTCTTGCCATGCACCCCGATCGCGAACGCCAGTTTCCGGGTGCGGGTGTCGGTCACCGCGATCTCGTTCTTGCCCTCGATGGCCGCCACCACCCAGCGCCCGTCCGGCGAGATCGACACGCCTTCCGGGGATTCGCCCAGGGCCACGGCCGCGCCAGGCTTGCGCGTATCCAGGTCGATCACCTGCAGACGGTTGTTCGGCTGGTCGCTGACATACAGCCAGCGCCCGTCCGCACCGACAGCCAGGCCGCGTGGCTTGGTCCCGCCCGGCATCTCGCCGATTACCTGGTCGTTTGCGGTATCGATCACGGAAATCGTGCCGCTGCCTTCGTTCGGCACATAGGCGAAGGGAGCGGCCAGCAGCGCGGACGGCAGCGCGGCGGCGAGGGCGGCGGCAGCCGCAAAAGCGGCCAGGGTTGCACGGCGTGCCAGCACGGCATGCGCGATGCGGCGGATGGGCGGTTTGGTCATGCATTCTCCACGGACGGGTTGAACGGCTGGGCATGTGGACAGCGTGTCTGGTGCGGCATCGGGCACCGGCGCCAGTACCGGTGCCGGTTCAGCGGGCAAGACAGCACAGCTGCGGTGCAGCCGCGCGGGTTCAGTGAAACAAAGCCTTGTCGGGGTGCTGGATGTTCAGGCGCTGCAGCTTGCGGTACAGGGTGTTCCGGCTGATGTTGAGTTCGCGTGCGACGCCGCTCATGTTCCAGCCGTGGCGTTCCAGCGCCTGTTGCAGCACGGCGCGTTCCGCGCTTTCGAGTGCCGTCAGCGCGTGATCCGGCGTCGCGCCTGCCGCTGCACCGTTCGATACAATGCCTGAAGCAAGGCCGGAAGGTATGCCGGCCGGTAGACCGCCTGCCATAGCGTCGCCCGTACCGGAGGAGGACACCAGCGACGGTTCCTGCGCGGCGTCATCGAGGTCGAGCCGGTACTCCGGCGGCAAGTCGTCCAGGCCGAGGCACTCCGTTTCGCGCAACGCGATCATGCTGCGTAGCAGGTGGCGCAGCTGGCGCACATTACCGGGCCAGCGCAGCCGGTCCAGCGCCGCCAGCAAGGGCGCGTCGAGCGATATCACGCTGTCTTCTTCGCTTTCCTGCGCCACCAGGTGGGCGATCAGGGCGCGGCGGTCGGCACGCTCGCGCAGCGGCGGCAAGCGCAGCGTGACGCCTTGCAGCCGGTAGTACAGGTCTTCGCGGAATTCGCCGGCCGCGATTTTTTTGCCCAGGTCGCAGTGGGTGGCGCTGACCAGGCGGATGTCGAGCTTCACCGGCGCTTCGCCGCCAAGCGGCACCACTTCGCGCTCCTCGAGCACGCGCAGGAGCCGCCCTTGCAGCGTAAACGGCATGTCGCCGATCTCGTCGAGGAAGAGGGTCCCGCCGTTTGCCTGCAGCAGCTTGCCGCGCTGGCCATCCTTGCTGGCGCCGGTGAACGCGCCCGAGCGGTAACCGAAGAGTTCGCTTTCGATCAGGGATTCGGGAATCGATGCGCAATTGATCGCCACGAAAGGCCGGGAGGCGCGCGGACCGGATAAATGCATGGCGCGCGCGAACACTTCCTTGCCGGTGCCGGTTTCGCCCAGCAGTACGGTCGCTACGTTGCGCTCGGCGATGCGGCGCGCGGTGGCGACATGGCCGGCCATCACCGGGTCGCCGAACTGGACGGTGTCGAGCGGGCCGGGGGCGGCGTCGCCGGCGCCTGGGATGTGTGCACTGCGCGGCAAGCTGCGCAGGAGACTGCGGGACGCCGGGCGCATGCCGTTGGTGGCGACCGGCTGGTAGACCACGGCAAAGAAGCGCGCGCTGTTGCGCACTTCGAAAATCGGCACCGGGTGGAAGGCCCGGCGCACGCTGCTGTCGACCAGGCCGGGGAAGGTGACATTGAAGAGTTCGCCAATGTCGCGGCCGGCGATCTCGGACGGGCTGCCGAAGCCAAGCTGGAACAGGGCGCCGCGGCTGGCGGCAAGCACCTTGCCGTCCGGGCTGAGCGCAATCGCGCCTTCGTGCAGGGTGCCGACGAATTCGGGGCGGTTATGGAAACGCAGGATGTGGTCGTGGCGGAACTGGTGCAGGAAAACCCGGTTCTCGATCATTTGCACGGACATGCAGACCAGGGCCAGGGTGTGCTGCTGGGCCAGGCGCGATTCGCCGGACGCGTCGAGCACGCCGACCAGGTCGCCGTCGTGGTCGAAGATCGGCGCCGCCGCGCAACTGAGGCCGATATTGCGTGACAAATAATGCTCGTCGCGATGCACGGTGATCGGGCGCTGCTCGACCAGGCAGGTGCCCATGCCGTTGGTGCCCTGTACGCGCTCGCTCCAGACGGCGCCCTGGGCCAGCCCGGTCTTTGAGGCCGCATGGGTAAAGGCGGGGTCGCCGAAATAATTGAGGAGGACGCCCTCGCGGTCGGTCAGCATGATGGCGTAGCCGGAGCCGGCCAGCTGCTGGTAGAGATTCGCCATTTCGACCTTGGCGACGGCCTGGATATCGGCCAGGCGCGCCTGGCGTTCCTGCAATTCGACTGCGCCGACGACTTCGGGCTCGGCGCAGGTGCCCGGGTCGAGCTGGTAATCGTGAAGACATCGGATCCAGGAACGGGTAATCCGGTTGGCTGTCCCCGAATGGTCGCTACCGACGCGGTCCTGGACGACCGAACGGACACGCTTGACGTGTTCAACGGCAAACCTCGACATGTTGTCTCCTGGGTCCCACAACTGGCGCCATGAGCTGGCATGGCTGCAGTTACTTTATGGACTGTTTTTATGCGCTACACACCCCGAACGGATACAAGCATACACCCTGTCGTTGCAAATTGTCCGGCTAGTTTACGCCGCTCCGGGAGGAAGCGGCGACGCACATGGCGCGCGCCAGACCGGCGTCAGGAACAGGCCGAAGAGCGGGAACATCGACGAGTATCGGCGGTCATGCGCAAAAAACCAGCTAATCGAACTGTCAGGTTGCCGCCAGGCGCGATGGTCAGCGGTCACCCGCGACGCCGCTCGCACCGGCTGTGCCGCGGCCGATCGCCGATCTGCGGCACAATACGCGCATGATGTTGCCAATCCATAAAACGGGAAACGCATGAACGAACAGGTAGCAAGGCGGGTCGTGCTGGTGCGCGCCATCGAGACGGCCGACACCGGCCATGCCGTGCTGAGCGACGACGACCGCAAGTACGCCAGCCGCAGCGCGCGCGAGCTGGCGGCCTGGCAGGCGTCCGACAGCAACAGCGCCGTAACGCAAGACCATTTCCTGCAACAGCGTTCGGAACAGATCCTGAAGCGCCTGGCCGAGCGCATCCCGGCCTTCGCCGCGTTCCAGAAGCGCGCCATTGGCCTGCCCGGTTTCTGGGCGGCCTTGCCCGTGCTGGCCCTGTTTGCCGGCGCCGTGCTGGACCGGATTGCCGACCCGCATCGCGTCGATTTGCTGTCGGCGCCGCTGCTGTTCATCGTCGGCTGGAACCTGCTCGTGTACCTGGCGCTGCTGGTGTGGGCGCTGCTTCCCCGTGCACGGTCCGCCGGGAAAGACAGTCACGGCTTGCTGCGCCGCCTGAGCGTGGGCAAGGCTGCGGCGCCGCGCAAGCTGCCGGCGCCGCTGGCCACGGGCCTGGGCAATTTCATGGCGGAATGGGCCCAGCTGAGCGAACCGCTGACGCGCGCGCGCCTGTCGCGCACGGTGCACCTGTCGGCCGCCGCGTTCGCGCTCGGCGCCGTGGCCTCGCTGTACGCGCGCGGCCTGCTGACCCAGTACGCCGCCGGCTGGGAAAGCACCTTCCTCGACGCCATCCAGGTACACACCCTGCTGTCCTGGCTGTTTACCCCGGCCTTGACCGTATTCTCTTTCCTGCAGGGTTTTACGCTGGCCGATATCGAGGCGCTGCGCTTCGGCGTGCATGCGGGCGCCAACGCAAGCGGCGTGGGCCTGGCCGCCACAGCGCCCGGGACGGCTGACGCGGTGCTTGCCAGTGGCGCCGGCGCCGGTGAGCGCTGGGTCCACCTGTACGGCGCCACCATCCTGCTGCTGGTGATTCTGCCGCGCCTGGTCCTGGCCGGCTTTGCCAGTCTGCGCGCGGCCCGCCTGGTGCGGCGCTTCCCGCTCGACCTCGAACACCCTTATTTCCGCAAGCTGGCCGACAGCATCGGCGCAGGCACTCCGGCCGTGCTGCGTGTGCTGCCCTACAGCTTCACCCTCGACGAAGCGCGCGACCGCGGCTTGTGGGCGGTGGCCGCGATGGCGCTGGGCGCCCAGGCGCGCGTGCTGCTGCGTCCCTCGGTGCCGTATGGCGAAGAGCCGAAGGAGGCCTTGCACGAGGCGCTGCAGGGCGGCGGCTTCGATGACCCCGGCGTCACGGTGACCGCCGCCCTGTTCAACCTCGCGGCCACCCCGGAAAAGGAAAACCATGGCGCCTTCCTCGATTACCTCGGCCGCAACAGCAAGCGCGGTGTGGCGGTGCTGCTCGACGAATCGGGCATGCTGGAACGCGCAGGCGGCCAGGGCGGCGCCGATGCGCGCATCCAGGAACGCATCGCGTTGTGGCGCCAGTTCTGCAGCTTCCACGGCGCCGCCGCCACGGTGGTGAACCTCCTGCAACCCGAGCGCCACCCAATCGAACTCGGCGCCGGCCTGGCCTTGCCGGAGCTGCGATGAACGAGACGCCGGTAAAAATCCAGTTCGCGCTGGTATCGCATACGAATAACGGCAAGACCACGCTGGCCCGTACCATGACAGGTACGGACGTGGGCGAGGTGCGCGACGCCGCCCACGTGACCACTTTTGCCGAGGCCCATCCTTTGCTGGCCAGCCCGGCCGGCGATACCCTGCTGCTATGGGATACCCCCGGCTTTGGCGATTCCGTGCGTTTGCTGAAGCGCCTGGCCATGGCGGGCAACCCGATTGGCTGGTTCTTGCGTGAAGTGTTCGACCGCTACCGCGACCGTCCGTTCTGGCTGAGTCAACAGGCTTTGCGCGCGGCCAAGGACGAGGCGGATATCGTGCTTTACCTCGTCAATTCCGCGGAACCTCCGGGCGACGCCGGCTATCTACCAGCAGAGATGAACATCCTCGCATGGTTGGGCAAGCCGGTCGTCGTGCTGCTCAACGGAACGGGGCCACCTCGCCCGGGCGCACAGGCCGATGCCGAAGGGCGGCAGTGGAAGCAGCACCTGGCACGCTTCCCCGTGGTACGCGAAGTGTTGGCGCTGGACGCGTTTGCACGTTGCTGGGTGCACGAGCATGTGTTCTACGAAGCGGTGGCGCCGCTGGTCGAGCCGGGCAAGCAAACCGGCTACGCCCGCTTGCGCGCCGCGTGGGAGGCCGATAACCGCCGGCGCTACGCCAGCGCCCTGCGCATGACGGCCGAGCAGGTCGCGAGCGCCGTGCGCGACAGCGAGCCGGTGCCCGAGGCGGGCGGCGGCATGGTGCGCAGCGCGCTCAAGGCCATCGGCCTGGGCAAGGACGAGCAGCGGCGGCAGGAGGCGGCAATGGCGGCGCTGGTCGCGCGCCTGAATGGGGAGATCAACAAGACGACAATGCGCATGCTGGTGTTGCACAAGGTCGATCCGGGCGAGGCGGAAACGATCAACACCCGTGTGCGCGAAAACTTCGCCGTGCGGGCGCCGATCGATCGCACCCAGGCCGGGCTGCTGGGCGCGGTGGTGTCGGGAGCGGCGACCGGGCTGTCGGCCGACCTGATGGCGGGCGGACTCACGCTCGGCGGCGGAGCCCTGCTGGGGGCGCTTGTCGGCGGGCTGACGGCGGCCGGCGCCGCCTGGGGCTTCAACCAGCGCGCCGACCGGAACGAGGCGGCGGTGCAGTTTGCAGACGCCTTCCTGCAAACGCTGCTGGTGGGCGCCGTGCTGCGCTACCTGGCTGTCGCCCACTTTGGCCGTGGGCGCGGCAATTACGTGGCAAGCGAGGCGCCGGCGTTCTGGCAGGCGGAGGTCGAGGCGGCGCTGCAGGCCCACGGCGGCGATTTGCCTGCGCTATGGCGTGCCGTGCGCGCCGCCCCGGGTATCGAGGCGGCGCTGGAGAGCGTCAACCTTGTCGTCAGGCCGGTGACCGACGCCACCCTGGCCAGGCTGTATCCGGGCGTCCAGCTAAGCGGAGACCAGCCAGCGGCCGGGGACCAGCCTGGGTTCAATGGCCAGCCTGGGGCCGAGGGACAGTTCGGGGCCGGGGGCCAGCCCGAGCCGGTCAGCGGAACTGGTACTGCGCGCTGAGGCCCAGCACCCAGTTGCGGCCGAGCGCCGGCTCGTAGAAGCGGCGGTTGCTGTCGCCAACGATCACGGAGCCGATGTAGTCGCGGTCGAACAGGTTGTTCAGACGTGCGAACTGCTTGAAGCGCCACTGGCCGACTTCCTGGCGCGCCTGCACGCGTGCGTTGACGATGCCGTAGCCCGGCGCCGGCGTGGCGGTGTTGGCGTCGTCCGGGTGCACTTTGGCGGTGGCAAGCGTTTCCAGCGCGGCGTTCAGCTTGCCGTCGCTTGCTGTCCAGCCGAGTTCACCGTACAGGCTGGCGCGCGGTATGCCAGGCAGGCGGTTGCCGGCAGGGATGCTGCCAAAACCGTCTTCATACACGGCGCGCAGCACATTCGCGGCCACGCGCGCGTTCAGGCCGCGGCCAAAGCGGGTGTCGAACGACAATTCCATGCCGCGGCGCAGGGTTTCGCCGGCATTGCGGTAGCTGGTGCGACCGCCGCTCGACACGTCGACGGTCAGTTCGCCATCGGTGCGGACCTGAAATACGGTCAGGTCGAGGCGGCTATCGGCGCCCAGCATGGTCTTCAGTCCGGCCTCGAGGTTGGTGCTGCGGCTGGGGCGCAAATTGAAATTGAAGCCGCCGCCGCTGCCTGAATAGAAGAGCTCGTTCAGCGTCGGCGTTTCGAAACCCCGCGCGGCGCTGGCATACACATTCAGGCTGGGCGTCAGCTTATAGAGCACGCCGAGCACTGGGGCGGTCCCGCTGTAGTCGACGCCGCCGCTGTCGTTGCCGTTGGCGAGGAAATCGTCGCTCACGTCTACCTCCAGCGAGGTGCGGCGCACGCCGGCGCTAAGTACCCACTGGCCTTGTTCCCATTCCGCTTGCACATACGGATCGACGCTGGACAGGTCATTCTGTTCGTCGCGGCGCAGGCGGCCGCGTACGCCGAACTGGTCGCCGACGTAGTTCTCGTAGCCCTGGCGCGAATCCTTCGAGCTGGCATATTCCAGGCCCACGGTCGTGCGCAAGGTGCCGCCGGCAAGTTTGCGTACGTCGCGCCAGTTGAGGTCGACGCCATGGAAGTCGCGGTCGAAGTCGACCACGCCGCCGGAATGGGTGGCCGGCGCCTGGAAAGCGCGCGAGAAGGACTGGTACTGGATGACTTCGCGGTTGCCGCCGTACACGGTCAGCTGGAGCCGGTTGGCGCCGAAGTTCTGCTGCCACTGCAGGCCGGCTTGCTGGTGGTCGATGCTCTTGCGCGTGTCGTAGCGGTCGGCAAAGGTGCGCTGCGGCGACTGCGTATCGGTGGTGTCGATCTCGCCGGCGCGCGGATCGCGTTGGAAGGTCGCCCAGGTAATGCCAAGCGGATCCTGGGTATCGCGCTGGTGCAGCGCGTTGCCGATGAAGGTCAGCTTGCCGTCCTTGGAGATGGGCACTGTCAGCTTGCCATAAGCCTGCTCGCGCGTGGCCGCACTGTGGGCACGGTAGCCGTCGGTCTCGAAGCGCGAGGCATCCAGCACGTAGCCGACCTGGCCGGCTTGGCCTGCTGCATTCATGTCGAGCTTGCGCATGCCGTCGCTGCCGGCGACAGCGCTGAATTCAACTTCCGGCGGTCCCTTGCCGTCGCGCGTAAAGAGTTGCACCACGCCGCCAGAATGGTTGCCGTACAGCGCGGAGAAAGGACCACGTAGCACTTCGATGCGCTCCGCCATGTCCAGGTTGAAGGTGGCTGCCTGGCCCTGGCCATCCGGCATGGTCGCAGGGATGCCGTCGGTAATCAGGCGGACCCCGCGCACGCCGAACGCGGACCGGGCGCCAAAGCCGCGCGAGGAAATCTGCAGATCCTGCGCATAATTCTGGCGGTTCTGGACCACGACGCCGGGAATAGCAACCAATGCTTCAGACAAATTGACCCGTGGCTGGTTATCGCGGATGCGCGCCGCATCCACGACGTCGATCGCAGCAGGGAGGTCGAAGCTGGCCTGTTCCGCACGGCTGCCGGTCACGACCACGACTTGCGACGGAGCGAGTGGCTGGTCGGGCATCTCGGCGTAGGCGGACGCAGTAAGGGAAGCCAGCAGTGCCGGAACGAGTTTGAGACGGGCGGGGCAGGTAAGCATTGCAGAATTGGTATGTTGATGAGCTGGCAATCATAGTATGTCTTGCCCGGCTAGGCCGCTTCGATTGCGGCAG
>Ga0265780_10002664_pt1 | contig 23984 bp, 32 predicted proteins | sample P1T30metagenome_FD_192432 | JGI IMG/M metagenome (GOLD analysis project Ga0265780, IMG submission 192432) | Plant litter microbial communities from East Loma Ridge, Irvine, California - P1 T30 | ecosystem: Environmental > Terrestrial > Plant litter > Unclassified | place: USA: California... | reverse complement strand
AAAAGGACATGACTACGTACGGAGATGAGTGCTCATTCGGCGGTGGCAAGACTCTGAGAGAGGGTATGGGACAGGCAGGAGGTCGTTCTGATGCCGAATGCCTTGACACCGTCATCACTAATGCGCTCATCGTCGACTGGACTGGCATCTTCAAGGCTGATATTGGCATCAAGGACGGCCTCATTGTCGGCATTGGAAAAGCCGGCAACCCAGACGTCATGGACGGTGTAGACCCAGACTTGGTGGTAGGATCATGTACGGATGTGATAGCTAGCGAGGGAAGCATTGTGACAGCTGGTGGTTTTGACACGCATATCCACTTCATTTGCCCACAACAGGCGCAAGAAGCTATAGCTTCGGGCATAACCACCATGTTGGGTGGTGGGACCGGGCCAAGGTGCGTACTTCACTTTGGCACACGACACATTGATGCTGATACCGAAGCAGCACCGGTACAAACGCAACCACATGTACCCCGGGTAAAACGCACATCAGGCAGATGCTACAAGCTATTGATGAGCTGCCACTAAACTACGGCATCACTGGCAAAGGCAACGATTCTGACCTGGGCCCTCTTCGCGAACAAGCGGAAGCTGGTGTTTGTGGACTCAAGCTACATGAAGATTGGGGGACGACACCGGCAGCTATTGATGCTTGTCTGACCGTATGCGACGAGTACGATATCCAAACCCTAATCCACACGGACACGCTTAATGAGTCTGGCTTCGTCGAACAAACCATCGCAGCCTTTAAAAACCGCACCATCCACACTTACCACACCGAAGGCGCAGGCGGCGGTCATGCTCCCGACATCATCAGCGTCGTCGAGCATGACAACGTGCTTCCTTCATCAACGAATCCTACCCGTCCATACACGCGCAACACCCTAGACGAACATCTCGACATGTTGATGGTATGTCACCACCTTTCGCGCAACATCCCCGAAGACGTCGCGTTCGCGGAATCCCGTATCCGCGCTGAAACCATCGCTGCCGAAGACGTGCTGCACGACCTCGGTGCCATCTCCATGATGTCCTCCGACTCGCAAGCGATGGGCCGCTGCGGCGAAGTCATCCTGCGTACCTGGAACACAGCACACAAGAACAAGGTTCAACGCGGCACGCTCAAGGAAGACGAAGGTACCGATGCCGACAACTTCCGTGTGAAGCGCTACATCAGTAAATACACTGTCAACCCGGCCATTGCACAGGGCATGGGCCATGTGATTGGCAGCGTGGAAGTGGGCAAACTCGCAGATCTGGTGCTGTGGAAACCAGCAAATTTCGGTGTCAAGCCTAAGTTGGTGGTCAAGAGTGGGTGGTGTAGTTATGCTCAGATGGTATTTTCCCTTCCCTCCCCTTCCTTTCCCTTGATTTTCGCATGCTAACTCCACCAGGGCGATCCAAATGCCTCCATACCCACGGTCGAACCTATCCTCATGCGCCCCATGTTCGCCCCTCTAGTTCCCTCCTCCAGTGTAACCTTTGTGTCAAAAGCGTCCATCGACTCGGGTGTCATAGACAGCTACAAGCTGCGCAAGCGCATCGAGCCCGTCAAGAATTGCCGCACGATTGGCAAGAGAGATATGAAGTTCAACGATACCCGACCGAAGATGACAGTGGACCCGGAAACGTATCGCGTTGAGGCAGATGGCATGTGGTGTACGGCTGAACCGGCCGAGGAGTTGCCGTTGACGCAGGGATATTTTGTTTATTAGAGTCAGGGGTGAAGGGGAAGAATGAAATGAACTATCGGCACACGTAGGAACTTGTCCTTTGCGCCCATTCTGGTCACGGTATTTTCCTGCTCTAAAACCCCGAGCAATTGGCAGATGTTCTACAACGTAACTTACAAGGGCCAAGGTGAAAGCCTGATTATCTAGAGTAGAAGTTGTAATATTGCAGCTATCTACACATGCACATGGCCGAATCGCAAGACCGGCAAGATATCCGTTTCACTCGCGTGAATGTATTGCTGGTGTTACATCTCCTCAGCTCTTCGGACTAACCTCTCTTCACCATTTCCACAGTGGAAGTGAAAATATAAACGCGACCCAAAGGTTATAGAAACGAAATGAAACCTTGTCTTCTTTCGCGGTGCGGCGGAGAACGAATCGTCCTCCAATGAGGAGACCGAGACCGGTTGATACAACAAGTACACCGATGCGCAGCTTCCAGAACGACGCACAAAGATAGGACCACATTACGACAAAAGCAGCAATCGTGTATCTCGCCGAGGCGTCGCCGATGACGAGAGGAACTGTCCATCGTGAACGCATAGAGTCTCCTTCTTGGTCACCCATGTCCTGTGCTTGAATCGTTGTGAATATGACCAGGCCAAGAACGAGTAGCCATTGATGGGTTGTGTGTGAAAACGTGTGGATGCTCTTTTCCAACATGACTTCGAGCGCGCCCGACGCGAAGCACATGTAGCCGCAGGCATTGATGAAGTTTCGGACGACACAGAAGCTATCGGCGCCATGCAGATCGTTGTACCAGTATCCCAGTGCAATAACTGAACGTGGCATTTGTACATTAGCAGCAACTCCTCTTTGCAGATCGTGGCACTACGTACGCGTTAGACATTGTGATAATCCTCCCATGTATGCACTGATGGCTAATGCGATGGCATAAAAAACCAGCATGAGTTTGGTAGCCTGGCCAGCCGACATTCGTCCAGATGGCAGCGGCCGCCAGGGCTTGTTGAACTTGTCTTCCTCTATACTTTCGGCCTGTCTCTGGTTGTCCATTGCAAACGGGAGCAGGTTGCACCACACCCAGAAGGCTGTTTTTGGAATGCGGGCGACGATGTGAAGGGCCGAGGGCGGATCACAAGCTAGTATGCTGCGCGCGGCGAACGTGCAGACGACAGCAAAGAAGGTGCTGGGTCCCACGATTGTCTTCAAGTCGCTCCGCGTGAATAGCCATATAGTTCTTGCATGGTACATTTTAGATCGCCGCCATGCGTCTTTTGCCCCCTGTCGAATACTTTAGTACGATATGCTGTGCTTCCACGATAAAGTTCGAGCCGTTGTATTGCAGCAAAGCTGAGAGGACCTACAGATTGTGGTTCCCATGCCATGTTGTTATCTGATTCCAGAGGCAGTACATCTGCCAGAATACTTGTGGTGATCGAGTTAGCCATAAAGACCTTCTTGTTCATATTATCGTGCGTGTTATGTACCTGGGGCATATTTAGACTGGACTTCTCTGATAAGATACTTTCACGCAGACATGAAGACTGTGGATACACTTGTCCTTAGCCGCCTCCGTATCACATGAGCATCCAGAGGTGAAATGCCGGTGAACATGGTCCCTAGTGCCGAACGAGGCGTTCTCATTCCTTCAAAAAGGCACAGTCCCAAAAAATGACGGAGTCACTGATTGGCTACTTTCGCCCTTTCTACCTTGTAGCTACTTATGTCAAAATTTCGGACACCGAGATGTAGATCAAGATTTTACTGGGGAACACGAAATAATGGGTTAAAGCCTATCCCCTGTGACTTGATAGGCTGAGCGCTGAGGTTGCAGTGTGTGTAGCCTAATCAGCGTGGGTCTCCGATGTGTGCCACGCCCGTGCATGCAACGCCATCTTACTGCATGCATATTCCATCCTACCGCCGGGGCGAAGTGATCACCTTGGCGCAAAGCCAAACGGTCGGTAATTCCGCCTCTGAGCGACATAACTCGAATCCATCATCAGAAGTCTCGAATTAAAGTACACTTGAGGACATCCTCTCGTCACAGCCGAGCCTTCCTTCTTCACTTGACTACACCATGGCTTCTTTCTTAGCCAAAAATGAGCTGGCAAGACACATGCTCCTTGCAGCACTCGTGGGTGTCGGAGCTCATCTCGGTATTTTCATTCGTGGGGAGCACCACATGAAGGCGACATTCCTCTTCTGGGCTCACATCTTCGTCTTCTTTGCCATTGCATATGAAAAATCGGCAAATGCCGACGCAAGAGCTTCCATGAAAGCGTCCGCGGCTGTCTGCGCGAGCTATGTATCTTCTCTACTTGCCAGCATCATTTTTTATCGCCAATATCTTCATCGTCTGCGACACTTCCCTGGTCCACGCCTGGCTGCAACGACAAAGCTATGGCACGCTGCTCATTCAATTGACTCGAAGAATCATATTGTCTTGGACGACCTTCACAAGAAGTATGGCGACTTTGTGCGAACCGGTAATGCTCACATTCGATACAAAGTTTGGCCGCATCAGCTCATATGGTTCCAGGCCCTTCGGAGATCACAGTGTTTCACCCCGACGCTACCGCAGCCATCAACGGATCGCAGAACAATTGCTCCAAGTCGTCTTGGTATGACATACTTCTTCCCTTGTATGCTCTCAATACCATTCGAGACAAGAATCAACACGACGAGCGTCGCCGGGCTTGGGAGCAGGCAATAAGCCACAAGAGTATTTTGCCTGAATCAAATTGGTGCAATCCGACTACTGACTCGTGAACTCAGCTATGTCCGGCTACGAGCAACGTATTCAGTCTCATGGGCTGCAACTCGAGGAACACATCGCGAGCACGGCGGGGTCGCCCATCGACATGACGCAATGGTTCTATTTCCTGGCTTTCGATGTCATGGGCGACTTTGCGTTCGCCACATCCTTCGATATGCTGAAAAAGAAGGATTGGCACTACGCGGTCGTGCTACTGCGACGAGCACTTAGCTTGCTCGGTCCCATCAGTTCCGTTCCCTGGCTGGCTCAGCTTGCTTTTAGTTTCCCCGTCATCCCTATCATCAGGGATTGGAACAGGATGATCGCTTGGTGCGCTGAGAGGATGTCGGAACAGATTCATGTAGGTCTCTTTGTAGTTCTCATTCCCTTCAATGTACTTGTTGCTTACACTTACCTTCTAGGTGAACCCAAATGACGCAAATGTGAGTTGTGATCCGCTGTCCAACACTATTGGGCCACAACTGATTATGGTAGATATCCTCTTGGTTGATACGGCATGCAAAGATCAAGAGTAGTGTGTCCAAGGATAAAGCCTTATTGAATGGAGATTCTGTCGCGCTCATAGTAGCGGGGAGGTACGCCATGTTTATCAACTTCCGTGCTTTTGATATACTGACAATTGAAGTGATACCGTCGCGTCGACCATGACGAACCTCTTCTATCGTCTTGCAATCAACCCATATCACGCCGACAAGATCCGGAAAGAGATCAATTCGCTCACTTCCATATACGATTCCCAGGGGTTGAAAGGTCTCACTCACATGAACGGGGTCATCAACGAGATACTAAGACTCCATCCATCGGTTCCGACTGGAGGATATCGCGAGACCCCACCTGAAGGAATGTACATTGCAGGAACCTATATCCCAGGCAAAACGACACTTGTCGCTCCTCGTTACACGATAGGCCGACGTAAGTATCTCCCCCATCCTTTCGCCTCGCCAGGGCACAACACATTGAAGCCAGACATGCTGTAATGAGTCTAACATGATCGAAACAGTGGAGAGACTATACAAGCAACCCGACGAATTCATTCCAGAGCGATGGTACTCGCGGCCCGAGCTCGTGTTTGACCGCAAGTCGTTCAATCCTTTCAACACCGGGCGCTACTCTTGCATTGGGAAGAATTTGGCGCTTGCGGAAATTCGATTCGTGACCGCTCTGTTGATCAGCAAGTACCAGATATCCCTGGCTCCAGGCGAGGAAGGGATTCGGGTCTGGAAAGACATGAAGGACAATTTCACCGCTGTTCCTGGGAAGCTAGAGCTTGTTTTCTCTCCTATCGAGTAAATCACCTGATTGAGGTGGTTCGTACATATGGCGTTGGCAGTGTAGATTTACTTTTAGTGATTAGCTCACATCGTTGGCTATTCAAATTCAAATTTGCACCAATGTACCCTTGCTGTATGCGCAATCATTGTGTTACCCTTCTCATTTGTCGCTACAAACATTGAATCCTTTCTCAAGCCATCATGCACGATCGATCACGCCACAACAGAACCGTGCGCAGGACCGGAAACTATCATGCGCAGCTCTACATCGCTATCTCCTGGGCTGCATCCGTGTGAACGCTTCGGAAACCGAAAATTGAGTGCATGGCACAGTACACACAGCTCACCGAACCGTAGGCCCCGCCATGATTGTAACCTGGAAACATGCACACCAAATGATAAACCCCGGCCGTTATTTCGGTAGCATCGCACCTCTAGATAATCCCTGCTAGTATTCACAGAGACTCCACCATGGCGCGGTGGCTCAGCGGGTGATCTATAGCAAGGCTTCAAGAGCTAAGATCCACGTATGCATGTCAGACATCGCCCGGCGGCTGGGAAGTACACGAACCACATTTGTCATTCGAGCTTCCTATTTAAGCCGAGGCATAAGCCTACGTGTAAGCGACATAGCGATGCAATCTTGCACAGACATGAAGGAGCAACTCAAGAGTTGCCATGTGAAGGTTGGTTTTATGCATTTGTGGGGCCAATAGTGTGACGTTTAAGACATGTGCACCCAGCCCTTTGGGTCGTTGAAAAACGCCTTTCCATACGGCTGAGGCTGGCGGGATTGCTATCGCATGCTGACCATGACTTGATCAGCATCAGTGGCAGATGCCGAGACAGCGTGCGATCCGGCTTCGGGACGCCGTGGGGTGGGTGTCTGGTTTTAGGTCAGCCTGGCAAGGTAGAAGGTATCCTACATGAACAAGCCTTACTCCGGTTCGAGCGGCTACCAGCCACCAGCCTTGGGAAACAGTGCCACTTAGAACAAGCCCATTTCAAACTTGCAAATGGTATCGCAATGTCATGAATCATCATAGTGACCACGATCGCACTGTGGGAGACATGTAACCCAAATAACTTCCATGTTGGTTCAAGTGATTGAAAGAGCTACGGAAGAGTTCTACATCGGCTTTTGGCCAATTGTAATGACACGATCGAGGTTGAAGGCAGTGTTGCCGCGGTTCTGGCGCACTTCCTCAATGAAAGTGCGCATCACATCTCCTTGGCCCCCATCCAACTTGTCCAGGACGTTGATACTCAATTCTTGGGCAGCCATCATCCATGTATCAAGAAGAAGAGTCACGACTTGTTTGTCGAACTTGCGTCTGTCCACAACGACGTTGCAAAGGCCATGTTGAGTGAAGGTATCGTGCAAGCGCGCGATCCAACTGGGACGATTAGCGAATGATCTCACAACCACGTGGGCTTCGGAAAGAATTAGAGAGATTAGAAATTACCTGATGCTCAAGAACCCAGTGTCTGGTTTCGTTCCGCCCATGGTTGAGATGTATTGCCGAACTTTATCCAGCTCATTGTTCTCGCTCGATGGCGCCTCGGTTGTGCGTATGAGCTCCCAGGTGGTGAAGTCCCATTCACCCCACTGAATGTAGCCTCCAGGCTCTACGATGCATCAGTGTTAGATTTATACTGGGCGATGTACATATGAACCTACTCAACATTTTCATCATGTTCTTCAACATGGGCACCGGGTTTCCATCTCGAAGGATGGTAATGAACAGCTGGACGTGAATGACATCGTATGCTTCTATGAGCTCAGAAGGTGGTTCTGAGAAGATGTCGTGGGTGATCCAAGAGACATTAGGTGCAAGCCATTCTTTAGGTGGACATTGGCTGAAGTCAACGTCGAGTCCATCGATTTGCGCAGTAGAAGGCAGCTCTCGTGACAGCTCAATCAGCCACATACTGCTCGTGATTAATCCCTGATCATGCTGTTTTTCCAAGCCAATTTGGTTTAATAATTCTGCGAGATCTACTCACCATGTCCCTACCCCTATCTCAGCGACACGTAGTCCCTCTTTGTCGATGGGTATGCTGGGATGAGTGAGGTAGTTCAGGCCATCCTTGTACAAATAGTGCTGTAATGTCGTCCTACGATGTAGAATACTGATCAGTTCAAAGCAGTCGGAGGTTTCTAGTGAGCTGACTGACCTGGCATTCGCCGAGAAACCACGGGAAAGAAAATAGCTATGCTCGTCACCTCTCATGCTCGCGGCTTTTGCGACAGAAAAACTGTCGTCGCAGGCTTCTCGATTATTCCTATATGAGTGCGAAGGTTTCCAAAACTGCGACAGATAGAACTGGTGTCCGGAAGAAGACTTGGAAATATGCGCTTCAAACAACAGTCACTCCAAGCAAACTAGAGTCTAGACAGATACCTAGGTAAACAACCAGGCGATAGAAAAGGGGGCGTGTGAAAATAAAGCGGCAGCTGCCAGGGAATACGAGCACAGACATTTGAAGTACATTCACCCAAGCTGGACAGCGGGGTGCAGTGCATGGAGCTTGCTGCCCCACATGTACTATTTTTGAAGCCACTCGCGCATGTAGCCGTCTTTGTCCATGTGGTCAATGATCACACATTCTGAGCTGCGGCGACTGCTGCCTAGCTACAAAGCTCAGCCTCAGCGTGTGCTGGGTTCTGTAGATTAACAAACCCGAATCGGGATGGACGAATCGGGATGGAGGGGTGGAGAACGGAAAACATGTCAAGTGGATCGAGAAAATGGTACCAACTTCTGCAAACGCTGTGTAACGAGGACTACCCGGGAAGGTATGGCCCGGGTTCCAATTTTCGGCGTTCTGAACGGGTGGAGGTCGGTTCTCCCGAGGTCGTATCCAAGTGGCACAATTACCAGGTATGTGCATGCAGTTAGACGGCCCTCCCAGTAGATTGGTTCCCGCTAGTCTGCCTTTCACGTAACCGATGAAGCTGGAAGTAAGCTGACGGTGGGTCGCTCCACCATTCAAGCACATAACATGTCACATATGCCGATGGCTAAAATCGTGTGGCACAGTCTTGCTTAGTTTCGTAGTATTGGAGGATAATCACCTTTGTGATCTTGCTGGGGTCGGGCTTATCTCTCACATTGCCCGGGAGCCCTTGCCGAGGGGCCGGGGGCCAAGAACCAGCACATGTGATGAGGCACAGTCGGATTGATCCTTCCCCGAAAAATATGTAAGCGATACGCTTGAGATCCAGGCGGTGCGGCTCCCTGCGCTATGCTCTTGAGATCTTCCACTAAAACTCCTTGCGCTACGTTACCTTGGCTCATGAGCAGGCTTACATGTGCCTGTATCAACTTTTCGGCTTCCTTCCGATCAGCTGCAGACCCGGTAGATGCATGCCCTACTTGTGGTGGCGCCCCTTGTGCGTGTGTGTACGCAGAATCACAATTTTTGGGTCATCCCATGGTCTTTTTCACGTGTACAAGAGTCCACCTCATTGTATTTTGTCATTGAACGAGTGTGTCATCGCTGGCTGACAGGACATGTGTAACCAATAATTTTCATCTGTCGCGCGTTGTGTATTTACGAAAACGCCATGTTTGTCCATGGAAGTTATCTACACACTGCTAAACGGACTCTCCTGCTGCGCGCCTCAGGACACCGGCTAAAAACTCTGGGCAGCTGACCATAAGGCAATGGCCCCCATCACACTTTTCTACCACGTCGAAGGCGCTCGGCTCAATGCTCCTTGCGTTGTTGATCATGTAGTCCACCAGCTCAGTGCTGAAGGTGGTCTTGTCTTCAGTTCCAATGACATAAGTCGATGGGATATGACGCCAAGCTGCGTGAGAGGTTGTACTGGTGTATACTCCGAGGCTTTGGGGAATGAGTTTCGAAGCCCAGGCATCAGCCTCCTCTGGAGTGAAGTCGTTGTAGAAGACCTTTTTGGCGTCTTCTGCCTGTACCGTAACGATGCCATTCTGAAAATTGTGTCAGGAAACGTTGGCATCAAGCATTTGCAACTCATTACCTCTGGGTCCATTTTCATCCATTCGGGATACTGTGCCCCTCCGGCGGTCGGCGCAAAGCCTTCGGGCATTGCGAATGCCATGATGAAGACCATTCTGATAACGCCTCCCTTCAGATTGGCTGCTTGACGCTCCTTCTTACCCAGTCCAGCTGGCGCCTCGGCTCCGGGCATCCCAGTGTATGAGTGCGTGACGAGTACAACGTCTTTCCCTTCTTCAACGAGCTTAACAAGACAGTCGCGGATGCCTTTGACATCTTCATCGAAATTCGCGTGAGGTGGCGACGCACCAGCGGATGGTAAGGGAAGGCCGACCGTCGGGTATCCATGGCCGCTCAAAATGTCGAGGACCTTGGAATATATCTCTGGAGTGTGCCATGCACCGGGGACGCAGACAATCGTTGGTTTGCTCATCGTGAAAGATAATGTAGTAGTTGTCAAAATGTGTATTTACGATGGGTGTTACGGTGTTCTGATGTTATCTGCTAAGGCCTCGGATAGCGGAAGAGAAGCGCCTCATATATCTTCATTGAGACAACGATACTGCCAGGTGAGACCAATCACTCCACACTGCTTGCCAAGCTCGCGGGGTTATGCATTCCTATCACCATGCACGTTCATTTACAAAGATTACGAGGCAGGTTTGTTCAAGACCCTGCGACACGCTGCATAGCCCGCGCCGCACCTAGGCGCAAGGTCTACCAGCAAACCGGTAAACACTAGTGTACACACAGTCTGCCTCTTTGACCGCATGACTAGCGCTTATCATTATGCAGCACGGTGTAATGATCACACGAAGAAGAGGCAGCTGGGAAATCGAGCTTCTATCTGTGAACTCCTTCCCTTGTGGACATGCTATATACACTTTTGTCTACGCGACGCATCTTCAAATACACTCTCCAAGCAAACTCGACCTTCGACAATCAGGACCATACCCATCGGAACCGATGCGACGCACCACGATCATGCTATGGTACTATCTAGGCTTCGCTGCGTAGTGCTAAAATCACTGAGCGGATAAAGATCCGGGGTAAGGCGTTCGAAGTGGTGTGATTTAGACTCCCCAGAGGGCTGTTTCGAAACCGTCTTTGAAAGTCCTGTCCCAGATGATCGCAAGGTTGTCAAGCTCCTAAACCATGTAACGATTTTGGTCTCGCTAACCTTGGGGATAATTGGTTGGAGTAATGGCAGACAAGCATTTATCACTCCTAGTGTCGGTTCCAACGCTGACATGATGTTGTCCAAAACGATGTTGTATGTCGCATCCGCGAAATCAAGCTTGGAGATCGCGACAACTCGTACAACGGAGAGTACACAGATTCTGTATTGCACGCTTATTAGTCTAAAGATCGTATGAGAAGCTCTCCGCGGTCCACTTACAAGGCTCCAAGACTGAAGATAACCATTAGTGACAGTTTCCGCGACAACGCCATATGTAGATTCCAGAGGCATGGAAGTGGCAGGGCGACGATCATAACGTCGATGAGCAGGTTGACAATTCCAGTTGATAAATAATAAGCTGGTTGATCTCCGCACGTTCCCTGGATCGTGAACTTGTTCCAATTATACGCGAAGGGACGACAGAGCGCAAAAGCTACTATCACTGTAGAGCCCCAGTATAGCAATGTTAGAGCGCCCAAGGCGTATATGCTGAGAAGCATCATTCGACCCTGGCTGTAGAACACATTTTTGTAGAAGCTCAGCACAGATATCTTGATGAGGGAATTCGCCGTAGGCCATAAAAATGTCACCGCGACGGTCACCTGCGCCGGTCAGGTCAGCAAGGCAGATGTGCAGGACAGGTTATTCTTCTTTACCTTCAGGTTTGCCGTTATTTCTTCGATACTTAGTGTCCACATGTGTTGTCCATAGCCTCCCTTAATGGAAGCTAGTCGTTTGTTAGTGCCAGTCTCACAGCGACTTCACACTCCAGGTCTTCATACCCATGATTATGGCAACATTGTAGCCAGATGTGAATAGCTGGTGCGTCGGTCAGTTCTAGCCACAGCTAATGTTCACGAGACGTACTAGTGCTAAGAAGAGAGCGTAATCATTGAAAGCGAGCGGAGTCTTCTTGATCCGCCTCGCCCAGAACCTGAGGAAGACGAACGGATAAGGTAGCACAAGGAACAAAATGCTGCTACCCAATAGCGCCTGGGCCCGACCCTGATTAGGAGCTGAGAGTGAAGGCATGATACACAACTGATCGAGTGAGAGACGAATGCGATGTTTGTGGTGAGCGACAAGATGAAGTTTCGCTTAGGGCTGACTTTCTCAGAGGCCGTTTGCCTTTTCTTCGTTCCTGTAGCCGCTAACGGGGGATTCAAATCACAGCTATCATATTGCGACACGGGAATATAGTTCCAGTGTGGGAGGCAAATGTCCCGATAGGCTCATTTCGTCCATGGATTGTAGCGCTTCTGCCTCGGGGCTGGAAAGCACAGACGCGGCACAGCCCCGAAACGGATGGACATTTTACATGGGCGTATGCACGTCTACGATGAATATAACGCCTTTCCTGTGGAGCATGTCAGCTTAATGCTGAGTGCAGCTGACTGCAGCTGCACGCCGCGACTAGGCTCTACGCGTACCCTTGGCTGCTTCTGCGGCGAACGCGATTCCGGCAGAACAGCACAGAGAGATCCCGGGAACTTTTGAACTTTGTCGCCTCGATACAACGCGTCACAGGCACAAATTTCTCTAGGCAAATTAGTACTTTTTCAAATTGTGTGATACTAGATACCTAGGTACCTTCGCAATTCTTCTTCCGCCTCATGTGCACCCATCATGGAGAAGGCACCCAAGAATACCATAGAAGACGATTACATGTTGTCTCGAGACTTCACGGCCAATGTTAGGTCCGTACTCTGTACCAGTGAGGTGCTTGCATTGACGTGTCACCTAGACTAAACCTACAATACTATCTCTGGAACGACGACTCGAAGAGTATTCTGCATCCAAGTGTGCCCATCGACGCGGAAGAGCTGAGAGTCGCCGATATAGGCTGCGGCTCGTGGTACAAAAATATTCCTACTACACATTCATGCACCGGTTCGACTAACTATCTGAAAGCATATGGCTTATCGAGATGTCCCGTCTGGTGAAAACCTCTGCGCGACTTGATGGTCTCGATGTCAGCCACGAACAGAGCCCGCCGCCCACACTCCTGCCAGCAAACGTGCATCTCCGACTACACAACTGCCTCGCAGATGCACCAGAAGACCTTGTGGGCGTGTACGACGTCATTCACATCCAGAACTTCAATTCTATCGTGCGCGACAACAATCCCGTCTCTGTCATTGAAAACATGTTGAAGATGATGAGTAAGTAATGAGTGCTGGCTCTACAGCATTCAGGATTCATCCACTGTTATCCCGGGTTATTAACTTCGCGCTAGAGCCTGGAGGCTATCTTGTATGGGGCGAGTACGACTTCCAAACATGGAAGTACAGTACGATCGATCCTGCCGACGGCTTTGACGATGCGCTGAAGAAGTTGCTTGAATATAATGCCACTTTTGGGCATACTCAGAAACCCAATTTCCAACTACACAAGTATGTATTCGCGCTCTCGTATCATCCTTCATTGAATAATGGCTAACGGCAAATAAAGTTGGACAGCTAGACTCCCCGAAACATTTTCGGAATGTGGTATGATGGATGTGGTCGTAGACAGACGCCCGTTCTCGCCCCATATCGCAACATTCTTGCTAGACACGTTCATGGTTGCGTCTCATGAGATTAGTACAAACGTCCTCGATGCTCTCGGAGGCGGACGTGGCGAGGTATCGAGGGGCTACATTGAAGCGGTGCGGAAGCAGCGGCGCAACCTTGCGCTAGGGTTGGATCGATTCACCGTGATAGGACGGAAGTCAAGCGCTGGCTAGCGACGTATATACTGGACTTGGAGTGATCAGTGCGGCAATTTCGAAAAGCAATATGGTTACATCGGTGGTTCAAACGTCCTCTACATATTTACAGCACGAACTTAGTGAATTGTGATTTCTTCCAACTTTGCTCGTTCCTCTTGTAACATTTTGCCTACTTCTCCTTCTATAACTCCAGGAACATTACAAGCACTGACGTGAATGTACCCTGCGCCAGTCTTCCGTAGTACAACTGGGATGGAGAAGCCATATTTATTACGCCAATGACATCTGCAGCTTTTGCCATGGGAGGGAGTGTCCCAACCAGCCCGGAAGCCGTAAGATTTATGCACAGCTTTCTCACTGCTTTCAAAGCTTGATCCTATGGCATGAGGTGCTTCGGGTGCGCTTCGTATAGCTCAATGCTATCATCAACTTCCAGCAATGCTCTCAAGTATGACCAATCACTCCGCTATGATAGCCCGAGCGACTCCTCTACGCATAAATGTACTTTAACTGCAAAACTTCGGCTCCGAAAGGTAAGAGAAGGCTGGCTCACGAAAGTGCGGACGATATTGCTAAACAATGGCTACGTTGTGGCGCACATTCACGGGGTAGAACCCGTCTCCTCTTACTGTAAACTGCATGAAAGTTGCTGCTCGGTTGCAAATAACATCTGGAAATTTTACTCAGATCGGGTATATTCGACTCTAGTTGACTTCATACCTCATGCGACAATGACATGCGGCCTCTTGTCGTCCATGGCGTCTTCACGTTGGTGTATTGCCTTACCATCCGTAACTCTAGCAACAGCCTCGATGATGGTATCGCGCACCTCTTCTCCGTCAATGATTGCAGCCATCTCTTCCAGTGACGAGCCAGATGTTTCCACGAAGAGGAAGTAAACAATAGTGAGCTCGACAAGCAGCCATACGTCGTACACAATGTAGTCTGTACACACGGAGTTAGTGGGATGTGAGAACGGCATGGAATGGAGCAATCTTACATTTCCACTTGATGGCTTCGAGAGCGATGGGATTGGCATATTGGTTGAAAATCAGCGCCAACGAGACGAAGAGGTTGTAAAGCACAAGACCCTATCTCGATTAGTGACTATCGCATCGAGTAGTGGCAACCACTTACTCTCGCGCGCATTGTGTACGGCAAAATTTCAACGACGTAGGTGACTTGCAGTGGCGCCCACGCAATGTTGAAGCACGCATTGTACAAGAAGATTAATGCCAGAATCGCTCTGCCAACAGCAGGTGATCCGGACCCAGACTTATCAACTTGCTTCTCAAATGTCGACTGCAACGCGGTCCACACGATAAAGCACACAAGCATACATGCGGTCGATGTGAGGAACATGGTACGACGTTTGAACTTGTTGACGAGGAGCGAGAAGCCGATGGAGGTTACGAGATTCCAGATGGTGAGGATGCCGTTGACAAGAGTTTGAGTTTCTTGCGAGGTGATGCCGATGGAGTCCAAGATGAGCGTGAGGTAGTACTGGGACCGTCTGTAAGTAAGAGGTTTCGTGGACAGGATTACATCAAAGGGCTTACCGAGATCAGTCCATTACCGGACCATTGCGAGAAGAAACCGACAGCGAGGATGATGAAAAATCGTAGCATGTTGCCCCGGGATTTAAAGAAAGCCGGATACGAGCTTGTCTGGCTCGACTCCTTTTCGAGACGCAGTGCTTCCTTGATCTCTTCCAATTCCACGAGCACGATTGGATCGTGAGGATTGCTATTTGCATGGTACTGTGTGCTACTTAGTTTTTGCTGGTTCTCAAATCTTTCATGAAGGAAGATGCCCACCCTTGTGATTATTGCTTGGGCCTCATTGCATCGATCTTTGCTGACAAGCCATCGTGGCGATTCGACGATCCACCAGAAGCAAAAGATCTGAACAACGCTGGAGAGTGCTTGAAGAATTGAAGGGATTCTCCACGCCCAATTGTTCATAATACGGAAAGTACCGTATGTAGTCCAGGCAGCTACAATAGCACCAAGACTCCACAGCGAGTTGTAGATACTGACCATGGGCGCTTTTTGTGTTGGAAACGCGAGCTCCATGATCAGAATGGGCGCAGCGGTGATGTTGAAGCCAAGTCCAAAGCCTATGATACCTCGCGCAGCAATGAACATGCCATCTGCGAGGGTCAATAGGTGTTTGTTGGGTTAGAAGAGGATGAGGTCAACCATACTGTTCTGCGCGCCACCCTGCAAACCCGTCCCGAGCAAGATGATACAAGCGCCAAAAACGAGCGTCTTCTTGCGGCCGAAGTAATCGCAAGCAAAGGCGCAGAACGGTAGCGAGCAAAGCTGGCCGACGTTTTGTATGGCGTTTAATCTTCAGCGGTTAGCTTGGCCGAGGAAGCTTGTGTCGTGGAAGGGGAAGCATACAAAGCTAAGGTACTGGCGCCAGGTTGATGAAAGAACTCTTTCCACTCATCGAGCGACTGCAATCCATCTATAAGCGTGTCAATGTCCATCCAGCCTTGCATAAAAAATGCACCTACTCATCATGGACCCATCGTAACCAGTAGCATACGACGAAATTTGGCACAACACCAACAGAAGATTGATGGTAATGATGCCTCGGTCTGCAAACCACCCTGTCTTGCGGCCCATGAGGGCCTGATCCATTGTCGTAGGCGCAGTCGTCGACATCGTCACTTCTTCACATGTGTGAAAGCTGTACTTGGTGTCGTGTGAGTCGCAAGCAGCCAATTCCGAGACTTTGTATCTCTCCCACACGGAACAGCCCCTCGGATAAGCTAGGTTCATCGCGAACCCTCGTGCTGGTTATCTCACGAGCTATCTCAGGCACTATCGCGCGCACCGATAGCATCTGTCTGCTGTGGATTCATGGGCGTGCGGGGAAAAGCCTCCGCGTCCCTGGCCACAGCAGTTCGCGTTCTGGAATGGGACTTTGGCCGGCGCCAAAACAGGTTTTGCCGGGTTCACCGGGTTGACCGCCCCACGACGATTCTCGAGGACTGAATCACATACCATGCTCCAACGAGTATCTCCAACAACGAGTATCATGACTATCTTCGGCATACGGCCGGCTTTCGTTCAGCCTCTTTTTCACATACGCATAAGATAGGTGGAAATATGATCGCGTGCGCATCCTCTGCCATGGCGCCTCGCTCGTGGACGCGACACGATGGTGTTAGCGACCTCGGGAGCGATAGTCGGGGTCCACCTCTCCAGGTGCATGACTAGAGGGATTAGGGGCCTGTCCGGTTGCTCCGTTTTCGCCGGCCGTTTTGTCCTAATTAGGCTCCGTTTTTAAAACGGAGATGAGATGGAGGTCGTGTCTGGTAAAACGGAGGTTTTGTCAGATATTCTGGAGGTACCGTTTTGTTAGCGCTGCTACTAAGATTTTAACCCTTGCGCCCCCCTGCTCTAACCTACAATCTACCCCTTAAGGCCTTCTGGTCACTCCAGTAGCAAGAGGTTATTTTGAAATCTCGTCTCTATCTATTTTGCTCCGTTTTGCTTATTCTAGTTAAGCGCTGACTTATCCCTTGTTACTCACCTTACCTAAAGCAGCACCAAAACGGCCGTCTAATAAAACGGAGCAACCGGACAGGCCCTAGGTCATGCGAAGTTGCGGAGTAGGTCTTGCGGGGCAGAGATGCATTTAGAAGCCGAGTTTCTTCGTGGGAACAAATCTTGCCGTTGTTTGCCATCCTTTGACATTCATTATGCTTGGCCGTCGTATTCTCGCCGTTGCAGCGTCGGCTGCTGCTTGCTCAGCGTACGAGCAAATGCGAACGAATCTATCAACATGTTAGTATGGAATTTCTGAACATTGAGATCGGGTCTAACCTGTCCATAGCTACTCAAGAATACTTTGATTACTCCATGAGCTTGGGTGACTCTCGATATGATGTAAGCTATGGCTATGTCTGGTACAACGACAATGGTCCGTGGTCGACCCGCTTTACAGCTTGGTACATACCAGGTCTATTGCACCGGAACCAGGGAGATGATGTTGCCAACGCCCAGAAGGCATTGCGGAACCTACTCAACACTCAGATGAACGAGAACTATACTTCGCCATGGTATGCGGACTACAAGCTCTCTCCTGACGAACCGAATCCGACATACGTCGGAGAGTTATACCCCCAGGAGATCTACGCCACTTACGATCCGAACTGGAGAGCTTTCATTGGATCGGCAATGGTACAAGCAGTTGCTGAATTCGAGCATTTGCTCGATCCACAACTCGTCCGGGACATCGAACAGTCGCTTGCCACTGCAGCAGTAGGGGAAATGCGCCGAAATGGCACGGCCCCGGACAATTTGATCCTTGGGTACACGAATCCGCAACTCATTGGCACTCTGATGATCGGATGGGTTGGCGAGCGCCTGAACAACCACACTTTCATCGAAGAGGCAAACACTCGCGGTCAGGACCTGTTCGAGCTTTTCACTGCAAATGGTAGTAATACCTTCACCGAGTACAATTGCCCGACTTACTATGGCGTGGACACCTTCGGCCTTGCAGCAGCTATCAAATATGGACCTAGGAATTCGAGTTTGACCAAGCATGCGCCCTTCATGCTGACTGAGCTTTGGAAAGATATTGCAGACCACTACAATCCATACCTCGGAAACATGGCTGGACCGTACGATAGGGCGTATGCTAGAGATATGCCTACACATAGCGCTATCGTCGGCCAGTTTTGGTGGGGAATGTATGGCTACGAGAAGGCACCGGTACCCTGGAAAGGAAACGATGACTTCAGGTACGACCTGGCGCAGGGTCCTTCACTCGCACTCCTTATGGCCACGATGAAGGACATCATTACTCCAGAGATCGAAGAAAAGTTGTTCACGCCCCTGAAGACGGAGAGGCTGCTTCGGAAGACGATTCGCGATGACCTCAAGACAGATGTCATCCGCTACGCAGACTCATGGTTGAGCCACGATATGATGATCGGAGCTGAGACACTGGCGGAAGAAGTCAACCGTGGCAAGCAGTTTACTCCTGCGATCGTGCATTGGGCGTCGGATCCCTCGCATACCCCGTTTCCGTATGGAGGATGGTTCTCACTGTATCCAACGGCATCGACCATAACGTCTAAAGTCGAGCCGCACAGCCTGACCGTGTCATATCCCAACACTACCCAAGAAGGTACCGACGTCTTCACATACATGATCTCCGGCATCCCCCCACCATGGAGTCTTACAGGCAATGTTGTGGACGGATTCTCCAATTTGCCATGTTTGAGCGTGAATGTTTCCGCACCCGGCTTGGAGCAGCAACCGACGAACTATTGGGGCAACGCAATCGCGAACCACTATTATTACAACGTTACTTACGTTGTGCCTGCGAACTATTCGGGCGTGCCGACCATGAGGTTTGAACTGGAGTACACTTGTTGATTTGACATAAAGGTCCTCTGACGGCCGAGAGGTTGCGTATTCAGTTGGCAACATGCTGCTAGCTATTATGTATCCTCGATAATGTTATTCATTTTATTCGCATCGCGCGAGAAAATATTCTAAATTGTTACTGAACTGTCCTAAAGTTATGATCCAAGGTTGTTTTGTGATGCTTAGACTATAAGTTTTTCATGCTGTCCAGATTGCAAACGCAGTAGATTGCAGATTGTCACAATCAAAAGCGTGTTGCAATTGAAGGGCCTTTGGTTTGTTGAGGAGTGGTAGGCGTATGGTTAGGTGCTTGTGCCGTAAGTAACGAGCGCCGAAAGTTCTGCCATGTAGGCGCACCGGTAATCTGCCCGGCAAAGCGTGACTTCACCGGGCCCACTTCTGCGCTCGTGTCGGCCCTCGAGTCACCATTTGTTCTCCGCGCTGAATCGACATCGATAATCCAGCCGCGCATACGAGCATGAGCAATGCGTGGCTGACCGGTGATGCAAATGCGGCTCCTGCAAAGTCGCCATGTTACCGCCAAAGCTCCACTTCGCGAGGGTCCGCCCGCGCTGTCCTGCCTGAATGTTAGCAGCATGTCCAATGTACCAAAAGTCAGGTCGTCTCATCGCGATTGATCGCTACTGCATTTTTTAGCATTCATCAACTCCGGCACGGCAATGCAGTTGTGTTTCCCCTGGCGATGCTGGCCGAGCCGGTCGCCCGGTTCGGCCTTGACAAAAGCCGTTGAGGACGATGAATGCGAGACTATACAAGTGAGCCGAACGAAGAACGAGGCGGATGTGAGGATAAAAGATGGCTTAACAGAAGCAACAGAAAGAGTCAAGAGCGAGTTTGAAGTGTCGGACGATGATGTACAGCGCATAGCGGACGGTTTCGTGAGGCAGATGAGTATGCAGTCGCTCATGTTGCTCATAAAGTCACTAACCAAGTACCAGACAACGGATTGCGCAAGTCGGGTGAAGCGATCGAACAACTGCCATCGTTCATCAACCAGCTACCCACGGGTCGCGAAATGGTCAGTCTGCAAACCTAAGACTCTGGCTCACGTTGCGCTGATACTCTAAAGGGCACATACCTGGCAGTCGACATGGGTGGTACCAATATACGAGTCTGTGCTGTTACGTTCAACGGCAACGGGACGTATTCGATGTCCCAGGACAAAACAGTCATTCCTCCAGCTTTAATGATATCGCAAGACCATGACAATCTCTTTGACTGGGTAGCTCGAGTTGTTCAAAACTTCGTACAGGCCAATGATCTCGAGGCATTGACTCCTGATCCGGGTGTCGCTCGACGCCAGAGCAAGATGGCATTTAGCCTCGGTTTCACCTTCAGCCATGCTGTCCGGCAAACGAGCATCAACAGCGGTACCTTGATCAGATGGAGCAAAGGGTTTGACATTGATGGCGTGGTCGGGCTGGATGTGTGCGCTTGTCTTCAAGATGCATTTGATAAGCTCGACCTACACATCGCAGTGACAGCCCTTACGAATGACACGGTTGGAACATTACTAGCTCAGGCATATGTTGCACCATCTTCCACGAAGACGGTACTGGGTGCAGTCTTTGGGACAGGAACCAATGGTGCGTACATCGAGCAGGCTTCCAAAATCACCAAGCAACCGGCGCTGGTCACGCATCCAGAGGCTAGAATGATTATCAACACGGAGTGGGGCAATTTTGACCAAGGACTGGAGTTCCTGTTGATGACAACTTATGACCGTGCCATCGACAAAGCCAGTGTCAATCCTGGGTTCGAGATGTTCGAAAAGCAAATTTCGGCCATGTACTTGGGGGAAATTCTGCGAATGGCGATACTGTCGCTTTCAAAAGACCAGAGTTTGGATGTTTTCGCCAAATCTTCGATCCCAAAGGCCTCAGGCCTGTACGTTCCATGGAGCCTGGATACTTCCATCTTGAGCCATCTTGAGAACGACACCAGTTCAGAGCTCTCGATGAGTCGAAAAGCCCTCGAAATGTGGCTAGGGATTGCGCACGTCAGTTTTGACATCGCATCTGCTATTAAGTCCATAGCACATGCCGTAGTACGGCGCTCCGCAAGACTCAGCGCTGTCGCTCTGGGGGCTGTCCTTGTCCAAACGGGTTGTTTGACAGAGATCGTGAGCTGTGAGGAAAGAATTTGCATCGGCGTAGATGGATCGCTTATTGAGCATTACCCTGGCTTTGTCGTAGAGATAAGAAAAGCGCTTCGAAGTATTGAGCATGTGGGAGAGTCAGGAGAGTCGCGGATAGATATCACCATCGCGAAAGATGGTAGCGGCGTCGGCGCGGCGCTGGCAGCGCACATCGCGACCAACATGTGTGGCTGATCTCTGAGACCGATCTGCGATATACCAGATGCAATGCATACTTCTGACTATTGTCGTGATGGAAGTCGACGGTCTCGATGTTGTGACATTTCGTGGAGTGGGTGTACCAAGCCGCTAGTTGCCGAATTAGCGCCGTTCTGAAAGGAACACCCCAAAGGAAGCAACTCCGCCGACCAAAATGGAGGAGCGGATGCCGTCTTGTGTCGCTTCATGTCTCCTACATGCCGCTGTGCTTAGCAACGCGTACACGTGAAGCTAAATGGAAGACAGCATCAGCTATGACAGACATCGTGCCCAAGGGTACGGCGAAGGTGTCGTACGGCCAACAAAGGCGTGTGGTTCGTGTCCTATTACCACCCCGAACGACCTCGGGATGTTCGCTGACGTAATTCAGTCGAATGTCGCAGGCAGAAGGTAGATCAGTGTCGAAGTAGTAAAAGTGACCCTAGCTCAGCTTCGTTAGATGAAATGCGAGCCTGCACATGGAGGGCCGTGTCGGAGATGTCGAAACAGCAAAATCGAGTGCATCTTCAAGCCTCGAGCCAACGCGCGACAACCCACCGCGACAGTCTCTCCAAAAGCTTTACCGCCCCATGGATCATCTCCACCAGAGGTACTGGCCCGGTTGGCAGCCATTGAGGCTGTACTGGGTATGAATGGAAACAATCCACCCTTCAGCCCCAGTTGCGGCACGGTCATCTCCACCAGTCCTGTGAACACGGCCATTGCCGAGGATGAAGATCAAGGCGACCCAACATTTTGTGGACTGTGGCCAGCTGTCGAATTCTTGAGAAGAAGAAACGTGTCTGTCATGAACAGGCTCTGGTCTAAATCGGTCGTTTCGCAGCTCTGGCTTTCGTGAGTGCTCTCCGACCCTCACCATGGTCCGTGTCTAAGATGATAGTTTTTATGCAAACATGGAAGGCCTCCACTTCCAGCCAGAGAGCGAAGCTTTCAAAAACCCCACACCGCTTTTACTGGTAGCCACCCTGTATGTTTCAGCGCTGCACCATACATCCGCCGAACTCGCTGCTTTGGCACCAGAGTATTTTCGAGCCGCATGCAGCGCCATCATGGAGCTATCTGTCCCAGAAATTTTATCACAATCAACTGGAAAACCAGCTGGTGGGTTGGTACCGCTGCTTACTGCAGAGCAAAAAGCCTTCCAGAATGTCCTTGGTCTTATATTAGCCGGGTTAGTTTCCGAAGCATTCGTAGATATGACGGGTATCTGGATATCAATTGGTTATCGGCTGGTACTGGATCATTGCCCAGTCTACATCGATCAGAGTGCGAACAAGTGGCGACAACTCTTTTCTGGTTTACAGGTCTTCCGTTACCCGCAGGCTATCCTGAGGTTTCTTACTGACATCCCATAGATTATCGACCTAGAGCATGCTTCCCTTCACCTTTCTTGCACGATCGTGCCCATTCAAGCGCCTTTGCCGTCGCTCCGGCAGCTTCAGCGTTATACTGAAGATCCGTTCAATCAGCTTACGGTACAGTGCTTCGGCCCGCAGCTGCACCCTGACATTTCTGATACTTCCACGACAGGTTATGATGCACAACGGTCTTAGCCACTTTGCCGGCCGCGGTTTACCTACGATCTGGTCCGTAATGTCATCCAATCAAGCAGAAGCTGGGGTAGCTCCGGTATTCCCTTTCACCGACAGAGACGCGCAAGTCATCAAGGAGTGGGCACGGAGCCTGGATGATTGGCTTGTGAGCTCAAATCGTGAGTATCTTGCGGCTGCTGCATTATCTCACGCTCACAATGCCAGGGCCAACCAACCCTGGCTATGACGGCGTTCAGATTCGACGACAGTACAACCTTCACAGACTATTCGTGCTCTCGATTTACCACCCTGCTCGTGGGTTTGATCTCTTTGCAGCCAGTGTCTCATTTTCGGAAAGACATGAGCTTCTTCTCTCCGCCCGCGCGACACTTATGCTACGGAGAGACGACAAAGGGATCTGGGCAAACTGGGACTTGGTAGTACGTTGATGATAAGCGATTCAGCCAATTGGCAGTCCAACTGACGAAGTAGATGATCACGTGGGCGGCCATACTAGTGCTCCAGGGCGCACAGGGCGGGGTCGGCGAGCACGAAGGTAGTAGTACCAGAACAGCTTCTCGTATTTAACTGCTGACGCCTGACTAAGATCTATCACTTGTGCAAGACCACCTCGAAGAGCTCCGGAAAACGAAGCGGCCAGCTCCCAGTCTCCACCATATGTTGGCTGACCGTCTCGAGACGTGGCTCCAAAGCATGAACTTGTCGCCGACCTTGAACCTTACGCAACCCGTATTTGACCCGTCCTGGTCGCTATTCGATCAGAACAGCATACAAATTGCCTCGGGTTCAATATACCAAGAAAACGCCCTTGACGCTGGATCAGATCTCAACAATCCTAGCATCGCTGGTCAAACAGATGCAGATACGATGGCACATGAGCAACAGCAAAATTACGACGACCCTGGTTTTTGGAACGTCTATGGCCATCATAGTGCATCTTGGCCATCCAGTCTCACTCGGATATTCGGCAACACAGCGTTCCCAGAGAATGCAGATAACGAAGCTGGACCATGAAAACAATTGCTACATACAACTACGCTG
>Ga0265780_10002663_pt1 | contig 23996 bp, 12 predicted proteins | sample P1T30metagenome_FD_192432 | JGI IMG/M metagenome (GOLD analysis project Ga0265780, IMG submission 192432) | Plant litter microbial communities from East Loma Ridge, Irvine, California - P1 T30 | ecosystem: Environmental > Terrestrial > Plant litter > Unclassified | place: USA: California... | reverse complement strand
CTCCGCCACCGCCCCCACTCCACCACCAAATCCGACGCCGCCCCCTCGCTTGTCTCCACGCCCCTACCAACCTACGAGCCCAACGGGCCCCGCAACTCGTGGATATGCAGCTTCGACGGGTGTTCGCAGCGCATCTACGGATGCAGCAAGGAGATTGGGCGACAGTTGATCACGGAGCATTTGGAGGATCATGCCAAGGGTAGGGAGAAGGTTGTGGGTATCTTGTGGCGCGAGCAGGATAAGCTGCATTTGCCGGTGAGGTATGTGACATGATTGATGTTTGACGTTGGGCGGGAGAGAAGCTGACGTTTGACAGCAACTTGATCAAGAAGATCCGCGAGATGAGCGAGGCGAGTGCGCCGCTGTTTCCGATGGAGAAGACGGAGAGGGTGCAGCCAAGGCCGGTTCAGCGGCCTGTATGATGATATGTTACGAGGTGAATGGATTGGATACCGGACCACTGTTGCTTACGAAGTACAATCTCTGCACTATTCTTACACGGGCACACACGGGTCATTGACATGATCATAACATTTCTCCAGCCTACACCATGCGTTCAACGCCCCTCCTTCTAGATGCGTTTTGTCTGCTAAAGTTACATGGTTGGGTGGGAAGCGGAGAGCGGGGGCAGTTCGTGTCCAAGACGAACAAATATAGTACAAAGAAAGCTCGTTACACATGGGCGTTTACTCTTACTCCAGGACACGCGTGACCAGACCCGTAGCGACCGTTCGCCCGCCCTCGCGCATGTTGAAGCGCTGGCCCGTCTCGAGCACGTGCGGCTGGTGCAGCTGGCACACCATCTCGACGTTGTCGCCGGGCATGACCTGCTTCTCGTGTGCGTCCTCTGTACCCTCGGGCCAGTGCAGCGCGCACGACTCGTCCGCAGTGCGGATGAACATTTGCGGGCGGTAGTTTTCGCCGAAGCCCGTGTGGCGGCCGCCCTCGTCCTTGCTCAGCACGTACATGGAGACGAGGAACTTGCTGTGCGCCTTGACCTTGCCGGGGACAGAGACGACCATGCCGCGGCGCACATCCTCGCGCTTGACGCCACGGAGGAGAAGACCGGAGTTGTCGCCTGCGCGCGACTCGTCGCAGGACTTCTTGAACGTCTCGATGTCGGTGACTTTGCTCTTGATGCTGGTGCTGCCCTTGCCGACGAGCTCGACTTCGCTGTCCTTCTTGAGCACGCCGCGCTCGACACGCCCCGAGACGACGGTTCCACGGCCGGCGATGGAGAAGACGTCCTCGACGGCCATGAGGAAAGGCTTATCGGTGTCACGCGCGGGGGTGGGGATCCAAGAGTCGACAGCCTCGAGGAGGTTGTCAATCTGCTGCTCGCCAATCTCCTTCTCGCGGCCCTCGAGCGCGCACAGCGCCGAGCCCATGATGATGGGTGTCTCGTCGCCCTCGAAGCCGTAGCTGCTGAGCAACTCGCGCATCTCCATCTCGACGAGCTCCAACATCTCCTTGTCCTCGATCGCGTCAACTTTGTTGACGAAGACGACAATCTTCTGCACGCCGACCTGGCGGGCGAGCAGCAAGTGCTCACGGGTCTGGGGCATTTGGCCGTCCGAGGCGGCGACAACGATGATGGCGCCATCCATGTTGGCGGCTCCGGTAATCATGTTCTTGATGTAATCGGCGTGGCCCGGGCAGTCGACGTGGGCGTAGTGGCGGTTGTCGGTCGAGTACTCGATGTGGGCGGTCGCGATGGTGATACCACGCTTGCGCTCCTCGGGCGCCTTGTCGATGGAGCCATATTCGAGGAACTTTGCGTAGCCCTTCTCGGCTTGTCGCTTGGTAATGGCAGCTGTGAGGGTAGTCTATGACGGTTAGTGTCGTGCTCTGTTGTATGGCGGAGGCAAGTGGCGGTATTGTACCTTTCCGTGATCGACGTGACCAATGGTTCCTGTACGCAATGAGCTGAAGTACTTTCGAATGGTATAGAAGATGCTTACCAATATTTACATGCGGCTTGTCACGAGTGAAGGCAGCATAGTTCCGTACACGATTGATATATCTGCTGGTGCCCTGCAGTCCCAGGGCATTTTGGACCGGGCTGACGCCACGCTGGTAGCGGGCCGCGCGCATAAACACTCTTGAGAAGCTCGACATGGTGTATTAGACAATAACGAGAGAAAAGAAGAGCGATCAATGGGGCAATTGGCGGCGATGGAGGTGTTGCTTGGTGTCGTCTGAGGGCCGCCGCTTCCCACAAATTCTCTTAGCGCGAAATGCACTGACACTGACGACTGCCCGCGCTGGCCAATCATGTGATGCACACTTCCGCGCGAATGTGGGACGCGGTGCGGGAAAGCATTGCCGATTCACTTCAGACGTCAATTGAGCTCTCTTGAAGCTTCAGTTGCTGTTGTATCTGTCTAGAAGGCTTTGCAAGACTCTGCCACGAGCAAGGCTTACATTGCGGATACCCGAGGTATCTGTCGGCGGAGTATGGAAAAGTTGAAAAGTTGCATCATTCTCGGAACTAGGTCCTACACACTACACATGTCGCTTTGCACATCCATAAGACGCACAGCGCCGCTGAGCTGCGTGTCGCGCCTATCAACAGCACGAAGCATGCCATTGCGCGCCAAAATCACAAACCCCGCGTGGGTGACGGGCACGCGGAGAGTACGTTGGAGCTGTCCCACTAAGCCGACGCCAACTGCTAACAAATGCAGTACGCAACGCCCACGGCAGACGTGCTCAAGGCGCAACAGGACGACGACCCTGACGACGTCATCTTCACCAACAACTATGGCGTACGGAGCATCGAGCTCAACCGGCCGAAGAAGCTCAATTCCCTCGACGGATCCATGGCGCGCAAGATCATACCGAGGCTGCAAGAGTGGGCAAAGTCGGACATGGCCGGCGTCGTGATTATCAAGGGCAATGGGCGTGCCTTTTGCGCAGGTGGAGATGTTGCGAAGCTGGCCAAGTGGAATGCAGAGGGCGCAGAGGGTCAGCAGGCAAGCTCGGATTACTTTGGCCTCGAATACAAGCTCGACCACCTGATTGCAACATACACGAAGCCGTATATTGCATTCATGGACGGCATCACCATGGGCGGGGGCGTCGGACTGTCGATACACGCACCGTTCCGAATCGCAACCGAGAACACCCTCTTCGCCATGCCCGAGACCACGATTGGCTTCTTCCCAGACGTCGGCGCATCCTTTTTCCTCCCACGCATGGAGGGCGCCCTCGGTACCTACCTCGCGCTTACGTCCGAGCAGCTGAAGGGCGTCGACGCTTTCTACCATGGCATCGCTACACACTATATCCACTCCTCGACCCTCCAGCAGCTAGAGTCGCGTCTCGCTGAGCTCCAGTTCCCCGACTACATGACTCTTGAGGACCGCTTCAAGATCATCAACGCGACAATCGAGGAATACAGCACCGGCCTACCCGCAGACCGACCGTACATCTCTGGCGAGCTTCGGAAGACCATCGACCGCGTCTTCAACAACGACCAGCCCAACATCCAAGCCATCCTGACGTCTCTCGACGAGGTCCGCGACACGAACAGCTCCTCTGCCCTTCGCGAGTGGGCCAAGAACACCATTGAAACCATCAACACCCGCTCCCCCATCTCCGTCGCCGTCACCCTCCAGCAGATGCACATCGGCCGCCAATGGTCCATCGCCCAGACCTTCCAGAAAGAATACGAAATAGCCTCCCAATTCATGGCCCACCCGGACTTCGTCGAGGGCGTGACTGCTCGTCTTATAGAGCGCAGGAAAGAGCGCCCGAAGTGGGAACCCAACACCCTCGCTGACGTTAAGAGGCGCGAGGTCGACGCTTTCTTCGCACCTCCCCGCGACGGGTCCAAGTTGCCGTTGATCAGCGAGGTCGATTACAAAGAGTACCCGCATGCGTGGATTGGGCTGCCGCGGGAGGAGGAGATTCTGAGAGAGGCCGGAGGCAAGACGGCGGAGGATGTGGTGCAGATTTTGCTGGAGAGGTATGAGGGGAAACAGGGCGTGCGGGAGAAGATCGCCGAGGTTTTGGCGAGATATAAATGAGCAAGTAGAAAATGTAGATGAGGGAAGTGTATGAGTATGTTCAAATCCAATGTGTCGGGTGCTCATGTGGTTGTGTCGGCAGAGGCTTTGACCGCCTTCGAGGTATATAAACACTCACAATTCCTCCCCCCTGCCTCCTTCCTTCCACTATCACAAAGGTGAATTGTTATTTTCTCAAAAGTTACCTTCGAGACAGGTCATGTGTTTCGTTCTCTGCTGTTTCCAAAAGCACCAAGCCCTATTGCATGTCTCTGCCCCTTCTTTGGAGCCTCTAAAAATATCCAAAACTTGCAAAATGCCTCACATGGACTGAAAATTCGACCTTGGCAACGCGATGTCTGGCGCTCCTCTTTTTGTTCAACTCGACAATCGCATTTACACCACTGAAATGTCCCGTTCTTTCTTCTTTGCCGACTCGACCTCACGAAAAATACTAGAAAAGATTGTGCTTTATATGCATGTCCAGTGCGCCTCTTCTCCGCCCTCCAAAATCCACACCATATCACGCCATGGCGTATTTCTAGGCTTGAACCAACCTTCCGAAAGCTAAACAGGTGACGATCTATGCTGCTGTTGGCGGGCCTGGCGAGTTTCAACGAGAACAAGAACGTTTGGTTTCGATCTATGAGACGTGCTTCTCTGGCAGCTAAAGCTAGGGTATATATACCTCCTCAAGTCCAGCTTCCTACCTCCATTCATCATGCCTTGAGGGGTTGATATCAAAAGCATGAGATGAACTTTTTGATGTGCGGTTGAGTTTTTCTGCCTTTGTGGTCTCAACATGACAGGATCATCCCCTATGGGAAGCGGCTGTTTGCTGGTCGAGAGTATATAAACCCCCCCTCTGTGGAGTTTTCTGTTTCCTCACAACTCTCTAAAAGGCTCCCCAAAAAATAGTCAACATGCCACATGGCGATGTTGCGGTTTCTGGCTTCGCGGTCTCAAAAATGCAGGAAGAGAGGCTGATGAGAAGTGCCTCCCGCTGGTCCGAGGGTATACATGCCCCCTCGGATCGGCGGTTCTGTCTTCTCGGCACTTTTAAAAACTTCCTCAAAAGAACTATATGCCATATGATGAGCGTGGCGTTTTCTGGCTTCGTGGTCTCAAATGAGAAATGGAACCTACGCATGAGAAGTGCCTCTCTGGCAGTGCGAAGGATACAGATGTGTTACTGACTTGGATCTCTGTCTTCTCGGCGCTTTGGAAAACGTTTTCAAAAAAACTCGATCTATCGCATGATGAGCGTGGCGTTTTTTTGGCGCTGGGTTCTTAAATAGTACATGGATACTGTGCATGAGAAGTCACTCTTTGCTGGATAAGGGTATGAATATCTTCCCGACTCGAGCTTTCTGGCTTCTTAAATCATCAATTCTTGAGCGCATAGACCCAAAGCTTGATACTAGAAGCACATGTGGGTCTCAAAAAAAGACTAGCTGCCTCCATGAGAAGTGCCGCTCTGCTGGTGTGACGGGTATAAACATTTCGCCAACTTGAGCTTTTTGTGTTCTCAATGACCACGTCTTCAGGGTCCGACACTAAATTCTACCAACGATCGATCTATGTCCCGTCGAGCCTTTGTGGGTTTGAATGAAACATGGGATCAAGACATGACAAGTGCCTCCGCTGCTCTGACGGGTATAAATATCTCCCCGAATCGAGCTTTCTACCTCTCTATATCATCACATCTGGATTTCTTGACACCAAAACCTGATGGAAGGCCGTTTATGTGCCGCTGAGTCTTTCTGTTTCTAAAAAAACATACATCCTATTATTGATGATCTTTTCTTTTGCACAACTGAAAAGGTGTACCAGTTAGCAGGACATGTGGCACTTCAAAAGGTCGCCATGGAAATATGATGTCCTCAAAATACAACGATCCATGCATGGCCATATTTGAGAAGATGTCGGTGCAGTTTCGTCAAAAGTGAAGACGCTTCTGCTTGATGTGCGTCTGGGTGGCTGTGTCTTTGGGTTTGCGCGAGCGGGCACAATTTGGGAGCTATGCACGCCATTAGTTTTGCGTTACGTTCCAGAGTGGACATATACATCTGCGGTACAGCCAAGAAGTCTGCAATGTCTGTGGTGGGGTACAAATTGCATCCGCGCTCCCAGACACTTTCTTCCTCGTTACACACGCCTGAAAACGGGTAGTTACCAAAATCTAAACAAGAGGTACCGATGTGCTCTCCTCTGGGAGATAGGCGACCAAAGAACTTCATCACCACGCATGTCACTGAGACGTGAGGTCTTTTTCTCTAGCAAAACTTCCGCTGTGCGAGTGTATGCTGCGACTCGCACGGTCAAAAAGATATGTGGAAGTGGTCATGAGTGGAGAACTCCAGCTAGTGGTTGCGTAATGTACTAGAGAACTGAAGATATGAGGCTGTGTCCATGTATGCGGTGCTTACAATTCTACATATGTACTCAAAGACACTTCCATCACCTACAATGACTTCTCCCTGCGCTGAGATCATATATAAATCCTCGTCAACCGAGGTCCTTTCTGCCTTCCTCAACTCTCACTTGCTCTGCAGCACTAAAACATACGGAAAAAAGACTGATGTTTTCCCTGCTCTAGGCGATCTTCCAAACGCCATGGCCATGATCCTATGTTCCTTTGCTGTGTCGAGCAGCACAATCCAAAAATCTAAGCCGAAATCGACATGTCTACCCACTCCAAAAGCACCATAAGTAAGCACTATGTCTTGCCCTCATTAAAATAAGAATGCATGCCATTCATGTTTGTGTGCGCGTTGGTGGAAGCTGCAGTGCGATAAGCATGGTCAGCTCAGTCAAGCCGTCTACCTTCAAAGTTCGTTCATCTCTCCGCCAGATACTCATTAGTCATTGAGTCTACTCAGGGTTGTATGTAAAATAGCAGTTGCGCTCTAGGTCTCCTTCTCCACCTCCTTCCCATCCCGCCTCAAGCAAAACATCATCCCCTCCAACCAATACTTCAAAGTCTTGCTACCCCCACACAAGTCCTGCCTCAACTCCTTATCCAGTCCAACAAAATTTGTCGGAAATTTCGTATAGCCCTGCATCAAGAACTGCGCAACGCCCGGCTGATCCCGATTGCGAAAGCACCACTTTGTCCTCCCACCAGGCTTCTCGATCCTATCGCCTAGAATCATCGCTGGGGCGTTTTCAGGCTGGCCCGCGAAGAGATCGGCGAGAATTTGCATCAGCGGGACGGTGTGGGGGAGGTAGGCCGTCATGACAAGCGTGTTAGCATCGATGGAGAGAAGTGTCTCCGGATCGCTGCGACTAAAGTCAATTGGCGTCTTCGTGAGCTCTTGAAGCAGGATCCGATCACACGGCTTGTAACACGGATCCTGCGCGATGATCTCAACAGCCGGACAGTCAGGATGCGCAGTGCGATTGAACTCATCCAGCACTTCGGCAAAGGAAAATGCCGTCATGTGCTGTATGGCAGACTGGTAGAAGGCGGGATCCATGTCGAGTTCGCCGAGGCCGATGCACACGATCTTCGTTATTGGCGTGCGGAGTCGAGATGCACCTTGCTGGACTATGCGGCGCAGTTGGAGCCAGGATAAGCTGTTTTCCCATAGGTCTTGTGTGCGGGAGAGGGTGTTGCGCCACCAGTTCATTCCTTCGGTGTCGAGATGCGTGGAGTCGGGGGCGCGGCGGAAAGACTCGAGATAGTAGGGTACCGCGAGCTCGTTGAGTTCGCGGTGTGGCAAGTAAGGATTGAGGGTGCGGAGGGGCTTGCTACGGTTCCAGTTATTGCCGAAGCGGCGCTGGAATTGAAGAGACATTTCGACTCGAGTCATGTAGTTGACCCGGACATCGTTCGCGCCATCAATTCCTTTCCATATTCTGGCCTGGGTTCCGTTGGTAGACTCCCAGTAGAGGGAGCTGGGGCCGAGCTTGCGATTGAGCCACTTTTGAGTGGTTAAGATGGAGCGAGTATGTGAAGCTATTTGCTGCAACAGTTCACGCGTGAATACCGGTTGTCTAGCAAGGGCTTGAAGGTCGAACAGTGTGTGGCTCATGTTGTCTTCCTCATCGTATTGCTCTTCATCCTCATCGTATTCTTCTTCTTCCTCATCCTCATGAAAAGAGTGAGTGTCATCTGCCAACACGCTATCGGATGTAGGGTTGACCGTCTTGTGATCCTCTCCATCGTTACTATGATCGTCCTCTAGCAATGCATACATGTTTTGTGAAGACATCTTTGGGTATGTTTTCGAGTACAAAGTTGAGAATGGCAGTTGTGGTCGTTGAGTAGGAACTGACGGAGAATGGGAATGAAATGGTCGAGCGAGGCTTATAAGTGCCTGTGTAAACTGCGTTGATTTCTCAGGACTAACTAAAGCGGTAGCATAGTGTGAATATTTTCCATGGTAGCCTACAATGTATTGAGTGATTTTAACGAGATCTAGTGAAGGGTGTTCCATGGTACGACCGTCAACGAGCACTGGTAACAGATGTAAATTCCATATTGTGGGCATGTTTGTATAGAGCTTTCAAACACATGAACCAATCAAAAGAGCAGAAATAAAATGGAACCTACAATTCTGCAGTGGCGGACCAAAGTCTAGGTCAATGTACATCGTAGACTTGGCCTATGTTTGACAAAACGTCTACATTCAGCTGTTTCGCAGTGTGCCTTCGGATCGAACCCCAGAAATCCCGGATGACTCCTGGCTCTTGCGTATGGGAGAAGAACCATGGTAGAAGCGGTGCCGGGGCCGAGAGCTTCCACGATTGTACTCCAGCCTCAGTTTACAGTCCATGCAATGACCTGAGTAGAGGGCCGTAGCATTTCGATCGATACTCTCTTGTCACTCTGCACAATGTCCTTGGAAGCTTCTGCTGCATAAATATTGTTGATGTACAGTGTGATGCAAAGTTTGGTTCGCATGTCCATAGCTTTTTTAGTGTCGTCATCGCTGGCAATGACCATTTCGACAGACAACATGCACGCGAGGTACAGATCGTGCTGGCAATGTAGAGGATGCAGGCCCTTAGCTAAAATCATTCATGTCTAGAATCATTTGAGTGTCTGTGTCCGGGAGTAGTTGCAGCGTTTCTGGAACGCAAGCACAATGTTCGGTTCAGCCGACTCAGCATGGTCTTCAAAAGTTACTCGGCCGGGTACTCCGGTGCGAGAAGAAGCGCTGTATAGTCGCTGAATTGGTTGATCACTATACCACAATTAGTCGTACTCTGCGGGCTCGTCACGACTCAGCCCACCTCGCGAAGCCACACCATGTTCATGGATGCCCAGTCATTCCATGAGCAGTATACATTCTTCAACAATGTTTCGTTTCACTGTAAGATGTCACCAGCACCGTAGTACCAGCCATAGCGGAAATTCATGATTGGTGAGTGGTTATCTCAGATCGTTCTGGGACGCCCGGAAGCAGTCGAAGTACCCTCTGTGAGTATAAATCTCACCCTAATATCCCATTCAGCTTCTCATCAGCAGTTTTCACTTCGCGCAGAGCTTCAGACCATTGAATCCAAATGAGAAAAACTTTTGCGATCACGAAATGTAACCAAGCCTCATGCCAGTTCCAGCTCAGATCGGTCGCGTGGCCTGTGGGCCAAGAAATAGTTCTTTCGAAGTTCGTCCACAGTTCGCATTCTCAAGCTGCCTGTGCTATGATGCTAGTCCCATATGTGAGGATTTGAGGAAGATCGTCAAGCCACATTATTGACCAGTCCAGACGATGTGCTCGGGAACAAAGAGGTTGGAAGGCTATTTTGATGCAGCGATCACGTTAAAAACCTGTGATTTGCCTGTTTGATGGTTTTGCGTTCGCTGGCGTTTGTGGAGGTTCTGTGCTTCCGGGTTCCGAAGAACTCCGTCAACAGTCAACCCACTCCTGCAACCTGGGGTACACACCACCTTACTGTTCTGAATGAGAAAGCGAGCTCCCCGCCCCACCAATGCTGGCCTTGCATCCTACAGATGCCACCCCCTCGAGAACAGTATAGCGCAATTTGATTCATGCGCGAAGAGATTGTCGGCCCACTGACCAACTGCCTCACCTCCCACGCTCGCGTTCGCTTTTTCCGACACTTTGTTAGGCAACTACGGCACCGCCAGCGTCGTACGAAACAAGGGTGACCCAGCTAATCGGCTGCGTATTCTAGGCCATACCGCCCGATCGTGAAACTTGGAAAACGTAAAGTCTCGATGCCGCGTCTTGGCCACAAAAAGTACGTTGCTTCGGGACTTTGACCCGTGCTCATCAGCCAATCTTTGTCCGAGAGGAGTTCAGATCTCGTCTCGTTAATCTCACGAACGAATCCTAACGTCAATTTGGAAATACCCTGACAAATGTGACAGGTCTAGGCTGGGTTGTAGGCAGTGTAAAGCCCGTCATGTAAAAGTATGTTGGTCTCCGAATATGCGCTTGGCTTAGCGTCATCCAACTGAACCATGTCAATAACATATCACAGTGTGACGAGCTCAGACCCTGCTCGAACTGCGCTCGTCATGGAGTGCCATGTTCACTTGTCACGTGGGAGAATACTTCACCGCATCCACATTCAACATCTTCCGCAAGTGGTATGAGCAATCAGTCATGGGCCACCAAAGAAGAATTCGAAAATAATTCGAAGCCCGTCAGTATTGCTGCAAGTTTTGCACGACCTCGCTCATAAGTGGTAGGAGTCTACCTCGACACCTCCTCAATCCTCGCACCATGACCCCGTTCTGAAACGTTCAGTAGCAACCAGGGACGAATCGGAGGGCAGCTCGCCCAGCTCACAGTCTGACCAGTTCCCCTTCTTGACAAAATTTATACATCGGACCGAACAAAGCCAAGCAGACCTATGGATTCGCGACTTGGAGCTCATGTGAGAATGCTCTTCATGATAATTTTCGCTCGACATGACTAAGACACGAACAGGCATCACTGGACCACTGAGGCCTTCGACACCCTGTCGCAACGAGACGACATGCGGCAATTATGGAGAGTAGACGCGCCTGAGCATGCTTTTCAGCACGCATTCTTCGTGCACGAGATACTGGCTTTTGCAGCACTACATAAGGCGCATAAGTTGCCAGAGCAGCGGGCCCAGTACTATGCTTGTGGTATCCACCATCAAGATCTGAGCATCCGAGGCGTAAGAGCGAAGCTCTTGAATGTCACATCAGACGAAGCAGCCGCGCTCGTTGCAACTTCAACGCTTTTGACGCTTAGTGTATTCGCGTCCACCGGATTTGAGCTCAACCATCCGGAAATCCCGAGCTCCCAGGACCCGATTGAAGGCATCTTGAACATATTCAGTTTGATGCAGGGCATGTGCAACGTGCTTGCCATGGCACAGGCCCATGTTGTGAATTCCTGGCTTGCACCTATGTTACAAGACCCTCGGGAAGCCATTCCTTCTCAACCTATGTTACAAGAACTCGTCCAACAGCTCCCGAAGCTCATCTCTTTTGTCGAAAATAAGCATGATCTCCCCAATGTGGAAAGAGAACTATACCTTGGGGTTATTGGGAACCTGGAACCTGCATTGCAGATTTGTATGGCACCCCATATAGACAATCGAGAGATGCGCTTCCTGTTCCTTTGGCCACTGAGTCTACAAGGAGACTTTCTCGGCTATTTTCGACAACGGCATGCTGGCGCACTTGCAGTAATTATGTACTATTCGACGATACTGTTCGCATCTCAAACACGCTACTGGTTCATGGAAGGCTGGGGAGATCAACTGATGCGAGCGTGCTACGAGGAGATGGACCCGGAATGGCTTCCTGCTGTCCAGTGGCCGGCCGGTTTTCTGAACCGCGTCCCATCGTGGAACATCTTTAGTAGTTTCGTACAAGCACGACACGGGGGCCAGATCACCCCATTACCAACACAAAGCCCTAGCCCTGGGCCGTATGGACAGCGGAAACCAATCGAAGTGCCAATCAGGCAATACAACGCAGGCCCGAGTTCATCGCAGTATCGTATCGTACCTGCAGCACAACTCGGGCAAAGGAAGAGTGCTGCCACACATGGGCAGCGACATGGGCCTGGAGAAGGCACGCAATGAAGCGTGTCTTTAACTTCTGCATGTGGACCAGGTATGCAGGACGTGCTCTGAAGTTATTGGCGCAGCCAATTCGATGCTTGCGCGTTACTACCTTAAACTAGCGTTGGCTGATCACTAGTCTGCGACACGCAGGAAGGGTTCTCATGATGCCCACGGGGGAATGGGGTCTTATAAGGACGGTACTGCATATTTTCTTAGAGGCCTTTTAGATCTTGAGTGCCGGCCAGCCTTCGCGCAAACTCAGAAGTCGGTCATAGCGAGGGTGTCGATCAGCGCCACAGAGAACTGCGTGCATGCCACCTGGGAGGCAGGAGAGTCGTATTGTCTGGCGGCTGCGGTCCTCGCATGTGTTGTAAAAATCAACAAGAGTAACAGATGCGTGCATGCGGCCCGGGCGTGTATGCGTGGCCGCCGTCAAAGCCCCGGGTGTGTATGTGCGGGTGGACCCGCCATACTCAATGGCATGTTCGCGGCATATCACACTCCAGCACTTTAATATACACGAGAGCCTCGAGCGATCTTCGATATTCCAAACCAGGCATGATCGTTGTTGATGTTGCCAAAATCTCACTTGACCGCGCCGCAAAGTCGCTTAACCAGCGGGTCAAATGCCTCACGAAGATGCACAATGCGTCGTCCCTCACATGCAAGGCAATATGCTTGCAATATATAGACGCCCCGTTCCTATGTGACTTATCTGGGTGCATATTAAGGTACCCAAACATGCGTGCTTGACCTGTCGGTACGCAATCGCTCCCGTCAGCTGCACATCGTTGCAGTGCAAAGTGGTATTATTGCCCAGGATGAACTGGCCAACAAGGCCTTCCGTGGCCTCGGCACCAGTCGTGCATTTACCGATGTTCTCACATCACATATCGCCCGATTCGTGACGTGATGCCCACCTCGTCGTCGTGCCTCCCAATTCCAGCCGCACGCATGTAAGGCCCACTGTCACGGCGCTATTGCTTGAATTGGTAGCTGTTTCCTATAACCAAGCGGACACGGGCGTCGCGCCGCTTCCATGATATCGCGGTGGCTGGAAGAATATAAGACTCGCCCAAATCATAGAGTAAGTGGCGGAAATAAACGACGGCAACAACTTTTACGTATTCTTCCGCTGGTTAGGCACCCGAACTGCGCACACAGTTGGGAGCCAGGCTCACTCGGTGCTGTGCCTTGACGCCCTGGTGTTAGAAATTTTCCGTGACCATGCACAGCGCCTTTGTGAATGTGTATTTCTGCAGACCGCGACTGCACAATATGTGCGAACGAAACGTTCATACGCGTTCTGTGCAGCAAGAAGGCTTCTGTGGCGTTCGATCCACGAACACGATCGACATGCTGTACAACTGATTCGGAGGCTAGAAAACGATTCCTCGACCAGCAGTAGCTTCCATAGTATAGCTGCAGACGTCGTGCATTATCGAAACTGGGCTTTGGGATTGCGACTAGTTCTACGACTTCGAAGGCGTAGCGACTAGCACAACATCACGCTGTACGCAATGTCGCGAGAGTGCGTGAACTATTGCACCTGCATCACTGAGACGCATACAATGCGCAGCATCGTTTGTGGCAGAAATCTCGGAATAGTAATACATTAGAATAGTAGTGAGCGTACTAGTGGGTATCAAGACATCGGTCGTGTGACACAACCCTGGAAACACCTTAGAAAGAAGCAGCTAAGGAAAGACAATTCCTTAGCCAAGGAAACCCCGAAAATAATGTACTCGAGAAGTAAACAGTCTGTGCCGAAGCAAAACAGGAGATCCCTAGTGCCTGAGCTGCGGTACTCGCATCAAGATCTCTTTGGCGCGCCGTCGCTCTTAGCCCAGCTCTCTAGTTCTTCTGGTGTGGGTTGGGATACCACCGTATTATCGCTTGCCACAGTCGAGTCGCTCAGGCCTCTTGTGTGAGAGGGACGGCTCTCAGCGGAACGTTCCGCAGCGATGCCAGTCTCATCAAGGCGTGTATTCTGTACCGGGCTGACAACCATGTCGGCTCTTGTAGGCACATCACTGTCTCCAGTATGTTCCACGAATCTGCTCGAGTGCTTCCGCTGGACTTTCCCTGAGTCCTTTTCTTTTCCCGCAAGCACTTCGTCGATGTTGGTGGATAGGGAGTTATCACTTGGACCTCGACTGTGCTTGGGACGGCTCGTTGCGGTCATACCTTCGTCTCCGGCCAATTCTGCGACTTGTATAACAGGCGTCCCGGCGCCCGAGGAGTCGCGTGTTGCACCGCGTCTCCGAGGTTTGGCACCAGCAGTGAAGTAATCCGGCTCGCCCGTACCATCTAGTGGTGGACTGTAAAGCTCTGCCGGAGGACTGTCTGGAGACAACTCGGGTATCGACTTATGATCGCCACCGTAATAACCAGTAACCTTAGACTGCTGCGGGCTCTGAGCCTCAGAACCTGTGAGTTCTGAAACACGACGGTACTTGATTTCGCCACCAGCGCCGATCGTGTCGATGCCGGCAGGCTTCCCTTCCTGATCGTTGGTTGCAGCCTTTGCGTTGCGACGTTTCCTGAAGTAGAGGAATGCAGCACCCCCGAGAATGAGAAAGGCAGCGATGATGCCAATGACGATACCAGCTATGGCCCCTGCCGCAAGTCCACCACTCCCAGAACCTTTCGCTTGTGCAGGTGGAACGTAACCCGTCTTGTAGATCGTAGTAATGGTTTCGCGAGGCATAGGATCCGAGAAGAAAGCCGGCGCAATGGTGAAATTGGCGCGTTCGTAATCGACAATAATGTATGCTTCCTGGAGGAAAGTCCGCCCAAGGATGTAGTTGCCATTACCGGACTTTCTGATTGGAAAGTAATTAGTCGTGTTCGTGTAGTTCGACGTGCTAGGTTCAAGGTAGAACGCAATATATGGCAAGACGATCGTTGTAGATGGGCCACTGTCTCCAGGCTGAGAACCAAGCTTGAAAGAGACAGTGGCGTTCTGCTGGGTATTGTAGTCGTGTGAATTACTGTCGATGGTGTACAGCCCAGTAGTGTTATCGAACTTCAGTTTGAACATCTCCACGAACTTGTCGCATATATCGTCCGGAAGCACTAAGTATGGCAGAGTAGAGTCGACTACTGCAGAGAATCCTTTGGTTGTGGTTGGAGTGATTGAGGTCGAGCCTGGCGCTACATCTTGATCGGGTGTGTATAGTATGGAGTTGACTCCAACGATCAAGGTGTTGTTCTGCTGGCTAGGCATCGAAATCGACAGAGCCGGCCCCGGGCCTGTGACCAAACGCGACTTGTCATAACCACCGAATACCATGTTTCCAGTCACTCCTTTACCACCGTTACGGTAGGATGCTCCAGCAGTGAATCCATATGATGAACTTGGAATTGTGCCATTCCTGCCGGCTAGACCGTTGAAGAACGATGGCTTGGTCGCACCTTGGGCACTGACAGTGCCAGCGGACAGCCCAAGGGAACCGAGGAAGAACTCTGTGAAATAGTAACTGGCCACATATTGATCCGGGACAGTCATGCTTTGCTTCGAGGCTGCTCCAAGTCCGATGTTGGTGATACCCCAAGCACCTTCTAAACTGCCGTTACCTCTAGGAGGAAGTAGACTTCGCGACCACCAGTACGATTCCGCAAAAGGAAGAGCATAGAGTCCTGCTGGGCTGTAAAATGCAGACGGGGCCGCATCGAGGCCATACGAACCAGCGTCCATTATTCCACGACTTTTCGCGCATTCATCAGTCGAACACCAACGGGTCGGGGCCGGAACCACAGTCATGAGGGAGGACGTGGATATGAGGACCCTGAAGTTTTGGCCCTTGCCCTCTCCATCTCCTGCAACGTTGATGATGAAGGTCGACCACTTGCCATCATCTCCGTCGAACTTGCCACTAGGGTTCAGGACTATGGGCTTTGGTGGCACTTGTATAGTCTCCGCATCAGCTCTTGTATACAGAGTCATGGTTTGCGTCAGATGCACGATCTGGCTGTGTCGCTTTGCGTCCAGGATTGGATGCGCAACATGAACGAGCAGCTTTGGCGCAGCCTGAAATAGTCGGTACTCTTGTCGTGGTATTTGAGGTTCACGGCGGGTAGCTTTAAGATAGGCGATGGCGAGTGGGCGTTTTCGCTGAAAGCCTGGTGGAGACGTGGATTTAGCAGTTTGGGAGAAGAACCGGACGGTAATAGGAATAAGTCAGGGAGTCTTTCAGTCGCTCAGAAGGCACTGACAGCAAATAGAACTACCTGGATTGATGCACGCCACAGCCTCAAGGATAACAAGCCTAAGCTGTAAAATTGCCGTCACAGAGCCGCGATCGCGAAGGGTCAAGCGCGTGAGCTCTCGTTCGGGAGAGCACACTACGCTACACCACACCACCCATGTTCAATACCGAGAGCGGATAAAGAAAAGATACAGCAGGCGTACAAGATGGCCAGAGCTCTACTGCTTTGTCGATGACAGTCCGTGCCGCAAGCGGGGTATCGGTCTGGCAAAGGGCACCCCGGGCTGCGCACCCCATGCGGAAATCATAGTAGACCAATGGATAGTGTTCGACCGGTGAAGGGCTGCAGTCTTGTTGGCAGTCAATCCGTTCCCCATTGGAGGACTTGCGCCTCCGAGAAATGTCAAAACATCGCATGTCGTGTCTGGATGCGAGCCGCCCGCTTGTTGAGCGATGGGCTGCAGGAAGGTTGCAGCATGTCCCAGTGGCTAAGGAAGGGGATCGAGTGATTCACCGCTGTGCCCGCGGATGGCTTTCCGGTCTTACTGAATGTAGTGGAGGGCCTTAGTCTGATCTTACTCAGCCAAAGTCGATGAGCGAGGTGTTGTGGTGTCGTTGTTCTTCTTCGGCAAACCTGGCCCCGTGTCACGACCCAGATTTTGTCATGGCGTAAGAGGCTCTCGCAGCCTTTGTAGTTCGCGATTCGAAATGCTTCGACGTGGCAAGGGACAAAGGGCATGGGAATGTGAGAGGGTTTGGGTGTGCAAGGGGGTGCCCCACTTGCGCACGGATCCACAGTAAGCTCGTTCTCACGTGGGCTACGTTACCTACTCTAGATTACACTGGAGCTGCGTGATTCTACACACAACGACCTCATCGTGCTTTGTGCGACCACACCTATTTACGGACGCTTCCGTGGATGGTGATTGCGCCTGGACTACGATGACCCGACCACGATTGTTGGTTTTCTTGGAGTGCTCACACACAGTGCCCATGGCATTCCGAACCACATCGACGTGTCTTTTTGGCCCCCACTATCTATGAATGCTTGTTGAGAGATCCGTAGGGGCAACTGGAACTTACCTTGCCACCACAGGCTGCCGCCACTGTGCCCATGTGTAGCATGTGTGCTGGCCAGATGCGGCTTTCCAGTTGATCATGTCAGCAGTCGCCATGGATGGGCTTCATGAACGGTGCCTAGACCTACATGCTGGGATAGTGACAGGGTGTTACGCCTGCCGACCGTGCCTGCCTAGAGGAGCCGAATGCTACGCCGTACCTCGCACATGTCCCGGGCAGATCAAGGTCTCTCCACGCTTCTCGCGCCACCCGAGCCCAGTCGTCGTAATTCATGTTCACAGCATCTTTCTTCCGGCCATGCCTATGGCGTCCAATACAGCCTAGGAACGTCGCGCCATCTTGCGTAGCCGCTGCGGCCATGACGGAACAGCGAGCAGACAGAGAGGCCAAGTCGTCTGGTGTAAACTCCACCCTGGCCATCATGTTTACCGTCCTTGGTAAACAGGATCGACGGAAAAGCTTGGATCGAGCCCAGCCCCGCCAGCTCAATACATGCTGCCGTCATCTGCGAGTCGCTCGCTGGCATAGTCGCTAGTTTATATCCGCAAGGCACTCCTCTGCATTTGCTTCAAGCAAGCGTCAGCCTTCAGCCCGTCGTTCCTCCAAAGGTATGTAGCCGTCTAACAAGATACCCCTGTGATGTTCTGTTTTGTCGCGCATCACCAATTGCCCTTGATTCTTTCGTTGTGCAACACTGCGCCTGGGTTTTTTTACCCTTGCCGAACCTCAGCAGAGCCACAGGTACCTGCATATGGAAGGCACCAGAGATAAACAGCTTCAAATCACGTGTAATACTGACTTCGTCAACACAGCTTCCCGCCGTGTGCCACTCATTAGGCCGGCAAGCAGTCACTCGCTCCATCATGCGTAGCTTCTGGCCTTTGTTGGCTATGGCGACGTTCGCAAATGCTCAAGGGAATGACACTGTACCCGTACAGGACATCAATACGAGATTGAGAGGAAAGACGACGCCGCAAACATCGACTTGGGTAAGTTGATGCGTTGCGATTCGTGCAGATGAGACATTACTGACTTCTTCGTTCGGGTCTGTAGGGAGAGTCTGGCGACGATACTTATGGTACCACGTCTTCCGATGACGGTGGTTATGGTCCCCCATCATCTGCCGGCTACGGGTATGGTACCACGCCATCTGTCAGCTATGGCTATGGGACCACATCATCCAGCAGCTACGATTATGGTTCCTCATCCTGCACGAAAGAAGTAATCAGCTTCACTACGACATGCACCGTCACGTCCAGCTTCACGACAACCTGTACTGTGACTAGCACATCGACGTCGACTTCGATTTCGACCTGCACAGAGTACATCACGGTCACTCAGGTAAGTTCCTTCAAAGTCCCAGGTCTTTAGGCATGTCTGTTGCAGGAAATCACGCCTAACATCGAGCAGTCCAACGTTGTGACCGTTACGGAACCAGGGAAGAACATGACTGTGCCCGGGCCAACGACAACGACAACAATTTCGTCGCCACCTGAGACGATAACTGTAAACAGTACGATCACGGAACGCACAACTTCCACTTGCACAGTCACTGTAATATCCCTCGTCCCTACCACTGCCGTCAGTTTTGTTCCGACGACAGCGATCAGCCTCGTACCAACCACAAAAATCGAAACCAGCCTGGTGCCGACCACCGAAATCATCACCAGCGTGTCTACTTCGACAACAACAAGCGTGATTACCTCGACCACGACCTGTACAGAATACATTACGATTTCGCGTGAGTAGCACGTGCTCGGTGTCTCTGTAGCAAAACTGACGCTTTAAAGTTCCCGGCACGACTAGCATCTCCACCACGACGTTCCTCTCAACTGTTCTAGAGACAACGACTTACACGACACTTGTACCTGTGACTCAGACTGTGATAGGCCCTACTCAGACCATTGAGAAAACGTTGCCTGGCCCAACAGTCACCTTTGAGCGAACAGCGACAGCGACGCTAGAGCGTACCTCGGTTGAAACCCTAGAATTAACAGTCCCAGGCCCTACTCTGGAGCGAACTACTACGTTGGAGAAGACTGCTACTTTCGATCGGACTTTGACACGTGATATTACGGAGACCTTGGAACGAACGCGTACAATCGCCACCACCGAAGTCTTGACCTACAACCAGACGATTACGGAGATATCGTTATCTATCAGCACGCAATTATCGACCATTACTCTTCCAGTACGTATTTTTCGCATTCGCAGATCTCAGATGTGGCGGATCCAAGGACTTTCCTTTGTTGCTCTCCGGAAATGCGCGCAGCTCGAGGGTTCGCCTTTGACACTTTCCGAAAGCATGCCAAATCTCTCCCACGACCTAATGCGGGTTCTTTGTGCATTAATGACGAGTACTCGCTAACCCCTATTAGGCCTCGACGGTTGTCACTACAACTACTGCGCCAGGACCCACGCAAGTCGTCACGACACAGCTCCCTGCTCAGACTGTGGTGCAGACTATTACGTCCACATCGACACTTCCTGCTGTGACTGTCACGACTGTTAGCACACAGCCAGCGAGCACTATTATTAATACCATAACCCTTCCGCCTGTAACGGTCACCAGCGTGAGCATATCACCACCAGTCACCAGTGTGATTACTTTGACGGTCGTAAGTCATTACACTCACAAAGCGAGGATGATGCTAACCTCTCCAGACCACGCAACTCCCAGCCAGCACAGTCTTGTCCACCATCACAATCCCGGCTGTAACGGAAACGATTACTTCGCAATTGCCGGCGTCTACGGTGCTTTCCACCGTCACTCTCCCTGGATTTACTTCAACACTTACGACACAATTACCCGCAAGTACAGTCACGAGCTTGATACTATCTACTGTAACGTTGCCAGGTCAGACTGTGGTTACCACGCTTCCAGGATCGACTGCTGTGATCACATCCCAGCTGCCAGCTTCCACGTTCGTGTCAACTATCTTGGTCACTCAATCACTGACGTTTACTCAAATCGTCCCAATTATGACGACGGTATATGAGACAGACTATTATCCGGGACCAAGTTCGATTGAGCCCTTCTATCCTCTGCCAAGCTCATCTGCTGTCCCGTCAGTCTCTTGCAGCAGTGGATGCCAGATTGATGTAACAGCGACAAGACTGGCATACCCTGGCACTATAATCGTTTCGACTGTGACCGTCCCGACCGTAACACTCGAAATCTCCACCGATGACTCCGGGACAGTCCGCAGCACCGGACTTTACACTCGCCCATTGCCAGTGACGACAAGCTCTGACATCACTTGGGAATTTTCGGGAGTGCCGCTAACGTATCCTACCGTCTATGCAGCCTACGCGACATTCAACCGCTTGTCCGTGTCTCCGGTCGACAATGTATGCCAAACTTCGGTAATATCACTGGCGCTGCCAACTCCAACGGACTGGCCGCCTCTGATCGTTGTGGAATCTCTTATACCGACGCCTACTCTGGTGGCTCCAAGGGTAGTCAGCTACTTGAACACTCTTCCTACCGTGCTCGCTCAACTTGGCGGACCAATTGGTGCTAACGCTTGCGATCCTATCGCCGGACCGCTTGTAACATCGGCGACAAATACACTAGGTAGCATTGTTTCGGTCACGAGCGTGCCAGCAGTCAGTGAGACCGCGACGATCACTGTAAAGGCACAACTGGACACTCTGCCGTCCGAATCCGCTGCGCCATTGCCACCATCGGCAGCGCCACTACCACCAGCATCGAGCGCTGCTCCACCACCTAGTGAGACCCCCCTCCCTCAACCCTCCAGTGCGGCTCCGCAGCCCAGCAGTGAAATTTCGCTACAATCCAGTACCATTGTTCCCTCATCAGTGTTGTCACCTCCTCCGCCACCCCCGAGCAGTGCGTCCCCAGAAAGCAGTCGTGCTGACTCCGCTTCTCAAGTTCCATCAGCTCCTGCTTCCTCTTTGGCCCCTCCAGAGTCTTCTGCAGCTCCGGTGCCCCCGCCGTCTGAAGTGCCGTCGTCTGGCGTGCCATCTTCTGCTGCGCCGCCTCCTCCGGTTACTCCTAGCCGCTCTACCACATCCTCCAGGACAACATTGGACGGCACCGCGTCTGGACCAGCAGCAAGCTCAAGCTTCTCGTACTTTACTGGTGCCGCTGCACTGCCCACAGGCAACGTTGTTGGCTGGCTAGTTGGAGCTGCTGGTGTCGGCTTAGGCCTTATCTAGTTTGTGTGCGTTCTTTTTGTTGTCGAAAGCTTAATGCAATAATGTATCTTAGTGACGTACGGTCTTGGCGCATTGCGCGGGATGTAATGGAATGAGTAGGACTTAAATGTTTGCCTAACAAAGGATATTGCAGTAATCATCAGGCTACAAGTTCTCCGCATTTTCCCTATATTGCTCGTCGTTTTTGTGCTCGATCGAACTGACATGCGCAATTCTCGTACTTTTCAGCCTTGTGCAAACACTCAATGCCGAGACAAAATGCAGACTCATCAGATGCCCTCAAGACTCACCGATGCTAGATCAAGCAAGGTTGCCCTGTATCTGCATCCGCGCCTGCCACGTCCAGAAGCGCATGCCGTCCCAGCCCACCGTCACCGAGCGCGCTCCGTGCCGCCCCACTTAGCTTCCGCGCAACCTACCACGCAACTCTAATCCAACCCAACCTTCTACCCCTCATTTCCACCTACCTCATGCTCGCTCCATCTTGCTAAAGCCGGCGATGAGGCATGCTCTTTACGAACCTCATGGACGTTAAAGCAAGCTCTTTTCGCTACCAAACTGCAGGGCGCTTTCAGCTGAGATGTCGAGCGCCACACGGGCTGCGGATGCGACCGCGGAAATGCTGCGGGCCGTGTTGACTGGGGTGGAAGCGCAACGAGTGGCGCTGGCTGGAAGTGGCGAGGCGCTTGCATGAGGTGTGCGTGGTGAAGGACTAATGCGTGTGTGTGCACACTTTGGGCTTGTATGATACAGCAAAAGAGGGGTAGAAGACCTCCAAGGAGTGATAGGACCGAAAGGAAGTGATTTGTCGAACCCAAGAGCGGTCGTTCACAGGCTGCATGTGGTACGGACGGAGGACGATTGCCGCTTGAGTGTATGTCGAGAGTTTGGAAGCGGCCATTCTAGCCAGGTTCAACTCAAATCTGGGTGCAGGCCTGATGATACTGACCCTGGTATTGACGATCCGCGATGTCTTTTGATACACTGACGAACAAGGCCGGCGCTACCATGCTCTCTGCGTCTCAACATTCTCTGAAAGTCCTTGGCCCTGAACGGTGCGACAATCGATAAGTCTAATCTCTACCGCTCGAAGCGCGGAGAAGCTACTAGGGTTATTTCTTTTTCTGGGCATGCGCATATCTCGCAGGATGTAGGGCTGCACGGCATCCACTGACTCCTCTTACTTGACCCCCCGTCATTCATCTCGCAAGTAAATGTAGCACCGGTGCCTCTCTCACGTTCAACATTTTCCATCAGCGCAGTCTAGCCAGCTTCTTGTCAGCCAACTGGATACACTTGAGGTTTTTCAATGCCTCCAGCCGCTTTGTCAGGAATATATGCATACTTCAATCCGCATCGCATCCATGCTACCCCTTCCAACTACCAAAAAGCATAAAAAGGGCAAAAAGAACTAATTGGAAATAGCGAGATTCGAACCGGCATCTCTAAATCGCAATGCCCTAATACCTAGGTGAAACCAAACTAGCCGAAGCTAGATGTCTTACTAAACAGTGTTAGAGAAGGCATTACAAGCAGGCAACTAGAATCGCAGAGTACTGGCCAAACCCCTCCAACTGCTCCAACACCAAAAAAAGCACAAAAACAAAAAAACCCTGGACGCCATGTGATTCGAACACATGATCTTCGACTCACAAGAACCCAACCCTAAGTCCGTCACACCCAGCCGAAGCCAAATGCCCTACCATGATCGAAATTAGGCTCATAGCAAGCTGTCTGTCCCCAGACTGACATCGCAGCACTGACTAAAGCAGCCCTTAAGTAATCCACTAGGAAGACTACTCTAGCCACTGCTGCAACGCTCGATACCTTGCCGATTAGGCCACGCGTCTTGGGATCTGATGGGAGGATGGCGGGGTAGACGGTACATAATGAGCTTGGGGGAGAGCGGGGGATTGTAGTGGTGAGGTAAATGAAGTGATGGGGGAGGTGAGAGGACGCGAGAGTGGGACGCGACAAGATGAGATACCACGACAATAACAGTAAGGCTAACGAGCGGCTTGCGCAATAACTGAAAAATCAAATAGCCGCACACTTCCTTCGTGCTTCGTTTCCGCGATGAAGCATGTAAGAAGCGTCGCTGGAGGTGAGCCCGTCCATTGTGAGAAAGAAGTAGACGTGGCGAGATCCCATACTCACGGCAGCAATAGCGAAGCTTCGGCGCCGCATTCTCAGGTGCAGCTGCACATCGCAATGAAGGTGTGTAGAGCACTTGACCGTCGCCTGGCATCATGTGTGCAGAAGACGAGGCATGTGAACGAGCTAAGGTCGTCAACTACGGCGAAGAAGCGCGCCTGACCTCTGGACTCGGTGATGAAATGCCGCCCCTGTTCTCTTACCTCTGGAATCGCCATCAAGCTCGCCTTGCTGGCCCTATCAAACCCTCCATTCATACTGTTCATCGGCGTAGGCGTGGATACCCCAGACATCATGTACTTCAACACCGCATTCCAAACCTGCCTAGGTAACT
>Ga0265780_10002662_pt1 | contig 24005 bp, 13 predicted proteins | sample P1T30metagenome_FD_192432 | JGI IMG/M metagenome (GOLD analysis project Ga0265780, IMG submission 192432) | Plant litter microbial communities from East Loma Ridge, Irvine, California - P1 T30 | ecosystem: Environmental > Terrestrial > Plant litter > Unclassified | place: USA: California... | reverse complement strand
TGAAAATACTGATTAGCCATGCGCGTACTGAAGTCAACGCGTGTATCACCTTTTTTCCCCTTTTTCGTAGTGATGATGATCACACCGTTTGAAGCCTGTGTACCATAAATTGAAGCAGATGCTGCATCTTTAAGAACCTGGATGGATTCGACATCATTTGGATTTAACAAAGTGGCAATATTATCCCTGGTTTGAATTCCATCAATTACGTATAGCGGTGAATTATTGTTTATAGTTGTAAGACCGCGGATAGCAGCAGCAGTACCAACCCCGCCCGGTGTACCGTCGTTTGTGACATTAACGCCAGGCAATCTGCCTTGCAATGATGATATCACGTTACCGGTTGGAATACTTGTTATGTCTTTAAGGTTCACAACCGAAACCGAACCGGTGATCTCGGATTTTTTCTGTGTTTGATATCCCGTCACAACGACTTCATCCAGGACTTTCTGGTCATCCTGTAATTGAATGTTGGCGAGACTTGACTCATCAACGATTTTGATGTTGACCGTTGCTTTGCCGATAAAAGTTACACGAACAGTCTGTCCGGGCTGCGCCTGTAAGCTGAACGCTCCATTGACATCCGTTGAAGTGGATTTGCCCGACTCCTGCACCAGAAGGACGGCTCCCGGAATCGGCGAATTGGTATTCGGCTCTGTCACCCTGCCTTTATAGACCGTCTGTGCAAAGACCTGAACCGCGAGCATTACCAGCGGTACGAGCAGTAATAGTTTTTTCATAATTAAAAGGTTAAAATTGGAATATTAATTTAGTCAGGAATAGTTTTCTTGTAATTGGCGTAATACAGTCGTATTTAACTCATAATTTCTGTTAGTTGGTTTATAAACTGGTTTATATATTACATCAGCCATGACTGATCTTCATTTCGTTTTTATTTACTGCTGAGCATCCGGTCTTTGGACGCATGGAATTCAGACGCTGCACTACAGGTTTCTTACCGGCGTGCAGGATATCACACAGTATTTCTTTAAAACAAGTACAGGTTCATAACAGCAAGTATATTTAATGCAGGATGATATTCGTTCCGATTTGTTCCAGCGAGCGTCCCTTCGTTTCCGGCATGAACCGCCATACGAAGATCAGCTGAAGCACCATCATGGCGCTGAAGAAAAAGAATGTCGTAGCGCCGCCCAGCTTTTCAGCAAAATATGGAAAACAGAAGGCGACCAGCGCGGCCATCACCCAGTGCGTTGAACTGCCAAGTGTCTGGCCTTTTGCGCGTACCTGGTTCGGAAATATCTCTGAGATGAAAACCCATATTACAGCGCCCTGCGAAAAAGCAAAAAAAGCGATGAACACCATAATATATATCGGGATGGAAATACCGCTGAAACTTTGATTATAGAAGGTAACGGCCACCAGCAGCAATGAACTGATCAGCCCTACCGAACCGATCAACATGAGCAGGCGCCTTCCAACCTTGTCAATTATATTGATAGCAATCAATGTAAAGATGAAATTGATCATGCCGATGCCCACAGTAGACAACAAAGACGAATGCGCGCCCAGGCCCGCCATTTCAAAGATACGCGGTGCATAATAGATAATTGCGTTGATACCTGAAACCTGATTGAAGAATGCAAAAGCTACAGCGAGCAGAACAGGTGTACGGTATTGCTGGCTAAATAAGCTGCGGCTCGCCGCATTGCCCAACTCATTTTCTTTTTGGCTTGCCTTAATTGCATGCAGCTCTTCATCGCAGTTCAGCGGGTTTATGATGCGTAGAATTGAAAGTGCTTTAGCGTCTTCACCTCTTCTTAGAATAAGCCATCTCGGGCTTTCCGGGATAAATTTGATGAGGATCAGGAAAATGACTGAAGGTACAGCCTGCACACCGAGCATCCAGCGCCAGGCGTCAGTATCCAGCTGGCTGATCAGGTAATTCGATAAATAGGAAATTAAAATGCCTAATACCACATTGAACTGGAAAAGGCCAACAAGGCTGCCGCGCTTTTCGGCCGGCGACACCTCTGAAATGTAAATAGGTGCAGTCACCGATGACGTGCCTACGCCGAGGCCGCCTAAAAACCTGAAAACAAGAAACAGTGTCCAATTATCGGCAAGCGCAGTTCCCAATGACGAAAGAAAGTAAGCAATGGCTACAAAGTACAGCGTGTTTTTCCTGCCGAATTTATCAGATGGCCTTGAGCCAAGCAACGAGCCGATAACGGTACCTATAAGCGCGATCGATATGGTAAGCCCATGCTCGAATACCGACAACTGCCAAAATTGTTGAATTGATTTTTCAGCCCCGGAAATCACTGCGGTATCAAAACCAAACAGAAAACCTCCGAGTGCTACGACCATAGACCAGGCCAATACAGAGTTCTTAGTCATAAATTAGTTAGTGTAAATATTGGGTTATTAATCGGCTGCAAGGTAACCGATAACGTAAGCCTTGGTTATAATTTTTGTATCAAAATAGTACAGATTTCAGACAAATACATCTTACTGAATAACAGTATATTAAGAATAAATAAAAAACAATAAATTTTAAAGGTTCAAAATCATTACACGAAAAATATAATTTTGATACATTCCATCAAAGTGTATTATTCCTCTGCATACCGTACATTTTTGGCGCTGTTATCAGGAATTCATAAGTTTAAGTAAGGAGTCCGGAAACCACGGCCCTTTAACCAATTATCAACCTTTTATCTATGTTCCCCATGTATTGTAAACCTGCGATTAGGGTCATTATTTTATCTGCCGTTATAACCTGCCTGCTATTCGTAAGCTGCCGGAAAAGCAGGAAAAAATATGTCTATACTATCGGCTTTTCTCAATGCACCGGCAACGATCTTTGGCGAAAGACCATGCTGGACGAGATGAAGAATGAACTCTCACTTCAACCCGACATTAAGTTCATTTATTATGATGCGAATGGCAATAGCCGGCGCCAGGTGCAGCAGGTCAGGCAGATGCTCGGCCAGAATGTTGACCTGCTGATTATCTCTCCAAATGAAGCTCAGCCACTGACGACAGTTGTGGAAGAAACGCTCGATAAAGGAGTTCCGGTTGTTGTTTTAGACCGGAAAACGGCATCTAAGAACTTTACCGCATACGTAGGTGCCGATAATTATCAGGTCGGTAAAATGGCCGGCGATTACCTGATATCGAAAATGAAAGGGAAGGTGAATGCCGTCGAGATCACCGGTTCCCCTAAATCTTCGCCGGCATTTGACCGCATGCAGGGGTTCCGGCAGGCAATCACCGCGTCACCAGGAGTTAATGTCGTCGCTTCCCTGAACGGAAGCTGGAACCAGGTGTCAGCGGAACGGGAGCTGTTCAGGCATAAGGAGCTGTTGTATACTGCAGACGCCATCTTTGCCCATAATGATGTAATGGCAGCTGCCGCACGCCGTGCGCTGCAACACCTTAAACTTAAGAAGAATATTTTCGTTCTTGGTGTTGACGCCCTGCCGGGAGCCGGCGGAGGGCTTGAAATGATCGCTAATAAGGTAATACAGGCCAGTATCCTCTATCCTACCGGCGGCAAAGAAGCCGTACAGACTGCATTCAGGATTCTGAACAAGGAAAGCTATCAGAAAGTGAACATTCTGCAATCTTTGGTGATCGATTCGACGAATGTAAAGCTGATGAAATTGCAATGGGAGCGCATCAGCAGTCAGCAAAAAGATATCGAAAGGCGGCAATTCCTGCTGGATGAACAGCGGACCATCTATGAAAGCCAGGCAACCGTTTTAAACATCGTCATTATTACTCTTGTGCTGGTCGTGGTTTTCGGCGGTGCAGCTTTCTATTTTTTGATGGAGAACCGGAAGATCAACCGTGACCTGGAGGCAAAAAATCTACAGATATTAAAACAACGGAATGAACTGATCGAGATGTCGGCAAAAGCGGAAATGGCGACCGAGGCCAAGCTTAATTTCTTTACCAACATCTCCCACGAGTTCAGGACGCCGCTGACGCTGATTCTGGGGCCGGTCCAAGACCTTATGCAAACAGCAAAACTTAATAACGACCAGCTGGGCTACCTTAAACTGGCCCATAAAAACATCTTCAGATTGATAAAACTGGTAAATCAGCTGATTGACTACCGAAAGATCGAATATGATAACCAGACCATCCACGCATCTCCAAACAACATCTTTGATCTGATTAACGAGGTGATGGGCAACTTCAAACATATCGCCAATAAACGTAATATAGACCTGCGGTTATTTACCGGGGACAAAGATTGCGTCGTCTGGTTTGATTTGAACATGCTCGACAAAGTATTTTTTAACCTCATTTCCAATGCATTCAAGTTCGTTGCCGATGGCGGTCATGTATACATCCATCTGCATAAGTTTCAGAACACCTTACAGATCGATGTGGAGGATAACGGCATCGGTATGACCAGTGAACAGGCTTCACATATATTTGAACACTTTTACCAGGCTGACAACGGACTTTCAAAGGGTTCCGGTCTGGGCCTCGCACTCAGCCGTGAAATTATCCGGCTGCATCATGGTTCTATTACCGTCGAAAGCGCCAGGTGGCAGTCGACCGTATTCACCATTAAGCTGCCGCTCGGAGACAGTCACCTGATGGAAGACGAAAAATCCCGGCAAGTCATTGATCCGAAAGGCATATCAGAACAGGCAGTTCAATATTCCGCAGAGCTGGACCCGCCTGCGAAAACGGACTCTGATGGCTTTAAAGAGCCGCGGGAGCATTCAATCCTCATCATTGAGGATAACCATGACCTGCTTCAATTTATGGCGGCGAAGCTTGGTGAATATTTTGAAATATACACGGCGCTGAACGGTACCGCAGGCGTCAACGAAGCATTTGGAAGCGTACCGGATCTTATTATTTCGGACGTCGTGCTGCCGGAACTTTCCGGACGCGAGCTGGCGATGAAACTAAAGTCAGATGTACGCACTTCCCATATTCCGATCATTCTTCTTACTGCACAAATCAGTATTGAACATCAGATTGCAGGTGTAAAGGCAATGGCGGATGCTTACCTCACCAAACCATTCAATTTCACGTTCCTTATGGAGACGATAAACAACCTGCTTAAGAACCGGCGCATACTAAAAGAACATTATACCAGTGAAATCAAACCGACCGACCGCTTACCTGTCTCCAAAACTCTGGATAAAAAGTTCATCAATGACTTTGCCGGCTATGTGGAACAAAATCTATCTAACGAACATCTCACTGTGGAGGATATTTCCAAGGCGATCGGTGTTTCAAGAATACAGCTTTACCGGAAAGTGAAAGCCCTTCTTGGGTATAATATTACTGATTACATCATGAGCAGACGCCTGACGAAAGCAAAATACCTGCTTACCAATGAAGACCATAACATATCGGTGATCACCTACATGGTCGGCTTTTCTACGCCAAACTACTTTTCGACGGTCTTTAAGGCTAAATATGGGTGTACGCCGACAGAATACAAAAAACAGCAGCGTACTTAGTGGTAAAATAAAATAACCTGCGTTTTGAAATGCAGGTTATTTCTCTTAAGATTTGACAATTGTGCACGCTTACCAGCGAATTTATGCCGCTTTTTGAAAGATGGCCGCTTCCGCCGGCTTAAGAACCATGCATTGGCTGTTCCGGCTCATATTCAGCGTCTGCAGCAATAGTTTTATAGTTAAAAACCTTTGGAATGTCGCCCTTCCTATCCGCATCTAAACGAAGATCGGCCTGGCAGCATTCGGCAGAGGTCAGGGCAGGCATTTTGAAAACCGTGCTGCATACCCTTTTACCGTCCACGGCATGAGCTTTTAATTTACGATTACTTTCAGCGGTTTACTAAAAGTTGCCGACCTGATGTTCAGAATATATAAGCCTTTTCTCATTTTTAATTCTGCTGCGGAAAGAACGGTCTTCATACCGCCTGCCACGTTCAGCACTTTGACCGTCAGTCCGTTAATATCGGTAATTCTGATCTCAGCAATCCGGTCTTTAATTTGTGTCAGGTCAATAGTAAAACTGTCGCTGACCGGCGTTGGATAAACGCTGATTGCCGCTGAAGCCTCAGGCAGTGCTGTTGGTGCCGTTATCGTAGCCTGGGATGCTGTTAGCATCGTCATACCGGAGCTGCTGCTTACCGGTATACGTATGTTATCAAGGTTCATGTGTCCAAAACCGCCTGTGGAATTGTCGACCGCCTTGATGTAACAGGAGGTGCCTACGTAACCGGCCGCATTGAACGTCTTCGTTGTATAGGCTTCGTTATCGTTTCCCGTTTCCTTCAGCAGCTCAATATTATCAGTCGCCCTGCACAAAGCAAGATACAGGTTGCCGGTGTTATTACCGCCGCCGATCATGAAGCTGATCTGCCCGTCGCCACCAAGTATGAAATTTTGAGTCTTCATTGTTCCTACAGCTGCGTCGCCTGTGGTTTTAAATCCCCAGAAATGATAGCTGCCCTGTTTATTGAACGGCCCGCCCCAGCCCCAGTTTACATCAGTGCAAACATTAGCGGCAACAAATGCGGTTCCGGAAGCCGATGTCCAGCCACTTAAGTTTCCAGATTCGAAATCAAGGACAAGATATTGCTGTGCCGTAACGGTAACCGTACAAACTGACGTTTTAGCGCCGTCCTGTGTAGTTACAGTGATGGTCGCGGATCCCGGCGCAACAGCTGTCACTATGCCGGCTGAACTGACGGTAGCGATAGCCGCGTTGCTGGTTGACCAGGTAACCGTTTTATTCGTTGCATTAGCAGGAGCAACAGTGGCTGCAAGCGTGTCCTTCTTCGATACGGTAAGGGTCGAGCTTGTTTTGTTTAGCGAGACACCCGATACTGCGACCATCGATGTGGATACAGGAACTCTTATATTATCAAGATTAATATGCCCGAAGCCTCCACCGCTATTGTCAACCACTTTTATGAAACATGTTTGCCCGATATGAGCAGAACCGTCGATGACACGGGAAACATAACCTTCGTCATTCGGCCCAGTCTCCTTCTTCAGAACCGTTCCTGAAGCATTACAAAGAGCAATATATAAGTTATTGACATCGTTACCGCCGCCGATAAGAAGCGGGATCTTACCATCGCCGCCAAGCGTAAAGTTCGGTGTCCGCATTTCGCCGGTAGCAGCATCACCACCTGACTTAAATCCCCAGTAATGATATGTCCCCTGGAAGGTGAACGGGCCGCCCCAGCCCCAGCTGGCATCCGTAACGACACCTGAATTCGAGAAGGCCGTTCCGGAAGATACCGTCCATCCAGTCAGGTTTCCAGGTTCGAAATCAAAAGCAAGATAACTTTGCTGGCTTGCAGTAACTGTAACTGCACAGGTGGCGGTTTTTGAGCCGTCAATTGTAGTAACGGTAATTGTAGCGGTCCCGCCGGCAACCCCGGTAACCAGGCCGGTAGAGCTTACGGTCGCAATAGCTGTGTTGCCGGACGACCAGCTAACATTTTGATTGGTGGCGTTAGAAGGTGTAACGGTCGCTGTCAACTGCTCCGTCGCGCCTGCGCTTATGCTGGCCGTTGATTTATTCAGCGTTACGCCTGTTACCTGAATCGGAACCGATGCCGAAGATACCGGGATACGAATATTGTCGAGGTTGATGTGCCCGAAGCCGCCGGCAGCATTATCGACGACTTTAATATATAAGGTCTGCCCTATGTAAGCCGATACATCAATGGTCCGCGATACATACCCTTCTTCATTGGGGCCGGTCTCCTTTTTCAATACGGTTCCGGATGCATTGCAGAGCGCGACATACAGGTTGGCGAGGTCGCTACCACCCCCGATGAGCATTGTGATCCTGCCGTCGCCGCCCAAGGTAAAATCCGGCGTCCGCATTTCTCCCACGGCGGCATCGCCGCCGGACTTGTAGCCCCAATAGTGATAGATTCCCTGGAAGGTGAACGGGCCGCCCCAGCCCCAGTTCGGGTCAGTCACAACACCGCTGCCGGAGAACGCCGTACCAGAGGTCACCGTCCAGCCGTTCAGGTTGCCGGGCTCAAAATCGTATGCAAGGTAATTTTGCCGGACAACAGTAAGGGCAATCGTTGCAGTCTTAGCTCCGTCTGCCGTAGTGACGGTGATAGTTGTGTTACCCGGCGCCACGCCACTGATCACGCCGGATGCATTTACCGTCGCTACAGCGTTATTTCCCGAAGACCAGGTAACATTTGTGTTTGAGGCGCCGGCCGGGGCAACCGTTGCTACCAGTTGCTCGCTTGCGCCGGTGCCTACAGTCGTGCTCGTCTTGTTCAATGACACGCCGGTTACCGGAACAACCTGTACGTTAGCGCCCAGGCCGTAGGTGACCACCGATGTAAATACGGTAGTACCACCATTTGAATACAATTGCACGCCTTTGCTATCGGCTTTTGTCGGATATATACGTGCTGAAAATGCCGCCTTTTCATTGATAAAAACGTCGATAACCGAATTGTCTATAAACACATGGAACGTGGCCGGTTTACCAAAAGCGAGTTCGTCATAAGGCTGAGACAACAGTACTTTGTCCTCTACGTCTCCGGAAAGCGATGATGTCGTTTTGTCCAGTATGATATTCTTCCCTACAGCATCGTAATACAGCTTGGTGACTTCAGTGCCGTCATTTGAGCGCCGGATGTTCAGTCCGTAAGTACTTGCAGTTGTCGCCGGGCTAAGCGTGGCAATGATTTCTGCTTTCGCGCCGTCAGCAACAGGAACATTCGAAACGGAGCTGACACTGATATTTGACAGCGTTTGCTGGCTGCCTGCGGCACGCAGGGAAGCGGTTTGCGCAGCAGGTGCCTGCCCGAGCGTTTTATTGTCAGCCAGCAGTGAATAGGTGCGTGCAAGGCTGAAAGTATGTGCCCAGCCTGCATTCAGTTGCGATTGCGAATTCCTTCTTTCATCAACTATACCGATGCCCACCAGTTGCGAGCTCGCATTCCTTGCCACCGCAGGCGACAGATGGCCAGGTATCAGGTCAAGCATTTTGGGCTGGTTGTAGTCGGGGGTAAACTGCCCGTTGGTATAGTTACCGATCCAATAAACACCGCGCGTGTACTTCGGGCCGTACTTCGTAACAGAACCGCCGATCGGGTTGACTATAAGAATATATTTTCCGTTTCCCAGCGGCTCGAAAACGGGCATCTCCCAAATCACGGAACCGATGTCCATAGCAGAATACGGGACCGTGCTGAAATTGCTTTTATGCGTCCAGGTGTTCAGATCAGTTGAGGTGTAACAGTCAAGGCCGCCGGAACCCGAAACTGCCGCACCAATGATCATCACCCAGATTGAGCCGTCTTTGAATATGTAGGGATCGCGAAAATCGTTCACGAATTGCCGGTCGATCACCGGTGTGGTTTTTGTCCAGACCTTCAGGTCAGGATCTGTACTGGTGGCATGGCCAATGCCGGGATTATACGGCCCGGAATGGTTTACCGCCGTATAAAAAGCATGCGCGGTTCCATTATTCACGATCACATCGCCAGACCAAATGCCTTTCATATCATATCCTGTAGTGGCTGTCCAGTTAAGTTCCGGTATAAGTGCGTCTTTGGTGTTTGTCCAGTTCACGAAATCGGTGCTGATCATGTGTCCCCAGTGCATCAGTGTCTTGAAAGGCCCGTTAGGTGTACGCTGGTAGAACAGGTGGTACTTTCCGTTAAATTCGACCATACCGTGAGGTTCGTTTGTCCAGTTCGCAGGCGGCATGCCGTGAAACGACGGCCGCTGCAGGTCATTGTTAAAGCGTGTGGAGGGCACGGCGAGGGCCTGCTCTCCGGTCGTCGTGATAGCTGCAAGGCCTGTATTGTAATTGCTGCTGATGGTTGCAGCAGGTAGAGCCGCTGCATATATCCTGGTATCGTCATACGTACCGTTCATCGCGTTGATCAGGAAAATGCCGTCCGTTTTGTTGATATTTCCCTTGCCGACTATAAGCGGTACAGTAGATGCGTTGATCGTTCCGTTTTGCGGGGTGTTAATGCTCTGCACCTGAGTACCGTTCAGGTAAAGCCGCATCTGACCTGCCGCACCGTCAAGTGTGGCAGCGACGTGGGTCCAGCTGTAAAGTGGAAACTTCGCAGGCGCCTGGCAGGTGTATTTCTGCCCGTTGATGGTTACGGTCAGGTACCATACGCCGAAGGCGTTCATAAATAGCGCAAAACCATTATTGCCATCCGTCTGGCTTATAATGGCCGAAGGTGTCAGGCTGCTGTACGGCACTTCGGCGTCAGCCGGATAGCTTTCCAGAACCAGCCAGGTTTCCAGGGAAAGTGAATTGGTCAGGCCAAGATTCTTATTGGTTTCCAGCCAAGTGGAAAAACCATCCGTTCGCAAGGCGTTACCTGTGACTCCGGTAACCCGTTCCGGCCTCCCGAACTGGTTGTTTAAGGGTAGGTTTACACCGCTGACCTCTTCTTTTGTTGTGGTTGTGGTGTTGGCTTCGTTGTACCTAAGGTGAAATACAGGCGTTTGCGCCTGAGCTAGTTTAGCAGCGCATATCAATGCGATGCCGATTAAAGTTTTTCTCATAATGGTTATTTAGATCTGGTTAGACGGGCTGAAATTGCGCAGTATTCCATTTAAACCAGTTCAAAATTCGTTCAAAAGCTTACGCTTTTCGTTCAAAATGAGAAATTCACCTTGCTGAACAGGAAAGTAAAAAAAGATATCATCCCCCTGACGGCCGTCCCGATGATTCATCCATCGATGCGTTAAAACTATTCGGCGTCAGGGGGCTGACAGACAGCTCAGACTGGTGATGCTTACCGCTTACCAAAGCTAAGGCAGCTTCTTTCACCGCCTTACCAGATACTTTTAAGCGGCGTGTAGCTGAGTTCCTTTAATGTCAGCGCCGCCGGGGCCTGTACACTGATCAGGCCAAGCGGCTGCTCCGGGAAAAAGACATCCGTCATCACACTCAAACCGTTATCAGCAAACAATTCCACGGAGGCCACATCGACAAAAAGCGTCAGGCTAATCGTCTTTCCGCTGCTGATACGCGGCGCATAATGGATTTTAGCGAACTCTTTGTTGAACGCGTTGTTTCCGGCCTCTCTCCTGTCTATGTAAAACCTGTTACTGGCTTTGTCATAACCGACAACCAGTTTACCCTTGGCGGCGTTTGACAGGACTACCGAGAAAGATGCCAGGCTACTGGTCTGCAGTTTCAATTTATATGGGCCGCTGAGCGATGTTGTGTTCAGTGGTTTCGATTCACCCGTGCCAACCGCTTTTGGCAGGTTAACCGTTGCTCTTGCTAAAGTGGCCAACTCTTCCACCGGCTCCGTCCGTAAGCTGATGCCGTTTTTATCACTGAAGAGCTTAAACTCCCGTGCTATTGTCGTAGCACCGCGCCATGATTCCGTAGGCACCTGGTTAGCGTAGGTCCAGTTATTCATCCAGCCGATGAACACTTTGCGGCTTCCGGTATTTGACCAGGTAATCCCTGCGTAGTTGTCGGTGCCGTAATCGATCCAGCGGGTTTCGCTCTGCAGCGGCGTAAACTTGTTGCCGTCAAAATCCCCGATAAAATACTGCGTGCCTGAACCGCCGTTCGGGGCACCGGGGTTGATACTTATCAACAGCACATAATATTTTTCACCATTCAGCGTAAGCGGGAACAGGTCCGGACATTCCCATACTCCCCCGTGCGCGCCTAACTGCTCGCCGAACTCGCTTTCTTTCTTCCAGCTTTTCAGATCAGGCGATGAATAAAACGTGATCCGGTTTTTCGTAGCCAGCGTCATGACCCACTTCTTTTGCTCAGGATACCAGCTCACCTTCGGATCGCGAAAATCGGTGATACCCGGGTTTTTCAAAACCGGATTACCAGTGTACTTTGTCCAGGTTTTACCCTCATCAAGGCTATACGCCAGACTTTGGTTCTGAAAATCCGACCGCTTCTCTTCTTCGCCCTTCATATCATGGTGTGTAAATATGGCAACCAACGGTATTTTGCCATCCCTGCCTAATCCTGAAGTGTTCAGGGAGTCTACAACCGCGCTGCCTGAGAAAATCAAACCAAGGCTATCAGGATATAATGCAACCGGCAGTCGGTCCCAATGGACAAGGTCTTTACTGGTGGCATGCCCCCAGTGCATCGGGCCCCATTTTATGCCACCAGGAAAATACTGGTAGAACAGGTGATATATGCCTTTATAATAAACCATCCCGTTTGGATCGTTCATCCACTTAGTTTCCGGCGTGAAATGAATCTGCGGGCGGTGTTTTTCTGTACCGGCCTGAGACTGCTGTTGTGCGCAGCCTAATAAGGGCATAAGGCCAAATATGGCTATGCAGCTAAATACTTTTAACATTTTTTCTTGTTTATGGTGGTAATTATAGGTTCCTGGTCGGCAGATAAACGGTTTTCAATTCCCGGGACATATAATAACCCGGGATTGCGGATACCGCGATCTCCTGTAAAAGCATAAGTAATTTCATATAGATTTTGAATTGGTTTAAAGGCTGCAAGATATCGCCTGCAAAGGTATCAGATGTTTAAAATCTGGTCAAAAACTTTTAAAATTGTAACATGCAGCCATAATAAGCAGCACCTTGAAGTAAAATTATGACGAGATGATACACAGCTGCTGAAAATCGAACAATCCTTCATAATCCGAAAGCCAGACACTCTTTAATTGCTGCAATACACCAAAATTATTGTGCAGATCAGCATATAATACTTTTGCTATCGGGCATAGCCAGAACAAGTCCGGGCATTTCCATACCTGCCTTGAACACAGCTTACCGGCGAAACGTTCGCAATTCACCCGGTTAGACAGGTCTGTTTGATTTTCATATGTTTTATCAAGTTTGTATTTATACTTATTAGGAAACATCCGTGACGCACCATTTCTTTTTCCAAAGGAACCTGTCAAAATCAGACTTTGAATATTCAGGGCAGGCTCCAGACTGGCCGGTAATGAAAGCACCCATCGCTGCAGAATAATCCATGGCGATATCCATGGGCTCTCCAGTAAGCCTCATGGCAAGAAATGCGGCAAGAAAGGAATCTCCGCTACCAATAGTATCCACTACATTTATACGGTATGCCGGATATTCATAGACGATTTCGTTATTATAGTATCTGGCACCCTGCGATCCCTTCGTGATCAGGATTTCTGACATGCCGAACTTTTTGAACAGCGCTTCAACACAGTCCAGCTCCGTTAAGCAGGGAATACTGTTCCATCCTGCGATCATGCAAAGCTCAGCAGAATTTATCTTAACCAGATCTGCACGCCTGAGCAAGTCTGCTACAAGTTCAGGGTGATAATGCGGCGTTCTTAAGTTTACATCAAAAACCTTGTATTTTGCTTTTTCGAGCATTTGTAATAATGCAACCCGGGAAGTTTCATTCCTTGAAGCCAGACTTCCATACACAAAAGCATCCGCTGTTTTCACCAGATCTTCTGTTTTATCCTCCAGGGTGATAAAATCCCATGCAACCGGGGCCAGAATTTCATAAGTCACTTCATTCTCCTCATTGATAGTTGCCACCACCTGGCTCGTCTCATGCTCATTATCGACTTGTATCCAATTAGTTTGCAAGCCTATGTTAGCCAGAAAACCCATCAGATCCCTCCCTGGCTGATCATCGCCGATACAACTGATCAGATGACTTTGCAGGCCTAATTTGTGAAGGTGATAAGCTACATTCATTGGTGCACCCCCTGGTTTCCTTCCTTCAGGCAAATTATCCCAAAGGATTTCACCAAAACATACCACTGATTTTTTTTCTAAAGAGTTCATATTCCTATTTTAATACTACATGATTATATCATCTCCTATTGCCGGACAGATTCTTCACTCCGGAAATAAAGGTTATATCAATCCGAAATAAAAGCCGCCCGGGGTGATAACCGATGAGCAGGCAAGGACAGAGTACATTCTCATATTTCAGGTTTATAAATCGATTAATGGCGGCAAATTAGATGTAACACAAAAGGAAAAATATCAAAATCGTTCCTAAATAGTGTGAATCGAAACTATTTGATAAGGCACTGATTAATAACTAATTAATTAATTAAAATACGTAACTTAATATTTTACTTTCAATTTTAAATCAAAGAAGATACAGTTTTGATACATTATGATGCTCTTAATAAACGACTCGTGCCGGAGCCGTAATGCGGTTATTTCAACCTTTTCTTTATATTTATGTACAATCAATTAGAAATAACCATTAACCACATATTTAATTTGCTATTCCAATCCGGGATTGAACTACTAATACCATGAAGGTCATATTCTTTTTATCTAACAGAATCGTCCTGTTATTTATTCTATGCTTAACATTATCAGGCTGTGACAGGAAAACGGAGCATCCAGTCTATAACATTGGGTTTTCACAATGTATTGGCTCCGACCTGTGGCGGAAAACCATGCTTGAAGAGATGAAAATGGAATTGACATTGCACCCTGGTGCAGCGCTGACCTATTCGGACGCTAATGGAAATAGTACACTTCAGGTAAAACAGGTCGGCGAAATGATTAAAAAAGGAATAGATATCCTGATCATATCGCCGAATGAGGCACAACCGCTTACTCCGGTTGTAGAGGAAGCATACAATAAGGGTATTCCGGTTATTATAATCGACAGACGTACGGCGTCTTCGTCTTATACTGCATTTGTTGGTGCAGACAATTTCCAGATCGGGAAAATGGCAGGGGAATATGCAGGAAAAGTACTTAAGGGGAAAGGTAAAGTTGCAGAGGTTATGGGACTTCCGGGCTCCTCTCCCGCAATTGAACGGCAAAGAGGATTCAGCGAAGGAATAAAAAAATATCCCGGTATAAAGATTGAAAGCCAGGTTTATGGCAACTGGTTAAAAGAAGAAACAGCAGAACAGCTGCATAACATTAAAAGATCGTTAGCATCAATAGACGCTATTTTTGCACATAATGATCCGATGGCATCGGAAAGCAGAAAAGTTTTAAACGGGCTGAAATTATCTAAGGGAATTAAAGTAATTGGTATAGACGCCTTACCCGGGCAGGGAGGCGGTTTAGAAATGGTAAGCAGCAAAATTCTTACCGCCAGCGTTCTCTATCCCACAGGAGGCAAAGAGGCAATAAGCACAGCGTTTAAAATTCTCAACCGGGAATCATTTCAGAAAGAGAATATTCTGCAGTCCCTGGTCATTGACTCCTCAAATGTAGACCTGATGAAACTGCAATGGAACAAGTTCAGCAGCCAGCAGAAAGATATAGAGCGCCAGGGCGCCTTGCTTGAAGAACAAAAGGTACTTTTCAAAAATCAGCAAAATATTCTCAATATAACAGTCATAACGCTTGTACTTTCAGTGGTATTCGGGGGACTAGCCGTGTATGCGCTATCGGAAAACAGAAAGATCAACAAAGACCTTGAGTCTAACAACTTAAAAATATTAGATCAGCGTAACCAGCTGCTGGAAATGTCTAGTAAAGCACAGGCTGCGACTGAAGCCAAACTGACCTTTTTTACTAATATGTCGCATGAGTTCCGCACGCCGCTTACGCTCATATTGTCGCCATTGGAAGACCTGATAAAAAATGAAAAAATAAAACCGGTAGCCGGCAGAAACCTCGAACTCATTCACAAGAATGCATACCGGCTGCTGAGACTGATCAATCAGCTTATAGACTACAGAAAGATTGAGCATGACAAGATGGTATTGAGCGTATCCAGAAACAACATCGTGGAATTTTTAAAAGACATCCTGGAGAGTTTCCAGCATAGCGCAAAAAAGAAAAACATCGATATCAGGCTGATTACGGATTCGCAGGAAATTAATATCTGGTTTGATGGCAATATGCTTGATAAAGTAATATTCAACCTGTTATCAAATGCGCTGAAGTTTACCCCGGCTAATGGAACCATCCATGCTGAAATTTCTCATGACAAGAACTTTGTCCGGATCGCGATAAAAGACAACGGGCCCGGAATTGCAGCGGATGAGATAGAACATGTATTTGAGTATTTTTATCAGGCGCACGCAAGCTCATCAAAGGGCTCCGGCCTTGGCCTGTCCTTATCTAAAGAACTGATGAACCTGCATCATGGCGATATCAGCGTTGAGAGCACGGGTTCGAAAGGAACAACGTTCATTCTGCAACTTCAAATGGGAGACGGCCACTTTACCGAGAAGGAAAAATCAAAAGGAAAAACCAATAAAGAAGCATTATATGAAGATGCTAAAATTTATACTACCGGTTTAACCGATACTCATGAAGTTGACACCCAGGACGCACTGCGAATCATAAAAGAGAAATCAGTTTTAATCATCGAGGATAATAATGATCTTTTAAGCTATTTAGGCAATAAATTCAGCGAAGACTATGAAGTCTTTATTGCAAATACGGGAACTGACGGCCTGAATATAGCCTTCGAACAGGTGCCTGATCTGATCATATCTGACCTCGTGTTACCCGGATTGTCGGGACCATCTCTGACGGAAAAGCTAAAATCAGATATAAGAACTTCACATATCCCGGTTATACTGCTTTCTGCTCATGGAAGCCTTGAACACCAGATCGACGGATTGGAGAGCATGGCTGATGCGTATATCGTTAAACCTTTTAATTATAACTACTTACTGGCTACAGTTAAAAGCTTATTAAAGAACCGTGCAATCCTGAAATCACGTTTTGTCAGCGATATCAGTATACCGGGCAAACAAGCTGTTTCAAACAGCCTGGACAAAAAATTCATGAATGACTTTGCCGGAATAGTGGAAAAGAATCTTTCTAACGAAAGTTTAAATGTGGACGAAATCAGCAAGGAAATTGGAATGTCGAGAGTGCAGTTGTACAGAAAGGTCAAAGCATTGTTAGACAGCAGCGTAACAGACTATATTATGAACAGAAGGCTTAAAAAAGCCAAATACCTGCTGCTCAACGAGAGATACAGTATTTCCGAAATCACCTACATGGTAGGTTTTTCTTCCCCAAATTATTTCTCCACGGTTTTTAAATCGAAGTATGGAATGAGGCCCAGTGAATTTAAAAGAAAACACTCACTGCCTTCTTAAGCTTGCACTTCGTTTCATACAATCGTGTATTTTTATTTGAGTAGACAATGCTGGCCTGAAATCGTATCACTTTTATTTTACTCTTAACTGATTTGTTAAATCAAAACAATTTTGCTTCCTAGACATTTGTCCTTATATTAGTTGACACATGGCAACGAAAGTAAAACAGCCGCATAAGTTAGATGTAAAAAGCATTCTTAAAGCAGAAGACAGCTCAACTGCTGTGCTGAAGTTTTTGTATGGCAAAGAATGGACGGAATCAGAGCTTCAACAAGCAAGCGGTTATGACGTGATTGACTCAATCCGGTCGGGTTTACCAAAAGCTGGTGTTGATGCATTTTTGGAAAAAACCAGTGTAGACAGGGAACAGGTATCGCAGGTGCTTCATATTAGCACACGCCAGTTGAACAGGTATAAACCCGAGCAGCGTTTATCACCGGAACAATCTAATTTCCTGTATGAACTTACCCGTATCTATACCCGCACTTTGGACATTTTAGGCGATAAGCGTACAGCTGAGCACTGGTTAGAAAGGGAGCAAGTAGCATTAGGCAATCATACACCATTACAACTGTTAGATACGACCGAGGGACTTCGTTTAGTAGATGATCTGCTTTCTCAAATTGAATACGGTTTCTATTCATGAAGTTTTACCGTATTGCCAGGGAAAGGTATGCGAATGACCTCAGCGGCCGCGGTGGTTTGCTTACTGCTGCACGCTGGCATAGTCATTTACCTGTACTTTATACTTCCGTACAATCATCTACCTGCATCTTAGAAAAACTGGTACACTTAGAATCCGGGGAAATACACCACGATCTGCAAATGATCAAAATAACTGTCCCTGATTCTGCCACTCACCTGGTCGTTGATCTTCAGGATCTTCCAAAAAGGTGGGACGGCTACCCCGCCCCCCGGTCACTTGCTAAAATTGGCAATGCCTGGCTAACTGCTAAGAGTTCCCTTCTGTTGTATGTTCCATGCGTTGTTGATCTATTTTCTCAGAATGTATTAATTAATCCCTTGCACGAAGAAGCAGGAGAGTTAAGGATTGAATCGGTTACTCCCTTCAGGTTTGATGAACGATTGTACAAAATATAGATAAGGACCACCGCATATCTATATTTAGACCGCCAGGAGCTAATGAAAAATAAGATCATAATCGTCCTCCTATTTTTTTGACTTCATAGCTTTTACTTTTTTGATTTTGGTATCGGCTAAAAATTGCTGGTATTGTTCGGTTTCCATTCCAAAAAGAGCGACTTTGCCTTCGCTATTGCAGTGAACACCAAAGCCATAATTTTTTGGCAATGGAGAAGCCCGGAGACAGGGTTGGCCTTTTGAAAAAAACTGTTCTCTTGCCTGATTTTGTTCTGCATTTGTCAAGTCATTTTTATCAGCAAACACTTGAAACAAAACATCATCTGATGTGAATTTATACGGATTATCAGAAATCAAATGATATTGTATTTCAGCAACCGTTTTATTTGCTTTTAATGGCGGTCGTGTTCCGAAGCTCGCCTTCGTGTCGTCTGAAACTTCTATAAAAGTGTCAAAGTAGTTTGTTGAATGTACTTTCATATTTCTGTCGGGCTAAGTTCTTCTGATGAGTTACAGATATCAGCTTTTTCGAACCGCATTCTTTTAGATTCTTGCTTAAGGCAATAATTGAACTTGATGCCGGCAATGCAATCAGCACAGAGCGGGCGCTTGAATTTTTAACCTGTTAACAGCGGCCTCCATCAACGGCGTCGAAACCCATTCATCAATAAGTTTCATCACAAGCCTTTTTATTATTTGTCTAAATGAATGAATTAATCTGCATATAAGAGATACTTACCCCGTATAGCTTTAAACTTCTGCAATCCCGGCTCCCAGCTTTTTCTGATCTCAGCTTCTGATACTCCTGCTATGATCTGTTTTCTCAATTGATCAGTACCTATTCTTAAATCAAAGGCGGATATATCAGAATTGGCTCTTCCGGGAGTAAAGAACTTAGATTTATCGGGATAGGCATTGTATAATTCAATCAGCCATTTTAAGTTAATCTGGCGGCTCTCAAGCAATTTCGTGATGTCATATTTACGAAGATCCAATCCGTAACAGACAGAGTCTTTATGATTTGGCCTTTCACTCATCCCCGGAATGCTAACCGGTTTATAGGAAAATGAATAGATGTTCTTTAAGGCGGGGGCTCCAAGAATGGTGAATGGCATAGTAGTACCCCGTCCTTCATTGATAACCGTTCCTTCAAACATGCACAAGCTTGGGAAAAGCATCACCGCTTGCTGGGTATTTAAGTTTGGAGAAGGTTTTATCGGAAGTACATACGGCATTGTATGATTATAATTAGCAACTTTTATGATCTCTAAACTGCATTTCTCCTTTAAATAACCTTCGCCATTAAGATATTGTGCAAATTCCCCGATAGTCATACCGTGGGTCATAGGTATATAATGAATCCCTATAGCAGACTTAAATTTGTCGTCTGTCATTACCGGCCCGTCTACTACATAACCATTGGGATTTGGCCTGTCGAGGATGAGAAGCTTTTTGTTGTTTTCGGCACAGGCTTCCATGACATATTCGAGGGTATTGATATTGGTATAAAATCGACATCCTACATCCTGAATATCAAAAACCATGAGGTCGATATCTGCTAACTGCTCTTTAGTGGGTTTCTCATTCCTGCCGTATAAAGAGATAATCGGAAGGCCCGTTTTAGCGTCTTTATCGTCGCCCACCGCGGCTCCATTACTGGCGTTACCTCTAAACCCATGTTCAGGGCCAAATACTTTTACGATTTTAATTCCAAGACTAAGTAAACTGTCTACACTGCTTTTCTGACCGATTAGGGAACTTTGATTTGCAACCAGTCCAATCCGTTTTCCTTTCAAAAAAGACAGATATTTTTCAGTTTGGTCGGCACCTGTAATAATTTCTTTTTTAAGAAACGTACTTTTCTTTACAGATGGAGTTTGTGCTGTGCACGACAAGCAGAAGGTTGCGGCTAGCAATAAACAAATTAGTGGGGAAAACCTGATCATTTTAGAATTTTGATAGTTTAAAATTACATCGGCAATGGAACATCGCCTCCATGCCGAACCCTAAATTACTAAATTCTTATATAGATCAGTTAAGTACCTAGTTTTCCCTGGTGCTTTCCGCAACCCTATAACTATGAGCATTAAACCCGGCTGCCCGGTTTCATGTATGCTTTACGGCAGATCCAGTCGTATATTACATCTGGAAAACCTTATTTAAAAAGCCAGTGATCTTAGCCACCATAGGCCTGAACCAGGGCTCAAACAGGCAGAATGAATGTGGCGCCCCTTCGAAGGTATAAACTTCCGAATAAACACCTTTTTTATCCAATATATTTCTTTTATCCAATATATTTCGAAAATCGTCTCTTCCTGCATGCATCCATACCACGGAACTATTCAAAAACAAAACAGGAGCATTATTACCAGCCGCATGCGTCAGCGGTGATGCTTCCTTCCAGAGTTCAGGATTTTCGGCCTTGGGATATCCGAACCAATAGGTGGCTGCCGAGGTCGATTTGCTGTCGTCCCCTTCTGCCGACTCGGGATGCACAAATGAAAGAGTCCCATCGATATCAACTATTGCCTTCACTTCGGAAGAAAAGCCGGTATTACAATCCGTTCCTTCAAATTGCGGCATATTGCTGGTAGCACCGACAAAAGTAGCCAGCTCCCCGCCTGCAGAAAAGCCCAGGATGGCAATCTTAGCGGTATCAATGTTAAACTTTTCAGCATTTGCCCGCATCCAGCGCAATGCTGCTTTCAGATCATAAACTGCTGCCGGATAAAGCGCCTCTGTTGAAAGCCTGTATTCTACCGTAAAACTCGCAAAACCGGCTGCTGCCAGATGTTGTGCAAGCGGAATATGCTGCGAACGGTTGCCCGACCTCCAGCCACCTCCATGTACAATGAGTACCGCCGGAGTTTTAGCCTTGCGCCCGGATACCGGCTGAAATGCGTCGATCTGAAGCGTACGGCTGCCCGCTGTGCAGTATACCAGCCCTCTGGATTCTTTTACAGATTTGAAAGAATGCTCTTTTACGATCCTGATCCCGGGATGTTGTTTTAGTGTGTTTTTGTATGCGGAATAGGTGGTATATGATGTATCGGGCTGCCCGGTAATACCCTTCGTGCTCTGCGACATGCCGCATGGAAGGTAAAGGCAGCTCAGGAGAAAAAGAAAGTATGCTCTCATAAGATAATTTTAGTTATGGTGGCGCATTTATGACGATGCTCCACCATAACGTTTAATTGTTTAGGGATTTTGTTTCAGCTTAGGGTTCTTATTCAGCTCCTGCAGCGGTATTGGAAATATCGTCCTGTTGTCGCCATTTGGAGAATGCGACAGCCAGGACTTTTTAGTAAACACTCCAAAGCGGATCATATCCTGCCGTCTGTGGGCTTCTGCTGCAAATTCCCAACCCAACTCATCCAGGAACCTGCCATACATAATATCATTAACAGGTTCGGCAGTGGTTCTGAAGTGGTTTTTTAAGCCATATCTATAAGAAGTATTGCCCTGGAGCTGTGTACCCGTAACCACCGCCAGAGCGGGGTTGCTGCTGAAGCTCCTCTGACGCACCTGTATAACCAGTGCCGCAGCCGCATCGGCACTCCCGGTACGCAGCAGACATTCTGCTTTCATCATCAGGATATCGGCGTAACGCAGGAAGGGGAAATCATTATTCATATTGTTTGGCGATGAGTTCTGTGCGATCTCAAATTTGTTAATGCGGTAGCTGTGGATTTCCTGTGTAGAGTCAATACCCGGACATTCATTTACATATATAAGAGGCTGCCCGATGAGCACGCCATAGGCACATTTAAGAGGTTCGCCGCTGGCCGAATACTGCTGCCCCATCATCCATCCGTCCGTAAGTCTCTTATCCTGCGGATTAAACGTGTCGATAAATTGCGGTATGGCATTCAATCCTCCGTATCCTCCCGATTTTGCGCCATAGGTGAACTGGTTCTGAGGCGACATTGTCCAGGCAGCAAGGAAAAAACCGCCGGCATAAACCTCGTCATGCGGGATTGCCCATACGATTTCCTTCGAATTTTGGTTCTGTGCCTTAAATACATCCTTCTGTACAGGTTCCAGGATGAACTTGTTCGAATTAATAACGGCATCACATGCTGCGATGCACTTTGCCCATTCTGCCTGACCGCTATACACCTGCGCATTCAGATAAACTTTGGCAAGCAATGCACTTGCCGACCATTTATTATTAAATCTCGCATAGGTACTTACATCGCTGTTTTCGGACAAAACCGGAAGAGCGGCTGTAATTTCGGCGACAATAAAGTCATAAACCTGTTTGCGGGTATTCTGTTCGGGCAGGAACCCTTCGGGTACATCAAAGCGGTCAACGATAGGAACATTACCGAAGTTGTCGCACAATACAAAGTAATAGGATGCGCGCAGTACTTTGAGTTCTGCCAGGATACTTAACTTTGTTGCGGCGTCGGTAGGAATAGCGCCTGATTCGATCTGGTAGATCACCCGGTTACAATTGGTGATACCTGCGTACGTTTTGGCCCACAGATCCTGGCAGTGAGCCTGCTCAGGAGTCCAGTTATGCTCGTGCATCCGCCGGTGCAAACCGCCGTCTACAAAACCGTATGGCTTTGCCGGAACGGCAAGCTCATCGGCGGCAATCTCCTGCGTGATATAATAACCTGTGGCATTAGACATCAGCACATCGCGCCAGTTGGCATAAGCAGGTGCAACAAGCGAACCGATATCATCCTTCCCTGGCTGGTAGTTTGCGGCAATGATGTCTGTAAAACTTTCGTCTTCCAGTTTTGTACACGATTGTATGCTGATGAATAACAGGCCGGAAGCCAGTATTGCTATATTCTTTGAAATCTTCTTCATGATCGTAAGTGTTGATTAGTTGATGGAAAGACTTAAACCCATTGTGTAAACACGTGTTGTAGGATACTTATCCCGGTCGTCATTTCCGGGAGATAAGCCCAGTCTGTTCACTTCCGGATCCATCCCCTTGTAACCGGTGATCGTAAACGTGTTGAGGGTAGATGCATAGACCCTTGCCACCTTAAAATGCTTTGAAGGCAGATTGATTTTGTAGCCGAGGGTGATGTTATCTATTTTCCAGAAATCGCCATTTTCAATATAATAACTGTTGTATTCCGGCAGGATATTTTTGTTCAGGACCGCCTTATCAAATACCTTATCGTATGCGGAACTTAACTGGTTGTACAGGGAAAAGCCGGGAACTTCGGAGTACATACGCTGAAAGTTAAGGATCTGGTAGTCGAAGGCACCGCGCATGGTAATACCCAGATCAAATTTGCCGTAAGTAAAGTTATTATTCCATCCTGCATAATATTTCGGAAGGCCATTGCCCAGCACTTTTTTATCTGCCTCTGCCTTTGTGTTAGACAATTCGCCATTCTGATTCTCGTAAACCCAGCTTCCATCATCGTTTATGCCGGCTACTTTGTAACCATAGAAATTACCGATTTCTTTTCCAACCTCTACCCTATGGGTATAGGTTTGCACAGGCGATCCGGTAAAACCAACATTGATAAAGTTGTTTGTAGTCTGGTAAAGATCATTTGAAAGCGACACCAGCTTATTGCGGTTCGTCGAGAAGTTTATGCTGGAAAACCAGGAAAATTTCTTTGCCTGCACCGGCTGAAAGTTTAACAAAGCCTCGATTCCTTTATTTTGCATTACCCCCACATTCGCCTTGGTGAAGCTGTACAGGTTTGGAGGAGAAGGAACAGGGTAATCATATAACAGTCCGTTGGTACGGCGAAAATAATAATCGACCGATCCGCCTATCTTACCTTTCAGGATAGTAAAGTCGAGACCAACGTTTGTTTCTTTTTTTACCTCCCATTTCAGATAGGGATTGGGATTACTGATCGGGCTGAGGCCGGAGATCCATTGCCCGTTAATGAGGTAGGTGATAGCCCTGCCGGTAATAGGATCAGTGTAGCCGAGCTGACTGTCCCCAAGA
>Ga0265780_10002660_pt1 | contig 24006 bp, 21 predicted proteins | sample P1T30metagenome_FD_192432 | JGI IMG/M metagenome (GOLD analysis project Ga0265780, IMG submission 192432) | Plant litter microbial communities from East Loma Ridge, Irvine, California - P1 T30 | ecosystem: Environmental > Terrestrial > Plant litter > Unclassified | place: USA: California... | reverse complement strand
CGAGCTGCCGTTGCCACAAGTGGTACGCCTCGAAGAAGCCGTCGCTGCCGTCGACGGCAGCATGGGCTGGGTGCTGACGCTATGCAGCGGCGCTGGCTGGTTCGCAGGATTCCTGCCGCCGGCATTGGCGCGCACCATCATGGCGACGCCGCACGTCTGCCTTGGCGGCAGCGGCGCCCCCACCGGTTATGCCGAGCGCGAAGGCGACGGCTACCGCATCACCGGCAACTGGGGCTATGCCAGCGGCGCGCCAATGGCCACCCACTTCACGCTGAACGCCGTGCTGCGCGAAGGCGGCCGGGAGTTGCTGGACGACTCCGGCGCGCCACGCATCCGCGCTTTCCTGGTGCCGGCTGCACAGGTGCAGGTGGTGCCGTCGTGGCGCAGCGTCGGCCTGCGCGCCAGCGCCTCGCACGGCTATCGCATCGACGCGCAATGGGTGAGTCAGGCGCACGGCTTTACCATCAGCCCGGCAGCGGCGACCGCCCACGGGCCGCTATACCGCTATCCTTTTTATTCGCTGGCCTACGTGACGCTGGCGGCCAACATGGCGGGCATGGCCGCGCATTTCCTGGCATTGGCGCAGCCTTGCATCGCGCGGCGCCGGCACGCTGCACGAGACCTGCCGCTGCTGGACGTGCCCGAGGTCGCTGCGCTGGTGCAGGCGCGGCAGCAAGCCTTTGCAACAGCCCGCGCTGATTTCTACCAGGTGCTCGACGCAAGCTGGGCCACCGTGGCTGGCGGCGCGACCCCCGGCGCCGGCGAGATGGCGGCCGTGCAGCGTGTGTCGCTGACGCTTGTGCGTGTGGCGCGCGCCGCCGTCGATGACCTGTACCCGTATTGCGGCCTGTACGCCGCGCGCGAGGACAGCGTCATCAACCGGGTCTGGCGCGACTTCCATACCGCAAGTCAGCATGCGCTGCTGCTGCCGTAGTCTTCCATGTACTAGCAATGGGTTGGCAAGGCGCCAATGGCAGAGGACGTCGGCGTGGACAGGCCCGTTGGACTACGGAAAGCGCTCGGCGCCGGGAGGCGGTACAACCCAGTCATGCATGCGTTCTTCGTACATCGACACGGTGGGTGCCGGAAACGCCGGGTCGGCGAATGCGCCGACGGGAATCGCAATCCACATTGCGCCATCTACAGGCGCATAAAAAACGGTGGCACCGCAGACAGGACAAAAGTGAAACCGCGCGCTTGTACCTTCGTCGCCGGTGCGGACATAGCTGGTTGACTGCCCGGAGACCGTCACATCGGCGCACGCAAAGCGGGCCTGCTCCGCGAACGGGCCGCCGGTGCGGCGCTGGCACGCAAGGCAATGGCAGATCGAGATCCGCACGGGATCGCCATGCGCCGTGGCGGTGAGCTGGCCACAACTGCAGGCCGCATCGCGTGCTGGCATAAGACTCCCTGATCAATGGACGCTTGTTAGCGAAGGATGTCGCGCTGGCACTTCCCGCCAAGGTAGAAATCCTGGAACTGCCGCGACTGGCCGAAACCGGAAGTTCGGACAAGGATAGCAGTTCACCGGGCCGAAAATCCAGCCGTACCGCCGACAGGTCCGAACCGACGCGAAGCGGTCGGCTGCATGTGCGAGGGTCCTGGCCCAAATCGAACCTGGATTTCGCATTTCAGCTACTTCAGTCACGATGAACATGAACGCTCGTTGACAAATGACCATCCGTCATTTTAGCATATGACCTTTAGTCATTTTAGGAGTCGTCGTGGATAAAAGTAACAGATGGGCGATGATAACGGGCGCCTCCGGAGGACTTGGCATAGAGTTTGCCGAAATCCTTGCTCGAAAAGGTTTTAACCTGGTGCTGACTGCACGAGGACGCGATGACCTTGAAACTGCCGCCACGCGCTTTCGTTCAGCATTCCCGATAACTGTAATTACGGAATCGATCGATTTCACCGAGCCTACGGCCGTGTCAGCCTTGACCAATGTACTTGACCGAAATGACATCGCGCTCGACGTGCTTATCTGCAACGCAGGGCAAGGCCTTCATGGCGAATTTCTCTCAAGGCCAATAGCAGAGACGCTTGGAATGCTACAGCTCAACATTACCAGTCTTACCTGTCTTACACATCTTATCGCCACGAGAATGGTGGAGCACGGGGGAGGGCGTATACTATTAGTCGCAAGCATGACAGCGTATATGCCGGTTCCCTTGTATGCGGCGTATGGCGCCAGTAAGGCTTATGTCAGAAATTTTGGTGAGGCCTTGCATTATGAAATGAGGAATACTGGCGTTACAGTCACTGTCGTGTCACCGGGCCTGATGGACACTGGCTTTCTAGCCTCAGCTGGTGAAGAAACGACAAAAAAACACAGGAACATGATGATGTCTCCAAAGCAGGCAGCACATGAGGGATTGGCTGCACTATTCGCCGGGAGGCAGAGTATAGTAGCGGGCCGCATGAATCGGCTTATTGCGCTTTTCACACGAGTAGTTTCCCGTCGCAGGCAGACTATCCTGGCGGGATGATTTGTCCAGAATCGTTATGCTAGGACGTAGATATGGTTAGCCACGCAACTAGCATCGAGGAAAAAGAAGCTAGGAGTACACACATCTTGGCTGTTGCTCTAGAATTATTTATGCAGGACACAAGACGGCTGCCGACTGTAGACGCCATTGCGAGAAAATCAGGTCTTGCCAAGGGCACAATATATCTGTATTTTTCCAGCAAAGAACATATATTTGCCTCGTTGCTTGCACAAGAATGGCATGGCTTGCTTGGTGTCGTCGCCGATTGCTTTTCGGGCGCGATGGCGGCGCAGAAAATGATCGATCAATTTGCGTTAAAATTTGCTCGATATCTTAGCTCGCATCCTTACTTTTTACGCCTGGACTCGATGGGCTATGCGCTACTGGAGGCAAAGCTACCACCAGATCAGTTTTGGGCATTCAAGAATCAATTTGTCTCGCATCTTAAATTGATGGGGTCGGTTATCGACCGCGCGTTATCATTTGAGGCAGGACGGGGTCTAACGTTGTTGACGCGTAGTTACGCGTTAACCCGTGGCCTGTGGCAGCTGGGCGATCATCCCGACACGCATCGTGCCCACCCAAACTTCGCAGAACATCCGTTCGCGCAAATCGATTTTAATACGGACCTTAAAGAAGCGCTGCTTGAATACTGGGCGGGGGCAGCAGGTCCAGTTTGACTCAAAATACAGCTGAGAATTTTAATAAAGGCTGCACCAGCATCGATTGCTGGTGCAGCCTTTTTTTGCTTCACGCCGCTTCAAACCAGGCAGCGCCGCATGGACTGGCGGCCACCGCGCTGGACCCGATTCGGGCTGGCGACTACTGATACCAGCTTCTACTACAGGAGAACAACGCGATAAACTAATTAACGGGCGCTGCGGGTACGGTCCAGTTCGCGGATGCGGTATTCCAGATCGTAACGGTCGGTAGCTTGGGCCAGGTAAGCTTCCTGATACTTGAGCTCACGCTCTTCGGCGCTTTGACCGACGTACGTAGCCAGTTGAGCAGCTGCGGTACGCAGCGCGGTGACCAGCTCTTGCGAAAAACGTGCAAAGTCGGAAACTGAAGAAACTTGATGGGCGGCGGAAGAAGTAGACATGATCGTTCCTTTAGTGAGTTGGCTAGCACCTACTGCGGTGCAACATGAGATCAAGTATATGCTTCGACAGATATAAAGATAATTATATATTTTGATGACGTCCATTCATTAAACGTATGTTGGTAGCGTCGTTTTATAATGCGTTAATGAAACGATAATGCTACAGAGAAACGCTTTGTTTGCATTTCTTTACTGAAATGTTCCCTAAGTGTTTGAAAAAAAAGAGATATTTATATACCGTATGGCGGGTAAACGCCTAGCAGCATCAGAGCGGGGACTGTGAAGTTTTGCCTAAGTTTCTGGAGTCGTCAGAACTTCCATTACTAGCTGCATCTGTTGTAGTTGCACAACCGCAACGCAATTCCACCAATGTGTCAGTATCCCGCCGAGGAAGGCAAGGCCATTGAATGCCACATGATCCACCTTGGCTACGCCGGCGGAACAAGTCCACGGCGCCCGGCGCCGACGAGATGGCCAGCATTCGCTGCTGCTGCCGCAGGCCTGCATGCACATGGCGGATGGCCCATGCGCACGTTACCTGCAACTGTGCTCGACATCCATGCGGTCAGCTTGCGTTCTCGCGCCACGTTGATGGATCCACCCGCGCCGGCGCCTGGCGAGCATCGTGGTAGACTTGCCTTGTTAGCAAGTAGAGCAGGGTGCCGGTGGTACACGCACCTGTTGGCACGCCCGGTCGTGGGCCTGCCTGTGCCGACAGCGTTACCGTAATAGAAAGTGCAATTGATGTTACAGACTGATCAGCAATCCCCCCCATCTGCCAGGCGTTCAAGGATGCAGGTCAATCCGCCGGTTTTTTTCATCTCGGCTGTATTGATCGTCGTCTTCGTGTTGTTCAGTGCGATTTTCCCGAAAGAAGCCGGCAGCGCTTTCGACATGCTCCAGGCCGGGATCGTGCGCAATTTCGGCTGGTTTTATATTCTCAGCGTGGCGATTTTTCTGATGTTCGTGATCTTCCTGATGCTGAGTCGCTACGGCGACGTCAAGCTCGGGTCGGACGACAGCGAACCCGAGTACAGCTACCTTTCCTGGTTTGCCATGCTGTTCAGCGCTGGCATGGGCATCGGCCTGCTGTTTTTCGGCGTCGCCGAACCCATCCAGCACTACGCAAAACCGCCGGTCGGCGCTGGCAGCACCATTGAAGCGGCAAGAAACGCCATGGTCCTGACCTTTTTTCACTGGGGGCTGCATGCGTGGGCAATCTATATCGTCATCGGGTTGTCACTGGCGTATTTTGCGTTCCGGCGCGGCTTGCCGCTCACCTTGCGTTCCGGCTTGTATCCGCTGATCGGCAAGCGTATCCACGGGCCGATAGGCCATGCAATCGATATTTTTGCGGTGATGGGCACGATGTTCGGCGTTGCGACATCGCTTGGATTTGGCGTACTGCAGGTCAATGCTGGCTTCGCCCACCTGTTCGGCCTGACCGTCAGCACGCCGGTACAGCTTGTTCTCATCGCCATCATTACCGCCCTGGCAACCTTGTCTGCAGGGACCGGACTGGACAAAGGCGTCAAGCGCCTGTCCGAACTGAACATCATCCTGGCGCTTGCCCTGCTCATCTTCGTGCTGCTGGCCGGTTCCACTGTCTTCCTGCTGCAGGCGTACGTGCAGAACATCGGCATGTATCTGGGCGCGGTGGTGCAGAGAACCTTTCGCATGTACGCATACGAACCGAATGCCTGGCTTGGCGAATGGACGTTGTTTTACTGGGGCTGGTGGATTTCATGGTCGCCGTTCGTCGGCATGTTTATCGCGCGTATCTCGCGCGGGCGCACCATCCGGGAGTTCGTGACCGGTGTCCTGTTCGTGCCGGTGCTGTTCACGTTTCTCTGGATGACTGTATTCGGCAATACCGCCATCTCGCTGGACCTGAATGGTGTGGCGCCCATTGCGCAGACTGTCGCCAACAACCTGCCGGTGGCGCTGTTCGAGGTGCTGGAACACCTGCCATTCCCGATGGTGGCATCCGGCATCGCCACGCTGCTGGTGATTACTTTCTTCGTCACATCGGCCGATTCCGGTGCGCTTGTCATCGACATGATCACGTCCGGTGCGGCGCCGAATCCGCCGGTCTGGCAACGCGTTTTTTGGGCGATATGCGCGGGCGTCGTGGCGGCGGTGCTGTTGTTGGCCGGCGGCCTGAAGGCGCTTCAGACTGCGGCGCTCGCCAGTGCGCTGCCGTTCGCTGTCATCATGCTGTTCATATGTTACGGCCTGCTGCGCGCGCTGCAGACGGAGACCAAGGGTTCGCAGCTCGACCTGTCCGGCGCGGACGATGTCCTCGAAGGGACAAACCCGAGCTGGCAGCAGCGCCTGAGCAATATCACCAACTTCTACGACCAGCACCAGATCGCGGCGTTCCTCGGTGAAACCGGGCGGCCGGTGTTCGATGCGTTCGCCCAACAGATGCGGGAAAGCGGGCTGGTTCCCGAGACCACCTATCGCGACGAACGCCTCGAGCTGACGATTCCCCATGGTGATCGTGGCGTATTCCAATATACGATACGCGCCCGTGCTTTCCGCGCCCCGAGTTTTGCATGGGTGGACAGCGACAACGATGCGCAGGAAAAAAAGCATTACCGCGCCATGGCACGCTGGTCCGACAGCGACCAGCAGCATGACGTGACCGGCTATACGGGCGACCAGTTGATTAACAACTTGCTGCATGCCTACGGGCGGTTCCGTCAGGCCCGCCGGATGTCGTCAGCGCGCGACAAGCCGACCCCCGCCCGATAGCGGCGACCTGGCTATGCCGGTACACCGTCCGGTATCGTCGGCGCGCACGGCAGGCTCACCGTGAACCTGCTGCCGGCGCCAGGACCGGCGCTCGATGCGGTAACTGCACCACCATGCAAGGTGACGATGGTCCTGACCAGCGCCAGGCCGATGCCAAGTCCGCCCTGCGCCCGGTCGGGCGTGCGCGTGGCTTGCGTGAACAGGTCGAATACCTGCGGCAGCAAATCCGCGTCGATGCCGACGCCATTGTCTTCCACATCGATCACGAGACGATCGCCCGCAGTGTGCACGGCCAGCGTGATGGCGCCGCCTTCCGGCGTGTACTTGGTCGCGTTGTTGAGCAGGTTGACGAGTACCTGGACCAGGCGATTCCGGTCACCAACGACCGACGGATGCCCCGGCTCCTGGCTGACGGCCAGCGATTGACGCCTGGACTGCACCAAGGGCTGCGCCTGCTCGACGGCGCTCTCGACAATGGTGCTGACATCGACGACGTCCATCGTCAGCTCCACCAGGCCCCGGGTTACGCGCGAGACGTCCAGCAGATCGTCGACCAGCACGGTCAGGTGCTTCGCCTGGCGCGCAATCACTTCAGCAGCCCGCTGGACTTTGGCATCGCCATGGCCGATCATCCGCAGCATGTCCGCGGCGCTCATGATCGGCGCAAGCGGGTTGCGCAGTTCGTGGCCCAGCATGGCGAGGAACTCGTCCTTGCGGTGATCAGCGGCCCTGAGCGCAATTTCACTTGCCTGCAGCGCCCTGAAGTTCTGCACGGATTCGGTCACATCGGTGCCTTCGACGAAAATGCCGTTGATGGCGCCCTGATGGTCGAACGTCGGCTGATAAATAAAGCTGACAAATCGCTCCTCGAGGTCGGCCTCGGGCGTACGCCTGAGCATGATGGACAGTTCGTTGCCGATATACGGCGTGCCGGTGGTGTACACCTGGTCCAGCAGCTCGAAGAAACCTTGCCCCGCCAGTTCGGGCAGCGCCTGGCGCACGGTTTTACCGATACTGTCGGCACGGCCAATGAAACGGCAGTAACCATCGTTGGCGATATCGAAGATGTGCTCGGGTCCGCGCAACACGGCAATGATGTTGGGCGCGTGCTGGAACAGGCGCTGCAGGCGCGAAATCTCATCGGCGCGGTGGCGTTCCGCCAGCACCTGACCGGTCGTTTCGACCACTGCACAGAACATCCCGCCAACCTGTCCGGATTCGTCGCGCACTGGCGAGTAGGAGAAGGTAAACCAGGCCGGCTCGTCGTAGCCCTTGCGGCGCACCGTGTAGGGCAGGTTGCTGCCGTAGACCGGGTGGCCACTCATCGCCTGTTCAATGTTCGGTCGAACTTCGTCCCACAGCTCGGCCCAGATGCATGCAAGAGGAGCGCCAAGTGCGGCAGGATGCTTGTCGCCGAGAATGTCGATATACGCATCGTTGTACAGCATGCACAGGTCGGGACCCCAGGCCACGAACATGGGGAATTTCGAGTTCAGGAGCATCCCGATGATGGCGCGCAACGACTGCGGCCAGCCATCGGGTGCGCCAAGCGGCGACAACGACCAGTCGTGGTCGCGCATCAACGCCCCTGTCGCGCCGCCATTGGCCAGGAAGGTAGATGCGGGAGTCAGGGATGGCGCCATGGAGTTGCTGTCAGTAAACGTTCGAATGAAGTGCGGCGCAGTATATCGGATGAGCGCACCGACGAACGTCCGGGAGGACCGCCTGCATCCACCTCGGCATCGGCATCGGCTTCACGCTACTGTGACATGTTCGCGCGCGAAGTCGATAAAGGCGCGCACCGCTGCGGACGTCTGCCGGCCGGGGTAGTACAGGAACAGCCCGGGATTGGGCTGGCACCAGTCGTCAAGCAGGCTGACCAGGGCGCCGCTGGCGAGATGCGATGCGACCAGTTCGCGCGCAACGCACGTGATGCCGGCGCCGGCCAGGCAGGCCGCCAGCAAGGTGGCGAGATCGTTGCACGACACGGCGCCGTCGAACTGGATGGCGACCGATTCGGCGCCGCGCTGCAACGGCCACGGGTAGACCTGGTTGCTGTCGCGCCATCGATACATCAGGCAGGCATGCTGCTCAAGGTCGTGCGGCGTGCGCGGCCGGGTGCGACCCGCGAGGTAGCCTGGTGCACAGACCACGGCGGTTTGCAGGGGCGGGGTCAGGCGCATCGCGATCATGTCGCGATGCAGTCGCTCACCGGGCCGGATGCCGATATCGAAGCCACCGTCGACGATGTCGACCAGGCTGTCCTCGACTGTGATTCTCAGTGCGATGTCGGGATAGCGCCGGCAAAAGGCGGCCAGCATCGGTGGCACCAGCATGTGGGCGGCGAGGCTGGGGACGTTCAGCCGCACGGTGCCAGCTGGCTGGGTCTGCAACGCTTGCACGGCGTGCACTGCCGATGACACTTCCTCAAAGGCCGGTGCAATCCGTTCGAGCAGCAGGCTGCCGGCTTCGGTCAGCGAGACGCTGCGGGTAGTGCGGTTCAGCAGCTTTACCCGCAGGCGCTGTTCGAGCGACCGGATCGTATGGCTGAGGGCGGAAGGCGTCAGGCCAAGCTTGTCTGCCGCCTGGCGAAAGCTGCGCAAGCGGGCAACTTCGACAAACGACAGCAACTCCGTATAGTCATTACCGCGCATGATTGTTGAATCTGGCTCACCAAGGAGTGCGAATTATAGGTCATTGTTGAGCTGTGCCGATATAACTACCATGGGCGTTCACTTCAAAGGAACGCACCATGCAAACAGTTACTTCGTCATTCAATTTGTCCGGCAAGGTTGCCATCGTCACTGGCGCCGGGACCGGCATCGGCCGCGCGGCCGCGCTGGCGTTTGCCGCGCAGGGCGCAGCGGTGGTGCTGGCGGGACGCCGCCGGGCCGAGCTGGACGCGGTCGAAGCGGAAATCCGCGCCAGCGCGGGACGCGCCATTGCCGTGCCGACCGACGTCAGCGTGGAAGCCGACGTGGCGGCGCTGGTCAAGGCCGCTGTCGACACGTACGGCCGGTTGGACATCGCTTTCAACAACGCGGGCATCAGTTCGTATGGGTTGATCGCGTCGCTGACCGAAGCCGATTTCGACAGCGTCATCGCGACCAATTTCAAAGGCGTCTGGCTGCTGATCAAGCACGAAGTCCAGGCCATGCGCGCGGCGGGTAATGGCGGTGCGATCGTCAATACCTCGTCGATTGCCTCGACCGGCGGCACGGCCGGCCTGTCGATCTACGCTGCCAGCAAAGGCGCGCTGGACGCAATGGTGCGCGCGCTCGCCGTCGAGCTGGGCGCCGACGGCATCCGCATCAACAACGTCAGTCCAGGCCTGACCGTGACACCGATGACCGAGGGCATGCCGAAAGAGATGCTCGACCCGATCGTGGCGCACACACCGCTCAAGCGCCTCGGCGCGCCTGCCGATGTGGGCGATGTGGCGGTCTGGCTGGCGGGCGACGGCGCGCGTTTCGTCACCGGCCAGAACATCCTGGCCGATGGCGGCTTCAATATTGCCGGGCAGCGCTAGGCAGCGCTCGAAACGCGGTTCTCAAGTGACGCGAGCTTTGTCAAGGCAACATCGGCAATGCCGGCGCGGGCGATGGCCGGCAGAGGGCTAGCGGGCTTCAGGCACCGCGTCGACAAACGTTGCCAGGTCGCGGTTGAAGCGCTGCGCTTCTTCGAGGAAGGGTGCATGGCCCGCATTATCGTAGACAATGGTCCGGGCGCGCGGGGCGAGCGCCTTCAGGCGCGCCAAAGTCGGCATGGTCTGCACCAGCGTATCCTTGCCGCCATACAGCGCCAGAAGCGGCACCTGGACTTTCGGCAGGCTCTGTACTGACTCTACCGTCATCGTTGGCGTTGCCTTCGTCATCGGCCAGGACGCCATCGCGGCATTGGCCAGCAAACGTTCAAAGGTCGCCTGGTCCGGCTGCGTGTTGAAGCACAGCGAAACGAAGGTGCGCACGGCGTCCAGGTGCGTCTTCAAATCGCTTGACGCCATCCCGGCATAGACCTCCGGTTGCGCCGTGATCAGTTGCGCATTCAACTCGATCACGCCATCCACATAGACCAGCGCGCCAATATCCTTATCGCTGTACGCAGACAGGTAGTTGGACATCACGACGCCGCCAAGCGACCAGCCGACCAGCACCGGCCGCGTCGCGTGGCTCGCCTTGATCACAGCCGCCAGATCATCCGCATAACGGCGCCCGTCGCGATACGACTCGGCGTCTTCCGGTTTGCCGGACAGCCCGTGGCCACGCATGTCGTAGGTGATGAGGCGATATCGCTGCAGGCGCGATGCCGTTGTCTGTTGCTCCCAGTTCAGCCGGCTGCCCAGCAAGCCGTGAATGAAAATGATGGCAGGGCCAGCTGGATTACCGGATTCCTGCACTGCCAGCTGCACGCCATCGGGTGCGGTGATGGTGTACTGTTTTTCGGCAGCGGCAGCGGCAGCAGTAGCCGCCATGGTCAACATGGCTGACACAAGGAGGGCGCCCGTACAGCGCAAATGGAAAGAACGATTCATGTAGAGTCCATATGGAATGAAAAATCCAGTGTAGGGAGGACAGGCAAGTGTGTCTATGATGTAAAGTTTCAATATATTGATCATTCGTCCGGGTTTCATCTGATGCAAAAGCATTCGCCGTCACAATCCGCCGCCCTCATGAACGAACTGCTGGTTGGTATGAGGCTGGCAGGCGTGCAGTTTCGCCGCCTTGTCCTGGCGCCAGGGACGGGTATCAGTTTCAGCAACACCACCGGTCGCGGACAGTTTCACTTCGTCGGCCGGGGTGCGGTATGGCTGCGCACTGCATCGGGAACGGTGCATGCGGTGACTGCCGGCGACGCCATGCTGGTTCCCCATGGCGGCGCACATGCGATGATGGCCGAGTCGAATACGCCAATGGCTGGCGTGGCGCCGCTCGACCTCGCGGCGCTTCCTTTGCCGGACGATCCAGGCCTGCCTGTCGTCTACAGCTATTGCATGGACATTGACCTGGGCGGCATGCAGCCGCTTGTTGCCGCCATGCCGGAAGTGATGCTGGCCGGGACGCTTCTTGCCAACGCTCCGGAAATCACGCCGATCCTGGGAGCGATGGAACGCGAAGCAATGCATGCACAGGCCGGGCAGGCCGGAATCCTTGCCCGCCTCGCTGAAGTGCTGGCATCCCTTACCGTGCGCGGGTGGGTCGCTGGCGGGTGCGTCGACCGGCACGGCGTGGCTGCCGCATGGACCGGCGCGCTGCACGATCCCCGGTTGTCCCGGGCGATCGTCGATATGCACAAGGATCCGGGCCGCAACTGGACGGTGGAAACGCTGGCCACCGCGGCAGGGACGTCGCGTTCGGTATTTGCGCAACGCTTCCTGCAGGCGACAGGCGTCTCGCCGCTGCGCTACCTGACTGAGCTACGCATGCGTCTCGCCGTGCAGCGACTGGGCCGGGACCGGCAAGCGGTCGAGGTCGTTGCCGCGCAGCTTGGCTACGGCTCGCTGGCCGCCTTCAGCCGTGCTTTCAAGCGTACGGTAGGCACGTCGCCTGGCGCTGTCCGGGCAGGTGCGCAAAAGAGGCCGCTGGCGCAAGCTACCGTCAGGGCATGAAAGTTCCTGCGGCCGGTTCGCTATCCGGCGCCCAGCGTCAGCCGCAGCGCGTAGCCGGTCCGTGCGCGCCACAAGGTGAAGCCATCGCGCTCCTCGGCGTCAGCGCGCGCATCAATGATTTCCGGCGCTATCGTATTGAAATCGAACATGCCGTAGTGGTGCGCCACCGTCGTCGCAATACCCGCGTTGCGGCACAGCGCCACGGCTTCGTCCAGTGTGAAGTTGCCAGGCACGCCGTTGCTGCTGCGGCCGTGATCGCGTCCATTCACGGGCAGCAGCGCCGCATGCGGCGCCAGCGCAGCCACGCCCTCGACCAGGCCAGGGTAGGGGATGCAATCGCCCGAGTGATACAGGCGCAGGCCGCCGATGTCGAGCACGTACCCGAGCCACTCGTGGCGGCCGTCGGCATCGGGCTGCAGCGTTTCGTGCGCGGAGGGCAGGGGCTGCACGGTGACACCAGGGAGGACCTCCACACGGTCGCCTGCATCGACGCAGACCAGGCGCGCGTCATCCACACCGCAGCGCCTGCGCGCCTCGTCGATCGATGCAGCCGGCACCACGAAGCGTAGTGCAGGAAAGCGCGCAGCCAGCGCCTGCAAGGTGTCCGGATCCATGTGATCGGTGTGGCGGTGCGTGCACAGGACCAGGTCGAGCCGCGTGAGATCGCCCGGCACGATGGGCGGCGCCATCATGCGCGTGTGCGGAAAGGCGCTGCCGCGGTATTTGCGCGCCAGCGAGTCGGACAGGTAAGGATCGATCAGCATGCGGTAGCCGCCCGCGTCGATCACGAAGCCGGCCTGGCCCAGCCAGTACAGCACGACCTCGCCGGGTCCGGGCTGCGCCGCTGCCGTGTCCAGGCGCGCCGCCAGCGGCGTGTCGAAGCGCTCGATGCGTATGGTGAAAGCCATGGGTCGCCTCAACCGCTGTGGTAGCCGCCATCGACCGGCAGTGTCACGCCGGTGACAAAGGCCGCTGCCGGGGAACAGAGGAACAGCACGGCGCCGACGATGTCGTCGGCGTCGCCCCAGCGTTTCAGCGCGGAGCGGCTGGCGATGCGCGCTTCGGCTGCCGGGTCTTCCCACAGCGCGCGCGTCATGTCGGTGCGGTGGTAGCCCGGCGCGACGGCATTGAAGCGCACGCCGCTGGCGCCGTGGCGGTGCGCCATGGCGCGTGTCAGGCCGACGATGCCGGTCTTGCTGGCCGTGTAGGCCGGCACGTCGGCGTCGGCCAGGTAGCTCAGCATTGACGCCACGTTGACCACGGCGCCCTGCGCGGCGGTCAGCTGCGGCAACACTGCCATGGCCAGGCGGAACGCGCTGTTCAGGTTGACGTCCATGACGTCGAGGAAGGTGGCCTCATCCCATTCATCGACGGGGCGCGCGATGCCTTGCGCGTTGACGAGGATATCGAGCCGCGGCAAGCCTGCGCCAAATGCGGTGACGGCGGCGGTATCGCGCACGTCGAGCGGCGCGAAGCGGATGCCGGCGTTGGCCGGGTCGCTTGCCGCCGTATCGAGTTTCGCGGCCGACGTGCCGGTGGCGATGACGCTGGCGGAGAGCTGCGCGAAGCCGCGCGCCATGGCAATGCCGAGGCCACCGGAGGCGCCGGAGACAAGCACGGTTTTACCGGCAAACAGCCCGGGAGCAAAGCTGGTGGTGATCGCATTCATGCGGTGTTCCTCAGTGTCAGGCGGCCAGGCCGCGCAGGGCATCGACGACCATGTCGGGGGTGACGGCAATCGGCTCGTTGTGGATGATTTCACCTGGCCGACACGCGCGTTCGGCCACGATGCGCAGCTTGGTGTCGGTGACGGTGGCGATCCCCACATCGGCCAGGCGCGTGGGCAGGCGCACCGACTGGCAAAAGGCCAGCACGCGTGCGTATTCGGCGTCGTCGCCGCGCAGCTTCAGGCCGGCCAGCACGCCGATGGCGACTTTTTCGCCATGCAGGTGGCCGTGCACGTCGTCGAGTTCACACAGGCCGTGGTGCACCGCGTGCGCCGACGCCACGCCGCCCGATTCGAAGCCGATGCCCGACAACAGGATGTTCGCTTCGATCACGCGCTCGAGCGCTTCGCCAGCCACATGGTTGTCGCACTCGGCCACTGCCCGGGCGCCGAACGTGAAGATGGTGTCGCGGCAGGCGCGCGCAATCACGTGCGCCACGTCCAGGCCCTGCATGCCGAGGCAGTTGTGCGCACCGCTTGCGCGGCAGGCGTCGGCCTCGTAGAACGTCGCCAGCGCGTCGCCGATGCCGGCAATCAGGAAGCGCGTGGGCGCCTGCGCAATGATGCTGGTGTCGACCAGGACCAGGTCCGGGTTACGCGGTAAAAACAGGTCGTGCGACACGCTGCCATCGACGTGATAGATGACGGCGAGCGCGCTGCACGGCGCGTCCGACGAGGCAATGGTGGGCACGACAATGACCGGCAAGTGCAGCTGCGCGGCGGCAGCCTTGGCCGTGTCGAGCGTCTTGCCGCCGCCGATGCCGACAATGACGCCGGCGTTGCCCGCGCGCGCAACGGCGGCAACGCGGTCGATTTCATCCTGCGAGCATTCGCCGCCGTGGCGGACCACTTCGGCGCTGCACGCGCCGGCTGCCGCGGCTGACACCGCGGCGCCCAGGCTGTCGAACACGCCGCGGTCGAGGATGACCGTGGCGCGGCTGGCAAACGCCGCCATTTCATCGCCGAGGCAGGACAGGATGCCGGGGCCTTGCAGATAGCGGCCGGGAAAACGCGCGCCTTTGATCATGATGTCTCCATTGTTTTTTTAGGGTTTTACCAGCACGTGTAGCCGCCGTCGGCCAGTACGATCGACCCGGTCATCAGGCTGCTGGCTTCACTGGCCAGGAACAGGATCACGGCCGCCACTTCGTCGACGCGCCCCATGCGGTTCATCGGCGTGCCGCCCACCCAGTGGCGGTACATCTCGGGATCGTCGTGCACATACGCGTTCATGACGGTTTCGATATAGGTTGGCGCCACTGCATTGACGCGCACGCCGCGCGCGCCCCATTCGGCTGCCAGCGATTTAGTCAGGTGGTGCACCGCGGCTTTCGACGCGTTGTAGTTGGCCTGTTCCTGCGGGCGGTTGACGACGAAGCCGGACATCGAGCCGACGTTCACGATCGCGCCGGCGCCGCGGTCCAGCATGCCCTTGCCGAATGCGCGGCAGCACCAGAACAGGCCGTTCAGGTTGACGTCGATGACCTTGTTCCAGACCGCGTCGGCCATCGTTTCGGCCGGGTGGTTGGAGATGGCGATGCCGGCGTTGTTGACCAGGACATCCACGCGGCCATGGCGCGCGATGATGCGGTCGTGGACCGCTTGCACCGCGGCCACGTCGGTGACGTCGAGCAGTTCGCCATGCACGTGATGGCCCTTGGCCGCCAGCTCCGCTACGGCGCTGTCCAGCACATCCTGCTGCATGTCGGTCAGCACCACGGTGCAGCCGGCTTCAGCCAGTGCTTCGGCCGTGGCTTGCCCGATGCCGCGCGCGGCGCCGGTGACGACGGCAATCTTGTCCGTCAGTTTGAATTTATCCAGGTACATCGTGATCCTTTAGTTGCGTGTGGAGAGGAGAAGCTGGTGCAGCAGCGTGCTGACGTCGCCGGCGCAATGCAGCACGCCCTGCGGGAACAGCAGGTCCTGGCGATGCGGTTCGGGCCAGGCGACGACCGTCATGCCGGCAGCTAACCCCGCCATCGCACCGGCGGGGCTGTCTTCAACGACAATGCAGTCAATCGGGTCGACACCCAGCAGCCAGGCGGCGCGCAGGTATGGCTCGGGCGCGGGTTTGCCTTGGCGGACATCGTTGCGTGTCACGCTGATCAAATCGGGATGCACCAGGCCGGTGGCGCCCAGCGTGGCGCTGACCAGCATGCGGTCGGAGTTCGACACGATCGCGTAGGCGCGCGCCATGCTGCGCGCCAGCGCAATGGCTTCGGCCGCGCCGTGGCGCAGCTGCAGCGTCCCGGCGCCCGCGAGGAACGCGGCATACTTGGCCGCGACTAGCGTGTCGTAATCGAGTTGGAGCGTACTGTTACCACGCAGCAGGTCGTACGCGGCCTGCATCGACAGGCCGGTGGACGCTTCGTCGAAACCGGACGGCGCCACGACGCCTTCGTGCGCCAGCACTGCTGCCAGCGCGTGCTGGTGCAGCGGCTCGCTGTCGACCAGCGTGCCGTCCATGTCGAACAAAATGGCGCGCCGGCTCATGACGCCACCGCGCTCAGACGGTCGAGATCGTCATACATGGCCTGGGAATGCGCATACAGCTTTTCAAACACCGGCTGCATGCGCGCGTAGGTGTCGACCCAGCGCGGCTCCGGCAGCACTTCCTCGCCGTAGCCGACCATGGCTTGCGCCGCGTCCTGCACCGAAGCGTGGTGTCCGCTGGCGACTGCCGCCATCACCGCGCAGCCGACGATGCTGCATTCGGCTTCGCGCGGCACGGCGATTGGCACGTTGTAGACACTGGCCTTGATCTTCAGCCAGAGGGGCGTCCTGGCGCCGCCGCCCGAGGCGATCAGCCGTTCCAGCCTGACGCCCGCGGCCTGCTGCATGATGTCGATATGGCGCTTGACGCCAAACGCCACGCCTTCGAGCACGGCGCGGTGCAGGTGCGCCAGGCCGTGGGCCGCGCCAATGCCGAAGAACTGCGCCCGCGCGTTGCGGTGCCGGCCAAAGCGCTCACCGGACAGGTACGGCATGAAGAGCAGCGCGTCGGAACCCGCCGGCGCCTGCGCTGCCTTCGCAACGATGTCGGTGTACCCGAGTTCCTTGTCGTGGAACGCGCGGCGCGCCCAGCGCATCGCGTCGCCGCCCGATTCCAGCAGCATGAACGCGCCCCAGTCGCCTTCCACCGTGGCGACGTTCGAAATGGCGGGGTCGAGCAGCGCTTGCGGCGTCACCAGCGTGACGATGCACGAGGTGCCGATCATTTCCGAGCCCAGGCCGGGCCGGCAAACGCCGGAGCCCAGCAGGCCGACGGGATAGTCGCCGCCGCCCACCAGTACGGGCGTGCCGGCGCGCAGGCCGGTTTCGCCCGCGGCCTGCACCGTCACCGCGCCGAGGATGGACAGCGGATCGCGGATCGTCGCCAGCTTGTCGATGTTCAGACCCAGTTCGAGGCAGGTGTCGAGCGACCAGGCGCCGGTGCGCGGGTCCATCAGGAAGCTGCAGGCAGCTTCGGTGCGGTCCATGCCGGTGACGCCTGTCAGGCGCAGGTTGATGTAATCCTTCGGCATCAGCACGGCGCGGGCGCGGCGGTACGCATCGGGATCATGGTCGCGCAGCCATTGCAGCTTGAACGCGGGCCAGGCCGGCGTGGCCGGGTTGCCGGTGCGCGCCAGGTAGCTTTCCGGCGCGTGCTCCGCTTCATAAGCTGCTACCTGCGGCACCGTGCGCTTGTCGTTCCACAGCGGGGCGCTGTCGCGTGTCAGCGCCCCGTGGTCGTCAACCAGCACCGTGCCATGCATCTGGCCGCACGCTGCCACCATCGCAATGCGTTCGCGCGCATCCGGAAAATCCTTGAGGAGCGTGCGCACGGTGTGCACCACGCCGGCCCACCAGTCGGCCGGACGCTGTTCCGACCAGCCAAACGACGGCACGATCTGTTCATGCTCGCGCGCGGCGATGGCGACTATGCTGCCGGCCATGTCGACCAGCGCCGCGCGCACGCTGCCGGTGCCGATGTCGAGCGCCAGCGTCAGGTCGCGGCTGCTCATGCGCGGGCCCGCGTGCCGCGCTGCGCCAGGATCGCGATGATGATGATCACGCCCATCACCACTTGCTGGTGGTAGCCCGGCACGCTGGCGAGGTTCATGATGTTGCCAATCACGCCCAGCGTGATGACGCCAACGAGCGTATTGAGCACGGTGCCGCGTCCGCCAGCCAGACTGGCGCCACCGATGACCACGGCGGCAATCACGGTCAGTTCGTCGCCGGTGCTGACGGTAGGCGAACCGACGCCGGCGCGGCCCACCGAGATGATGCCGGCGCCGGCAGCGAGCAGGCCCGACACGAGGTAAGCGAGGATCAGGTGGCGCCGCACCGGCACGCCGGACAGCCGCACCGCTTCTTCGTTGGAGCCGATGGCCCGCACGATGCGCCCGGCCCGGGTGTACGCCAGGAACACGGCGCCCAGCGCGAACACGGCCAGCATCAGGACGGTCGGTTCCGGCATGATCCACCAGCTGTCGCGGCCGAAGTCGAGCAGGGCCTGGCCGCTGTCGTCGACCATCGTTGGCGCGCCCTTGGAGATGATCAGGGCGGCGCCGCGCGCGACCGTCATCATGGCCAGGGTCACCACGAAGGGGCTCAACTGGTAATGGGCGACCAGGCTGCCGCTGACGAGGCCACACAGCACGCCGGCAAACAGGCCGCAGGCGATGGCGCCAGGCAGGCCGTATTCAGGAATGAGCATGGCGGTGACGACGCTGGCCAGCGCCGCGACCGAACCGACCGACAGGTCGATGCCGCCGGTCAGCACGACCAGCAGCATCCCCATCGACATGATGCCGACCGTGACGACCTGGCGCGCCACGTTGGCCATGTTCGCCGACGTCATGAAGTCGGGCGACACGTACGATGCGGCCACCAGCAGCACGATGAGGATCAATACCGTATTGAAGCGCACGATGAGCCGCCAGGCACGGCTGCCGGCCGATGCCGCATTGTGTTGCGGTACGTTCGCTGGCGCGTCGTCGGTGGTGACGGGAGTGTCGAGAATGTTATGCATGATGATTTTCCGTAAAAGCGTCAGCTTGCGGGGCCTTGATGGCCATGCCGAGCGACATCGAAACAATGTTTTCTTCGCTGAACCGGTCCGGTGCAAGCTCGCCGCGGATCCGGCCCGCGCCCATCACCAGGATGCGGTCGCACAGGCCAATCAGCTCGTTGTGGTCGGACGACACCACCAGCACCGCCATGCCCCTGGCCGCCAGCGTATTGATGAGTTGGTAGATTTCCACCTTGGCGCCCACGTCCACGCCGCGCGTTGGCTCGTCGAGCAGGATGACCTTGCCCTCGGCATGGAACCACTTGGCCAGCACCACCTTCTGCTGGTTGCCGCCGGAGAGGGTGCTGACATCGACCTGCATGTCGCGCGCCTTGATGCGCAGCTGCGCGATCAGGCTGGCCACCGTGCGTTTTTCATGGGCCAGGCGCAGTGCGCCGTACCATGTGCTGACATCCGGCAGGCGCGCCATCGTGGCGTTGATCCGGATCGGCATCGACAGCACCGCGCCCTGGTGCTTGCGGTCTTCCGGCACCAGGCCGATTTTTGCGCGCACCGCTGCTGCCGGATTGCGCGGCGTGACATCGACGCCGTCGATTAGCACCTTGCCGGTGTCACGCCGGTCGGCGCCGAAGATGAGGCGCAACAGTTCGCTGCGCCCGGAGCCGATCAGGCCACCCAGGCCGACGACTTCGCCAGAGCGCACCTGCAGGCTGGCGCCAGCTACCGCGCCGCGCCGGCCGAGGTTTTCCACCTCCAGGATCACCGGGCCAATGGCGACGCCTTCGCGGCGCGGGAACAGCGCAGCCAGCGGCCGGCCCACCATCAGGCGGATCAGGCTGTCCATCGTGAGGGCTGAAGGTGGCAGCGTATCGACCACCGCGCCATCCTTGAGGACCGTGATGCGGTCGGCGATCTGAAACACTTCGTCGAGGCGGTGCGATATGTAGACCACCGCCACGCCGCGGTCGCGCAGCCCGCGCACGATCGTCAGCAGGCGCGCGGCGTCGCTGGGGGCGAGTGCGGCAGTGGGTTCGTCGAGCACCAGCAGGCGCACGTTCAGGCTGAGCGCCTTGGCAATTTCCACCACCTGGCGCTGCGCTGCCGACAGCGTGGCCACGCGCGCTGCGGGATCGATGTCGAAGCCGAGGCTACGGATCAGATCGGCCGCGCGCGCCTGCATGGCGCGCCGGCGCAGGATGCCTGGCAGCTGGCTCAGCAGCACGTTTTCCGCCACGCTCAATTCAGGCACCAGCGCGGTCTCCTGGTGGATCAGCGCGACGCCCTGGGCCAGCGCTTCGCGCGGGCTGCGGAACCGCACTGGCGCGCCGTCCTGGCGCAGCTGTCCGGCGTCGGGCTGGTGATTGCCGGCGATGATCTTCATCATCGTCGATTTGCCGGCGCCGTTTTCGCCGACCAGCGCATGCACTTCGCCGGCGCGCACGTCGAAGTCGACGCCGCGCAGCGCATACACGCCGCCGAAATGTTTGCTGACGCCTTGCAGCGACAAGAATGCAGTCAAGGGACTCTCCCGGGAGGTGAAGACAAAAGCCGCCGCGGTGGAACGCGGCGGCGGTGCAGAAAACACCCGGTCAGAATACGGCTTTCGGGTTGTAGAACTTGTCGACGTTTTCCTTGGTGATGACCGCCGGCGCCGTGTACGTATTTTTCGGCACATCCTTCAGCTGGCCATTGACCACCTTGACGCCGATGTCGACCGCGGTGCGCGCGACCACCGATGGATTGTTCAGGCCGGTGGCGCCGTACTTGCCTGACTTGATCAGCGCCAGCGCTTCCTTCTGGCCGTCGGAAGCAGCTACCAGCAGGATGCCCTGGCGCTTGGCGCTTTCAATGGCGCGGCGACCGCCCAGCAGCATGCTGTCGTTTTCCGCCAGCACCATATTGAAGTCCTTGTTCGCCACCAGCAGGTCTTCCATGGCTTTCAGGCCGCCTTCGTCGTTCCAGTTGCCCCAGCCCTGGCCGACCACGGTGACGTCGGCCTTGCCGAATTTGCGCAGCTGCGCTTCCATCAGTGCGCTCAGCACGGCCGAGCGGCGGTCCTGGCCCACCGGGTTGCCTTTTTCGCCGGACAGCAGGGCGATCTTCAATGGCTTGTTGCCGACCTGGTCGATGACCCAGTTGCCGATCAGCGCGCCGTTGGCGGAATTCGACGACGTCACCTGCGTCACGTAATTTGCTTTCGGGTTCAGGGCGCTGTCGATGACAACCACCTTCACGCCGCGGGCTGCCGCGGAATTGACGGCGTTGACCATGCCGTCGGGATCGGCCGGGTTGATGATGATGAGCTTGACGCCGCGCGTGACCAGGTCCTCGACATCGGAGATCTGTTTCTGCAGCTTGCCTTGCGCATCGGTGGCGATGACTTCATAGCCGAGTTCCACGGCGCGGGCCTTGGCCGCTTCCATCTGCGCGGCAAAGTACGGCGCCGAGATGGTTTTCATCGAGATGCCGATCTTGAATTTGGCTGGCGCCGCGTCTGCCGCGAAGGCAGGATGAATGCCCGACATCAGGAGTGTCGTGGCGGCGATGGCAAGGCGCATGGCGCTGCGTTTGGTGAGGTTCATGGTGTTGTCTCCGTTGTTGTAATTTGAAAAACCGGCTGGTGGCCCGGCTGGTGCGACTGCGGTAAAAACGTGTCAGCTTGGTAGAACCGGCTTGCCGGCCTCGCTGGCGATGCGGCTGATTTCGGCAAATCCCGGTCCGGCGATGGGAATGTCGATAGCGAATACTTCCGCCATCACGCGCGTCCAGCCATACAGGAAATAGGTCCAGCCATCCTCGATCTGCAGGTCGGCCTCGCCAGCCTGGCGGCGCGCCTGGTCGAGGAACACCAGGTTGCCGCGGTAATTCAGGTCCCAGGCAATGGCGCGGCGCGGAAAGCGCGCGGCGTCGCTCAGGGGTGAACCGGGGCGGTCCTTGCCAAGGCCGGTGGCATTGACGACCAGCGCGCCGCGCGCCAGGCGCGCCAGCACGGCGTCATTATCCGCCGGGTTCAATGCCAGCACGTACTCGCACGGGACATCGAGGTGCATGCCGGCGTGGATGCGACGGATCTCGTCGAGGCGGTGGGCGTTGGTGTCCGACACGATGACGCGGGCAGGGCGGTTGACGCCGCGTTCCGGCTGCATCAGGTGCGCGGTGAGCGCGATGGTCGAGCCGCCGGCGCCGATGGCAAAGACCGGCGCACCGGTATTGGCAAAGTGCATAGGCGGCAAAAAGCCGTCCAGCGCCAGGCCGGAGGTGATCGGATCCTTGGCGTGGCAGGCGAAGCGTCCGTTGCGCTTGGACAGGCAACTGGTCTCGCCCATGGCGCGGGCATACGGGTCGATGTGGTCGAACAGGTCGCGGCAGGCCTCGAACAGGTCGATCTTGTGGGTGGTCACCAGCGCGCCCAGCGACAGCGGGTCGTGCTTGATGAACTCGACGGCCGCGCGGTAATCGGCAGTGGGCGCGTGCAGCGGAAAGTCGATGCCGCGCATGACCGCGTCGCCGAGACCAAGGTGTCTGGCCCAGGCAGGGAACACCTGCATGATCGAGCTTTGCGCCGTCGTCACGCCGATGAAATAGAACGTGGGTTGGGTCGCTCGCTGATAGGTGTGTTGCAGACTCATGCTGCGCTTCCGGTGGTGGCCAACAGCTGGGCGATGTCGTCGGGCGTGCGCGCCACCCAGGCCGGGTTGTCGATGCTGCGCCAGCCGCCGGCGCCATCATCGACGATCCGCAGGCGCATGCCGGCGGCGCGCTCGATGATGCCGTAGTCCTGGCCGGAATCGGCCGGGTAGCAGAACAGCATGACGAAATCGTCGTCCCCCACGTTGATCGACCGATGGATCCAGTGCGGCGCCACGTAGCAGACCGTGTTGGGCAGGATGTCGATGACGCGGGTTTCGCCGTCGGGCGACTCCATCAGCATCAGGCCCTTGCCCTTCAGGCCGAAATACAGCTCCGGCCGGTCGGCCCGTGCGTGCAGGTGGCCGCGGGTCAGGAAAAATTCATTGCCGACCTTGCCAGGACTCATGCGGGTCACGCCGGTGATCAGGTCGCCCGGCGCATCGCTGGGACGGTGATCGGTCACGTCGTAGACCACCTCCGCGCCGCGCTCGGCGACCAGCGCGTCATACGCTGCTGCATCGGCGTACATGCCGGCCAGCTCGGTCAGCCGTTTCTGGTAGCGGGTGGGGCTGCCCACCATGAGGCCAGTGTCGACATCGATGTCGAAACGACGCGGTTCAGACCATTCCGGCATGCGCTTTCTCCCTGAAAGTGTCATAAAAAGTTGATCAATGAAAGTTAGTTGAGCTAATGTTATGGTATGATTTTTTCGGTGTCAAGCGCAAAAACGTTGAATAAAAATTATTGCAGCGCACAAAAAAGATAGTGCAACTAACGTTAGTAAATATGATTACAGATAATTTCTCGGAGGAGCGGATGGGTATCGAGTCAGGACAGGACAGCGCCGTGGCAACGGCTGTGGGCGACGTGGTGACGGCATTGCGCAGCGCGCTGGGCGCGGAGATCGTGCAACTGCCGGCGGAGTTTGCCGGACGCAAAAATGGCGACTGGAGCCGCATTCCCAGCGCCGAGCCGATTGCGCTGGTGCGGCCCCGGACGACCGAGCACGTGGCCACTGCGATGCGCATCTGCCATGCGCATCGCCAGCCGGTGGTGACGCAAGGCGGACTGACGGGCCTGGCCGGCGGCGCCTGCCTGCACGGCGGCGAAGTGGCGCTGAGCCTGGAGCGCATGAAAGGGATCGAAGACATTGATCCCGTTTCAGCCACGATGACAGTCTGGGCCGGCACGCCGCTGCAGGTGGTGCAGGAGGCGGCGCAGGATGCCGGCTTCATGTTCCCGCTCGACCTGGGCGCGCGCGGCAGCTGCACCATCGGCGGCAACCTGGCCACGAACGCGGGCGGCAACCGCGTCATCAAGTACGGCATGATGCGTGAACAGGCGCTGGATGTGGAAGCCGTGCTGGCCGATGGCACCATCATCGGCGGGCGCCACCGGATGATCAAGAACAACACCGGCTACGACCTGCGCAACCTGCTCATCGGCAGCGAAGGCACGCTGGCTGTCATCACCCGCGCCGTGCTGCGCCTGCGCCCGAAACCGCAGGCTGTGTCCACGGCATGGTGCGGCGTGCCCGATTTCGCCGCGCTGACCACGCTGCTGGCGCGGGCGCAATCGCACCTGCCGGCGGGGGTGTCGGCGTTTGAAGTCATGTGGCCGGGGTACGTCGATTTCGTCACCACGCGCATGCCGGAACTGCGCGCCCCGATCACCGGG
>Ga0265780_10002659_pt1 | contig 24010 bp, 15 predicted proteins | sample P1T30metagenome_FD_192432 | JGI IMG/M metagenome (GOLD analysis project Ga0265780, IMG submission 192432) | Plant litter microbial communities from East Loma Ridge, Irvine, California - P1 T30 | ecosystem: Environmental > Terrestrial > Plant litter > Unclassified | place: USA: California... | reverse complement strand
TCGCTCACGGTCACCACGTCGTCGGCATACTGGCGCAGGTGCGCCAGCGTAAGCTCACTCAGGGCCAGGGTACGCACCCCATCGGCTAAGGTTCGGTTGGTGTCGGCGGCGGCCCACTCCACCACCTGCCCCGCCCGAAACGAGGCCTGGGCATCGGCCGCCAGCTCGGGCTCGACGCCAATAATTTTCACGCTCGGCTTCAGTAGTTTGAGCGCGGCGGCCACGCCGCCCAGCAGCCCGCCACCACCCACGGGGGCCAGCACCAGCTCCACAGCGGGCAGGTCTTCCAGTATTTCGAGCCCGATGGTGCCCTGCCCAGCTATCACGTAGGAATCGTCGAAGGGCGGCACCAGCACGGGCGGGTGGGCGGCCTGGGCCAGCAGGCGGGCGGCCACAGCCTCGCGCTTTTCGTGGGCGGGGTCGTAGAGCAGCACCTCGGCCCCCAGCGCCCGCGTGGCCGCTATTTTGACTTGCGGCGCATTGGTGGGCATGATGATGGTAGCCTTCAGGCCCAGTTGGCGGGCGGCGTAGGCTACGCCCTGGGCGTGGTTGCCGCTGCTGTAGGCCAGCACGCCCCGCGTGCGCTCCTCGGCCGTGAGGGCCATGATGCGGTTGCCCGCCCCCCGGATTTTGAACGAGCCGATGGGTTGCAGACTTTCGGGCTTCAGGTAGATGGCTTCGTCGGGCAGGTCGGGCAGGTCGAAGGGCAGCAACGGCGTGCGGCGGGCTAGGCCTCGCAGCCGCTGGCGGGCCTGCTCAATGTCGGTAAGGGAAACGAGGTTCATGCGAAAAGCAGCTAAAAACGCGGTTGGCGCAAAGTTGCCCCCAAAACTGCCCTTCGGCCTTCGACGTTAGCTTTTCCATCCCGTACTTTGTCCCTATGAATCATTTCAATGAAATCGAAGCCGGCATTCAGAGCCTGTTTGCCGCCACCAACGCGGGCTTTATGAACGACGCCGGCGCGGGCCAGAGCCACGTAGGCACGTGGCTCAACGAGCTGCGCAGCAGCAACGACCCCGCCCTGCGCCCCATCGCCCAGGAGCTCGAAGTGCTCAACAACGCCATCAGCAACAACGATGTGTCAGCCATGGCCAAGTCGTTTTTCCTGCTTGGCAACCTCACCGCCAAGTCAGCCCATAGCCTGCACAGCTTCGCTGGCATCGGCGACAAACTGCGCGAGCTGAGCCAAAAGCTCATCTCGGCCGGCGGCAACCTACAGATTATCGCCCAGCAGCGCGGCCATTCGGCTCCCACCCATCATTAGTGAAATGGTGAGATAGTGAGTTGGTGAGTTTTCTTAAAAAGGCAAACTCACCAACTCACTATCTCACCATTTCACTACTTCCCGGTGCTGCCGTAGCCGCCCACGCCGCGGGAGGTTTCGCTCAGGGCTTCGGTGGGCTGCCAAGTTATGGTTTCATGGCGGGCTACTACCAACTGGGCAATGCGCTCACCATCCTGCACCGTAAAAGGGGCATTGGATAGGTTGACCAGCAGCACTTTAATCTCGCCGCGATAATCGGCGTCGATGGTACCGGGGCTGTTCACGATACCTATACCGTGCTTGTAGGCCAAGCCGCTACGCGGCCGCACCTGGGCTTCGTAGCCCACGGGCAGGGCAATGTGCAAGCCGGTCGGAATAAGCTGCCGCTCCAAGGAGCCCAGTGTGACGGGGCCATTCGGCAAGTCGGCCAGCAGGTCGAGGCCGGCGGCGTGTTCGGTTTGGTAAGCAGGCAGCGGATGCCGCGACGAGTTGATAACGGGTATTTCAAGCATAACAGGGCCAAAAATACAGGTGCCCGCCACGCAAAAAGCCCGGCCAATGGCCGGGCTTTTGCTTTTTTAGTTCTACACGCGGCAGGCTGCTTTACAGTGCGGCCATCTCCTCGCGCACGAAATCAGCTAGTTGGGTCAGATACTCCGTGCTAAAGTCAAAGCGAATACCGGCAGCCTCGTACACCTCGCCAATAGGGCGCGTGTAGCCAAGGGCCAGCGCCCGCTGGTAGCCCGCCAGCGCGGCGGCCGGGTCTTGCCGGAAATTGCGCCACACCGCAATAGCCCCGAGCTGCGCCAACGCGTACTCGATGTAGTAAAACGGCACTTCGTAGAGGTGCAACTGCTTCTGCCACAAGTAAGGGCGAAACTCTTCGAGCCCACGCCAGCTCACGCTACGCTGGTTGAAATCCTGGAAAATCTGCGTCCAGCGCTGCTTGCGCTGGGCTTCCGTATGGGCTGGGTTTTCGTAAATCCAGTGCTGGAATTTGTCGATGGTCGCTACCCACGGGAAGGTTTCGAGCACGCTTTCGAGGTGCGTTTTCTTGGCCCGGCGCAGTTCGGCGGGGTCAGAGAAGAACACGTCCCAGTGGTCCATGCTCATCAGCTCCATGCTCATGGAGGCCAATTCGGCCACCTCACTCGGTGGGTGCTTGTCGGCCGACAGCGGCAGGCGGCGCGTGAGAAACGAATGCACGGCGTGGCCGCCTTCGTGCAGCATGGTCACCACATCGCGCAGCGATGAGGTGGCGTTCATAAAAATGAACGGCACGCCCGTTTCATCGAGCGGGTAGTTGTAGCCGCCGGGTGCCTTACCAATGCGGCTTTCCAGGTCGAGGTGGCGCATCTGGCGCATGGTGCTCAGGCACTGGCCCAAAAAGGGGTCGAGGCGGTGAAAAACCGTGATGGTCTTTTCCAGTAGCTCGGCTCCCGTCTTAAAGGGCGTAAGGGGCGGCTTGCCGCTGGGGTCCACATCCAGGTCCCAGGGGCGCAATTCGGGCAGTGCCAGGTCTTGGCGGCGGGCCTCGTCAAACTCGTCGATGAGCGGCACCACCGTGGCCCGAATGGCCGCGTGGAAGTTAAACGTGTCCTCCGGCGTGTAGTCGAAGCGCCCGAGCGCGGCAAACATGTAGTCGCGGAAGTTGGTAAAACCAGCGTTCACCGCCACTTGGTGGCGCAACTGCACCAGTTCAGTAAAGAGCTGGTCGAGGGGCTGGCTGTCACGCAGGCGGCGCGCCTGAATGGCCCGCCACGCCTGCTCGCGCACGGGGCGCGACAGGCTTTTGAGGCGGTCGGCGGCGCGGGGCAGCGTCATTTCTTCGCCATCGAGCTGCACGGTCATGGCCCCCACGGTGGCGGCGTACTGCTGCTGCTTGGTCGAAATATCAGTTTTTAGGGCAATATTTTCTTCCCGATAAATCTCGGAGGCTCGGCGCACCGAGCGCAGAAACACGCCGTAGCGCGCCTCATCGAGCGCGGGCAGGCTGGGCGCGGCCAGCAGCTTTTCGTTGAGGGCGTGGTCATAGGGCGCGATTTGGGGCTCGATTTCCTGCACGAAAAACTGGAACGCCTCGGCGTGGCTTTCATCCTGCGTGTCGCAGGTCATGCGGATGTAGCGCCACGCCAAGTCTTCGCTCAGCATGGCCTCGAGCTCTGAGCGGTCGAGTAGCCACTGCTCAAGAGCGGCGGCATCAGGCAGGGCGCGGGTTTGCAGCTCCTGGAAAAAAGGCTGGAGCGTAGCCCAATCGGTCACAAAAAATTCTTCGGGTAAATAGTGGCGCGGCGGGCGCGCCGTATCGGTCGCCACCGACGCAATAGCGGTATCAAGCTCAGAAATTACCATAAAGAGTACTTACGCAAAACGATAGAGGAATGGCCGGCCTGTGGAGCTTACTCCGCCACACGCCGGAAGCCCGCTCAGCTACGGCCAGCAGAAAAGTAAGCAATACCGTGCAATTAAGGTCGGCAGCGAGCAACCAAATAACACGCTTCAACCCGCAGGCGCTTCCAACTCCTAAAATAATAAAGTTTGTTTTCCTAAAAAAGTTAGGCCAATGCTCCATTAAACCTAAAAAAGTATAGCCTGCGACCGGAGCCGCATGCTATACTTTTCGGGGTCTGTAACGAATACTATTTATTAGAGCAGTTTCGGAGTCGGCAAACAGATTGTAGAGACGCGATACGTTACGTCTGGCGTCTGGATACGCTGCTCAACAACATCAGACGCAACGTATTGCGTCTCTACACTCGCCAACGGACTGTACACGGATACCGAAATAGCGCTAGTATTAGGCAAATAGCATACTGTCATGCTGAACGCAGTGAAGCATGACGACCAGAGCCCTTCTATGCTCGGCTACTTAGTCAATCTCAATTACGACATCGGCCGTGAGCGGGTGGGCCACGCACGTGAGCACGTAGCCTTTAGCCAGCTCGGCGTCGGAAAGGCCTTCGCGCTCATCGAGGTGCACCTTGCCCGAGAGGCACTTGCCACGGCAGGCGGTGCAAAGGCCCGCCTGGCAGGAGTACGGCAGGTCGATGTCTTCATCCAAGGCCGCATCGAGGATGGTTTTACCGGTGGGCACGTTGATAACGTACTCGCTGCCTTCGTATTGAATAGTGACGCTGCGGCTGGTTACGGGGCCGTCGTCGGTGCCGGCCAACACGTCGCCGTGGCTATCGCCGGCCTCGGCCGAGTCGGCGGCGGCCACGAAGCTCTCGCGGCGGATGCGGCTGTTGGGCACATTCAGCAGCTCCAGGGCGGCTTGCGATTCGGTCATCAGGCCCTCGGGGCCGCAGATGTAATATTCGGCCTGCGGGGCCGGGAACTGATGGCGCTGCTCCAAAATGCGCAGCAGCGTGGTGCGATTGACGCGGCCCGTGTGCTGGTGCGGGCCGGCCGCGTGCAGCGGCTGGCTGTACACGTGCTCGACCTGCAAGCGGCCTTTGCTACCGGCTTCCAACTCGTCGAGCTGCTGCTTGAAGATGACCGAATCCTCGTTGCGGTTGCCATAAATGAGCAGCACATGGCTCTGCGGCTCTTCGTGCAGCACGGCCTTGAGCATGCTCATAAGCGGCGTAACGCCCGAGCCGGCCCCGATGAGCACCAGCGAGCGGGCAGCCTTGGGGCTGGGCTGCACCACGAAGTTGCCCATCGGCGGCAGCACTTCGTACTGCTGGCCTACCTGCACATTATCAAGCAGATAATTGCTTACTAAGCCGCCCAAAACGCGCTTCACGGTCACGGACAGGCGCGGGGTTTCGGCGGGCGTGCTGCTGAGCGAGTAGGCGCGGCGCTCGGGCCGTTTGGCGGCGGGGTCGCAGGGCACGAGCAAGGTCAGGTACTGGCCGGGCTTGCTGGCTACGGGCTGGCGGTCGGGCCGCTCCAGGTGAATAGTAACGGTATCGGGCGTTTCCTGGGTAAGGGCAACGACGGTCAGCGTCAGATACGACGACATGGGCTAAAGCTTAACTTGAATAGAAGGGCAAATTTACGGGTGCAGGTAGCATAAGCTTTAGCTTGTGCCGACATGGCCCACCTTTGTACGCACAAGCCACTGCTTATGCTACACTCCCTCCTCGCCCGGCACAGCGCCAGCTTCGCCCCGGTGCTGCCTACCCTGGCCGGGCCGGTCGCCCCGCTCGATTTTACGGCCGCCAACCCGCACCTCGCTTACCCCCAACGCCTGCGCGACACGGCTTTTTTTGACCAACTCGTGCAGCAAATGTTGGCCGAGCAGCACGCCACGGCCGGCATCGGCGGCTACCTCGAAAACCGCGTTATTTACCTACGCAGCCACCATTTTGATGATACCGTGGAGGCCCGCTCGCTGCACCTGGGCGTGGATGTGTGGGTGCCCGCCAGCACGCCCGTGGCCGCGCCCCTACCCGCCGTAGTGCACAGCCTGGCCGATAATAATAACTTCGGCGACTACGGCCCCACCATCATTTTGCAGCACGAGTTGGAGGGCGTTACCTTTTACAGCCTCTACGGCCACCTCACGCGCACCGACTTGCCGGGCTTGCAGCCGGGCCAAACTATCGCTCAGGGCCAGGTTTTTGCCCACGTAGGCCCCTACCCCGAAAACGGCGACTGGCCGCCGCACCTGCACTTCCAGCTCATTGCCGATATGCAGGGCCGCTGGGGCGATTTTCCGGGTGTGGCCCCGCCCAGCGAGCGGGCGTACTGGGCCGCGCTGTGCCCCGATGCGGGGATACTGCTTTAGCGTAAACCCAACTGCGCTAGCCCAGCGTGGGCAGGCGGCGCAGCAGCTCAGCCTGGTAGGTGCGGCCCACAGGTAGCAGGTGCTCGCCCACTTGCACCAAGCCGCGCACCGGGTCAAGGCGCGCCACGTAGTCGAGATTCACGAAATAGCTGCGCTGAATCTGCACAAAGCGGCTGGGCGGCAGGTGCTGCACCAGCTCGCGTAGGGGCATGCGCACCACTAGCGAGCGCCCGGCCAGCACCAATCGGCACACCTTGTTGTCGGCTTCCACGCACTGCACTTCGCCGAGGTGGATTTTCTCCAGCAAGCCGTTCTCCCTAACGAAAAGCACGTCGGAAACCGGGGTTGGGGCCTGACTAAAACCAGACTCTTCCGGGGCTATTTTGGCTTTAAAATTAGTAAGGGCCAACATAATAGCGCGCTGCAACGCGGCTGGCTCCACTGGCTTGATGAGGTAGGCAGCGGGGCCCACCTCACGGGCAGCGGCAAAGGTTTCATCGTCGGCGCAGGAGGTGAGGAACAGCAGCGGCACGGGGCGGTGGGCCAGCAATTGGGCGGCCAGCGCGATGCCATCGACCGGGCCGCGCAGTTGCACATCGAGCAAGGCTAGGTCGATGGTTTCGGTACGGTGCAGGGCTAGGGCAATGCGGGCGTCGGGCGCGGGGCCGATGGGCTCGTGGCCCAGGTCCTGCAACGCGGCTTCGAGCTGCTCGGCATAGAGCGGCTCGTCTTCGACCACCAGCACGCGCACAGGCACTTCCATAGCTTTCTTCTGCTTAAACCACCGACGCGGCGGCCACCGGCAAAAATACGCCCAGCGGCGCGGCGGCCGCTGGCAGGCTAAGCACGGCCGTGGTGCCTTGGCCCAGCTCGCTGCTGAGTACCAGCCGGCCACTCTGCGCCTGGGCAAAAACGCGGCTCAGGCGTAAGCCCAGGCCCGTGGGCCCGCGGCGGCCGGGCGCCGGTGGGCCTGCTGGCGCCAGCCCCTGCGCGTGGCGCAACTGGGCGGCGGCCATGCCCGCGCCAGTGTCGCGCACTTCCAGGCTGAGGTAGCCATCGGGGGTGGCCGTGGCTGCCAGCACTATTTGGCCGCCGGGCGGCGTGGCCCGTAGCGCGTTGCTGAGCAAGTTGCGCAGGATGGTGCTGGTCATGTTGCGGTCGGCGAGCACGTAGCCTTCGGCGGCCTCCACACGCAGGTGCACGTCGGCGGCTTCGGCGCTAGGCTGGTAGAGGGCGGCGGCTTCGGCCAGCAGGGCGGCCACGGCCAGCGACTCGGGGCTGGCTACCAGCTCGCCGCGCTGGGTGAGGGCCCAGCTCAACAGGTTGTCGAGCAGGCCGCGCAGGCCTTCGGCGGCTTGGCGTACGCGGCCACCCAGCCCCGCCAGGCGGGCCGTGTCGTGCCGCTCGATGTAGCGGGTCATCAGGTCGGCCAGGCCCGAAAAGGCCACCACGGGGCTACGCAAGTCGTGGGCCACCAGCGCATACAGGCGGTCTTGCTCGGCGCGGGTGGCCGTCAGCTCCTCATTTTGGTGCGTGAGCTGGGCCTGGCTGCGGCGCAAGCGCCACGCCAGCGTGCCCGAAACTACCAGGCCCGCCGCCACGGCCAGCAGCAGCCCACTCGCCAGCCACAGATACTGGCGCTGGCGGTGGGCCTCGGCTTGCTGCAATAAGCTCCGCTGGGTCAGCTCCTTGAGCTGGCTGCGCTGGCGCTCGGCATCGAACTGCACTTGCAGCCGGGCCAGCGCCTGGCGGCGCTCGGCCGACTGCACGCTGTCGAGCAGGGCCTGGCCGGTGCGGGCCAGGCGGTAGGCTTCGAGGCCCTGGCCCTGCGCCGCCTGGGCCTCGGCCAGCAGCTGATAGCCCTTGGCAGCCAGCCCGGTGGCTTGCAGCTGGTGAGCGGCGGCCAGGGCGGGGCGTAGCAGCCGGGCGGCCTCGGCGGGGCGCTGCTGGGCCAGGTACACGGCGGCTAGCCCCAGGCGCGTTTCAACCTGCCCAAACTGGTTGCCGAGGCGCTGGTAGAGGTACAGGGCCTCGCGCTGGCAGGCGGCGGCCGAGTCGTAGCGCCCGGCCAGCATATGCACGTCGCCGATGCTGTTGAGGCTGGCCGCCAGCTTATCATCGGGCGGCAGGCGGCGAAAAACAGCCAAAGTCTGCCGGGCGTAGCGGTTCAGCAGCCGGTCGAGCGAATCGGGGGTGGGCTGGCCCGAGCGCCGCCACTCGTAGTAAAGCAAGGCCAGGTGGTTTTGCACCATGCCCAGGTCGGTGGGCGTTACGGCGTGTTTACGCTGCTGCATTCGGCCCAGGGCAAGGCGGAAGTATTTCTCACCTTCGGCAAAATCCTGCTGCCCCACGGCCACCCGGCCCAGGCCCAGCAGGGCCAGCGTGAGCTGCCGGGCGGCGCGGGGCGTAGCCTCGGCCCGGCGCGCGGCCTGCTGGTAGTAGCCAATGGCGGCCAGCTCGTCGTGCTGCACATAGGCCGCCCGCGCCAACGAGTTGAGCATGTACACCTCGCCCAGCCCAAAGGATAGCCGCCGGGCCAGCCGCAGCCCCTGCTGGCCGTAGGCCAGTGCTTGCACGGTATTTTGGGCGGCTACCTGCCAGCATAGGTGATTGAGCAGCAGCACCCGGTTGGTATCGGCGGGCACGGTGGCCAGCTGGCGTTGCAGGTCGGGCACAGTGGGCGGCCCGGCCGCATGCACCGGCCGGGCCAGCCCCAGCCACAGCAACAAGCAGAAGAGGAAAGACCAGCCGGAAGCCATAAACCAGGTTTTGTGCCTAAAAGCTTACTTATTCGCTAGCTAGCCGGCGGTACTCGCTCCCTAAAAGTAGCGGTTTGCACCCAAAATCGGGCAGTTTGCGCCGTGGGTGCCGGGCCCTTCGCAAAGGGCCCGAACTTGGGGATTGACCATCTGGGCAGCCCGCGCCACTGCGGTAGTCAGCCCGTCTTTTCTCCTCACTCTTTCAGCTTTTGTTTTTATGCGCCAAAAATTACCGCATCCGTCGCGCTGGCTGCGCCGCCTGGCTGGCCCGGCCCTACTCGCCCTGGCCGGCCTGAGCGCGCAGGCCCAAACGACGACGACCGTTTTCAGCGAAGACTTTGAAGGCGCGACCAGCAGCTTTACGCTTGAAAACGGTGGCCAGAACAACCAGTGGGTGGTGGCCAACATGGGTGGCAACGGGCCTACCAGCCTCGGCGCCAAGGCGGCCTACATCAGCAACGACTTTGGGGCCACTAATGCCTACAACCTTACCTCGGCCTCGGTGGTGCACTTCTACCGCGACGTGACGCTGCCGGCCGGGCAGGCGGCCATGCAGCTGAGCTTTGACTGGCGCGGAATGGGCGAAGGCACGAGCGACTACCTGCTGGTGCAGGTGGCCCCAACCACCTTTACGCCGGTGGCGGGCACTATTCCGGCCGCTACCAGCGCTACAGTGCTGGCCCAGCTCAACCTGCAAGCCACGTTTGCCCGCACCACGCTGGTGCTGCCGGCCAGCCTGGCGGGCACCACGCAGCGCCTCATTTTTACGTGGCGCAACGATGCCTTTGGGGGCACGCAGCCGCCCGCTTCGGTCGATAACATCGTGCTGACCACGCGCGCCACCACGCCGCTGAGCGGGGCTTACACCATCAATAGCGCGCTGCCCACGGCGGGCACCAATTTCGCCAGCTTTACCGACGCCGCCAGCCGCCTCAACCTGGATGGCATCAGTGGGCCGGTGACCTTGGCCGTGACGGGCGGGCCCTATACCGAGCAGTTTTTGCTGGGGCAGGTGCCCGGCACCAGCGCCACCAATACCCTCGTGGTAAACGGCGGCGGCAGCACCATCCGCTATGCCTCCACGAACAGCAACCAGCGGGCCGTGGTGCAGCTCAATGGCACTGACTACACGACCATCAACAACCTGACAATCGACGCGACGGGCGGCGCGGCGGGCGGTGCCACTTACGGCGTGGGCGTGCTGCTGACCAACGCGGCCGACAACGACCAAATTACCGGCAACGCCATCACGACTGATGGCACGGCAACCTCGACCAATTTCGCGGGCATCGCGGTAAATGGCTCGGTTTCGAACGCCTCGGCCACCGGCAACTCGGCCAATAACCTGCTCGTGCAGGGCAATACCATCACGGGCGGCTACTACGGCATTACGCTGTATGGCAACAGCGCCACGGCCCAAAATACCGGCAATATCGTGCGCAACAACACGATACGCGATTTCTACTCGTACGGCATTTACGCTGGCTTTCAGCTGGGGGCGCAGCTTACCAGCAACGACATTGGCCGGCCGCTACGCACTACTATTAGCTCGTTTTACGGCATTGCGGTACTGGGGCAGTGCAATGGCCTGGCCATTGAGAAGAACCGCGTGCACGATGCCTGCACCGGCAATACCACGGCCGTGGTGCAGGTATACGGCATTTACCTGGCCGGCAACGGCAGCACCTCGACTACTACCAACGACATCGTGAACAACGTGCTGTACAAAATGACGGGCGGCAGCACGCAGTACCTCATTTATTCAGCCACGGGCTACAGCCGCATTTACAACAACACGCTGAGCTCGGATGAGCAGGCGGCCAATTCGACCTACGTTACTTATGGTATTTACACCTCGGGTACTTACGCCGACATCCAAAACAACGTCGTGAGCATCACCCGCACGGGCACGGGCGCTAAATACGGGGTGTACGTCGTCGGCAATCCAGTAATCACGGCTCTCAACTACAATGACTTGTACGTACCCAATGGCAACGTGGGCTACCTGGGCACCGCCTACGCCACGCTGGCCAGCTGGCAGGCAACCACCGCCTACGACCTGAATAGCGTGGCCGTAAACCCCATTTTTGCCAACCCCGCTACCGGCAACCTGCAGCCCGCCGACGTGGCGCTCAATGGCAGCGGCGCGCCGCTGGCCCGCGTGACCGACGACATCACGGGCGCGCCGCGCGGCGCGGCCCCCGACCTAGGCGCGTATGAGTTTAGCCCCATCACGCTCGACCTACTGCCGGCCGGCCTGGCGGGCCCGGCCACTACCTCGGCCTGCTACGGCACCGCCGAAGCCGTGAGCGCGCTGGTGCGCAACAGCGGCACCGCCACGCTCAATTTCGCCACCAACCCCGCCACCGTGACGGTAGTGGTAACGCCGCCCGCCCCAGGCACGGCCCAAACATTCACCACTACCCTCAGCACCGGCACCCTGGCCAGCGGCACCACGCAGGCCGTGGCCCTGCCCGGCACCCTGAACATGGGCGCGGTGGGCACTTATAGCTTCGCCATTACGGCTACCGTGGCGGGCGACCTGAATACCGCCAACGACGTGCTGGTGCCGGCGGCCACCCGCACGGTGCTGGCCCCGGTGGCGGGCACGCTCACCTCGTCGGCTTCCAATCTTTGCGGCGGCGGCAACGTGGGCTTCACCCTGGCGGGCGCCGCCAATGGCACCATTCAGTACCAGAGCAGCAGCACCGCTACGGGCACATTTGCCGATGTGGCGGGGGCCACGGCCGCCTATTACGTTACGCCCGTGCTCGCCAGCACCACCTACTACCGCGTGCGGGTGGGCTGCAACGCCAACGTGGCGTATAGCAACGTCGTCGGCATCGTGGTGACGAACCCGCAACTGACAGCCACCAACTCGCCGCTCGGCATTTGCACGGGGGCCACCGCCACGCTCACGGCCACGGCCAACGCGGGTAGCACGGTGCGCTTTTATGCCACCGCCACGGGCGGCACGGCGCTACCCAGCCCCACGGCGGGCAGCTACACCACGCCCGCCCTCACGGCCAGCACCACCTACTACGCCGCCGCTACCACGGGCGGCCCCGAAACCGTAGGCCCCGCGGCCTACACCAGCGTAGGCCAGACGCCTAACACGGCCGGGGCGCTACTCTTCACGGCTACCGGCAGCTTTACTATCAGCAGCGTTACGGTGTATCTCAATGCCGGCCAGGCGGCGGGCACCGTCACCATCGACCTGCGCGTGGGGCGTATTGGGGCAGTAGTCAATGGCCAAAGTACGGCTTTTGCGGTGCCGGCTGGCCCCAGCACGGGTACGGCGGCCTACGTTATTCCGCTCAACTACCTCGTGCCGACCGCCGGGCAGTACTCGCTTTACCTGCCCAGCGCCACGCAGGGCGGCCTGCTGCGCGATAACAACGGTATCAGCCTCAGCTATCCCTTCGCCTCGCCCAGCGGCCTGGCCACCATCACGGGCGCTACCATCAACGGCTTCTACAACTACTTCTATAACTGGCAGATTAACAACGAGTGCGCCAGCGCCACGCGCACGCCCATTCAGGTCAACGTAACGCCCGCGCCCACCGCCACACTCACGGCCGCTACGCAGGCCAATGGCTCGGTACTGCTCACGGCCGCCCCGGTGACGGGCGCTACCTACCAGTTTTTCCTCAATGGCACGGCCGTGGCCGCCGCCAGCCCCACCAACACGCTGCTGCTGCAAAGCGGCACGCTCAATGGCAGCTACACGGTAGTGGTTATCAATGGCGGCTGCGCCTCGGCGCCCTCGGCGGCCGTGGCCGTTACCGTCACGGGCACCCGCACGGCCACGCTCAATGGCGTGAGCCTGCTCGTGTACCCCAACCCCACGCCCGACGGCCGCCTCACCCTGGAGCTCACCGGCCCGCAGGCCAAGGCTGCACAGCTGGAGGTGCTGAACTCACTGGGTCAAACAGTGCAGCGCCGCTCACTGGCCCCCAGCACGACTACGCTTAACCTGACCGAGCTAGTCGCCGGCGTGTACACACTACGCGTGCAGACCGAGCAGGGTATTTTGACCCAGCGCATAGTGCGCGAGTAATACGGCTACTTAGCGCTCAGCAAAAAAGGCCGACTGGTACAGCACCAGTCGGCCTTTTTTGCTGGGTTAGCGGTCGTAATTCGTCAGAATGACCTGTTTTAGCTTGCACAAGCCTTTAACCTCAAACTACTTTTCATAACTCAGAAAGACTAGAGCGGCACCTTCACCAGCCACCACCCCAAGCGCGCCGGCAGCCACAGCAGCTTAAAGGGAATGGCCCAGCCCGGCCGGAAAAAAGACGTGCGCTCACTGTGGGCGAGGCTGGCCCGACGCTGGCTCCACAAGCGGTCGAGTGCCTGCGTAGTAGCACGGTTCGCTTGCAGGCATTCACGGCATAGTTCGCCAAAGCAGACTTGGCCGCACCCGCAGCAAGTACAAGTCGTTTTCACAAAAGAGCAGAAAAAGTGGGGCTCAAAATTCCGATGAGCGCCCCAGCCTGGGCAAAGGCCAAAAATTTCTTTTTCTTTGGGTGCCCAACCTTCCGCCTACCATGCCGCACCTCCCCCCGCCTCTCCACACTGCCCTGCGCGAGGCGGTAGCGGCCCGTTTTGGGCAGCCCGTGCGCTACCCCAGCCACTGCGATGCGCTGGAGGCCGAGCTGCAAAAAACTGCCGCTACCAACGGGCGCCGCCTCAGCCCTAGCACGCTGCGGCGCTTTTTTGGCTTGGTCGAAAAGGAAGGGGGCTACCACCTGCACACGCTCGACACGCTGGCGCACTACGCGGGCCACGCCGATTTTGCGGCCTTCGGCCAAGCCGTGGCTGGCTTCCCCGACGCGGCGGATGCCACCACCGCTCTCATCGACATTCCGGAGCTGCTGGCTATGCAGCGGCTGGCCTACGCCGAGCGCCTGCTGCTGGGCTATTTTTTGGGGCGCGTAACGCGGCCGGCCAGCCCCACCGCGCCCGCCGCGCCGCTGGCCCTGCAATTGGCTGCCCACCCGGCCGGCCAGGAGTTTTTCGTAGAGTCGTTCGTGGATTTGGCGCACCTAGCGGGCAGCTACGGCGAAGTGCTGGTTGCGTACCTGCGCCACAAGGCCACGCCCGAAGCCCAGCTTTTTGGGCATTCCACGCTTTTCCTCCGCGAGTTTCTGGCCCAGGATGCGCCCGCCTGGCAAGCCCGCCTGCGCCATATCCGCAGCCTGGCAATACCGCCGGGCACGCACGCATTTCCGCTGGGCCGCCGGGCATTTGCCGAGTTGATGGCCGCGTGGCACGCACGCCAGCCGCTGGCCCCGCTGCTGCCAAAGCTGCGGCAAGAGGCCCGTGGCCTAGTGCCCAGCGGCATGGCCCCGCCCGCGCTCCCCGCCTTCTACAATTTATTTCCGGCCGGCTATCATTTCTTCGTAGCCGAGGCGCTGTTTCTGACCGCCCAGTTTACCGACCTGTTGGCTTGGCTGGCTGACACCAGCCTAGCTTTCCCGGAGCTAGCCGCGCTGGAAGGCAACGTCTACAATGAGCTGCTGCGCACCTTTCACGCGGTGGCACTGGCGCGCACCGGCCACCCCATTGCGCGGCTACCCGACTGGCAGGCGCTTTTTGCACCCGAAACCCATAGCTGGCTACTCGACTACTACCAAGTGCATTTCATGCTGGCCGATTTGCATATCGCGGCTACCCAAGGCCAGCCGCTGGCTCCCTGGCAAGCTCGGGTCAATGATTTTGCCGATGCCCACGGGATGCCGTTTTACCGATTAGTAGCGGGGCTTATCATTGGTGAATTGGTGAATGAGTGAGTTGGTAAGTAGCATTGCGAGCATTCACCAACTCACTCATTCACCAATTCACCGACTCACTTCTCCCGCTCTATCGTGTAGTTTATCAGCGCCTCCAGGGCGGTGCGGGCGGCCGACTCGGGGAACTCGTGCAGGATGGCCAGGGCCTCGTCGCGGTAGCGCTCCATGGTGCGCACGGCGTATTCGAGGCCGCCCGATTTTTTCACGAAGTCAATAACCTGCTGCACCCGGTCGCGGTGGCCGGCGTTGTTTTTAACGTTGTAGATAACGCGGCGCTTGTCGAGCCAGCTCGCCTGCTGCAAGGCGTAGATGAGCGGCAGCGTCATCTTTTTTTCCTTGATATCGATGCCCACCGGCTTACCGATTTCGGCCGTGCCGTAGTCAAACAGGTCGTCTTTTATCTGGAAAGCCATGCCCACTTTCTCGCCAAAAAGACGGGCGCGCTCCACTACTTCCTTGCTCGCGCCCACCGACGAGGCGCCCACGGCCGTGCACGACGCGATGAGTGAGGCCGTTTTTTGGCGGATAATATCAAAATAAATATCCTCCGTAATATCCAGCTTACGCGCCTTTTCGATTTGCAGCAGCTCGCCTTCGCTCAATTCGCGCACGGCGCGGTTCACTATTTTGAGTAGGTCGAAGTCGTCATTTTCCAGCGCCAGCTGCAAGCCGCGCGAGAGCAGGTAGTCGCCCACCAGCACAGCTATCTTATTCTTCCAGAGCGCATTGATAGAAAAGAAGCCGCGGCGGTAGTTGCTTTCGTCCACCACATCGTCGTGCACCAGCGTGGCAGTGTGCAGCAGCTCAATGAGCGCCGCGCCGCGAAAGGCGGCCGGGTCGAGCGAGCCGGCCGGGTCAGCGGCGGCGGTGCGGGCCGTGAGAAACACGAACATAGGGCGCACCTGCTTGCCTTTGCGGCGCACGATGTAGCCCATTATCTTGTCGAGCAGCAGCACGTTGGTTTGCATCGACTGGCGGAACTTGACCTCAAACTCCGCCATTTCGGCGGCAATGGGAGCCTGGATAGAGTCGAGCGGGTTTGCCATGCGGGCGCAATGATACGGCGGGCGGGCGCATTCGGCTCCACTGGCTGCGGAGTAGCTTGCGCTGCTTTTCTTCGCTATACGTATGCTTACTACTGTTGAGTTCGTGCTCACGGGCGCCAGCCACGGCCGCCCTTTCGCCGCCGACGCTACTTACCAGGCCAGTCCGGCCGCACCTATTGCCAAGCCTGTGGTGGTGTTTGTGCACGGCTTTAAGGGCTTCAAGGACTGGGGCCACTTTCCGCTTTTTGGGCGCTTTTTTGCCGAGCGGGGGTTTGTGTTTATCAAGCTCAACCTCTCGCACAACGGCGTGGTGGTGGGCGGCACCGGCGACCTCGAAGACCTGGAAGCTTTCGGCCATAATAATTTCAGCCACGAGCTGAATGACCTCGGCCAGCTGCTCGATGCCTTGCACGAGCCGGGCGCCACGCCCCTACCCGCCGCCGAGCTTGACCTGAGCCGCATCTACCTCGTCGGCCACAGCCGGGGCGGTGGGCTGGTGCTGGCTAAGGCCGCCGAAGACCCACGCATTACGGCGGTAGCTACCTGGGCGGCCGTGGCTACGCTGTCGCCGCCCTGGCCCGCCGAAATGCTGGCCCAGTGGCGGCGCAAAGGGGTCATTTTTATTCCCAATGCCCGTACCGGCCAGCAATTACCTTTGTATCTCCAGATTGCTGAAGACTACCGCGCCAACCAGCCGCGCTTCGACCTGGCCGCGCTGGTACCGCAGTTGCGCCAGCCGCTACTCATCGTGCACGGTGACCGCGACGAAACCGTGCCCCTGAGTGCTGCCGAGGCACTACTGGCCCGCAAGCCCAATGCCGAGCTGTTCATCGTGCCCGAAGCCAGCCATCAGTTTGGCGGCCGCCACCCGTGGCCGGAGGCCGAATTGCCGCCTTTAGCCCGACTGGTAGCCGAGCGCACGGCTGCTTTTTTTCAGCAGCACGCATGAGCGAGGTACTAGCGTATTTGCTGCTGGGCAGCAACATCGGCGACCGCGCCGCCCATTTGCGGCAAGCCCAAGTAGCGCTCGCTGCCACGGCGGGCGCGGTTGTCGCGGCATCGGCCTTCTACGAAACGGCAGCCTGGGGCCTCGAAGACCAGCCAGCCTTCCTCAACCAGGCGCTGGCCATCCGCACCGCGCTAGACGCGCCTACCCTGCTCGCCGCCTGCCTCGCCACCGAGCAGCAGGCGGGCCGCGAGCGGCAGCAGCGCTGGGCCGCACGCACGCTCGACGTAGATATTTTGCTCTACGGCGACGCCATTATTCAAACCCCTACCCTCACAGTGCCGCACCCGGCACTACCTGGCCGGCGCTTCGCCCTCACGCCGCTGGCCGAAATAGCGCCGCAACTGGTGCATCCACAGTCAGGGCAGACTGTTGCTGAGTTGCTGGCTAGTTGCCCCGACCCACTAGCGGTAGTGAAGTGGTAAAAACTGTCATTGCGAGCGCAGCGAAGCAATCGCACCTGTTCGGGCTACTCGCCGAGTGCCGTTCAGGTGTGATTGCTTCGCTGCGCTCGCAATGTCAATTTTTACTTATATCGAAGCGGCGCTAGCCGACGGCTCAATCTTCTTTACCAAGCCTTGCAACACCTTGCCGGGGCCACACTCCAGGAAGGTGGTAGCACCATCTTTTGCCATTGCTTGCACGCTCTGGGTCCAGCGCACGGGGGCGGTAAGCTGGGCTAATAGGTTGGCTTTAATTTCGGTGGGGTCGGTGTGGGGGGCGGCGTCCACGTTCTGGTACACGGGGCAGCGGGCGGGCTGGAAGGTCGTTTTTTCGATAGCTTCGGCCAGCGCGGCCTGGGCTGACTGCATCAAGGGCGAGTGGAAGGCGCCGCCTACGGGCAGCGGCAGAGCACGCTTGGCCCCGGCGGCTTTTAGGGCTTCGCAGGCTTTGGTGATGCCTTCGGTAGAGCCCGAAATGACGAGCTGGCCGGGGCAGTTGTAGTTGGCCGCCACTACTACGTCGCCAGCGGCGGCTACTTCCTGGCACACGCGCTCGACTACGTCATCGGCGAGGCCCAAAATGGCGGCCATGGTACCGGGCTGCTCATCGCAGGCGGCTTGCATGGCCTGGGCACGGCGGGCCACCAGCGGCAGCGCATCGGCGAAGGTGAGCACGCCGGCCGCTACCAGGGCCGAAAACTCGCCCAGCGAGTGCCCGGCCACCATGGCGGGCTGCACATCGGGCCGGGCCAAAAACTGCGCCACCGAGTGCACAAACACGGCGGGCTGCGTCACGTCGGTACGGCGTAAATCGGCTTCGGTGCCCGAGAACATAATGTCGGTCAGGCTGAAGCCCAGAATATCATTGGCCTGGGTGAGCAAGGCGCGAGCGGCTTCGCTTTGGTCAAACAGCTCGCGGGCCATGCCCGGAAACTGGCTGCCTTGGCCCGGGAAAACAACGGCCGTAGCGCCGGTAGTGGGGTGGGAAGGTGTCAAGTGAATTGTGAGGTATGAATTGTGAATGGCAAGTTGCTGATTTGAAAAATAATTCAGCAGCCGATTACTGTCGATTAGACCAAAAAAGCCCTTAATCAGTCGGGCAAACTTAACGCAAAAAAGGCCGCTCCTAATCGGAACGGCCTTCTTCAAAATCACTCTTTAGCTGGGCTAGCGCACTATTTCTACCCAGCCCTTGAAGGTGCGCTTGGTGCGGGCAAAGTCACCAAATTCAACCTCAGCCAGGTAGTAGTACACGCCATCCGAGGCCTTGCCGGTGGTACCGGTTTCGCCGATGGCGCCGCCGCCATCCCAGTTGATGTAGGGGTCTTTATCGCTCTCGTACACCTTGCGGCCCCAGCGGTTGAAAATCTGGATGTGCGTGCGCACTACCGGGCTGCTGGTTTTGGGCCGGAACTTCTCGTTGGTCACGTCGCCGTTGGGCGTGAAGATGTTGGGCAGTACGAAGAATACGCACTCATCTTGACAGGCCACGTTGCTAACCGCGCTACGGATGCCGGCCGGGCTCACGGCCTGCACGGCGTAGCAGCCGGCGCCGGTGGGCAGGTTGCGGTGCAGGTAAGTAAACTGGGTGCCCGCCACCGAGTCGAGCAGCACGAGCGGGCCATCGGCCGTGGTGCGGTAGAAGAGGCGGAAGTAGGCGATGTCGGTGCTGCACCCGGTGGGCGTGTTGCCCACCGTCCAGCGCAGGCGGTTCTGGTAGCGCTGGTCTTGCAGCGGGAAGTTGGAGCCCAGATTCAGGCCCGCCAGGCTGTCGCAATTGGTGGGCGCCAGCGTGAGCACTGGCGTGCAGGGCGTCGGAATCAGGGCCGCGCACTGCTCCTGGCTTTTGTTGAGCAGGTTGGTGTAAATGAGCTGGTTGGCTGAGTTTACGGGCGCGGCGTACTGGCCATTCGTTTGCACGTAGTAGCAGTAGGTTTGGCCGCGCACCAGCGTGGGGTCCTGGTCGGTGTAGGTGCCGGTGGTAGCACCGCCCGTTACGGTCGCGATTTGGGCATATGCCCCGGTAGTGCCCGTGCGGCGATAAATACGGGTGGGCTGCTTGGTGTTATCCCACGGCACCTGGTAGGCCCAGGTCAAGGCATTTGTGTTATTGAGGCCATTGGGCACCAGGCCCAAGCGCACGCTGCTGGCCAGCGGAGCGGTTTCGCTGGTTTCGGGGCTACCTGGCTGGGTAGTAGCCGCGCTGAAGAACACCAGCTGATACGTGTACTGCGACGCCTGCGTATTCACGTTATCCACGTAGGTGGTGTCGGTGATGCTGGTCTTGGTGGTAACGAGCGTAAAAGGAGCCGCACCCGTGGCGCTGCGGCTGAGGCGATAGCCCAGTGGCGCGTTGAAGAGCGTGCCCGTGGTGGGCCGGGGCTGGGTCCACTTCACCGAAATCTGTCCGGTGGGGCTCGTGGTCAGCACATCAACGTTGGTAATCTGCGCCGAGCGGCCACCCAACGTGATGCACGCCTCATTCGACACAATGCTGGAACCACCGGCCGGCAACGGAAACTCGGCATAAATGCGGTACGAATACGTGCGGCCCCGTGGCAAGCCCAGGCCGCCGTTGTCGTCGTTGTAAGCCGTCACGTTGGCCGGCACGCTGGCGATAAGCTGGTAGCCGGCACCCGCCGGAATGCCCGTTTCGCAGGGGCTGGGCGTGTAGGGGAAGCAGCCTTCGCGCCGGTAGATGCGCAGGGTAGGCAAAACACCCGCCACGTTGGTCGTTTGGCAGCCATAAGTAGCCCAGCTCAGCAGAATGGCCCCGCTGCCATTCGGCGTGCCTTGCAGGTTGGTAGGCGCTGGCCCGATTACCGTGATGCGCCAGGTTTTCTCGTCAATCAGGGGCGGGTCGGGAGCGCGGGGCGTATCCTGCGCCTTAAACACCACCAAATAAGGGTCTTTGGCCACGTTGGCGCAGGTGGGCGTCCAGCGGAAGCTGGCTACCGCGCGGGGCGGCCCCTGCGTGCTTTGGGTAAACGTGGCGGGCGGGAACATGCCGCCGTAAGCAAACAGCTGCACGGCCGTGGCCGGCGAGGCCGCGCTGCTACCATCTACAGCAGTTACGTTCTTCAGAATCAGCGAGCCCGCCACCACGCAAGTGTCGCGGGGGATGGTGATGATGGGTGGCAGGTTATTCGTAGCCACCACCTGTATCTGCATGTCGCGAATTACCTCGCCTATCCGGCGGCGGGTGAACCCGTTGCGCCGCCACTCTTCCACCACAAGCGCCACGTTGTACACGCCTAGTCTAGCGGGCGCATTCCACGTCAGCTGCCCGGTGCGGGCATCTATGGCGAAGGTAGCCGGTAGCCCGCCCGGCGTGCCATTGTAGGGCACCGTTAGCGGGGGCTGGCCACCTACGTTGATGCTCGGGTTGTTCGGGTATAGAAACCCGTTCGTAATGGTCGGCACCGGGTTGTAAGTAGCCGGTGGGTTAGCTGGCGGAAAGCCGGGCACCTGCTGGCTTTCTATCAGTCGAAACGCCAAGGAGTCGCCATCAGCATCGTAGGCGGCCGGGTTGTGCAAAAACACCTGGCTCGCGGTTGCCAGGTCGATAGCCGGTGCCTTCAGTACTGGCAAGCGGTTGAGCCCCAGGCCAGGGTCAATGGTAATGGTCGTGCTGAGGTAAAACGTCTGGTTTACCGAGCCTATCATATTCACCACGCTGGCCACCCGGTTGGCCTCCGCAAAGGCCACCACGAAGGTGCCGCTACCCGGATAGGTATGGTCGAAGTAAAAAGTGAGAACGTTGGTATTGAGGTTAGTAGCGTTGTTCGTCAGCGATACCTCAGTCGCTTTGGCCACCGGCCCCGAATTGGTACCATCGCCAAAATACAGGGTAGCGTTCGGCTGCTGCGCCTGCGTGGGGTCGCGGTACAGCGTGAGCTTAAAGAAAATCCGGTTCGGGTTGCGGGCCGCCGTAGTGTCTACTTTGGCCTGAATGTCGCCGGCCCGCAAGTGCGTGGCGTGGGCAACGGACGGGGCCAGCCAGCCCAACGCCAGCAGTAGCAAACCCAGCAGCCACCCGCTGGGCTGGCGGATGGGCTTTACAGAGGAAAGTATTTTCATAAAACAGAAGTGAGCGCTCCGAAGGTGAGTCCTTTACGGCCAAGCGGCTAGCAGAACAACCTTTTTTGCAGAAGTTAGTTGTGGTGGGGACTATTTGGCTTAACGGTGCTGGCCGTAGATTGATTCATGGCCAGTCGGAAGTTAGTATTAATACAATATTTAACCATTCTAAATAGCACGCTTCCGGGTGGCCGAGCTTGGGAGGCACCCCGGAAGCGTGCTACCTTTGGGCGGTTTAAGTAGGTTCTTTCTTTGTTAATAATTGTATGAATTGGTTTACCAAAACCTTCACTAGCAGCATCGGCCGCAAGATTATCATGTCCCTGACGGGCTTGTTCCTGTGCTCGTTCCTGGTAATTCACCTGATAGGCAACTTCCAGCTGTTCAAAAATGACGATGGCGTTGCGTTCAACGTGTACTCGCATTTCATGGGCCACAACCCCATTATCCGTACCATCGAGTGGGGGCTGGTGCTGGGTTTTGGCTTCCACATCTACGAGGCATTAATGCTCACTATCCGCAACAAAAGCGCCCGCTCGCACGGCTACGCCAAGTGGGAAGCCAAGCAAAACTCGGAGTGGACCTCGCGCAACATGGGCATTTTGGGCTCTATCATCCTGGTTTTCTTGATAGTGCACCTCTACAATTTCTTCTGGCGTGCCCGTTTCGGCACCCCCGACCCGGACATTAACCACAACGACAACTTGTACAAAGTAGTCGTAACGTCGTTTCACCAGCTTTGGTATGTAGTCTTGTACGTAGCCGCGCAGGCTAGCCTGGGCTACCACCTGTGGCACGGCTTCCGCTCGGGCTTCCAGACTCTGGGCCTGAACCACCGCAAATACATGCCGCTCATCAAGAACTTTGGGTATGCTTTTGCTGTCCTAGTTTCGGCTGGTTTCGCTTCGATGCCGCTCTACTTCTACATCTTCACCAATGAGCAAGGCGCGTTGAAAGACAGCGTATTGCTAACCGTGAAGCATCTCACGCTGGCTTTCAACTAACTGTTACGCTAGTAGGCAGTTGGGTAGGCAGGCTTTTCAGGAAGTTGCTTGCTGCTTAACCACCTATCCATTCGACTACCTAACCACCCAATTAGATATGGTACTGAACTCCAAAGCGCCCGCTGGCCCCCTGGCCGAGAAATGGGACAAGCATAAGTTCAACGTCAAGCTCGTAAACCCGGCCAACAAGCGTAAGTACGACGTGATTGTGGTGGGCACCGGGCTGGCCGGGGCGGCTGCCGCTGCCTCACTCGCCGAGCTAGGCTACAACGTGAAAGCGTTTACCTACCACGACTCGCCGCGCCGGGCGCACTCCATTGCCGCCCAGGGTGGCATTAATGCCGCCAAAAACTACCAGAACGACGGCGACTCAGTATTCCGTTTGTTTTACGATACCATCAAGGGTGGCGACTACCGCGCCCGCGAAGCCAACGTGTACCGCTTGGCTCAGGTATCGGTGAATATCATCGACCAGTGCGTAGCGCAGGGCGTGCCTTTCGCCCGCGAATACGGCGGGTTGCTGGCCAACCGCTCGTTTGGGGGTGCGCAGGTATCGCGCACGTTCTACGCCCGCGGCCAAACCGGACAGCAACTGCTGCTGGGTGCCTATTCGGCCCTGAGCCGGCAGATTGCCTACGGCAAAGTGAAGATGTACACCCGCTCGGAAATGCTCGACGTGGTGGTGGTAGATGGGCAGGCGCGCGGCATCGTGACGCGCAACCTCATCACGGGTGAAGTGCAGACGCACGCGGCCCACGCCGTGGTACTGGCAACGGGCGGCTACGGCAATGTGTTCTACTTGAGCACCAATGCCATGTACTGCAACGTGACGGCTCCGTGGCGGGCGCATAAAAAGGGTGCATTCTTCGCAAACCCTTGCTTTACCCAGATTCACCCTACCTGCATCCCGGTATCGGGCGACTACCAGTCGAAGCTGACGCTAATGTCGGAGTCGTTGCGTAACGACGGCCGGGTGTGGGTGCCTGCTACCAAAGAAATTGCCGAGCGCCTACGCAAAGGCGAAATCACGGCTACCGACATTAAAGAAGAGGACCGCGATTACTTCCTGGAGCGCAAATACCCAGCTTTTGGTAACCTCGTGCCCCGCGACGTAGCCTCGCGCAATGCCAAGCAGATGTGCGACGAAGGCCGCGGCGTAGGCTCGACGGGCCTGGCCGTGTACCTCGACTTTGCTGACGTTATCAAGCGCACCAGCGCCGAAGCGGTAAGCCAGAAATACGGCAACCTTTTCGAGATGTACGAGAAGATTACCGACGAGAACCCATACAAGCTGCCGATGCGCATTTACCCGGCAGTGCACTACACCATGGGCGGCCTGTGGGTTGATTACAATCTGCAAACCACCATTCCGGGCCTTTACGCCACGGGCGAGTGCAACTTCTCGGACCACGGCGCCAACCGCCTCGGGGCTTCGGCCCTTATGCAGGGCTTGGCTGACGGCTACTTCGTAATTCCCTACACCATTGGCGACCAGCTGGCCCAAACGCCGCCCAAGCCGGTGACGACCGACCACCCGGCTTTTGCGGAGGCGAAGGCTGGCGTGCAGGCCCGCGTAGAGCAATTGCTCGCCATCAAAGGCAACCGCACGCCTGACGAATTTCATAAAAAGCTTGGCCACCTCATGTGGGAGTATTGCGGCATGGCCCGCAATGCCGAAGGCCTGCGCTACGCCAAAGGCGAAATTGCCAAGCTGCGCAAGGAGTTCTGGAGCGACGTGAAAGTGGTAGGTACTGGCGAGGAAATGAACCAGGCGCTGGAGAAAGCCGGCCGCGTGGCCGACTTCATCGAGCTCGGTGAGCTGATGGTAGACGACGCCCTCGACCGGAACGAAAGCTGCGGCGGCCACTTCCGCGAGGA
>Ga0265780_10002658_pt1 | contig 24011 bp, 21 predicted proteins | sample P1T30metagenome_FD_192432 | JGI IMG/M metagenome (GOLD analysis project Ga0265780, IMG submission 192432) | Plant litter microbial communities from East Loma Ridge, Irvine, California - P1 T30 | ecosystem: Environmental > Terrestrial > Plant litter > Unclassified | place: USA: California... | reverse complement strand
AAATCCAGCCCGAACCGCCGCGCTGCTGTTTCGACCCCAAAGCCGGCATCGGCCATGCCGCTGGCGACAAACGCCGCCACTGCCGCATGCGTGAACTCGGCGCTGTCGTAGCCGATGATGGCCTCCCGGTCGACACCAGCGCTGGCCAGCAGCAGGTCGAGCAGGACGCGCGTGCCCGAGCCATGCTGGCGGTTCACAAAACGCAGGCCGGGCTGCGCGAGACCGGACAGCCCGGCGATCTGGTGCGGGTTCCCTTTCGCGACAAAGATGCCTTGCATGCGGTAGGCCAGGTGCAGCAGCGCGTGCTGCTTGGGGTTGAGCCAGTGCGTGTAGTTGGCTGCGGCGGCCGCGCTGAACGGGCCGACCGGCACGTGGAAGCCGGCCAGGTCGCACTCGCCGCGCGCCAGCGCTGCCACGGCGTCGGTACTGCTGCGGTATTTGACGTCCACCGTGATGCCCTGCTGCGCCAGTTGCGCCACCAGCGCGGCAATTGCGAACCCATGCGACGCGGTGATGCGCAGCGCTTGCGGCGCAGGCTGCGGCAACACGCTGGCCAGCTCCTGCTGCAGCTCCGACGCCAGGCTGTCGAGCAGCGGCGTCAGGCGCGCGGCAATGCGTTTATCCGCCCACAGCAGTTTTTCCGCCAGCGGCGACAGCGCCGTTCCGCTGCCGCGCACTTTGACCACCAGCTCGGCGCCGAACTGCGTGCTGAACGCGCGCAGCAGACCCCAGGCGTGGCGATAGGAGAAGCCGCAAGAGGCCGCCGCCTTGCTGATGCTGCCCAGCTTGTCGATGGCGCCCAGCAGCGCCAGCAAGGCCGGCAGGGGCGTCGCCGCGCCATCGTCCCCGCGCAGGGACCAATGCGGCTGGATATCGACCTTCATGCAAACCTGTTCATATTGAACCTGCCTGTTTTGGGTGCTACTGTGAGTGAAAACGATTTATCTTGATTTATATATGTTTTACGGAACATATTCAAGATAACAGACAAAGGAGACGTCATGAACACACCTTTCGCCGCCGGCCAGGTCGGCGCCATCCTGGCTGCCAAAGCGGCTGGCCAGGACCAGCTGCTGCCCACGCTGCATGCCATCCAGGACGTCCTCGGCTTCGTGCCTCCCGACGCGGTCCCGCAGATTGCGCTGGCGTTCAACCTGTCGCGCGCCGAGGTGCATGGTGTCATCACGTTCTATCACCACTTCCGCAGCACGCCGCCGGCGCGCCATGTGGTGCAGCTGTGCCGCGCCGAGTCGTGCCAGAGCATGGGCGCCAACGCGCTGCTGGCGCATGCCGAGCAGGCGCTTGGCTGCAGCCTGCACCAGCACAGCGCCAACGGCCAGTTTGCGCTGGAACCCGTGTACTGCCTCGGCCAGTGCGCCACGTCGCCAGCCATGATGGTCGACGGCGCGCTGCATGCGCGCGTGAGCCCCGCGCGCTTCGACAGGATCATTGCTCAGTTGGCGCAAACACTGGAGCCAACGCTGGAGCACACAGCATGAGCATGCAGATTTTTGTCCCGCGCGACTCCACCGCGCTGGCGCTGGGCGCCGACGATGTCGCCGCCGCCATCGCACGCGAGGCGGCGCGGCGCCAGCTCGACGTCACCATCATCCGCAACGGCACGCGCGGCATGCTGTGGCTCGAACCGCTGGTCGAGCTGCAAACGCCAGAGGGACGCGTCGGCTTCGGCCAGGTCGATGCCTTTGACGTGCCGGCACTATTCGACGCCGGCTTTGACAGCAGCCACCCGCTGGCGCTGGGCCGCGTCGATGACATTCCCTGGCTCGCGCGCCAGCAGCGCCTCACGTTCGCCCGCGCCGGCCTCACCGATCCGCTGTCGCTGGCCGACTATGAACAGCACGGCGGCTACCGCGGCCTGCGCAACGCCTTGACGCTCAGCTCCGCCGACATCGTCGCCACGGTCACCGCGTCGGGCCTGCGCGGGCGCGGCGGCGCCGCCTTCCCCACCGGGATCAAATGGAACACCGTGCTGCGCGCGCCTGGCGCGCAAAAATACATTGTCTGCAACGCTGATGAAGGCGACTCGGGCACGTTTGCCGACCGCATCGTCATGGAAGCCGATCCATTCATGCTGATCGAGGGGATGACGATTGCCGGCCTGGCGGTGGGCGCGACGCGCGGCTACATCTATGTGCGCAGCGAGTACCCGCATGCCATCGCGATCCTCGATGCCGCCATCGTCCAGGCGCGGCTGCACGGCTACCTGGGCGCGAACGTCATGGGTTCTGAACGGACGTTTCACCTGGAAGTGCGCAAAGGCGCCGGCGCATATATCTGCGGCGAGGAGACCGCCCTGCTGGAAAGCCTGGAAGGCAAGCGCGGCATCGTGCGCGCCAAGCCGCCGCTGCCGGCATTGGCGGGCCTGTTCGGCCAGCCGACTGTCATCAACAATGTGCTGTCGCTCGCTGCCGTGCCGCTCATCCTCGACCGTGGCGCGCAGTTTTACCAGGACTTCGGCATGGGGCGCTCACGCGGCACGCTGCCGGTGCAGCTGGCCGGTAACATCAAGCAAGGCGGCCTGATCGAACTGGCGTTTGGCGTGACACTGCGCGCCATCCTGTTCGACTTTGGCGGTGGCAGCGCATCGGGACGGCCCATCAAGGCGGTGCAGGTGGGCGGCCCGCTGGGCGCCTACCTGCCCGAATCGGAATGGGATACGCCCCTCGATTACGAAGCCTTTGCCGCGTTGTGGGCGGTGCTGGGCCACGGCGGCATCGTGGTGCATGACGACACCGCCGATATGGCGCAGCTGGCGCGCTACGCCATGGAATTCTGCGCCATCGAATCGTGTGGCAAATGCACGCCATGCCGCATCGGTTCCACGCGCGGTATGGAAGTCATCGATAACATTCGCCAGGGCGGCGGCGTCCAGCAAGTGATTTTGCTGCGCGACCTGTGCGACACCATGCTGCTCGGATCGCTGTGCGCCATGGGCGGCATGACGCCGTACCCGGTGCTGTCGGCCCTGAACCACTTCCCGCAAGACTTCGGCCAGGCTGCCCCAGCCACGCGCGCCGCCTAGGAGAATCCCATGATCGAAACCATCCTCAGCCGCGACCTCGGCACCCCCATCAGCCTGGCCACCGAATTCGTCACGCTGACCATCGACGGCGCGCGCGTCACTGTCCCGGTGGGCACGTCGGTGATGCGCGCGGCGGCCGAAAACGCCATCAATATTCCCAAGCTCTGCGCCACCGACAGCCTGGAGCCGTTCGGCTCGTGCCGCCTGTGCCTCGTTGAAATCGAGGGCCGGCGCGGCTATCCGGCGTCGTGCACCACGCCGGTCGAAGCCGGCATGGTGGTGCGCACCCAGTCGCCCAAGCTGCAGCAATTGCGCAAGGGCGTGATGGAGCTGTACATCTCGGACCACCCGCTCGACTGCCTCACCTGTCCGGCCAACGGCAACTGCGAGCTGCAGGACATGGCGGGCGTGACGGGCCTGCGCGAAGTGCGGTATGGGTACGATGGCGCGAATCACCTGGCGTTGAAGAAGGATGAATCGAATCCGTACTTCACGTTCGATTCGTCGAAATGCATCGTCTGCAACCGGTGCGTGCGCGCGTGCGAAGAAACGCAGGGGACGTTTGCACTGACGATTTCCGGGCGCGGGTTCGATGCGCGCGTCTCGGCCGGCCAGGATGAAGCCTTCATGGCGTCCGAATGCGTCTCGTGCGGCGCGTGTGTCGAGGCCTGCCCTACCGCCACGCTGACGGAAAAGTCGGTCATCTGGCTGGGCCAGGCCGAGCACAAGATCACCACCACGTGCGCCTACTGCGGCGTGGGCTGCTCGCTCGACGCGGAAATGAAAGGCAACGAGGTGGTGCGCATGGTGCCCACCAAAAACGGCAAGGCCAACGAAGGCCATGCGTGCGTGAAAGGCCGCTTCGCGTGGGGCTACGCGACGCACAAGGACCGCATCACGAAACCGATGATCCGCGCGAAAATCACCGATCCATGGCGCGAGGTGTCGTGGGATGAAGCGCTCGACTACGCGGCGTCCGAGTTCAAGCGCATCCAGGCGAAGCACGGCGTCGATTCCATCGGCGGCATCGTCTCGTCGCGCTGCACCAATGAGGAAGGGTACCTGGTACAGAAGCTGGTGCGCGCCGCCTTTGGCAACAACAACGTCGACACCTGCGCGCGCGTCTGCCACTCCCCCACCGGCTACGGGTTGAAACAGACGCTGGGCGAATCGGCCGGCACGCAGACGTTCAAGTCGGTGGAAAAGGCCGACGTCATCATGGTCATCGGCGCCAATCCCACCGACGGCCACCCGGTGTTCGCGTCGCGCATGAAGAAGCGCATCCGCCAGGGCGCCAAACTGATCGTCATCGATCCGCGCCGCATCGACCTGGTGAAGTCCCCGCACATCGAAGCGCAGTACCACCTGCAGCTGCGGCCAGGCACCAACGTGGCGATGGTCAGCGCGCTGGCGCACGTGATCGTCACCGAAGGCTTGCTGGATGAAGACTTCATTGCGGCGCGCTGCGAACCGCGCGCGTTTGCGCAGTGGCGCGAGTTTGTCACGCGGGGGGACAACTCGCCCGAGCAGATGGAAGCCATCACCGGCGTGCCAGCGCAGCAGGTGCGCGATGCGGCACGCCTGTTTGCAGCTGCCGGCAATGGCGCCATCTTCTACGGCCTGGGCGTGACCGAACACGCGCAAGGGTCGACTGCCGTGATGGGCATCGCGAACCTGGCCATGGCGACCGGGAACATCGGCCGCGAAGGCGTCGGCGTCAATCCACTGCGTGGACAGAACAATGTGCAGGGGTCGTGCGACATCGGCTCGTTCCCGCACGAGCTGCCAGGTTACCGGCATGTGTCGGACACGACCGTGCGCATGCAGTTCGAAGCCGCATGGGGCGTGCCGCTGCAGGCCGAACCGGGCCTGCGCATCCCGAACATGTTTGAAGCGGCGCTCGACGGCAGCTTCATGGGCCTGTACTGCCAGGGCGAAGACATTGTGCAGTCGGATCCGAACACGCAGCACGTGACGGCGGCGCTCGCTGCGATGGAATGCATCGTGGTGCAGGATATTTTCCTTAACGAGACGGCCAAGTATGCGCACGTGCTGCTGCCCGGCTCCTCGTTCCTGGAAAAAGACGGCACGTTCACCAATGCCGAGCGGCGCATTTCGCGCGTGCGCAAGGTGATGCCGCCCAAGGCTGGCTACGCCGACTGGGAAGTGACGGTGGCGCTGTCGAACCGTCTCGGCTACCCGATGGATTACCAGCACCCGTCCGAGATCATGGCGGAAATCGCGCGCCTGACGCCGACGTTTGCCGGCGTCAGCTACGCGCGCCTGGACCAGATGGGCAGCCTGCAATGGCCGGTGAACGACCTGGCGCCCGATGGCACGCCGACCATGCACATCGACGAATTCGTGCGCGGCCAGGGCCGGTTCATCATCACGCAGTACGTGGCCACCGACGAAAAAGTCACGCGCAAATATCCGCTGATTTTGACCACCGGGCGCATCCTGTCGCAGTACAACGTGGGAGCGCAGACGCGCCGCACCGAAAACGTGCGCTGGCATGCCGAGGATCGCCTGGAAATCCACCCGCACGATGCGGAGGAGCGCGGCATCGAGGATGGCGCCTGGGTCGGCATCCACAGCCGCGCCGGCGAAACGGTGCTGCGCGCACAAGTCACCGAACGCATGCAGCCGGGGGTGGTCTACACCACGTTCCACTTCCCCGAATCGGGCGCGAACGTCATCACCACGGAGAATTCCGACTGGGCCACCAACTGCCCGGAATACAAGGTGACGGCGGTGCAGGTGATGCCGGTGCAGCAGCAGTCGGCGTGGCAGCTGGAATATGCCAAATTCAATGAGGAGCAACTGGGATTGGCGCAAGTATGAACATCGATCACCTTGTCACGATGGCCAACCAGATCGGCACCTTCTTCGCGTCGTATCCCGACCGCGAGGAGGCGTCGCGGGAAATCGCCAGCCATTTAAAACGGTTCTGGGCGCCGCGCATGCGCCAGCAGCTGTACGCGCATATCGATGCAGAGGGCGGCGCCGACCTGGCGCCGCTGGTGCGTGACGCCATCGAAGCGCACCGCGGCGAACGCGCCACGCCGACGCCACCGGGGAGTGACGCGGGTTAAACTGCCGGGACCAGCAGACGTTGAAGATGGGACCAGATGACAGTGCAGGTACGGAGCCGCAGGGAACTGACGATGCGCAGCGTGCTGCTGCTGCTGCGCATCGCCGGCGTAGTCGGGCTGGCCTGTGCCGGCTACGCGTGGCTGCATCCCGCCCGCGTGAGCGCGTGGATGGCTCGGGACAAGGTGGCGGTCCTTACCGCGCAGCCGCTCCTCGAGCCCGAGCCCCCGGTGCCCTTGCCAGCGGCGCCCGCTGCTCCCGTGCGCGAGGAACCGCCCGACCCGCCACTGCCCCCCGCCCAGGCAGCGGTGGCGCGATGGCTGGGCGCCCGTTATCACGTCGCGCCGGAAGCGATCGCGCCACTGGTCGGCGCTGCCGAGGACCTCGAAAAATCGTACCGCCTGTCGCCGCACCTGCTCATTGCCGTGATGGCGATCGAGTCGAACTTTCATCCGTATATTGAAAGCGAAGCCGGCGCCCAGGGCATGATGCAGGTGATGCCGCGCATTCACGCCCGGCGCTACGAAAAATTCGGCGGCAAGCTCAGTTTTATCAACCCGATGGTCAGCCTTGAAGTGGGCGCCGGCATCCTGCACGACTTCCAGCGTCGCAGTGGCTCCGAAACCCAGGCGCTGCGCATGTATTTCGGCGGCGGACCCACCAGCGACGCGTATATCGAGAAGGTGCGCGGCGAGCAGCAGCGCCTGGCGCGGGTTGCGGCTGGCGCCAGGGTGCCGATCGATTAAGTGCGCACGGGAGGTCCGTCCGCCGACGGCTGTCCAATAAACCGCAACCATGCGAACCCCAGGATGCCCGCGGTCAGCGACGCCAGCAGGATCGCAATCTTGGACGCATTGACCAGCTCCGGCGCACCAGCGAACGCCAGGTTGGTGATGAAGATGGACATGGTGAAGCCGATACCGCCCAGCAGTCCAGCGCCGAGGATGTGCCGCCAGTCCAGGTCGGGCGGCAGCTTGCACAGGCCAACTGTCACCGCCAGAAAACTCAGCAGCGTGATGCCAAGCGGCTTGCCGAGCACCAGGCCGGCAGCGATGCCGATGCTGTTGGACGAGACAAGGCCGTGCGCCCAATCCGCGCCGACCACGATGCCGGTATTGGCGAGGGCGAAAATGGGCAGGATGCCGAAAGCGACCGGCTTGTGCAGGATGTGTTCGAGCTTGTGCGACGGCGATGTTGCATCGTCCTGCCGGGCCGAATAAGGAATTGCAAAAGCCAGCAGTACGCCGGCAATCGTGGCGTGAACGCCCGACTTGAGCATCAGCACCCACATCAGCGCCCCGCCGATCAGGTAAGGCGCAAGCGCCATGACGCGCATGAACCGGTTCAGGCACACCAGCAGGATGAACACGGCCAAGGCGCCGGCAAGGTACGGCAAGGCCACGTGCGCCGTATAGAACACCGCGATGACGACAATGGCGCCAAGATCGTCCATGACGGCCAGCGCGGTCAGGAAAATCTTCAGCGACGCGGGCACGCGGCTGCCAAGCAGGGCCAGGACGCCAAGCGCGAACGCGATGTCGGTCGCCATCGGAATGCCCATCCCGGGCGCGGTCGGCGCGCCGCTATTGACGCCGAAGTGAATCAGGGCCGGGACGGCGATGCCGCCGATGGCCGCCACGATCGGCAGCAGCGCGTTCCTGATATCGGACAATTCGCCACTGTACAACTCGCGCTCGAGTTCAAGTCCGATCAGCAGGAAGAAAATCGCCATCAAGGCATCGTTGACCCATTGCTCGACGCTCAGGCCTCCGACCTGCACATGCCAGGCGTGCAGGTACTGAGGGCCGACGGCGGAATTGGCAAGCACCAGGGACAATATCGTGCACAGGACCAGCACGATTCCACCGGCTTTTTTGGAGGCGAAAAAACTGTCGAAGCTGTTCGACAGCGCGCGCTGAATGGTCGTCATGATGTCCCTTTCGTGCACGCTTCCAATGAAAGAAAATTCGGGCAGCCGGGATGGCAGTGCGGATGAGACAGGGAGTGGCAGGCTGGGTTCATAAGGGCGCAGGAAGGCTGCGCGGCGGCCCGACCAGCGCATGTCCTGCCACGCCCGATTGCGTGAACACCCGGCACCAGTATAACTGCTTTGGCCAGCAGGGCTGCGCCTGGCTGGCTGCTGGATCGGCCGCTGGTTAACGCAAGAGCAAGGCAGGCACGCGGACGGCGCGCAGCAATTCGGCTGTCTTGCTGCCGAATACCAGGCTGCGCAGCACCGAATGGCCAAAGGCGCCCATCACGAGCAGGTCGATGGACTCTTCCTCCAACGTCGCCAGGATGCTGCCGGCCAGATCTCCCGGTTTCTGGATGCGCTGCACGGCGCGGCCTGCGCCGCGCAGCACGCCCTCGGCCCAGTCCAGCTGGTCGAGCGCATCCCCACTTGCCTTGCCGGCCATGAACAAGCAGATCACCATCGACGCGAACAACGGGCTTGAAGCGACCATGTCGACCGCGCGACTGGCGGCATGGCCGCCGTCGAAAGCAATCAGGGCCCGCTGCGGCGCCTTGAACGTGTCGGGAACGATCAGGACCGGAACATGCAGGACGCGCACGACGCGTTCGACCTGGCCTCCCAGGCCGCCGCCGGTGCGATCGGCGGCCCCGGCGCGACCGAGGACCAGCAGGCGGATGTCCGGTTCCTGTTCCGCCAGGGTTTCTTCCAGGGCGCCGTGACGCTGGCGCACCTCCACGCTGGCCACGCCCACCGCCTGCACCCGTTCACGCAAACCGTCCAGGAAACTCCGGCCCTGCTCCCTGGCAGCGGCAGTGCGCGCCGCTTCGTCTGCCGCCAGTTTGGCCACCAGGTTTTCCTGTGCATCGACACCGATGGCGCCGCTGTGATCATCACCGGGTCCCCGCTCGGGGTGGCGGTCCAGCGCATGCAGCAATTCAAGCGGCGCCTGGGTTAGGCGTGATGCCCAGGCTGCGTAGTCGGCAACCGGGCTGGCGTAGCGTGACTGGTCCACGCATGCGATGATCTTTTTGTCGTTTTCCATGTTGTTTCTCCTCTTAGTGCCCGCTGAGCATACTTTCGGCGCCGTCCTTGTCGTGCACGGCGAACTTGTCCACCATCGTGGCGCTCGCTTGGTTCAGGCCGATGATCTCGACCGTGGTCGCTTCGCGCCGGAACTTAAGGACGACCTTGTCCAGGGCGCTGACCGCAGTGATGTCCCAGAAGTGCGCGCGGCTGACATCGATGCGCACGCTGTCGATGACTTCCTTGAAGTCGAAGGCGTTGACGAAGCTGTCCGCCGACGCGAAAAACACCTGCCCGGTCACGATATAGGCACGCGTGCGGCCGTCGTCCTCGACCTGCGAGCCGATGTGCAGGATGCGCCCGATCTTGTGTGCAAAGAAAAAGCCCGACAGTATTACGCCCACCAGCACGCCTTTGGCCAGGTCATGGGTCGCCACGACCACGATGACCGTCGCCAGCATCACCACGCTTGAACTCACCGGATGGCTGCGCAAATTACGGATGGATGTCCAGCTGAAGGTGCCGATCGATACCATGATCATCACGGCCACCAGCGCCGCCATCGGAATCCTGGCGACCCAGTCGCCGATGAACACCACCATCAGCAGTAGGAAAACGCCAGCGGCGAACGTCGACAGCCGGCCACGTCCGCCCGATTTGACGTTGATGACGGACTGGCCGATCATCGCGCAGCCAGCCATCCCTCCCAGGAAGCCGGTGACGATGTTGGCCACGCCCTGGCCGACGCATTCGCGGTTCTTGTTGCTGGCGGTATCCGTCAGGTCATCGACGATCTGCGCGGTCATCATCGATTCCAGCAGGCCCACCACGGACAATGTTGCGGCCACCGGGAAAATGATGCCGAGCGTGGCCAGGTTCAGCGGCACATCAGGCAGCAGGAACACCGGGAGGCTGTCGGGCAGCTTGCCCATGTCACCGACGGTGCGCACGTCGAGACCGAACCAGATGGACACGGCGGTCAGGACCACGATCGTCACCAGCGGCGACGGTACTGCCCGGGTCACGTACGGGAACAGGTAGATGATGGCCAGTCCCGCCGCCGTCAGTGCGTAGACATGCCAGCCGACGTTGGTCAGCTCGGGCAACTGGGCCATGAAGATGAGGATGGCCAGCGCGTTGACGAAGCCGGTGATGACCGACCGGGAAACGAAGCGCATCAGCACGCCGAGCCTGAGCCAGCCGATAAGGATCTGCAACAGGCCTGTGAGGATCGTCGTTGCCAGCAGGTATTGCAGGCCATGTTCCTTGATGAGGGTGACCATCAGGAGGGCCATGGCGCCGGTAGCAGCCGAGATCATCCCGGGACGGCCGCCGGCAAACGCGATCACCACGGCCATCGAGAACGAGGCGTACAGGCCGACCTTCGGGTCGACCCCGGCGATGATGGAGAACGCGATGGCCTCGGGAATCAGGGCAAGTGCGACAACGACACCAGCGAGGAGATCGTTGCGGATATTGGAGAGCCAGTCACGGCGAATGGTTTGTAGAAGCATGGGTTTCCTTTCCGGCAAAGTGGCCGGTGAACCTGAATGGATGAACGCGGTGCTCCCTGCGAGGGAGAACCGCGAACAGGCGTAGCGATGCAAGGCGGTCGACGCCGCAAACGAGGCGTCGATTCGACCTGGATCAGGCAGGAAAAGGAATTACGGGGGTGTGACTGAGCAGAAGTAACCGCGCGGCAATCCAGCGCCGGGGTAAGTCATGGCTTCCAGTCCGTGCGCCGCAAAACGCGCGCACGTGGCGCTGCGCGATGCGCTGGCGTTGATCACGGCGAGGGAAAAGGAAGCAGTCATGGGATCTATTTTGCGCCGCAGCGGGCGGCGCCGTCAAGGCGGGGTTCAGGCGGCGTACACCTGCAAGCAGTCAGTGTGCATCGCGCCCGAACAACCTATCCGTACCCAGCGCGTCGGCCATGGCCGCATACCCTGCATCGCCCGGATGCAAATGGTCGCCCGAGTCGAATTGCGGTAGCAGGCGGGCCGGCCGGCGCGGGTCGCGCAGCACGGCGTCGAAATCGACAACGGCGTCGAACGCATGGCTGTCGCGGATCCACCGGTTCACTTGCTGCCGGATCACCTCTTTCGCTGGCGTGTCGTACACGCCGGCAAACGGCGTACCGGGCAGCGCGCCTTGAAACGGCGTGATCGTGGCGCCGATGATGCGCACGCGGCGGGCATGGGCCGCTGCGATCAGCGCCTGGTACCCGGCGATCAAATCGGTCGCCGCAGGAACCGTTTCCGCCGGCGCGAACGGCGTGCCCGGCCAGCAGATGTCATTCACGCCAAGCGCCACCACCACGCTGGTCACGCCGGGCTGGTTCAGCACATCGTCATCGAAACGCGCACGGGCCGCAACGCCCATCCCGTCGCGCAGCAAACGCGCGCCGGAGATGCCGGCATTGGCAACCGCGACACCCTTGTCCACCATGCGGCGCGCCAGGTAGTCGGGCCAGCGGCGGTTATGATCGGGGGTCGAACCATTGCCGTCCGTGATGGAATCACCCAGTGCGATGACGCCCTTGCTGCCTGCGGCCGCGTTGACCTGGACCGCGCTGACAAAGGCGCGACCCGGGATTGCTGTTGCCCGCGGCAGCGCGTGGGCCGATGTCGCGTTACCCGCAGCGATGAAACTGGTTTGCTGGCTGCCCCAGTGAAACGTGCTCAGGGCGGCCGCGCCAGGGAGATACACGGTGACTGTTATGCGCGACAGCGGCGCCGCGTCAAAGGCAACCGGGTCCCCCAGCGCGGTGGCGCCAGGCGCCACACGGACAGCGCGCTTTCCGCCAAACGTGACGACATGGCCGCTGCCTGCCATCGTGTCCGCACCACCCGATGATGCCGCGAGATGCACCTCGCCGATGTCCAGCGGCGTGGCGCCATAACGATTGGACAGCGCCAGGCGCACCGCCTTGCCGCCAGCGCTCAGCTGCACCACTTCCCGGATCGATGCATTTTCCACATGCGCCGGGACGCCCGTGGGCAGAATGAAACCAGCGTCCCAGGCCGGCTGCGGACTGGCCATCCATGACGTGATCCAGAGGTCGGCAGGCGGTGTCGCGGCATGGGCAATGCTCGAAAACGCCAGGGTGGCAGCAACAGGGACGAGACGGGATAGTTTCATGCGGATATTCTTTGTCAGGCAAATGATGAAGCCGGCAGATTAGGTTCTTCCATAACAGAATGGAACACGTCAAAATGGACTAACAACCAGTCGAATTTGGAATGACTATGGATACGCTCAACTGCATGGCCCTGTACATTCGCTCCGTGGAACTGGGCAGCCTGTCGGCCGCGGCGCGTGAGCGTGGCACGACCCAGTCGACTGTCAGCAAGGCTGTCGGCGCGCTGGAAAAGCACCTGGGCGTGCGCCTGCTGTCGCGCAGCACCACCGCGCTCGCGCCCACGCCGCAGGGACAGCAGTTTTACGAGCGGGCCAAGCGCATCCTGGAAGAATTCGACGAAGCGGCGGCGGAAGCACGCGGCATGACGGAACGCCCGGCCGGCAAACTGCGCGTGAATGCCCCCGCCGCACTGGGCCAGTTTCGTGTCGAGGCTCTGGTGCGGGCGTTTTTGCGCACCTGGCCCGAAGTGGAGATCACATTGACACTCAACGACAGGATGGTCGACCTGCTGGCCGAGGGCGTCGACGTGGCGCTGCGCCTGGGCGGCACGCTCCCGTCGGACGCGGTGGCGCGGCATGTCGGAATGTCGCCCCGCCACCTGGTCGCGGCGCCCGGCTATCTGCAGGGGCGCACGATCGCGGTACCGGAGGACCTTGCGGCGCAGGACTACATCCGGTTTGCGTGGCTCGATGGCGGCGACGTGGTCGAATTGGACAACGGCGTGCACAAGGTGGCGGTCACCACGCACGCCCGTTACGCCGTCAACAACTCGCTGCTGATCCTTGACGCGCTGCTTGCGGGCGACGGCGTCGGATTATGTCCGGCATGGCTGGCGCACGATGCGCTCATTTCAGGAAAACTGGTGCGCGTACTGCCGGAATGGCAGGGGGCCATGCAACCGCTCACACTGCTCAGCCCGTCGCGCCGCTATCAGCCTTTGCGGGCGCGCCTGTTGATCGACTTCGTGGTCCAGGAACTGCGCCGCATGCCGGGTTTAATCGTTGATGGCTGAGTGGTTGGGGTCGGCGGACAACGCTGACAATTTGTCCGTGATTTAGTTCAGAAATGGCAGTTTGCCGGACCTGACCCTCGCAGGTTGCCCTGGCGTCTGCGTGACCTCCTGCTGCGCCGCGACGCTCGTACCGGCAAGGTGCGCGTCACGGCCCAGCACCAGCCGCAAGTCGGCTTGCGCGCTTGTCTGCGCCGTCTGCACCTTCTGCACCGCAATCAGCGGCGCGCCCGGCTGCACCTGCTGTGCCAGGCGCTCGGCCATTTCCCTGAACGCTGGCTGGTATTCGATGCGGGTGCGGCGCACGCCATAACCGGCTTCATTGCTGATGCGGACGCTGCGCAGCATTGTGCCCAAGCCCATGGCATGCACCCGCTGCGCCGTCGCCCGCGCCATGCCTGTTACACCGTTGCCGTTCGTGATTTCAAGCGTCGCGCCGTGCGCTACCGGTGCTGCCGCGGCGGAAGTGAACGCCACCTCTCGCGCGCGGGTGCGCGACAGCGTCAGCAAGCCATCGAGGCCGGCGACCAGCTCCACCTGCGACCAGCCATCGGCCGGCGCCGGTGCCATAGCAGGTGTGAGGACCGAGGAAGCGCCCATGCCGGCCAGCGCAGCATCGACGTGCGGATCGTGTGCGAGCAACGCTTGCGCCTGGCGCTGCAGGCGCGCAGCCCCCACGCTGTCGCCGCGCTTTTCCAGCGTGTCGGCCAGGCGCTGCCACGCCAGCGCGCTGGCCGGGTCGAGCAGGCAGGAACGCTCCTGCGCCTGCTGCGCCAGCGCGTACTGGCCGGCGAGATAGTAGGCGTAGCCGAGGTTGCTGAACAGGTAAGCGGCGCCGGGACCGGGGTCGCGGGGCAACGGCGCCGTCAGGCCCTGCCACAACGCGATGGCGGCGGTGAAATCGCCCTGCTCGGCCAGCACCGTGGCCAGGCCGTTGCGCGCGTTGACATGCTGCGGCTCGGACGCCAGCGCCTGCCGGTACAGCCGGGCGGCGTCGGTGCTGGCGCGCGCCAGCTGGTGCTGGCGGCCGATCAGGTACGCTTCGTCGGCGCTGATGGCCATGAGCGGCAAGGATGGGTGCGGCGCCGACCGGTCCAGCGCGGCGCAAGCGAACAGCGAGCAAGCAGCGCACAGGATGCCCAGCCGGTGTAAGGGGGGATGCATGGTCGTCTCCGGTATCAGTGCGCCGTACCCGTCATGGCCGGTACCAGCGCACGGCCGATCTGGATAACTGCCGGGCCCAGCAGCACCATCAGCAGGGTTGGGAAGATGCAGAAAATCAGGGGAAACAGCAGTTTCAGGCCGATCTTGGCGGCGCACTCTTCGGCCATCACACGGCGTTTGTTGCGCAGGTTGTCGGAGTGGACGCGCAGTGATTCACCCATGCTGGTGCCGAAGCGCTCGGACTGGATCAGCATGGCGACCAGGCTGTCGATGTCTTCCACGCCGATGCGCAAGGCAAAGTTGCGCAGCGCTTTTTCCTTGGTGAAGCCAGCGCGCATTTCCATCAGCACCAGTTGCAATTCATGCGCCAGCGGCACGCTTTTGATCTGGATTTCAGCCGCCACCTTGACCATCGCGCGCTCCAGGCTGAGGCCGGCTTCGACGCAGACCGTCAGCAAGTCCAGCGCGTCAGGCAGGGTTTCAAAAATCTCCCGCTGGCGCTTGGTGACGATGCGGCGCAACACGATGTTGGGCAAGTAGTAGCCCACCGTGGCGCCGGTCAGCAGCGCCATCAGCAGCCGCATGCCGGGCAGCTTCACCGCGGCGAACGCCAGCATCAGGGCGATTACCGCGGGGATGCCCAGCACCAGCGCGGTTTTCGATGCGAAGTACAGCGTCGGCGCCACCGGGTTGCGCCATCCGGCATTCATGAAGCGGGTGCGCATCGCCGATTTTTCCCAGCCCTCTTCCGGCACCGACAGGCGGGTCAGCGGCTGTACCAGCTTGGCGACGCGGTCCATCCAGCCGGCGCCCGGCAGGACCGTCTTTTCTTCCGCGACGCCGGTGGAGCCCTGCAGGCGGCCACGCAGGACGTTGGGGGCGAATAGGTACAAGCCAAGCCCGGCGAGGCCGACGACCATGCCGAACACGACCAACAGGAAAGCAAACTGGGCGGCGCTCATGGGGATTCCTCAGATATGGATACGGATGACTTTGCGCAGCCACAGCACGCCAAACGCGATCATGCCGGCGGCGTACCACAGCAGGCGCACGCCGAGTGGATCGGTCCACAGCATGCTGATGTAGCCCGGGTTAATCAGGAGCATCATCCCCATCACGAAAAACGGCAGCGCTCCCAGGATCCACGCGGACATGCGCCCTTCGGCCGACAGCACGCGCACCTGCGCCACCAATTTCAGGCGGGCGCGGATGATCTGGCTGATGTTGCCCAGGATTTCGGCCAGGTTGCCGCCCGATTCGCGCTGGATGATGACGGCGATGACGAGGTAGCGCAGGTCGGTCAGCGGAATGCGCGCGGCCATGTTGTGCAGCGCTTCGTTGAGCGGCACGCCGTAGTTGATCTCCTCGCGCGCGATACGGAATTCGCTGCTGAGCGGCTCGGGCAATTCGTTGCCGACGATCTGCAGCACATTGGTAAACGAGTGCCCGGCCCGCAGCGCGCGCGAGATGAAATCGGCGGCCTCGGGCAGTTGCTGCTCGACCCGCAGCAGGCGCCGCCGGCGGCGGTGCCGCACCAGCATCCGCGGCAGCAGCATGCAGGTGATGGCGATACCGATCCGCGCCATCATGGGCATGTGAAAGCCGCCCGAAAGCACCAGGCCGGCGACAAACCCGCCAGCGCACCAGGCCAGGAACTGCGTCACCGAGGCAGTCATGCCGGCCTGGATCAGCAGCTTGTCGATGCGGTGGAAAAATCCATGGCGATGCAGGACCTGATCCCAGCTTTCACGGCCGCTGAACCGGCGTTTTTTCAGGATCGAGATGCGCTCTTTTTTGCTGCCGGCGGACGCCGCCAGCACTTTCAGGCGCCGCGCGATGCGTTGCGCGCCGCCGCCGTGGGCACTGTTCCACCACAGGTACAGGCCTTCGATCAGGAGGATGATTGCGCCGAACAGCAATACGACGAATCCGTAGAATGCCCCGTCCATGGTCGGTCCCGTGTCAGTTGAAGATGCGGTCTGGATCGAAGGTGTCTTCGGCGACCGCGGCGCCAAAGGTTTTCAGGCGCTCGGTAAAGTGCGGACGCACGCCACTGGCGCAGAACTGCCCGAGCACGTGGCCGTCGGCATCGACCCCGGTCTGCTCGTAGCGAAAAATCTCCTGCATCGAGATGATGTCGCCTTCCATGCCGGTGATTTCCTGCAGGCTGACCAGCTTGCGCGCACCATCGGTCAGGCGCGACACCTGCAGCACCACGGTCACGGCCGAACAGATCTGCTGGCGGATCGCGCGCGGGGTCAGGTTCACGCTGGCCATGCCTACCATGTTTTCCAGCCGCGCCAGCGCGTCGCGCGGCGTGTTCGAGTGGATCGTCGCCAGCGACCCTTCGTGGCCGGTGTTCATTGCCTGGAGCATGTCGAGCGCTTCGGCGCCGCGCACCTCCCCCAGGATGATGCGGTCGGGGCGCATCCGCAGGGCGTTGCGCACCAGCGCGCGCTGCGTTACTTCCCCCTTGCCTTCGATATTCGGCGGACGGGTTTCGAGGCGCACCACGTGCGGCTGGCGCAACTGCAGTTCGGCCGCGTCTTCGATCGTGACGATCCGTTCATTGCTGGGAATGAAGCCGGACATCAGGTTCAGCAACGTGGTCTTGCCGCTGCCGGTGCCGCCTGAAATGAGGATGTTGATCTTGGCGCGGCCCAGCGCCTGCAGCACCTGCACCATCGGCGGCGTGACGCTTTTCAGCGCCAGCAGGTTATGCACCGATAGCGGCGTGGCGCCGAAGCGCCGGATCGACAGAATCGGGCCGTCCACCGCCAGCGGCGGAATGATCGCGTTCACGCGCGAGCCGTCAGGCAGGCGCGCATCGACCATCGGGCTCGATTCATCGACGCGGCGGCCGACCCGCGAGACGATTTTTTCGATGATCTTCATCAGGTGGGCGTTATCGTGAAACGTGATGTCGGTCAGTTCGAGCCGGCCCTTGCGCTCCACGTAAACGCGGCTGCAAGTGTTGACCAGAATGTCGGACACGGTGGGATCGGCCAGCAGCGGTTCGAGCGGCCCGAAGCCGAGCATTTCGTGCTGGATGTCGAGCACCAGGTTGTGCCGCTCGTTCTGGTTCAGGACAATGCGCTCTTCTTCGATGATGTGCTGGATCAGCAGCGCCAGTTCGTGCTTGAACTGTTCCGGCGTCAGGCGTTTCAAACGCTCCAAATCGATCCGGTCGAGGATCATCTGGTGCATCGACTTTTTCAGTTCCTGGTAGGCGCGGCTGGCGACTTCTGGCAGCACGGCGGCAAGCGGCCGCTCCGCTTCTGTCGCCGACAGGCGTTCACGTAAGGTCATGGCATTCCTCGGGTTGAAAGTGCGACGTCAGGCGTCGGCGTCGGCGCGGCCGAACAGGCGGTCGAACAGGCCGCGGCTTTCCTGCACGCGGCGCTCGGTGACGATTTCCACCAGCTCGGCCAGGCTGCGCGCCGCGGCGCTGGTGCGCGCCAGCTGCAGCACCGGCACGCCCTGGTTGACCGAGTCGGTAACGGCCAGGTAATCGTTGGGGACCGTGTGCAGCACCTCCGCGCCAAGCGCCGCGTGCAGGTCCTGCAGGCGCAGCTTGCCGCCCTTCTCGTAGCGGTTGACGATCAGCCGCGTGTTATCGATCGCGTACCCAAGCGAGCGGAAAATATCGAGCAGGCGGCGCGCATCGCGGATATCGGGCAAGGCCAGCTGCAGCACCGGATAAAAGGTGTCGGTGTTGTCGAGCGCGCGCAGCGAGATGGCGTCGATCTGGCGGCCCACGTCGAGCAGCACGTAGTCGTAGTGCTGGCGCCCGAGGCGGATGATGGTGTCGATGTGCTCGGCCTTGGCGCCGTTCATCTTGGCCGGATCGTCCGCTGCGGCCAGGATGCCGAAACCGCGCGCCACGTGCACCAGGCACGATTCGAGGAACGGGCCGTCGATGCGGCCGATCTGGCTGCACACGTCGGACAGCGTCATCGCCGGCTTCTGATCCGACACATACAGCGTGGCGTCGCCAAACTGGCCGTGCAGGTCGATCAGCAGCACCTTCTTGTCGGCCAGCGTGGCCAGCGCGTAGCCAAAATTGGTGGCGATGAACGTGGCGCCGCTGCCGCCTTTGCAGGCGATGAACGCCAGCACTTTGCCCTCGCGCAGCGTGCCGACGCCGGCCGTGGCGGCAATCCGGTCCATGGCGTCGTGGAAGCCGCGGTGCACCAGCGGCAGCTGCAGCACTTCGCGCACGCCTACGCGCATGGCCCGGATCAGGAGTTCCGGATGCTGCGCTCCGGTCAGCAGCATGAACTGGGCGCTGGCGTGGTGCCGCGTCAGGCGCTCGAGCAGGTCGGCGTCGGCAGCCTCCGCGCCGCTGGCGTCGATGATGACCAGGTCGAGCGCATCGGTGACCGGGCGGTCGAGCGCATCGCGCAGGCCGGTGCGGCTGGCAGCGATGTCCAGCGGCGGCACCCGCGCCGCACCCTGGGTGGCGATGTCGGACAGGAGCGCGGCGTCACGACTGATCAGTAAAGCTTTCATGTGGTTCCCTGGCGGCGCAATTATTTGCCGGACGTGTTGATCAAAGTGACATTCGACCCGGGGTCCGGCTGCTTGAACGAATGCTCGTAGCGTTGCTGGGCGCCCAGCGCGGCGGCGTTGTCGATGCCCGTCACCGGGTCGCGGTTGGCGGCGGCGTGGGGATCGATGGTCTGGCTGGCAATCGCACCGCGCACGGCATTGCCAAACTGACTGTCCCAGTGCGGGGTCGTTTGCACGCAGGCGCTGGTGGCCACCGTGGCCACCCCGGCCAGCAGGAGAAGAAATCGTTTCATCGTCAGGGCTCCTTATTTCAGCTCGAATCCGGCGCCGCTGCGGACCGGTGGGTTGGGGGTAGTCGACATGGCGGCGGTTGCAGGCGTGGGCGGCTGCGCGCCTTCGAGCTTGCCGCTCAGCAGCAGGTCGCCAACCGACGGCGCCACCAATGCGTCGGTCGGCAGGCTGTAGTTCGGTGGCAGTGGCTTGACCAGGTGCGCGGTAATCACGAACACCAGCTCGGTGCGGTCCTGCTGGTAATCGGTACTGCGGAACAGCGCGCCCAGCACCGGGATTTCGCCCAGGCCCGGCAAGGCTTTCAGGTTGCCCACCAGGTTGTTCTTGAGCAGGCCGCCAATGGCGAAACTCTGGCCGTCATGCAGCTGCACGGTGGTGCTGGCGCGGCGCGTGGTCACCACCGGCAGGATGGCCGAGCCGGTCAGCCCGGCCGCGGTGATCCCGATGCCTTCGCGCGACAGCTCCGACACTTCGGGCGCCACCTGTAAATTGATGCGGCCGCCACTGAGCACTGTCGGGGTGAAGCGCAGGCCGATGCCGAACTCCTTCTCTTCGAGCGTGATGCGGTTGTTTTCCTGGGCTACCGGAATATAGAATTTGCCGCCGGCGAGGAAGGTGCCTTCCTGCCCGCTGATGGCCATCACGTTCGGCTCGGCCAGCATGCGCACCAGCGAGTCGCGCTTGTCAGCGCCAACGGACAGGTGGTTGCCATTGGTTTTGAAGGCATCGATGCCGGCGGCAGTGGCGCCGGACAGGAAGTTGGCCAGCAGCGTCGTCGACCAGCTCCCCGACGACAATTTGAAATTGGCGCCCGATTCCAGGCGCTCGATCAGCGTTTTTGACACCTCGGCAATTTTGACTTCCAGCAGCACCTGCTGCGCCGCGCTGATGCCCAGCATGTTGATGACGCGCACGCCGGCCGCGCCGCCAGTGGCAGCTGACGGCGCAGCAGAAGCAGCAGCAGCGCCGCCTTCTTCTTTCGGCGTTTGCAGCGCGCGCACCGGCCGGCGTACATAGGCAGCCGCCAGTTCGCCGGCACGGGCCGCGGCAGCGGCATCCGCCACGCTGCCGCTGAGCACGATGGTGTCGGCCGCGGTCGTCACGACGATATTTTTTTCATCCGGCAGCACCGTCGCCAGCGTCGTGCGCAGCGCGGCCGGATCGAGCGATACGGTCACGTCGACCACGCTGCAGACCCCGCTTTTGCCCTGCATGATCATGTTCGTGGTGCCGATGTCGACGCCGGCAATATAAAGCGTGTCGGGCGCAACGAGCATCGCCTGCACGATGTCAGGATTGCCGATGCTGCGGTGCATCACGGCTTCCGGCAGGCGCATCATCGTCGATTTACCCATGAATATGGACAACTGGGCCGGGCGCGACGCTTCGCCGCTGCAGCGCGGCTGCGCTGGGGCGGCGGGAGCAGCAGTGGCGGCGGCATGCGCGGAGAACGCTGGCACGCCGGTCATGAGAATGGCAACTGCGAACGGGATGGCTGTGAGGCGACTGTGCATGGCATTCACCGGAAGGTTCAGTTGAAGTTCAGAAGCATTCGGCCGACGGCCGCAAGCCATTGATGACGGTGATGCAGGTGCGCTTGGGCGCGGCTGCCACCTTGTGCACGAGCGGTGCGGGCGCCGGCTTGGGCACGGGTTTTGGCGCGACCGCCGCCACCGGCAGCAGCGTCAGCTTGGTCGCGCCTGCCGTCTCGGCCGAATGCGGGTCGATCTGATTGCGCAGCGCCAGCGACAAGGTGCCCACGCTGCGCGCCAGGTCGAGCGTCTCGGCCTGGCCAGGGGTGACTTCGAGCGTGACGGCGTTGACCACGCGCGGCTTGGTCTCATCGCGGTTGACCTCCTGCGCCACGGCCAGTACCAGGATGCGTTCGAGCACGATCTTCGAGATGCTTTCTTCGCGCGCAGTGTTGTCGCTACCCGGGTCTTTCTGGGTACTGACGATGATGTCGACGTAATTGCCCGGCAAGGCAAAGCCGGCCACACCGATCACGTCGTTGACGCGCACGGTAATGGCGCGTTTGCCTTCAGTAATGAGCGCCGACAGGCCACCGAGCGTGCCGGCCGGCGCCAGCTTGGCTTCGCTGAGCGGCTCGCCCACCAGCATGCTGCTTTTGAGCACGCGGCCATTCAGCTTGGCCGGGTCTGTAAAAGCGTTCTTCGGGACGCTGTCGGTGGGCCAGTCCGCCAGTTTCAGCATCTCCGGCATCAGGCGCTGGCCCAGGTTGATGTCGCTGCTGGCGACCACGATCCGCCCCGCGCTGCTGGACGGCTGATGCAGCAGCCAGCGTCCGGCCAGCACCACGGCCGCCAGGCCAAACAGCACGGCGACCACCATCACGATCAGGGCACGTTGATTTTTCATGATTGCTCCAGGATGAACAGGCTGCGCCAGGCTTGGGCCAGCGCTACTTCGGTCAGGCGCGGCGCGGCGCCGGCGTAACTGGCGAAATCGGCAATCCGGCCCAGTAACTCGGCGGGATAGCTCGGCAACAAGGGATGCACGCGGCCGTGCAGGCGCGCCAGCAGGAAATCGGCCGCGCTGGCATCAAAAGCGATGCCGCGGGTGCGGCATTCGCGCTGCAGCAACGCGCGGTAGTTGTCTTCGGACAGGGGGCCGAGGGCGATCTTGTAGCCGATGCGGCGCAGGAACCCGGCATCGCCAATGGCGCCTGGCGCCAGGTCGGTGGCAAACACCAGGGTCGTATCGAACGGCACGGTTTCAGTGTTGCCGCCTTGCAGGGACAGATGATCGACGCCGGCGTCGAGCGGCCCGATCCAGCGGTTCACCAGGTCGGATGCCGCCATGCGCTGGCGGCCCAGGTCGTCGACGATCAGCATGCCGTTATTGGCCTGGAAATGCGGCGGCGCGTAATACACGCCGTTGACGCTGTCGTAACGCAGGTCCAGCATGTTGTTGCTTAACTCGGCGCCCACCTGCACTGCCGGGCGCTGGCACAGCTGCCAGCGCAGGTCTGGCATGCGCCGCTCGTCCTGCTGGCGCGATTGCAGCAACGTGGGTGGCAAGTGCAGCAGCGGATCGTAAAACTGGACGATTTCGTGGCCGATGAGGATGGCGTGCGGCACGGCCACCATCCCGCGCTGCAGGCTGCCAAGCTTGCGCGCCAGCGTTGTCTTGCCGCTGCCCGACGGCCCATGCAACAGGATCGCGCGGTTGGCGTGCAGCGCCGCGCCAATCACTTCGCGCAGCGCGGACGACAAGCCATCCCCGGCCAGCGCCGCTGTCAAATCGGCGCGGGTGACACGTTCGGCCTGCGGCTGGCGCACCGACTGGCGCTCCACCATGGTGCGGTAAGCCGCCAGCGTGACCGGCGCCGGTCCCACGTAGCGCGAACGCGCCAGGCAGGCGGCAGCAGCCTGCTTGCCGGCCTGGGTCAATTGATAGTGGACATCGATATCGGATTCGCCACACCATGCCACCTCTACCAATTGCTCGGCCAGCATCGGCGTGAGCAACTCGCGCAACACGCCGATCGACAGGCGCAGGCTGTTGGCCAGCACGGGCAGCGGCGTCTTGCCGGTGCCGTAAGCGGCTTTCAGCAAGAGTGAGGTCAGCAGCTGGGGATCGAGGCCGGTATCGCGCACGGTCCGTGCGGCCGGTGGCAGCATCGGCACGGGCTTGCCGGCTGGCGGCGCACAATCCACTCTCTCTGTGACGGTATCGAACATGCATGGCTCCTGGTCGTCTTCACGTAAAAACCCTGAATTGATTCTAGCCAGCAAGGTTGAAACGAGCTTGACCTGAAGCAACAAATTACGAATGGAAATGTTATGCGCGATGCATATACAGCAGCACCAGCGTGGCGGCGGCAATCGCCAACCCGTAGGGCATGCCACCAACGCTGGGCTGGCGCATTGGTTCGGCCACGGCAGGGATGCCGCGCGCGCGCATCCACAGCGGACGCAGCAGGTCGCCGACATTGGCAAACGCGTGGCGCACGCGGCCCCTGCCGACGATGATGGCAATCGCCATGATGCCGCCTGCGCACCAGGTCAGGACCGCCACTTGCAGGGCGTCGTACGGACCGACAAAAAGTCCGACAGTGGCCATCATCTTGACGTCGCCAGCAGCCATGCCGCGCATCACGTACAGCGGCAGGAAAATCACCAGGCCGAACATAGCGCCGGCCAGGGCGCTCAACAATGCGGTGCCGGGCAGAGGGGACAGCAGCTGCAGCGGCACTGCAATCGCCCAGCCGGTCAGCAGCAATACATTCGGAATTCGGCGCCGGGCCAGGTCCACGGTGGCGGCGGCCACGACCAGCGCCAGCAGCGTCATGTCAAGCAGGGTCTGGACAGGTAGCATGCATTTCTCCAGTCGAAAAAAAACCCACCAGGCGGATTGCAACGCCTGGTGGGCAACGGGCTTACTTCACTGCGTCCGTCAACTTCTTGGTGACAAAATCAAACGCAAGCCCGATCTCTTTGCCAAGAGCGGTGGCGGCAGTTACCATTGCGACCCCGATCAGCGCAGCAATCAGGCTGTATTCAATGGCAGTCACACCATCTTCATCGGCGATGAATGCTTGAACTGCGGATTTCAACGTCTTCATGACAAACTCCCATGAGTGGATAGGAACAACACCAGACTCTGCCTTTCGGTAATTTGCGGTGTCTTGCTTGCTACCGTTCGGCATTGAGATCACTATATGAGTCGATGCCTAGGAGTAAGTTGACTCCAGACAAGTTTTCCACGAAGAATTGAAAGAAACTGTTTCGACAAG